>JAABUO010006448.1_pt1 | contig 13483 bp, 11 predicted proteins | sample 5559291 | NCBI WGS metagenome assembly JAABUO01 (sample SAMN10711878, study PRJNA513372) | rock metagenome | isolation source: Antarctica rocks | place: Antarctica: Victoria Land, Finger Mt sud | reverse complement strand
GGGCGGCCCCCCGCTGCAGCCAGTGTTGACAAAAACGACCCTGCAACCGCAGGCTCCGGAGCGCGCGGCGAGCTGGACGCGTGCGCCACGTGGGCGCCGCCTGGCGAGCCTGCTAAGGAAGCCCTAACCCTACCCGCGGAGCGCCCCGCGGCAGCCCGCTCGCGGCGCGAGGGGAGGGGGCCGCGCGGGGCGCGCGCCGGTGCGGGCGCGGGGCCGAGGGCAGCGTGCGGCCGCCGGGGCGCGGGCGGCGGGAGCGGGCCGGCCGCGCTCGCATCGGGCGGCAGCAGCGAAACATCGGACAGCGGCAGCTACGTGACCTCCGCCGGCGACAACTCGGACGCGTCCAGCAGCGGCTCCGAGCGCTGCGCTCCCCTTGCCGCGGACCCTGGTGGCTACGCAGCTCGCGCCGGCGTGGGGTGCAGCCGGGGCAGTGCCCTTGAACAGGCGGGCGCGCGACTCGTGCGCGGAGACGCCAACGGGCGTTGCCGCGCCCTTGGACAGCCGTCGCCGCCTGGACACAGCCCCGCAGCCGGCGCTGGCCGCGGCGCCGGCCCGCAGCCCTGGCCGGCGCACGCGGCGCTGCGCGCCTGGCGCGAGGCCGGCCGCGAGTGCCACTTCTACGCGTACGCACCGCCGAACGCGGCGGCGCTGGCCGCGCTGGCCGCACGCGCGCCGCTCGTGGAGGTGGGCGCGGGCACGGGCTACTGGGCGCGCTGCCTGCGCGGCGCGGGCGCGGCCGTGGCCGCCTACGACGCGGCGCCGCCCGGGCCGCGCGGCGCCGCCAACGCGTACCATGGCCGCGTGCCGGCCGTGTCGCAGGCGCGCACAAGGTTAGGGTACCCTACCCCACCCTTCCTCTGCGACCAGCCACCCGCCACCCCGATGGTCGCATTTCGAGAGCCTTGCATGTGGACGCAGAACCGAGTCCCGTGCTGCTGCCTGGCCGTACTGCGCTGCGCGCGTGCCTCTGCCCGCCCGCGTCACGCCGCGCGCCGGCCCCCTCCCTTGCCTGCAGCAATCGTGTAAACGTGTGGAGCCAATGTCCGGGCAGGCGCTTCATGCAGTCCTGGTCTCGCTGAAATGTACAGGCGCATTGTGCAGGCGCATGACGCGATGAGCGCGGGAGCGAGGGCTGTGGAGGGTCAAGCATAAGGCGCTAACGTAGTCTCTTGTGCGGCGCCCAGGTGGCACTGGGCGGGCCGCGGCGAGTGGCAGCGCATCCGGACCACGCGCTGCTGCTGTGCTACCTGCCGCCCGACGACCCCGTGGCCGAGGACTGCTTGCGCCTGTTCAGGTGGGGCGGCTCGCGCGGCCAAGGATGCTCTGCAGCGCACAGGCATGGTTAAAGGACAGCCTACCTGCGGCGTGCGCAGGCGGCTCGCTTTGCTGTTGTGCCGTCACACAGCCCTCATCTCATGCTGTGTGTTCTCGCAGCTCAGTGCACGCCATGTAAGGCGCGCAGTGGCACGCCCAATGCGAGCCTGCCAGCGACACGGCGAGCGCGGCGCCGCAGGGGCACGTGCGTGTGCGTCGTCGGCGAGGCGCCCGGCGGCGACACCGGCTCGCTCGCGTTCGCCGGCGCGCTGGCGGCCGGCTTCCGGCTGGTGCAGCGCCTGCCGCTGCCCAACTGGTCCGACACCGCGCACGACCTCACAATCTGGGATCGCCGGCGCCCGGCGCCCTGCTCCGGCCCGGGGCGGGAGCCGAACGACCTGCGTGCGTCTGCCTCGGACTGCACCTCAGAGGTTGCGGCGCCCGTGGACGGGCGGCCCGCCGCGCTGCCTGCCCTGGCATGCGCGGCGTGCGGCGGCGGCGCCCACGGCGGCGGCGGGACGCCGGGCGGCACTGTGGCGCGCGGCGGTGCGCGTGCGCCTGCAGCACAGGAGCGCGGCGCTGCCGGCGCCAGGAAGCGGCGGCGTGGTCTGCAAGCCGCGGCGGGGCCCGGCCCGGCAGCGGCCCTCCGGTGTCGCTGGTGCCGGGACATTTTCTGCTCGCTGGCGTGCGTGCGCGCGGGCGCGGCGGCGCACGCCGCGCGCCACGCCCTGCGCCTGCTATTCTTCGCGCGCCGCAGCATGGTGGAGCCGTCTGACTACGAGCCCATGGACGCCGCGTGAGCGTCCCGGCCGGGCGTCCAGGCTGTGTGCTGGTCTGCATGGTTATTTGCACCATGCATGCGAACTGGCCTTGTGCAAGCACGGCGTCTGCTATTCCATGTATGAAGTTTAACTAAATCGTGCGTGCACATGTGTTCCATCCTGGTTCATCACTGACACATGGGCTGTTGACATCCCATCTGATTGTCGTACACACTGCGAAGGCCAGCACAGCGTACTAGTACTTCATTTTGCACCAGCACCAAAATCTTGGCGACTAGGAGGTCAGCTTTGATCCTGCACGCCCAAAGGCCGCTTCTCTTGCGAGCTAGGAGTGTTTGCAGTACACACGCAGGAGGGCCTGGCGCTTGTAGAGGACAGGCAGTGTGTGGGGGCGGGCGCCTTGCGGGACTGTGCGCTCCCCAAGCTGGGCGACCGCGCGGCTGGAGTAGCCCAGACAGGCCAGCGCTCCGGAGAACACACTTTGGAGCGCGCTGCGTGACATAGGACCACAGAATGGAGGCCGACGCCGTGCAGAACTACGTGCTGGCCGAGCTGGTCGACCGCGCGGCCGACAAGCGCCGCCTGGACATCGAGCCGGACGTGCTGGCGCAGATCAAGGCGCTGTGCCGGGCGCGCGAGGACACTGCGGCCGCCGCCGCCGACCTGCTCCTGGACCACCTCAAGGCCAATGACGCGCAGGTGCGGCGATGGAGCAGCGCCGAGCAAGTGTGTCTGCTGAGCAGCGCACTGATGCTGCCAGGGACTATTTGCGCAGCCGATAGTGCGCCGACCTCGCGCACAGAGAGTGCTGTGCCTGCGCGCATGCGTCTGTGTGTGTCCAGGCAGGCTTGCTCGGCGGGTACCAAGAGCTGTGACTGCTGCACGATTCTTGCCTGTACCACTATGAGTGCCCTGGGGCGTGTGGCTGACTGAGACAGAAGGCCCAGCTCCTTGCTCCGCGCCGCGCTTTCCTATGCAGCCAAGTGCTTGCTCGCTCGCTCCCAACAGCCACAGGCTCGACCTCCGCCAGAGGCTCCTGCGCACAGGCAGCGCTCTGTTACGGCAGCTCACAGTGCGAGGCGGCTGCTTTCAGTGCGCGGGGAGGCGCTGGCTGCGCGCCGCGCCTGGCGCGGCCGCCTGGCGGAGCCGTGGCCGGGTCTTTAGGCTAGCAGGGGGGTGGCGCGGCGCGCAGGCGCAGCTGCACGCGCTGGCGCTGTGCGAGGCGCTGCTGCCGCGCAGCCGCGCGTTCCGCAGGGGGTGAGCAGGGGGGGTGGCGCGGCGCGCAGGCGCGGCTGCATGCGCTGGCGCTGTGCGAGGTGCTGCTGCCGCGCAGCCGCGCGTTCCGCGGCCGCCTGGCGGAGCACTTTCCGCTGTTCCTGGAGCGCGCGGTCGGCTTCCGTGCGGCGCGCCCGCTGCCGGCGCCGGCGGACGTGGCGGCGCAGCTGCGCGAGCGCGCGCTTGCCGCCACCGAGCGCTGGGCTGAGGACCACGGCGCGCACTACCAGCAGGCGCGCCGGCTGAGGCGTTGAACGCGTGCCAGCGAGCGCTGAGCCAGAACCGCAAGCCTGCCCTGTCAACGGGCGCATCCGAGCATGCGTCGGTTGACTGCCGACGGAAGGCAGCCCTGTCAGTTAACTTGGCGCACTTCTCACATGCCATGACCAACCTCTGCGTGTCAGGGTTGCCCTGGCGTGGGCTTCAAGACGTGCTGCGGCTCGCCGTCGCTGTGCTTGCGCACGCGCCCTGATGATAGTGTATGTGCGCGTATGCACCCTGCTAGCATGGCCAGCGCATGGCTGCGCGACCAGCGGCCGCACCTCACAGCCGCAACCACCGCGCGCGCCCAGATCCGGCTGGGCATGCGCTACCTGCGCGACGTGCTGAAGCTGCGCTTCCCCGAGCTGCGCGCGCGCGCGGCGGCGGCCGCCGCGGCGGCCGAGGAGCGCGAGGCGCGCTGCCCCCGTGGCGCCTTTGGGTCGGGCCCCCTGCATTGGGGGCATCTGCAGGGTGAGGCGCCGGCTCGCACGGCGCTGCTGTCTTCTGCAGGGACGCCGCCCGTGCGCAGGAGAGTGTCATTATCAGCGCATGCAGCGTCCTGCCTGGAGCAGTTCTGCGCCCAATTAGGTGCGTCGCCAGGCCTTTTTGACAGCTCGCCTTCCCCGCGTGCGCGCGCAGCGGCGCGCGCGGGAGCTCGTGCAGCAGAAGTACGCGCGCATCGCGGCCGACTTTGCGACCGGCGCCGCCGACATCTCCTCGGTGCTCGACGAGATTGTGCGCGCCCTGCGGGCGGCGCTGCACACGCCACGCGCGATATTGCAAAGTATGTTGCATGCATGAAGGTTGCATGATTTGCGCTTGTACAAGGAACGTCACATACTGTTGGCAACCAAGGCGTCCCTGTCTGCTTGGTTGAGCTGGGGCGCTATGTTGAGGTGGGTGTGATGTCGGCGCCCGCTCGGCAAGAGCTGTTGCGCAGCCGGCCACTATCCCAAGAATACGCCCACTCTCTAAGAATGCGTGCGGGTCACAGCCGCATGGGCCGTTCACAAGCGCGCGCCGGCAGGAGGAGGGCTTTCGGGCGCTGGAGGGCCGCGGCGCGCCGGCCGCGCCGGCCGCCGGCGCCGCCGCGCCGGAGCCCGACGGCGAGGAGTGGGAGGACGTGCCGGAGGCCGGCGGCGCGCCGGGCGGCGCCGCGGCTGCGGCTGCAAGCGAGGCGAAAGGAGATGGAGAAGAAGAGGGTGAAGGCAAAGGTGAAGAAGAAGAGGAGGAGGTGGAGGGCCTGGCGGCGTACACGCGCGAGGAACCGCCCGACGCGCTGCTCGCGGCGGCGGCCGCCGGCGCGGCGGGGGACCGGGGGGATCCGGGCCCAGGGCCCGCCGGCGCCGGCTGGGCGGCGGCGGACCCCGCGGTCGCGCGCGTGCTGCGCGAGCTGGGCCGCGTGGCCGCGCACCGGCACCTGCCGTCCGTGCGCGACTGGCTGCGCGTGCTGGTCAAGGCGCGCGCCGGGCCCGCCTGCCTAGCTGCTGACACACGCTCTGTCGCAGAAAATAAATCACACGTAGCTCCCGGGGCGCTGGTTATCTGCCCTGCACGGCGCATTGCTGGCCAGCACGGCGCGCGCCTTAACGCACATCGGTGCGCATTGAGCCAAAAGCTCAAGTGTAGATCAGTTTTGGGGTGCTCTGCGTGGCTGAGCGAGGCCGCCAGGCGCAAACTGACGAAGAGCAACTGGGCATCAAAGCTGCCGGGCAAGCAGCCAAGTCGCAGCGCCCTCCCCCCCCTTCACATTAATGGCGCGCGGCAGGTGGACGTAGGTGAGCCGGGCAGCGCCGCGCACGCGCGCCGTGAGCGTCTGCTGCGCGCCTGCATCTTGCTGCGCGACCGCCTGGCCGCGGCCGCCGAGCGCGTGGACGCCGCGGCGCCCGCGCTCGACGCCGCCTGCGACGCCGCCTGCGATGCAGCCGCGGGCCCCGACGCCGGCCCTGGGCCGGCCGCGCCGGGCGCGCGCGCGCGCGCGTCGGACGCGCGCATGGCCGCGGTCTTCGGCAGCAGCAGCGACGATGACTCTGACGCAGAGCGGGCCGATGCTGAGGGGCCCAGAGCGGGGCCGCAGGGCCGCGGCAGGGCTGTGGCTAGCACAGCGGCAAGCACCAGAGCCGGCGCACCCTCCGGCGCCGGCACCGACCCGCGCGGCCGGGCAGCGCGTGCCCCCGCTGAGGCCTCGCGCAGACCCGGGGTTGCGGGGGCGGGCCGCTCCGCCAGGGCTGCCAGGGTCGGCGCGCCGCCAATTCCGATCGTCGACCCCACAGAGCGCCCGCGCTCGGCGGCTGCGGCGACACCGGTGGGCGGCGGACCCGCTGCCAGGGTGGCGCAACCTAGAAGGGTCCCGGAGCCTGGCGAGCGCGCGGGCGGGGCCGCGGGGAGCGCCGCGCTGCCGCCCACGGTCAAGCAGAAGCTGCTGCAGAGCGTGCGCGCCCTGGCAGCGCCTGTGCGCGGCTGCCACCTGGCATGCTGGGACATTGATGTAGTGGGGCACTAGGTCGCCCAGCATGAAGTGTCGGCGGGCGTGCAAAGGTGAGCGCGAGGTGCCCAGGCGTGCGGCGCCGCGCGAGTGGAGCAGCCCAGGGTCGCGAAGCAGAGGCCGCTGCCCTGACAGCTGGCTCCCAACAGCCTGCGGCGGCCGCGGCAGGCGCCCGTGCTGCCCGACGGCGCGCACCTGCACTACTGGGACTCGAACGCGGCCGCGCTCGTCAACCAGCGCGGCATGGAGATCAACAACCATTGGTGCCGCCTGCCGGCGCTGGCTTTGCCCCTCTGTGTATGGGAAGGGTAGGGTAAGCGTTTATTATACTTTGATCTTATCTCTGTGCAGAACACTGCTTCTTACCAAGGAACGCGAGGAGGCGGTCGGAGCCCTGGGGGCCGGCGCTTGGTCTGCGTATGCCGTCAAGGCAGCGCCGTGGCAGGGTGGGCTCAGGCATGCGCTGTGGGTGCCGCGGAGCTGCGCCGCCCCGGCGCGCGCGCTTGCCTGCAAGCCCCGGCGGGCCGCCCCTCGCCTGCTGCGCCGGCCGGGGCCTTGACGGGGGGCGCGGCGGCAGGGGCGCGGTGGACTCGCACGTCACGCTGGGCGCGCAGCGCCTCGCAGAGCTCTTCGGCCAGCGCGCCTCCTTCTATGTGCCGGCCGCGCAGGCGCGGGGCTCCCTAACCTACCCTATGCGGGGCTCCTAGGCCCGGGAGCCTGCCAGCCCGCTCCCTGGGCTCCGCCCCAGTGGGCGCCTTGCCGGCTTGCGCAGGCCCCTCGCGGCAGGCCGCTGGCTGCACGCCGCCTGTTGCATGACTTGCAAGCTCAGCGCAGGTGGGTCCTGGCATGCGGAGTGACCTGCAACTTCACTCAAGATGGTCCCGGCATGCGGGATGACGTGCAAGCGCACCCGGGTCTGCCTGAGCATGCGGAGCTGCCTGGCCGCAATGGCCCCTCATTGTGTCGCAGCGGGCGGCATTTAGACAGCGGCACAGATGCAGTGCCGGGCTGCGCTGATGTGTGTGAACTGGGAGTGCGCAGAGGCCGGCCGCGCCGCCTGGCGCAGCCGTGCCCGCGCCCGCGCCCGCGCCCGCGCAGCAGGCGCAGACCCCCCAGCGGCCGCCGGCCGCCGAGGCGCCCGCGCGCCCCGCGGCGCCGCGCGTGACCCAGATCGGGCTCGACCCCCTGCGGAGCCTCGCGGGCGGCGGGCCGGGCACGGCGGCGCACGCCGCCCCAGCAGGGCTAGGCGTGCAGCCGCCGCTCTTGGGCGCCAGGTCAGCCGACGCCAGGTCAGGCGGCGACGCAGCGCACGCCGTCACCACGCCAGCCTCGCGCGCCCACGCAGGCTCGGCGGCGGCGGACAGCGGCGCCGCTCTGGAGTCGCGAGCGGGGGCGCCAGCCGAGGCCGCAGCCGCACCGCCAGCTCCTGCAGCTCCCAGCGCGCGCCCAGGCGGGCCCGGGGGGCGGCCAGCGCCCGCCGCCAGCGCCGCCGCGCCATGGCACCCGCCAGGCTCCAGCGCGGCGCCCGCCGCGCTGCCCGGCGCAGGCGCGCGCGATGCAGCGGCTGCGCCCGTGGCGGCAGCAGCGCCTGGAGCGGCAGCGCGCATGTCTGGCGGGACGGCAGCGCCAGCCGCAGCGGCGGCAGCGGGCGCCGTGCAGGGCCCCGGCGCGTCCGCGCGCGGCGCCGCGCGGCCGGAGCGCCCGGCCGGGGCCAGGCCCGGGTTCAGGGCCGCAGTCGGGGCCGGATCGGAGCGCGCGTCCGCGACGCAGGCGGCGGCGGACCGCGCGCACAATGCGGCTGTGCTCGCGGGCGCGGCCGGCGACGAGGCGTACGCGCGGCGCGTGGCCGAGGAGCAGGCCGCGCAGGTGCGACCGCGGGCGCGGGCGCCTACCTGCTCCAGATGCGGGTCACCCTACTGGCCGCCACCAATTGGGGCGCATGGCGCCGATCAGCCCCAGCATGCAAGCGCAGCTTAGGAGCACGCATTCGGAGCACTCTGCAGTCATGGCCCAGCGCTTCTGTTGTTGCGGGTGGCCGCATGTTGTTGCGGGTGGCCGCAGGGCGAGCGCGCAGCTGTGCAATTCCTGGGCCTGCGGGGCCAGTAGCGGGGCATGGTGTGGCGGGCTGCGGGTGGGCCGCGCCGCCGGCCGGCAACAGCCGCGCCGCCTGAACTGGCTCAGACGCTGTGCCGCTGGACAGGCCGCGGGCGGGCGCGGGCGCGGGCGCAAGCGCAAGGGCACCGTGGTGCAGCGCTTGGCGCGCAAGCTGCTGAGCGGCCGCGCCCGCGACGCGGCGACCGGCGAGATGCTGGAGGCGGAGATGGCCGCGCAGGCCGCGCTGCACTCCAATCGCTGGGAGGAGCGCTGAGCCCGGCGGCGCGGCGCGGCGCCCGCTCGGCGCTGCGGCGCCGCCGCAGCCGGCGGGGGGTCCTTGTGCGTGTACACCATGTGTGAAAATAAGAAAACTACTGCTGTTCGGGCAGCTGTTTTGCAAGCGCTGGGCTGTTGTGAAGCGGATGTGACGCGACTGCGGCAAGTTTTAGATTGATATGACTTTTGAAATTGCTTTCATACTTCCCTTTGGGGTGCTGTTCATCAGCTGTGAGAGCGCTATCACATGTTGTCACCCTGCTCTGTGTGTCTGAAGCTACAATGCCCACGCGCGTGTCTGTTTGCATCCTGTATGGCTGGTGCCACATGACCAAGCCCTCAAGCCCTTTCAGAGTGCAGAGGGACCCTGTCGGCTGCTGCGGCAACACAGCAGGGTGGTGTGTACTGCGCGCATGTAGGATGGACTCACCTGGTGTAATGCTCATGCATGCCGGTGCAGCAGCATGCAGGCTTATCTCAGGGCACTGATCTGCACAAGTGTGCTACAGCCGGCACCATCATGCGCCTCAGAAAACAACTGCTATAATCTGCGCCTACGCGTATGCATGCGTGCTCCACGTTGCGCCTGGTTGACTCTTGACATGCTCGCTCAAGGTCACACTCAAAGGCAGTCATTCAGGTAGCACGCAGCTCGTCGTGTCTGTCTTCAAGGCGGCGGGCATGTCCACAACAGCTGCATGCTGGTGTGCGTGAATGCTAGCAAGCAGATGATTCGTGTGAGTGTGCTTGCAGGTCTGGTGACACGCTGCACATCATGCTCACATGTAAGGCCTGCGAAGAAGCACCCAAACCTGAAAAACACGCAGTCCTAGCGCCTCTGCCATGCAGCCTCGTCGGACACCTTGCAGCATACGCAGTGCATGAGCCCTTGCGCCAGGCCGGTACGCCGTGCACCCAATGCACTGCCGGCAACTGTGCCTGCGCATATCAATTGAGCCCCGCTACTGCTGTAGGTGCCGCTCCATGCCCTCGGCCGCCCATGCGCGGGCGCGCTCGTGCGCCGCCCTGGCTGCAGGCGGGTCCGGCGCGCCGGGGGCAGGCCAGCGGCGCCAGGCCAGGCGCTGCAGCATGCTCACACGCCAAGGCCATATAGCCTTGTCACTAATGCCCACCTCAATGGCAAAGCGGTCCCCATGCGTGTCAATCATTGCATGCACGACCTGAGGAGTGGAGGCGGTTAGATTGGGGCGCAACTGAATGTAGTGATGCTCGGTGCACAGCTCTGCAGCCTGCAGGCCAGTATGGCAGAGATGGTCCACGAACATGGCCATGTCCTCATTCACACTTTCATACACGCACAGGTGACCACGAGCAACGATGCGCACAGACCTGATCCGGTCAAATGTAGCAGAGCAGAGATCAATATTCATGCCGGCCACCTCAAAATGCGGCAGGCTGGTCAAGCCCTCCAGCAGAGGGACGCTGGAGATGACGCTCGAACCTGCATCATATGCTTTGCTTGTGCATGACAGGGTCTGCAGCCACGACAGCCGCCCCGCCAAGCCTGCCGATGACGGCGCCCACGCCAGGAACGTGAGCCAACTGCTTTCCAGGCCGAGCAGGTCCAGCTCCTGCAACGTGCCTGGCAGGCGCTCGGGCCACATGCACACATGGGGTGGCCATGGGGTGGAATTCCAATTCCGAGGCCCAAGGAGGTCGTGGAGGTTACAGTTCATGCCCAGCTTGGTGAGGCGCAGGCCGCTCATGTCCAAGGCAGGCCCCTCCACCTCGCTCGCACGGGCCACCAGCTGCAGCGGCACGCCAGACAGGTGCAGCAGCGTGCCGCCGTGCAGGGCCAAAAAGTTCTCGAGCAGCGGCTGCTCCCACAGAGCGTCCTCGGTGTGAAAGCTGACGGCCTCGACCCGGCCGGCCTGCGCGGGCTCGAGCAGCCAGCGGCGCTGGGCCGCGCGCAGGCACGCCGCGCTGAAGTCGAGCGCCAGCGGCAGCGGCTGCGCGCGCAGCAGCTCGCGCATGCGGCGGCACACGAGCGCCAGGTTGGCCGCGCGGCGCACTTCGCCCGCTGCGTCTTGCGGCGGCCGGTCCGCCCAGGCGCGCCGCAGGATGCCGCGCAGCAGCTCGTCGGGCAGCGCAACCAAAGACGCCTGCGCAGCCAGCAGCGCGCCTGAGCGAGGCAAGCGCACGCACGTGTGTGGCAGGTGCACCCACTAGTTCCGCCGCTCAGTGACTGAGCGGCGGAACTAAGACTGTACAAAGGCCGCGCCTGGTCTGCTGGCTGTGGCTCAGCACTGCACGCTGCGTTTCCTGCACTGTCAAGGGAGCCCATGCCTCGTTGTGCAGGGCTTGCTTGCGGTCGCGGTGTGCGCACACAAAGGGCGGACGTGGCGAGCAGCGCGCGTCAGACGGGTGTCCAGCAAGAAGAAGTGCAGCCGGCAGCTCTTGCTGCTCGCCGACGTCACATGCGCATGTGCCCAACATTGAGCTTTCAAAGCATAATCGCACAAGAAACGTTCCGACTTTCAATGCTTGGGCTGAACCCAAAACAGGCTTAGCAGGAGTTCCTTTCTCAATGACTTCTTCCGGTATGACAGAGGTTGCGCTTGCTTTAAGCGCAGCAGAGTGAGCTAAGCGGAGGTAGTACAAGAAGCACAAGCTTATATTCCCACGTCGTCTGCACCTGAGCACTGTTGATACGAGCTCAGCACTGCATCTGTGCTGCCTGTATTGGTGCACTTGGGCGGCACGCAGGCTGTTGCACAGGCAGTTCCATAAGTTGCGAACCACCGCTTGCATAGCGGCAAGGGGCACAGAGCAGCCGGGGCGCGCCTCTGGCAGGTGCTATGTGAGACCCGATGCGGGCTGGCGGCAACGGCAGTGGGAGCCCTGGGCCGAGCGGGGCAGAAGCGGGCGACGCGGGGTGGGACTCGCAGGCGAAGCACAACAAGCCCGCAGATGCTCGGAACAGGTGCTGGTCCTTGGGCAACCGCGCCGCTCATGCCCCGCGTCGTGAGCATACTTGCCCCCAGCGCTGGCTTGTCTGGCCTGATGTGCTCGAAAAGGAGTAGGCCAGCGCCTGCTTACAATAAAGCGTTGCACACACTCCATATTCACGCGCTGAACCGCACTTGTGACGCGCAGGACAGCGCTCCTGTACCTGGTCTTCTTCCTCGGGCTGTGCGCCGGCTTTGTGGCCGCGCAGCAGCTGTACCTCCGCAGCGCAGCGCGCGCGACCAGGCCCGCGCTGCAGGTGCTGCCTGCGCTCGCGCCCCGCCGCTGTCCCTGAGGCAGCTGAGGCAGTTATGAGCGCGAGGCCATGGACGAGCCCAGGCGCCTGCTTGCCTGCAAGCGCGGGCGGCGCAGGCGGGTGTGGGTCTGCCTGGGCGTCTCGGGCGCCAAAGTCTCTGCAGGGGCCAAAGCGTGGCCGACGAAGGGCGAGAGCTGCCGCGCTTAGGACACGCGCGTGTGTCTGACTCGGCGGTGGGGGCGGCGCAGGCGGGCGGAGGCGGGGCCAGCCTGCTGCAGCTGCTCGCGCGCGTGGCGCCGCCGGCCGCCGGCCGCCCGCCCGAGGTGCTCATCGCCATTTCCAACTACAACCTCATCGTCGGTGGCCAGCTCAACGCCTGGCTAGAGGCGCGCGCCCGGGGCCCTGTGGCGTTGTGGGGCGTTCCAAGTGCACGTCTGCCCAACTCCCGCTCGCGCGCCGCACCGCTGGCTGCCGGCTCAGCGCCCGGCTGGAGGCGCGCGCCCGGGGCCCTGGGGCGCTCCAGGGTGCACGTCCCGCCCAGCTCCCGCGCCGCACTGCCGGCTGCCGGCTCGGCGCCTAGCGGGAGGCGCGCGCCCGAGGCTCCAGGGCCCGGCCTGCATGCGCTCAGCACCAGCTTCCTACGGCTCGCTCATCCCCGCCCATGCAGGGTGCTTGACTATGCCCCCGACGCTGGGGCGCGGATGCTTCGGTGCAAGCACCGCACTGTCCAGGGCCCTGCCTGCTTGCGCCTTGGCGCTGGCAGCCGCGCGCAGCCAGTGCGCCGCGGGGGCTCTCACCGCCAGCGGCCCCGTCGGCACGCAACGCCCCGCGGCGCGGCCCCTGCAGCGCCTGCCTGAGGCGAGCGCGGGCGCCTGAGGCGCGCGCTCACGCGCAGACGCGCGGACGGCCGCGCAGCTGCAGGGCGGCGGCTCGCAATAGCCATCGGGGTCCCAGGTCGAGGGGTTCACCCACCTGGCCCCGCGCGCGAGCCCATGTACGGGCGCGCAGACAGTCGCGCGCGCGGGCGTGACCAACTACGTGGTCGTCGCGATTGATGCGGCGCTACGGGACCACCTGGCGCAGCGCGGCATCAACGTGTACTTTAAGGACATCCAGGCGCGCCGCGCGCGCATAGGACACCTGCTCGCCTGCGCGCGCTAGCCTTTGATCATGCCAGTACGAGGAGGGCTGATGCGTGTCCAATTTATATTGTATACATGCCCTGCAAAGTCAGGTTCCAATCTAAACGTATGACTACGTGAATATATTGCCAAGCTGCCCTGCGAGCCCGGCGCCGGCGCGGCCGCGCAGGTGGACAGGGCGCAGGCGGGCACGGGCGACAACCACGCCATCAGCGCGCTCAAGTTCAAGATCGTCCGCGAGTTCCTGGAGCTCGGCTGGAGCGTGCTGCTGTCGGACGTGGACATCGTGGTCGTGCAGGCGCGCGGGCGCCGCGCCCCTTGCTATGCACGGGGCGGGGTGTAGGGTATAGGGTATAGGGTAGGGTTAAAAACTGGGAGCTGCATGTCTCCCTTGGCCTGCATGTCTGCGCGGTGCTCCAAGCCTGACAGGAAGCTGCCTGCCTATCGCGTGCAGTCTGCGCCAGGGCGATCCCTGAGCAGCGCCGGACTTGACAGCGCCCTGCCAAAACTTGCTTGTCTGCGTCCGCGCCATAAGTCTCTCGCGCTCAGTGCGTGCTCTGCAGTGTATGCGTACTGCTCATCCTGCTGGTGTTGCCGGCGGCCGGGCCTGCGACCCTTCGCTTGACTTCGA
>JAABUO010006447.1_pt1 | contig 13485 bp, 15 predicted proteins | sample 5559291 | NCBI WGS metagenome assembly JAABUO01 (sample SAMN10711878, study PRJNA513372) | rock metagenome | isolation source: Antarctica rocks | place: Antarctica: Victoria Land, Finger Mt sud | reverse complement strand
CCGCCCCCCCAACCCCGCCTGATGCAACCGCGCTGTCGCGGCGTCCAGCACCCCCTCCAACACCGGCCCTAGTTGCGAGGCGGGGACGTCGAAGTCCAGGGTGCGTTCCGCGCTGACGCTTTTCACCTCCCGCGAGGGGCCAACCACCCGGCTGTCCTGGCCCACCGCCATCGACCGTGCTGCTGCCCCGCCCGCGGTACCGAGCAACCGCTCCAACAGCCGTACAGGTTGCGCCCGCAGCTGGGCCACCGAGTTGATACCCACCTCACGCAGGCGGGCCGCCGCCACCGGCCCGATCCCCGGTAGCGCCGCCACCGGCAACGGATCGAGGAACCCCTGCTCCTGGGACCGGGTGATTACCCGCTGCCCGCGGGGCTTCGCCGCCGTCGACGCCAACTTCGCCACCAACTTCGAGCGCCCGGCCCCCACCGACACCCGCAGCCCGGTGCCCTGCCACACCGCGTCCACCACCGCGGCCAACACCCCGGTCACCGCACCAGGGTGGGCGGACACCACCAGGTAGGCCTCATCGATGCTGACCTGCTCCAGGACGTCCGCGAAACCAGCCAGCACCGCCATGATCGCGGCGGAGTGTTCCCGATAGGCCTGCATGCGTGGTGCGAGGAACACCCCCTGCGGGCAGCGGCGCCGCGCCGTCACGGTCGGCATTGCTGAACCCACCCCGAACCGACGGGCCTCATAACTCGCGGTGGCCACCACCCCCCGCGGACCCAACCCACACACCACCACCGGGGCCGAAGCTGTCGACGGCTTCTGCCGCTGCTCCACCGAAGCAAAAAACGCATCCGCGTCCACATGCAGCACCACCACCTCCAAACCCATGCCCACCACCCTTGCCCATTCCCCGGGCCGACACTTTCCGCAACACCGGTGCCGCGGGAGGAGCCCAGGATGGCGGTGTCCTCTCCCCCACCAGCTTTTCCGGGCCCTGCAACAGCGGCGGCATGATGATGGGTAGCAGCGTCTGGAGCCAGATCGCTTCATCGCTGGGCTACCACTACGGCACCGGTGTCGTGATCGCCGCTCTAGCGGCGTACGCGCTCGGTGCTCTGGCGGTCCAGGCGCGCACCGTTCCCAACGATGCGGCACCGGCCGTCGTTCGCCCGAGTTCGGGCGCCACCGCAGCGAACAAGAAGGAACCCGTAAGCGTCGCCTGACAATCCAGCACTCTGGCCAACCCCTCTGCAGGAATTTTGCCGGGCTGTCATGGACGCTGGGCAGATCCGGGTGAGATTCTGATTTGGGGTCTCGCCGCTGGGGAAGAGTCGTGACTCCACCAGCCACCAGCCCGCGCTTCACCACGTGGGGCAACTCACCACCTGGCTGGTGCCCAGCGAGCCGTTAGGGCGTCACCGCGCTGGCCGCTGTACCCCCGCGCACCCTGGTCAGGACCAGCGCCGCTACCTCAGCCGCGGTGGCGGGGGCTCTGTCGGGGCTGAAGCTAGTGGGGCCGAGTGTCACCGACACCGCGTAGATGCCCGTGGACGCGATCAGAAATGGTCCATCGGGCAGGGGCAGATACAGCGCCGTCGTCGGGCCGATCGTGATGGGTGCCGGGTTCACGCCCGGGGTGCGCAGCGCGTCGACATTCACCGGAATTCTGGCTGCCGCTGCCGGGTCGTCGCGGTAGGTTTCCGCGCTGAGCTGGAGTGCATAGCCGCCGGAAGGAGAGGGGATGCCGTAGCTGCAGGTAACCCGCCCGGTGAGGCCCACCGAGGGACTGGGTTGCCCCCGCACCGTCCGTACGACACCGGATAGGGGAAGACCGAGCGCAGCGTCGAGCTGTTGGCCGTTGAGAAGGTTCTTACAGCTGGTAGGCAACCCGGCTTTGACCGGAACCACCGGCGCCGGCGTGGTCGTGGCCGCCGAAAATGTCGGCACGATCGCCGGCGCCACGGGAGCCAGGAGGGAACAGCCCCCGGTCACCAACCCCACCGCCGCGCACCACACCACCACCGCTGATCGCATGTAACCCACGGTAAACGCGTCCTCTAGCGTCACCTCTGTGGCCGAGGGCGACCAGGATGATGTGTGACACAGTTCATTCGCCGTTCGTCGAGTTGGGACGCTTGTCACGGTTGAGAATCGTGTAGCGCGTACCTCTTCCCGGGTTGCCCTGTACACAGTTGGCGGTGATGCGAGCCGCTCGACACGACGATGGCTCTCGGCCCCTCGGGACTGGAGCGTGCTGCGGGTGCACCATTTCGGGCACTGGGTATGGCAGCTGTCGCCGACGATGAACCACCGGCCATCACTGATCTGACCCATTGTGGAGAGAACGGTCGAAGCGTGCGGTCCGTCGACGGCGCCCTTCGGACCCGCCGAACCCGGGCAACTGCCACGATGGGTGGGACGGCGCTTTATTGGATGTAGGACACGACGGTCATCATCCCGGCTTCGCCGTGGTAGATGTTGTGGCAGTGGGTGAGCCACTGGCCGGGGTTGGTGGCGTCGAAGTCCACTTCCACGGTCTGGCCGGGCAGCACGATGGTGGTGTCCTTGCGCGGCCCGACACCGCCGGGTCCGTGGATCTGGAAGGTGTGCCCGTGCAGGTGCATGGGGTGAAACATGGTGGTGGTGTTGGAGTAGCGCAGCCGCACCCGCTGCCCCTCGTGCACCGGCACCCCCCGATTCGGGTCATAAGGCTGGCCGTTGATGGTCCACACATACCCCGCCCCGGGGCCGGCCAGGGTCATCTCGTGCACCACGTCGGGGTTGCGGGATGGGAGGGTGACCGCGGCGGTGGCGGGGATGGCGTTGACCAGCATCGCCGGGCGGCCCATCAGTGCGGTGGCCGCCGCGGTGGGGTCGGGTATGGGTCCGGAGCCGGGTTGCAGCAGCAACTGGGCCAATCCGCCTTTGCCTTCGGCCAACCCGAGCAGCGGGACCGCGGTGGGGGGCATGGTGATCACCGCGTCGACCCGCTCACCCATGCCCATCAGGACCGCATCGGCGCGGGTGGGGGTGACCGGGTAGCCGTCGGTGTGGGTGATCGTCATCGGGGTTCCGGGAACTCCGACACGGAAGGCGGTGTCCCCACCGGCGTTGATCATCCGCAGCCGGATCCGTTGACCGGGCTGGGCCGCAAACGACCTGGGTGCGGTGGGGGTGCGGCCGTTGGCCAGGTAGTGCGGGTAGGTGACGTCCCCGGCGTCCCCACCGAGCAAGGCCGAGCGTGCCATCGCCATGCCGCCCATGCCGCCACCGCCCATGCCGCCCATGCCGTGTGATTGCAGGTCCGCCAGGACCTGTTTGGGGGTGCGTCCGGTGCCGTCGAGCCAGTCGTCGAAGACGACCACCAGCTCCTGGTCGTAGTCGGCCCCGTCGGCCGGGTCCTCGACGATCAGCGGGGCCTGCAAACCCCGGTCCAGTTGCGGCCCGACGTGCGGGTGAAACCAGTAGGTGCCTGCGGCGGGGACGGTGAACTCATACCGCATCCCCGCACCGGGGGCGATGGGGGCTTGGGTGAGGGCGGGGACACCGTCCATGTCGTTGCGCAACGCGACGCCGTGCCAGTGCACGGTGGTGGGATCGGGCAGCTGGTTGGTGACCTGGGCGCGGAGCAGGTCACCGCGGCGCAACCGGATTTCCTTGCCGGGCACCTGCCCGCCGTAGGACCAGGTCTGCACGGTGGTGCCGCCGATGTCGACCGGGCCGGTGACCGCGTCCACCGCAACATCCACGGTGCGCTGCCCGGCGGCTTGGCGGGTCTTCTCCACCGCGGCGACCTGGGGTGAGTCCGGTCCGATACGCACCGCGGCCGGGGCGGCGGGGCTGGAGCTGCACCCGGCCAGGACCGCAGCAGCGCTAAGACCGCCGGCGCCGACGAGGAAACGGCGGCGACTCAGTACCGGACCCATCGAGGTCGACCAGGGGTGTGCAGATGGCATCAGACGTCCTCTCCTGCCTCGGCGATGTCGCCGGACTGTTCCTCCGGACACACACGTGCCCACCACGCGGGGCAGCGACAATCAGACCCGTCCCACCCTGGGGGCACGGTGCCGGTCGCCGATGCTCGGGGACCACTTCCCCCAACATACGCACAGCCGTACGGGCTTGCCGAATGATCAGGGGAGGCGTACACCTGCATAACACCCGTACGATCATCCGGATGGGTAGGAGAGTGAGTGAGGTGCGGTCATGAGTGTGCTCGCTGGGGTCTGGCACGGTCTGGACGAGGGCTTCTTCATGTTCTGGGAAACCCTGTGGGCCCTGGTACTCGGGTTCGCCCTCTCCGGTGCGGTGCAGGCGTTCGTCTCCCGCGGGGAGATGCGCAAAGCCCTCGGCGACCACGGCGCGAAGAGCCTGGGCAAGGCCTCGTTCTTCGGGGTGATCAGTTCCTCGTGCTCCTACGCCGCCTCCGCGCTGGCCAAATCCTTGTTCGCCCGGGGGGCGGATTTCACCGCGTCCCTGGTGTTCATGGTCGCCTCCACCAACCTGGTGGTGGAACTGGGCATCGTGTTGTGGCTGCTCATCGGCTGGCAGTTCGCCCTGGCCGAGTTCGTCGGCGGGGCGATCATGATCGTGCTGCTGGGCCTCGTCGTGCCCCGGGTCATCCCGGAAAGCTGGATCAGCGACGCCCGCGACCGGCTCAACGGCCAAGGCACCGGCGGTGAGGACACCACCGCCGACGCCAACCCGCAGGTCCGCCACGGGCACGACCACACCGCCGGGCTTGACCAGACCACCGACGAGGCCGGCCCGCTCGAGCAGGAGCCGTTGCGCCAGCGGCTGCGCAGCCGCCGCGGCTGGGGGGATGCCTCCGGATACACCATCAGCGACCTGAGCATGCTCCGCAAAGAGCTGGTCATCGGCTTCGTCGTCGCCGGCTTCCTCTCCGCCCTCGTACCCACCGCGTTCTGGCAGTCGCTGTTCCTCACCGGGCACGGCTTCGCCTCCAGCCTGGAGAACGTGGTGCTCGGCCCGTTCCTGGCGATCATCAGCTTCGTCTGCTCAATCGGCAACGTCCCCCTGGCCGCGGCGTTGTGGCAGGGTGGCATCAGCTTCGGCGGTGTCGTGTCGTTCGTGTTCGCCGACCTCATCACCCTGCCGCTGCTGGCGATCTACCGGAAGTACTTCGGCACCGCCATCACCCTGCGCATTCTGGCGATCTTCTGGGTGACGATGAGCATCGCCGGCTTGGCCGTGGAGTACTTGTTCCGCGCCGTGGGGATCTCTGACCCTGCCCGGCCCACCATGGTCGCGCCCACCAGCTTCCAGTGGAACTACACCACAATCCTCAACATCATCGCGCTCCTCGCGTTCGCCGGGCTGTACTGGCTCTACCGCCACCGGGACACCACCAGTGGCCGCTTCGCCAAAGACCCGGTGTGTGGCATGCAGGTCGAGAGCGCGCAGGCACCTGCGACCCGCACCCACGACGGACACACGGTCCGGTTCTGCTCCGACCACTGCGCCCACCGCTTCGACACCGACCCCTCCCGCTACACCCACGCTCAACCCGTCGCCGAGAACCCGCCCGCCGCCAACGGCACGGACAGCGGGGCGGTAGTGGACCCGGTGTGCGGGATGACCCTCGACCCGGCCACCACCCAACACACCGCCGAGCACGACGGAGGAACCTTTTTCTTCTGCGCGCCTGGCTGCCAGGCCGAGTTCCTCGCGAACCCCGGCCGCTACACCGGGCCACATCCCTGCCCACCGCATCCTTCCGGGCACGACAGCCTGCCCTCCAGCGCCCCCGCGACCCAGCACGGAGCCCACTCATGAGCGTCACCGACCATCCACACCCCCTCGACCCCGACCGGGTCACGCACGCACGCTCCCGGCTCCCTAGCGCCGAGGACACCGCCCGCCTCACCGGACTGCTCAGCCTCATGGCCGACCCCGTCCGGATACGCCTGATCTACGCACTCGACATCGTCGAAGAACTCTGCGTCGGTGACCTCGCCCTCGCCCTGGACGTCAGCGAAGACTCCGTGTCCTACGCCCTCCGCCTCCTGCGCACCGCCGGACTCCTCGTCACCCGCAAACAAGGCCGCGTCGTGTTCAACCGACTCGCCGACGACTTCCCCGCACCGCTGCGTGACCACTGCCTACGCCAGCTCATCGCCCTTACCCACACCACCGACACCGACTCCTAACCCGGGCCTAACCCGCGAGGGACACTCCCGCCACCACCGAGCACCCATGCACAGGTCACGCTTGGGCTGTGCTGGCCTGCCCGGCTGGCATGGGCCTGATGATGTGGCGACTGATGCGCGGCGATAAGAAACCGGCACCTCGGGCGGTCGCGATCCGGGTCACGGGATGAATGAGCAGATCGTGTCGACGTACTGGGCTGGATGCGTGATGGCCGGTACGTGACCGGCACCGGGGAAGGTGTGCCGCTCGGCCCGGGCGAGCAGGCGGGTGAGTTCGGTCATCAGCGGCGCGAACCAGGGCGGGCTGCGCTCACCGTTGGTCAGCAGGATCGGGCACGACACCCGGGAGAGGGCCTGAACGGCGAGGTCCGCCCAGTGCGGGTCGTTCATCGTCTCGAGGAACGTTGGCGCGTTGACGACCATTGTCTGGCGAAGCTGCGCCGGCAGCTGTTCCCAGGTGCCTGGGCCGAGGGTGATCTCCTCGATGAACCTGGCGGCGCCGGCTCTGGTGTCTCCGGTCCGGAGTTGGTCGGCCACGCCGTCGAGGAGGGCCTGCACGGCACGCATCTGCGGTTCGAGGTCGGGGATGCGCTGGCCGACACCGAGCAGCGGCGGTTCGTGGGCGATGACGCTGCGCACCAGGTCCGGGCGACGAGACGCCAGGCCCAGCGCGATCGACGCGCCGTAGGAGTTGCCGGCCAGGTGGGCGGGAGCGAGATCGAGTGCCTCGATCAGCGCGGCGAGGTCGTCCTCGTGCACCGAGCGGGGGCCGTCGGTGCGTTGGCTGCGCGAGTGGCCGCGGCGGTCGTAGGCCAGCACCCGGAACGACGCCGCGAGCTTGGGCGCGACCTGGTGCCAGCTGGTGTGGTCAGCGAGACTGCCGTGGATGAGGATCAGCGGGTCCCCGGCGCCGGCGGCATGGGTGTGCAGCGTGACGCCGTTGACGCGGATCTGCGCCTCGGTGGCCGCCATTGGTGCTCCTTCGGGATTGATCGTCTCCTGCTGCGGCGGCGAGGACGGGTCACGCAGCCCATGCCCCCTGTAGCCGCGGCGTTCTCGGGGGCCGCGGCGACGCCGAGCTGTTTAGCTGGTGGGGTTCGTCCGGTCGCGGCCGACCCGGAGCCGCTGCTTTCTACGGCACGAGCACCGCAGGCTGCTGCTGGCGACGCTGGACGCGTTGCTTGCGCCGCCCGTACCGGGTCAGGCCCCGCGGCTTGTACACCGCCAGCACGGTGGCCACCAGCAACACCAGCAGGGCGAGGGTGGAGTGGAGCAGGAAGGTGGGAGCCCGCAGCTCGCCGAGATCGGCGCCGGGCTTCGCGGCGAGGTCGGCGAAGGCGCCCACCGTCTGCGTGTAGATCAGCAAGACGATGGTGGCCAGGACGTTGAGCAGGAGCTTGAACAGAACCCAGTAATGCCGGAACAAGCCCCACGGCGAGCCCAGGGACGAGGTGAGCCCGGTGAGCAGCGACGCAACGGCCAACGGGACAAGGACGTACCAGGTGATCGGCACGGCCGCGAGATAAACGGCGCGCACCGTCGAGGCATCCTGGCTGGTCAATCCGACGATGGCCAGCGCCAGGAACGCAACGACCGCACCGAGCCAACCGACCGACGACGTCACGTGCACAGTGAGCGCGAGCTTGCGCAGCCGCGGCGTCATGGTCATCCCTGGACCCTGGGCGGTGTGTGGCCGCTGAAGAGGTCGCCGCTGGACAGTGCGTGGTCTCGCGCAAGGACGTGGGAGGACGACCTGGGGGCACCCAGCCCACCGGAGTGCACGTGGCGACCAGGGCCGTGCTGACCAAGGACGCCGGAGAGCATCAGGATGACCAGCACGGCCACGACGATCGCCGTGATCACCGACACCTTCACCCAGCGCGGTGTCCCAGGAGCCGAGCCGGCGCCGCGCCTCACGTCGGTGCCGTCGGCCGTGTCGGGATCACGGGGAAGGTCAGCCATGTTCGTCTCCTTCTGTCACGCTCGGGTGGACAGGCGACCGTTCCTGCCGTCCAGTTTACAATACGCTATGTCTACTAGTTGACGGTATGTATCGTAGCCGACGTCGCGTACAGTGGGACGGTGCCGAAGCTGTGGAACGAGACGGTCGAGGCACACCGGCGCGCGGTCCGCGACGCGACACTGGACGCCACCGCGGCGTTGGTGGCCGAGCATGGGCTGGCGTCGGTGACGATGTCGCAGATCGCCGAGACGACCGGCATCGGACGGGCGACGCTGTACAAGTACTTCCCCGACATCGAGTCGATCCTCATCGCCTGGCATGACCGTCAAGTCACCGGACACCTCGAACAGCTCGTCGAGGTCCGGGACCGGGCAGGCGACGCCCGGGCACGCCTCGAAGCGGTCCTTAAGGCGTACGCCCTCATCTGCCACGGGCGACCCCACGGCACCGAGCTCGCCGCACTCGTGCACCGGGGCGAACACCTGGCCCTCGCCCAGCAGCACCTCAACGGCTTCCTGCAGGACCTGCTGACCGATGCTGCCGCAGCAGGCTATGTCCGCACCGACGTCCCACCGGACGAACTCGCCGCCTACTGCTCGACCGCGCTGGCCGCGGCCGGGGGCCTGCCCTCCAAAGCCGCCGTCCGCCGGCTCGTCACGCTCACCCTGGCCGGCCTGGGCCAGCCGTGACGGGTCCGCTGGCGGACGCCCGGCTGTCCCGTATGTCGGAATCTCCTACGGGAACGACCCAGGTCAGGGTGCGAACGCTTGATCGGGTTTCCCATATGACCCATGCCGAGCCCCGCCCGGTGACGTTGTGTCGGTCAGGGGCGCCAACTGCAACACCGTGTTCGTCAAGGAAACCTTCGTTCGCATTACACAGCCCGATCTGACGTTTGCCCAGGTGGAACTTGTGAAGAATGCCGTGTCCGCACCTTCGTCACGCACTACGCCAACTCGACTCCTAGACGCGATCCTTCGGTGCGGACGTGCCTAGTGTTTCGATGTGCCGGTACAAGGTGCTTCGACTCATGCCCAGCACCTGGGCAATCTCGGTGAGCGGCAACCCGTCGCTAACCATCCGGGTGGCCTGCTTGAGCTTGCTCGGCGTCATCACCGACGGTCGGCCCCCGGTACGTCCGCGGGCCCGCGCTGCTGCCAGGCCGGCCATGGTGCGCTCACGCACCAGCTCCAACTCGAACTGCGCGAGGGCACTGAACACGTGGAAGACGAGGCGGCCGCCGGGGGTCGTGGTGTCAATGCTTTCCTGCACCGACTTGAAGCCCACGCCTCGCTCCTCCAAATCACCGATGGTCTCGATCAGATGTGGCAACGACCGACCCAACCGGTCCAACCGCCACACCACCAACGTGTCCCCCGACCGCAGCTGATCAAAGACCTCCGCCAACTTCGGGCGATCAGCCTTAGACCCGCTCGCCGTGTCCGTCCAGACTCGAAAGCACCCCGCGGCCCTGAGAGCGTCCTGCTGCAACACGGCCGTCTGATCCGCCGTCGACACCCTCGCGTAACCCAAAAGTTCGCCCACGACCACACACTGTTCCATAACTCACCGACAACCCGATCAGTGACACACCTATTTTGACACCGAGTTTTGGAACACTGCCCACCTGCGGACCTTCGTCATCGCCCCGGTGCGTCACAGATCTGTTAAAGCAACACCGCGGCAGCCGAAAAGTAGACCAGGGTGCCGAGCCCGGCGACGGTGAGTACCGCCCGAGCAGATCCAAGTGCGGTGCGTCGGGGTCGGCGGTCTCGGGGATGAACGCAGCGTGCCGAGGATCGCGCTCGCCGGGGCGAGCCCGTCCCAGGCACCGACCGCCCGCTGCTCCTCCGGGGAGGGTGCTGGTAATCGTGGACAGTGTCGCCGGCGTGCTCGGCGATGCTCCACCCGTTCTTCCACTATCGCGAGCAGCGTCCAGTGCCGCCGGAAGGTCCCAATCCCGGCCCCTAGCCGGGCCAGCCGGCGGCTCGTCGGGGTGGGCTGGATCACCACCGTCACCGTGATGGTCGTCGCCGCCGACGATTCAGCAGACCACGGGCCGCGCGCCGAAGGAGCCCGGGAGAGCAGTGTGACCAAACCCGTCGCCGCACTATTCGTCGCGGTCGCCTTGCTCAGTGCGTGCGGTACCCGTAGCGCCGCGGGCACGCGCTCCACGCCGACCACCTCGGTCGCGCCCACGGTCGCCACCGCCCAGCAGGTGATCGATGAGTTCCGCCGCTCGGGTCTCCCCGTCGACGGCGAGGCAGATACCACGGGCAAGGACTGTGCGACCGTCGACTGCGTCCAAGCCGTCAGCACCAGCACGGTCCTCGTACGTTCCTTCCGCACCCCGGGGCAGGCGGAGACTTACGGGCAGGGCACCGGTGCCTTCCAGATTGTGACGGTGGTGCTCACCTTCACCGGCTCCGCCACCCCGCAGCAGCAGCACCGGTACGAAGCAGCGGCGGCCCGCGTGGTCCACTAACACCTGGTTCAGCCGTGGGCTGGCTGTGTCAGTTGACGATCGGCCATGTGGAACAACTGTTGGTTACCACCACTTAGGCCGGCAGTGGCCATCCAAGGACGGGGATGGGGAAGGTCAGTGGTCGACGAATGCTCGGAACCGCTCGTGCGCGGCCTGCTTGCTCGTCCCGAGCGCGGCGCCGATGACGGTCCAGGAGTCCCCGGCCGCCCGCGCTTCGGCGACGGCCTTGCGGAGGTTCTCCTCTGCCGTGGCGAGGGCACCGGCGGCGGCGATGATCGCGCGGACGTGGCTGGCGTCGCGGAAGTCGAACTGGGCGGGGTCGATGCTGTCGAGCCACTTCTCGGTGGACTCGGCCTGCTCGGCGGCGGTGGGCTTGGTGTGGGTGTGGGGCATGGTCATCACCTCAGTCGGTCGAGGAAGGAACGGCGGACGTAGTCGGCATGGATCACCCGGGTCGGCGCGTCGTCGGGGACGAGGACCAGCTCGAGAAGAGCGCCATCGCGAGCGGGACCGACAGCGATGACTCTGCTCTCGCCGCCGTAGTCCTGCTCGGCAACGCGGAGGACGTTGCGCCAGGCGTGGAGGATGTCGGCGTCCGGTATGCCGTGCTTGCGAGCGCTGACAGCGACCTCCACAGCATCAAGAATGCCCGACACCTCCGAATGCGTCAAGGATACCCTGACGGCCTCGCTACCGCTGCGTTCGACGCTGGGGGAGGGGGTGGGGACTGCGCGAAGTAACGCCCGATGGTCAGGGCTGCGACGGCGAGCAGGGCGACGAAAAGGGCCAGGTACCCCCGGCTGCGTCCCCTCCTAGCGGGGCGTGGCGTCTTGGTCTGCTGGCGCGCCGGTGGCGACTCATCGGGTCACCTCACCTCTTGTGCGTGCGTTGTGTGGTGCAGCGGCGGGGCGATCGGGTAGCTCGCCGCGGGTCTGATACCCCAGGGTATGCCCGGCGCAGTGCAAGGGTTGGGTGTTACCACGCAGCAAATACAGCAGACCCGCCCCCAACGCCGCCATGGCGACCGTGGCCACGATAGTGCCAATAAGCGACGCTGCCGAAAAGGACACGCTCATGACTGCCCCGTCTGGTAACGGTATCCGACTGCCCACACCGTGAGAATGCGCCGCGGCTGGTTCGGATTCGTCTCAATCTTTTCGCGCAGCCGGCGCACCTGCACCGTCACTGTGGCCGGATCCCCGTAGGACCACCCCCACACCTGTTCGAGCAACTGCTGGCGGCTGAACACCGTTTGGGGATGATTCAGGAAGAACAACAGCAGGTCATGTTCCCGGCCCGTCAGCGTCACCGGCTCGCCACCCAGCCGGACCTCCCTGGAGCTAGTGCTCACGATGAGGTCACCGTCGGGCAGGACCGTGTCAATTCGCTCGCCAGATTTGGTTGATTGCGTCCGGCGCAGGATCGCGCGGACGCGAAGGACGAGCTCCTGCAGGCTGAACGGTTTCATGACGTAGTCGTCGGCACCGGCCTCGAACCCAGCAACGCGGTCGGGCTCGTCGCGCAGGGCGGTCAGCATGAGTATCGGGACCTGGCTTGTCAGCCGGACGTCCCGGCAGACCTCCCGCCCGTCGCGATCGGGCAGGAGCAGGTCGAGGATGACGAGGTCGGGGGTGTTGCTGGCGACGGCCGAGGCAACGAGCCTGCCGTCAGCGAGCCATCGCACAGCGTAACCGTCCCGCCGCAGATAGCGCATCACCATGTCGGCGAGGACCGGATCGTCCTCAACGAGTAAGACTGTGGCGCCTGCCACGACCGCCTCCCTTCCGCAACGACGACACCGCCGACCTCCAATCAACGCGCCACTTGACGCAAGCGACCTCGTGTCGCACCACTTAGCAGATGCCCTTCCTGAGCAGCGTAACGGCGCCTTCGACAGCACCATTATCGCAGGTCAGGAGGGCATTTGGCTCGTTACGACACCCCCCGAAACCCCCAGTCAACCGGTGGATCCAGGCTGAGTGTGCCAGTCCCTCCGCCGGTTGCACGTGTGAACTTCCGCGAAGTTGGCGCCAGTTGCGACCGGCCCGATTCGGTGCGCCCTGCCGAGGCTCTCGGCAGGGCGGATCGCGCAGCAGGTCACCGACGACGAGAGCAGCGGCGGCGGCCGCGGCGAGCCGGCGACGGAGGAGGTCCGCTGCTTTTCGCGGACGAGTCGACGATGCACGTGGCCTTGTCCCTCTTTGCCATCCAACGGCGGAGAGACAAGGCAACGTCACGCGACTGATTCGCAGGTGGGACGTGGGCGCATGCGGTCATCACTGTTCCGGGAGGTGAATATGCCCACCTCCTGCCGTGCCGTGCCGGGTGGAGCAGAGACCACGCCGTCGTTCTTAACGTGACCGATCGGCGCTGCCCAGACTTCACACGGACATACATTTATTTACAGGGGCCCTATTTTTCGTTTTGGCGGCAAATCGACAAGTAGCGCTGACAGCCACCACGGCACCGGCACACGCTTCCGGTGACCTTCAGCGGTGATGGCACGGTTCTCACCGCGCTATTTGGCGTGGGCACTGTTAACCGACCATGATCGCCTGGTGCCGTCACGGCACTCTACGGGGACTGCTTCGAGGGCGGCGCGTAGGACTTCAGCTGGCCTAGAGCGGCGGCGAGCGCGTTGCGCATGGGGCGTATGTCCCGCTTCGTGGAGGACAGGAGGTAGCCGCCCTGCAGCACGGCGATCGTCGACTCTGCAAGGGCGTAGGGATCGGCGTCGTCGCGCAGCAGTCCTGTGGCTTGCATGGCCCGTAGTCCGTCGCCCAAGAAGGACTCCCAGCGGGTGAAGGCCTCCGCGGCCCGACTGCGGAGCAGATCACCTTGGTCGAGCAGCTCGCTGACGATCGACCCGAGCGGGCAACCGCGGTAGCCCCGCTGGTTCCGCTGCATGTCGA
>JAABUO010006445.1_pt1 | contig 13487 bp, 12 predicted proteins | sample 5559291 | NCBI WGS metagenome assembly JAABUO01 (sample SAMN10711878, study PRJNA513372) | rock metagenome | isolation source: Antarctica rocks | place: Antarctica: Victoria Land, Finger Mt sud | reverse complement strand
GATAGTGAAGGTTCGGCGTGTACGCTGCGAGCGGACCTCGGAGTCGGGATTCATGGACAACAACCTTGGTCGCCCTCAAAGGATTATCCGGCAACAACCGGACTCCACTCATGTTGACACAGAGGGCCAATGCGATCGTGCGTCTTGTGCAAGTTTGCGCTGTGCGGCCACCGCTTTCTCGGCGCACCCGGGACACGCCGCCGTCTTGTAGGCGAACACGCCGTGTTCGGGACATCGAACGGTCGGCATCGGTCGCTACCGGCCAAGTCCACGACTGCGATCGCGCTCGCGTTCGAGCGTTTGCGCGACTTCGCGCTCGACGCCACGCTCGCGCGTCTTCTCGGCGATCTGCGCCTTGATCTCGCCCGGGCTCTGGAGCATCTGATGCAAGTCTTTCGAAACGCGCAGACGTTCGTTCGGCGCATCGCGTTCGAGCCGCTCGAGCTCGTTGAGGATGGCGAACGCCGCCTTACGCTCGTCGCGCGTGTACCCGCTCTCGGTCCCCTGCGCGATAGGCTCGAGTTTCCAGCGCAGCGCCGTCACGCTCAACTCGCTCGTTCCACGATCGCGGCCGGCATCGCGTTCGGGAACGCCCCGGTCGGGGATGCCCCGGTCGGGGACGCCCCGTTCGAGCACGCAATAATCACTTGCAAGCTCTTTGGATCGGGAGCGCAGGCCGCGACTCACGAGGTCATCGTACGAGCCGACCGTTTCGCGTGAGTAAAACATCCCGTATTCGTGCGTGTGTCTCGTCATGCCGACCGTGAGCGAGCGTTGATTGACGTGCGCCGTGACGAGTTGAAGCTCGGCGTAGCGCGTCGCGCCCTGCTCGCGATACTCCGTCGAACAATAGCCGTGCTGCACACCGGCGTGCTCGCGCGTGTCCACCGGCACGATCGCGCCATCCCGGCGCTCGATGTGCAGCGTCGCGTCGTCGATTGCGCGCACGGTTCCGACCGAGCCGTTGAAAAGCCCGGCTTCGCGAATCGTCTCGCGAACGATCACGCGGTCGCCGACGGCGTAGTTTGTCTTGCCGTCGATCGTTTCGAGCGCCGCGTCCTCACCGCGCAACCGGCCCATCGCGCGCCACTCGTCGCGGGCAAGGGCGTTGACCGAAATCCGCTCCGTGTTCGTGAACGCCTCGATCCCGCACTCGACGCCCGAACTCTCGATCGCGCGCCACCGGGCGACGAGCGCCGCGCGCGTCTCGTCCTGCGACCCGGACTCGTGAACGAATCCCCGTGATCGGTACGCCTCGATCGCGTCGCGCACGTCGCCGCGCCGCACGGCCTGCGTCGCCTCGCGCTGCCACGCCTCACTCTGCCGGCGCGTCTTCTCCAGGTCGACGTTACAATCGCCGACGGCCCGTTGCATCATCTCCAGCGCGTTGCCGTGAGCGACGGCCTGAAACTGCTTGTCGTCGCCAAGCGCGATGACGACGGCGCCGCGTTCATGCGCCTCGCGCAACAGGACCGCGCCCTGCGCAGTGCCGAGGGTCGAGACCTCGTCGATGATGAGCAGGTCGCGATTCGTCAGCCGCTCGCGGTCCTGGCCCCATTCGTAGAGCTCTTTGGCGACCGAGCGCGCTGGCACGTCGGTCTCGCGCCGCAACACATCCACCGCCGAATTCGCGACGGAGACCGCCCGCACGTTGTAGCCCGCCTCTTGGTAGGCCGCGCCGATCTCGCTGATGAGCCGGGTCTTGCCAGCGCCGGGAACGCCCGTAATCACCTTCAGGCGCGCATCGTCGTCGGTCGCATAGGCGTACGCGCGCTGCTGCTGCTCGTCGAGCCGCTCGTCCCCGGGCCGCGCGATCGCGACGTCGCGTTTGTTCGATGCGAGGCCGTCCGCCGCGGCCGCGAGCGTCCGTTCGGCATCGAGGACCTCACGGGTCGTCAACCGCGTCTTACCGCGCTCGTCGGCGAGCTGAACCGAACCGTCGACGATCTTCTCCGTAATCGCCTGACGCTGCTCCGCATCCTGGACCCGCTCGCCGACGAGCCGCTCCACGGCGCTGAGCGTGTACGTCGCATTGTTGGCCGTGAGGCGTTCCATGATCGGCCTTGGATCCTCGAGTAGCCGTGCGCCGACGACGAGATTCTCTGCGCGCTGCACGGCCTCGCGTGTCGCTGCGCGATCGCGCGCCTGCTGCGAGCTCTCATACGGCCCGAATGTCGCGATCATCGCCCGCAGCGAGAGGTCGCGATCGATCTCCGAGGGCTTGACCGTCTCGGGGCTGTCAAGGTCACCGATCCGGGCGCCGGTGCGGTAGGGCTTGTACTCCACGCCGTGCCGCTCGAACGTCGCATGCACCTCGCCCCAACCCGCATCGGTCCGGCCCTCGGTGCCGCGCAGGATCGTGACCTCGGCTGCGGCCGACCGGCACCGCTCCGCGAACGGCCTGGCTACGTCGCGCGAACGATCCTGAACACGATCGCGCTCGAACGGGCCAAGCTGCTCGATCAGTTTGCGATGCGTGAGGTCGGGACCAAGGTCGCGAGCCCGCGCGTACTCCCCGCGCTCCGTGCCGACGAGCCGGCCACCCACGACGTCCTGTTGACGACCGGTCCGGACTTCCTCGTAGCGAACGCCGTGCTCGCCGCAGACGCGATGCACGCCGGCCCAGGAGGCGCCGTCTTTCGCCAAGGCGTCGCGTACGGCGGGGGCCACGTCTTCGCGAACGGTGCGCTCGAACGAACGCTTGCGCGCGTAGTATTCGACGTCCCGAGCACCGTGCGACAGTTCCTGGCGCTGCTCGACATTGACGACCCGCCAACCCTGCTCGAGTTCGGTCTCCCGGCTGGCCGCCCGCATCTTCTCGCGGTCCTGCCAAATGTCGCGCGCGACGTGCGTCATTGGGTCGACCCGGTTGAAGACGGCATGCACGTGATACATCCCGCCGACACCGTCGTTTTGCAGCGCGGCGACGTACTGCAAACCGCCGAAGCCGAGGTGATCGATCTGCGTATCGAGCGCCGCCCGCGCCTGCTCGTACGTCGGCCGCTCGCCTTCGGCGAACGACACGATGAGGTGATAGAGTGGTTCCTTCGCGCGGCTCTGCGAAGCGACGGCTTCCATCTCCAGCGCCGCAGTTTCGATCGTCGCGACGTTCTCGCTCCAGACCGCTAGCGGCGGCTCGTGGTCGCGTTCGTGCTCCGGCCCCTCGCGCACAATGTAGTCGATCGCCGCACCGAAACTCGACGTCCCCGTCATCCGGCCGCGACCACGATTGGCGATCATGTCGCTGCGAGCTCGCGCGCGATCGCCCGCATCACCGTCGCAATCTCGGTCCGCGGCTCGGCGACCGCTGCGCTCATCTTCGCAATCTCCGGTTCGACCCGGCGCATGAGGTCCTGGAGCGCCCAGAGCGTCTCGTGGATCTCGTCTCGATGCAGGTCCGCTCGCGCGTAATTGACGGTGAAGAAATGCGAGAGCCGGCCCGACAGTCGGCCCAGGTCGGCTTCTAAGTCGCGGATCGCTCCGGGAATGCCAGCGAGCGTCGCAACGGCTGACGAGATCTCCGCGACCTGCGCAAGGTCGATGATCGGCGGCGGACGATCGTCGACAACCGCAAGCACGACGTCCGCGACGGACAGACCGGACGAGGCAGCGGCCGCGCGTACGCGCTCCGCCTCTTCCGGCGTCAGGCGCACGAGGAGCTGCTCCGAGCGTTTGCGCTTGGAGTCATAGACGGCTTGCTGCTCCGCGGACTTCGCCGGCATCGTGTTCTCCTCGAGCGGTGCGAGCTTCGCGCAAGCGATGCGAGCACCGCCTCCACGTAACCAGGGTGGGGAGTCACCGCTAGGTGGCTATCCACCCTCTAGGTTCCCCCCCCCCTACAAATACACGCGTTGCAACCAGAATACCGTATCTGCTACGATACCCGCAACTATCTGCGCGCGGAGACACCAGCATGCACGCCGACGACCCCCTGCACGCCGAGATCCGCTCTCGTCTCACCGCGCTCGTCGACGCGGCACCTGTCCCGCGACGCTCGGTGCTCGAAGCGACCCTCGAACCACATCGCGAGCTCATCACTCAGGCTCACGCCAAGGGACACAACTACCGCTCGATCACCGAGGCGCTCCGCGGGGCCGGCCTCAAAGCCTCGCCCGAGTCGATCCGGCGTTACGTTCAGCGCATCACCAAGAGCGACGCCGACACGAACCGTACGGCGAAACCGAACCGCTCATCGCGCAAAGTCACCGCCCGGAAGACGTCAGCCAAGAGCTGACGAGCAACTCGATGACGACTGCCGCACCGAACGATCTCGTTCGTGGGCTGCGCTACCGGCGGTGGCTCGGGCGGCAGCAGCTCGTCCGTGGCGACACGCCGTCACGTCCTCGAATCAAGTACGGACTCGCGCCAGGGTGCCTCGGCGTGATGCTCGTGATCGTCGCGATCTACGTCATCGCGCTCGTCGCGCTCGCGATCCAGATGGCGCTCTATGTCGTCGCCGCCCTCGCGGTGCTCCTCGCCGTGCGGCCCTTCTCTCGTTTCGCGCTGCCGCTCTACGCGGTGGCGTCTTCAACGGTAACGCCTTCGCAGAGACACCGGCGGCTGGCATGTTCGTTCTCGGCGCGGTCCCGACCACGGCGCTCGTCTATCCGCTCTCACATGGGCTCGTGACGCTCGCCGGCGCGGCCGTCATCGGCGGGTTGGGCTTTCGGCCGTTGGTGCGCGCGCTCGACGGCAAGCCGCTTCCAACGTTACCGCTACGCAAGGATCTCGACGCCACGCCTTCCGTCGGTCCGGACCTCAGCGAGCCGGGCGACTTCGGCCTCTGGATCGGCGAGGCCACTGGAACGCTCTCGGCGCTCGGACATACGGCCGGATTGCGACGCGGCTCGAACGTCACCCTCAACCTCCGCGACGCGGCCAAGAACATCGCGATCTTCGGCGAGACTGGCACGGGCAAGACCACCCGCGTCATCAACCATCTGCTCGTCCAGGCACTCGACTTCGACTGCGGCGGACTCATCTTCGATGTGCGCGGCGACTTCCACACCACCGCTGCGCACGCCGCACAGCTCACCGGCAAGGCGATCCAACGTATCGGCGTCGGACAACTCGGGCTTAATCTGCTCGACGGCCTCACCCCGAATACGGCTGCCGGCTTTCTCGAAGCGGCGTTCAAACTGCTCGGCCAGGGCGAGGGCGACTCGGCCTTTTGGCTCTCGCTCGCCGTCGCACGCTCGCAAGCCGCACTGGCCGTCCTCTTCCACGTCCCGGGCGCGTACTCGCTCAAGGGGCTCTACGACTACGTCTTTGACGAGCGCTCCCGCAAAGCCGCGATCGCGACGGCGAGCGAGGCGCTCCTTGAGCTCCAGGTCCGCGCCGCCGACGGCGATCGTGACGCGAGCCTCGATGCGCGGCGGCTCAAGAGCGCGATCGATTACGAATCGACGATCGCGGCGCAGTATACCGAGAAAGAACGCAGCGGCGTCAACCGCACAATTGAGACCGCGCTCGCACGCTTCGCCGATCCGGAGCTCGAAGACGCCTTCTGTACCGACGCCGGCGCCCAAGCCAACCTCGCCGACGTCCTCAACGGCAGCGTCTTCGTCGTCAACGTGCCGCGCGAGCGTTTCAAGGCCGCCGCGAGTGTCGTCTACCTCTTCCTCAAAGAACGCTTCTTCCAAGCCGTCAACGCTCGCGCGCCGCTGCCCGCCGGGCCGCGCAAGAGCCGGCCCATCCTCTTCCTGTGCGATGAGTACCAGCAAATCTGCAGCGCCGGCGACGCGCAATTCTTCGACACTTCTCGGGCGCTCGGCGTCATCGGCATCGTCGCGGCGCAGTCGATAGAAGCGTACATCGCCGCGATCGGCAATGAACACGCCGCTATCGCCCTCCTCGGCAATTTCACCAACGTCGTCGCCTTCCGTTCGACGGAGCGCACCATGGAGTACGTCGCCGGCAAACTCGGCGACGTCGACGTCTGGAAAGAGAGCTACAACACCGGCCGTTCCGACCAGCCGACGATCTTCTTCCCGAAGGCGGCCTCGGTCTCGCAAGGGCACTCCGCCTCCCAGCAGCGGCAGCGACTCCTCACCGCGCAAACGTTTCGCGCGCTTGCCCCGGACCAAGCCGTCGCGCTCCTCACTGTCGACGGCACCGCGTTCGACGACGTGCTTTCGGTCCCGCAGCTCACCGATGACGATCTCGAGAGTTACGCGTGACCCATGCAACATCGGCCGCGGTTCTCCACACTCGAGAGAACGGTAGTTAGGCCGTGCCAGCGTACGTAATCTCAGAGGTCGAAGTGGTCGACGAACAACTTGCCGCAGAATACCGCTCGCAAGAATATGCGCCGGCGCGTAAGCTTCGTGTATCGGCACTGAAGCGCCGACTGACGTTCTTCGAAGGCTTTCCAGAGGGAAACCCCGATACCCCGTGAGTCGGGCGATGCCGCAAGCGCCAAGGAGCGTTAGCATGCCGAAGGGGTCGTGCGTGAAATGCGGCCACAGTTGGGACGCCCACTGGACGATCGCACCGAGCCAGACGGAATGCCGAGAGTGCGCCGGGGATTACCTTGGTTCAGGGTCCATTCCGCGTTGCCCCGCCCTTCCGCAGCGAAAGCCTACGGCCGGCTCTCGTACCGGATCGAGGAATCGGTCACCGGCTAATGCGACCAACACCAGATAGCGTCACCGCGCAACCGCCGGAACGTGGCCGGCTACACATACACCTCAGCGACGCATTCAACGAGCACGACGTGTGATTTACCTAGCCCCTGATACCAATGTGCTTTTGCACTATACGCTCTTCACGGAGATTGACTGGCCGGCGGTCGCAGAGCCGAGCGATATTACCCTGCTTTTTCCAGCAACGATAATTCACGAACTCGACGCGCGCAAGTACACCGGCTCGGATCAGCGCTTGCAAAACCGCGCGCAAACGGTTCTTCGTCGTTCACGATCGATTATTGGCTCACGATCGGCAACGGCTTTGGTATCACCCAAGGTGCGTTTCACGTCGTATTCAAGGAACGTTCACCCTCGGCTGCAACGTCAGCATAACGCCATTCCGCATCAACGTCAGCCTGAGAAGTAGAGGTCGTCTCGAGAAGACGCGCCGATCTCGCCGGAACCGAACGACTGTGCGAGGAGTCGCCAGCCCTGTTCGGCGACGCTCGACGACGAGCGCAAGTATGCACGGTGCATGGTTGCTCTGCTGGTGGACGGACTGCGCTACGGCGCAAGCCAGCCAGTAATACGCACATTTCAAGGCCGTTCAATAGCGAAAAAAGGGGCGCCCCTTAGGCGGACGATCCACCCATTGACGTTTGTACAAATCAGGGCTAGTATTAGGCCAGTGTTTCCCTCAGCATTGACCGATTTCAAGGACGGTCTCGAGAGCCGAGACCGTCCTTGAGCACCAACACCGGTCGCGTCGACGCCGCGTTGCATGCACTCGCTGATCGCAACCGTCGTGCGATCTTGAACGAAGTCCGCCAGCGCCCGCGCGCGGTTGGCGAGATCGCTGAACGGATTGCGATCTCTCAGCAGGTCGTATCGCATCACCTACGTGTGCTGCGGCACTCCGGACTGGTGACAGAAAGCCGTGACGGTACGCGCCATCTCTTCGCGGTGAACACCGACGGCTTCGCGGCGGTGCAGGAGTATCTCGAGGGATTCTGGCCGAGCCGGCTGACGGCCCTCAAGCACGCCGCAGAAGCTACCGCACGCAAAGATCGCCGTGCCTGAGTATAGCAACGCGATCGAAATCGACGCACCGCCCGAGATTGTCTTTGCCTATCTCGTGACGCCGGAGGGGATGGTGGCGTGGATGGGTCAGCACGCCGAACTCCATCCAACGCCAGGTGGTTTGTTTGCGGTTGATATCAACGGGGCAGCTATCCGCGGCACGTTTCTTGAAATCGATCCGCCGCGTCGCGTCGTCGTCACGTGGGGCATCGTCGGAGACACCACTATTCCGGTGGGGTCTTCTCGCGTCGAATTCACGCTCATTCCGCGCGCAGGCGGCACGCGGCTCGAGCTGCTGCATGCCCACCTCCCCGTAAACCAGGCCGAGATGCATGCGCGGGGGTGGGAGCACTTTCTCGCACGGCTGCGCATCGCGGCGCCCGGCGGCGATCCGGGACCAGACCCATTCGTAGCGGAGCTGCCGCTACAGCGTTCATGAAGCGCTACGAAGCATTCGCCGCCGAGCAATTGCGCCGGGCCGACGTGTCCGTTGGGCGTGCGCTTCGCAACGACGTGCTGACGGTAGGCGGCAAGATTTTCGGCTTTCTCAAGGACGATCGTCTCGTCGTGAAGTTGCCGGCGATCCGCGCCGCGCAGCTCGTCGAAGCGGGCGCGGCAATCCCGTTCACCTCGGGTCGCCGCATCATGAAGCAGTGGGTTGCGGTCGCCGCCCCCGTTGCGGCACACGACGACTCTGGCGTACGCTGCTCGACGATGCACGCACGTATGTGGCCGCTGGCGACTCCAGCCTGAAGCGAACCCCTCCACCGCACTCACAGAACCGAAAGGAACGGTCTCAATGAGCGTGACCGGAATTGCGTTCACCATGTATCCCGTAACGGACGTGGCGCGAGCATTGACGTTTTATCGCGATAAGCTGGGCCTGCGGCAGGATGGCATGAACGAAGCGTGGTGGGTCGAATTCGATGTCGGCGGCGCGACCTTCGGCATCGGGAACGTTCCTGACAACGGCAAGCCGGGCGAGGCTCAAGGCCTTGTGCTCGAGGTCGAAAATCTCGGCGCCTACCGCACCATCCTCAGCAAGCGCGGCGTTGAATCGACGGAGCCGCACAAGACGCCGTACAATTGCGCGATCACGATGCTTCGTGACCCTGACGGCAACGCCGTATGGTTACACGAGAAGCATGCCCCGTAGCAGCCTATCTTATGACAGCGCTCGATCTCACTCTTGCGCCTCCGCGGAGCGCACGCGAACAACTCGCCGGTTACATCGCCTTGCGGCAAAACTTCGTGCGGTCGTCGCTAATCGTGTAGAGTGTCGTCATTGGTCTGAACCCTTCTCCGCCCGAGGCGGTCGCTGTTGATGGGTCCGTCAAAGACGTGAACGCGACGGAACGGCGCAGCGGACAAGGGCGGCGTAGCCGAGCGTGGACCGGAACGCAGTGAGGACCGGTAGCGTCCCTTGCGTTCCGTCGCGTTCACGGCTTAGGATCCAAGATCAACAGCGATTGACTCGGTGGAGAACGCGCAAGCCAAACACTCTACACGGTCTGCAAACGCGATACCTCCGTTTCATCTGACGCACCCGACACTACGGGTTTAAGCGCGCTCACATCACGCGTCGTATTTGTCGTGATGGCGAACCATTCCATCACCCACTGAAGTCCATCTTCATGGCGCCCGAGCGGCGTCAGGTCGAGGTAATTATAGGCGCCGATGAGGATACCCAGGCCCCGTTGATACGTCGAGTACGTGTGGAATACGTCGTCGCCGTTGCGCAAAAAGACGCTCAATCCCGGTAACTCGTCCATCCAGATTTTTCCGGCCCGCTTGAGGGCGGCGACGTTCTCATAATTGTATTCGACACTCCCGGCGTTTTCATCTAGCGTAACGTGGAAGTCGTAATTAAAGTCGTTACCGATCGACGAGTACCAGGGGAACGTCCATCCCTTGCGCTTCTTGAACAACTCGAGCTTCGAAAGTGGTGCGCGGGACACAACCGCGAAAGCGGTATCGCGCGCCTTTAGATGCACGAGGCTGCCGGCAACGTTGTCAGCGAAGAATGAGCAGCTCGGGCAACCTTCGTCCCAGCTCGGGTCGAACATAAAGTGATAGACGATAAGCTGCGGCTGGCCTTCGAAGAGGTCGCTCAGGCGTACCGAGCCCGTTGGGCCATCGAAGACATACTCCTTATCGATCCTGACCATGGGAAGCCGTCGGCGTTCCAAACTCAGTGCATCGCGTTGCCGGGTCGCTTGCTTTTCCTTGCTCAAGAGCGCTTTGCGTGCAGCCAGCCACTCGGGTCGCGAAACGACGGCAGGGCTACCCATTCTGGCGTGCTCCAGTCTGAACTTTGCATATGATCTGCTTGGCGGCCGCGGAAATCACACCAGCCGAGAGCACCGCGGCAGTTGCTATGTGTGCGAAGCACATATTCAAACGTTCCTTCTTATAACAGGGCGGCAAAAAGAGCCGTCCGCCTCTATGACGATCACGACATCGCATTATCGACACATTGCAGCGCACGAGAGAAAAGACAAGATGAAATATCCAACCATGAGGAGCCTTTAGTCGAGCAGCGCACGCACGCGACCAGCGGCGTCACACGTCACCGTCGATTCAGCGCTACGATGGTCTGTCAGCTCCAAGGCACGAGCGCCAGCCGTTTCGCGAAGAACCGGCGCTCCGGCTCACTCTGCGACACACTAATCGCCCGCTGGAACGCAAAAGCGGCTTCTTCGCTCCTGCCAAGGCGCCGCAAAAGTTCGCCCTGCGCCCCAAAAAGGGGTGCATATTCATCGAGCACGCCCGACTCACGTACTAACTCGATGGCTCGTAGTCCCATCTCATCACCGGCGGTGTAGGCGACGGCTACGCTGCGATTGAGCGCAACGACAGGAGATGGATCAAGCGCATAGAGCGCATCATAGTGCGCGCGAATCCGGAACCAATTAGTTTCTTCCCATGCGGGGGCACGCGCGTGCTCAGCGGCTATAGCCGCTTGTAGCTGATACGGCCCGACGTAAGCATGGCGCAGCGCCACATCGAGTAGAGTGAGACCCCGAACGATTTTCCTCGCATCCCAGCGCGAGCGATCTTGTTCTTCAAGCAGGACAGCATCACCGAACTCATCGACGCGCGTGTCGCGCCGAGCATCATGAAACAGCATGAGCGCGCGCAGGCCCGCGATCTCGGGTTCGGACGGTAACAGTTGTTCGAGGAGTTCCGCCAGGCGCTGCGCCTCGTCACATAGCTCCGCCCGCACGCGGTTTGCATGGGTCGACGAGGCGTAGCCTTCGTTGAAAATGAGATAGAGCACGCGCAAGACATCGCTCAACCGCTGGGGTAACGCGGTGCTTTCCGGTACGGCGAACGGTAAGCGCGCGTCGCGGATCTTTCGCTTCGCGCGGACGAGCCGCTGCGCGATCGTCGTCTGTGCCACGAGCAATGTTCCCGCGATTTCTTCGACGGTGAAACCGGCCGCGAAACGCAGCGTTAACGCAATTCGCGTGTCGAGGTTCAGCGCCGGATGACAGCACGCAAAAATCAAGCCGAGGCGGTCGTCCAAAACGGGCTCCTCGTAGTCCTGGGGCACGAGTGCCTCTAAGTGCGCAAGCAATTCGTGTTTCGACGTGGCATTCTGTTCGTGTCGCAAACGGTCAATTGCACGATTGCGCGCGGTCGTGAGGATCCAGCCCGCTGGGTTGCTCGGCATCCCGCTCTGCGGCCAGCGTTCAAGCGCGGTAAGATAGGCGTCTTGTACTGCGTCTTCGGCGCGATCAAAGTCGTTGAAGATGCGCGCAAGACTCGCGACCGCCTGCGCCGACTTCGTTCGGAACAGACGGTCGATGCGCTCGATGTCAGGTTTCGTGCTCAATGGGCCGGCGCAATCGCGCTTTTACGCCTTAGCGTTCCACCACCGGACGGACCTCGATTTTGAAGCCCAGGCGTGCGGCAGGACATTTCGCTGCCCAGTCGAGCGCCTCGTCCAGATTGGAGCAGTCCAACATGCAATAGCCGCCCAGGACTTCTTTCGTTTCAGCGAACGGGCCATCGCTGAGAACGCGCTTGCCTTCCTGCATGCTAACGGTCGTCGCGGTGCTCGTTTCTCTGAGTTGATTCCCGCCGACATAGACTCCGGCGGCTTGCGCGGCTTGGATGTAATCCGCCCACTGTTTCAACGCTTCGGGCGGCGGGGCGAAATCGGGCGGGCCGTAGATCAGAGCCATGTAGGTCATCGGAGCCATTTCCTTTCAAGAACCGCGGCGCACGTATGGCGCTCACTCCCATCACGAATGGGACAGTCGAAATTCGACACCCAGGAACTCAGTAGTCCAAAAATTTTACGGCGGCCGCTCCGGCTCACGAAGATTCGCAACGATCTCGCGAATGCGGCGCTGGATAAACGCGATCGGCGAAGCGCCGGCGTTGGTTTCTCCCCGAACCCTCCTTCCGCGATCATAATCGACGCTAATATTCGGTTCCGCGCTGCGCGCGGTTGGGACGTGCTCGTCGTCATCGCCTGCGGCGCTGACGACTGCGCGCGACCCGGAGAACTGCGACATCAAAACATCCTGAAAACGAGGAACCGAAGACGCAGTCGGTGGCGGCAGCACGTCACTATTGTCAGGCAGCGGGGGCAGGGCGCCCTTAAAGTCTGATAGCCCGGGCGAACCCTGTACACGAGCTGCGAGCACCCGTTGGACCTCAGCGAGGGAACAGCGCAGCGCCGTCGCGATCGAGCGCAACGAGAGGCCGGCACGCCGCATTTCCATGGCCGCTGAGCGACGTTGCCGCGCCGGGGCGGTGTAGTTATCGCGGCTCATACGTGAACGCTCCCGGGCGGCTTCCCGGGCCCTCTGGCGAACCTTCTCCCGCTCGCGTTGCTCGACGATCCGGGCTTCACGCAGCAGCGGCGGGACGTCAGCGCTATAGCGCTCCCACACCCAGCGCGCCACGCTCTTGACGATGTGCCCGACCTCGTTGGCTTTGAGCGGACCGCGGGGGCTCTCGGCGCCGACGTCGGCCGCAATCTGGCCGCCGCGATCGGCGACCGCGCCGCACCACGCCTCGTAGCTGCCGATCCGCCAGTCGGCGACGGCGACGTATGCCCAGCGCCGCAGACGATCGAAGGTCTCGACGTTGCGGCCGATTCCGATCGGCGGGCTCTTCTTCTGCGCCGGTTCGTTGAGATCGACGTAGCGTGCGAGCTCGTCGAGCGAATACGGTGCGTCCCGCCCGATCTTCGTAACGTACACGTCGGAGAGCGGATTGTGCTGGAAACGGCCCGTGTAAGCCGGGTCGGCGCCAAGCGCCGCGGTGTACGCACGCTCGATCGCAGCCGCGTAACGAACGACTTTGAAGCGACGAGCGTCGCTGAAGTCCGTCTGCACCCAGGCGCCGAGCAGGTAGACCAGGTGCGCGTGACCGTTGCGCGGGTTGACGACGACGAGATTCGGCGCCGGCAGATCCGCCTCGATCCAAGCCGCCCCGCCCCCTTCCGTATCGATATCGAAGCGCAGCGCGGTCAGCCAGCCCGGCGGATCCGGCGCGATCTCGGCCATCGAGCGCGCGACCTCACGCCGCTCGCGATAGGCGCCGCGGCGGAAATCATCGGTAGCGTGGACCCGAAATGGAAGGGTCCGGGCGAACCGCTCGAGGGCAGGTTGAACCTGACCGGCGGCTGGCGAAAACGCGGCCGTCGGAACCTTTCCAACCGTGCTTGCCGACCAGGGCCGACGGCAATGCAGCGGCTAGGGTGGACAGGTCCGGGCCCATCCGCTACGATGAACACGGCTCGCCACCTATGGTGCGAAACCC
>JAABUO010006444.1_pt1 | contig 13489 bp, 14 predicted proteins | sample 5559291 | NCBI WGS metagenome assembly JAABUO01 (sample SAMN10711878, study PRJNA513372) | rock metagenome | isolation source: Antarctica rocks | place: Antarctica: Victoria Land, Finger Mt sud | reverse complement strand
CAATTCATGCAGGATCCAAATTGGAGCGAGCTGGTGAAGTACTGTGCTGCAAGGGGGGCTTACAGGGGTGCTGGCTCTGAGTCCTTGGGCATACTAGTCAGGAACCAGCCTTCAGAGGACAGCTATCTGCCTGGTGCAGATCAAGGTATGTGACACGCGTGTGCGCGAGCACCTCTAACATGCACACTTCTGTTGCTGCTCTGCATGACACCATTTGGGCCACAGCTTGCCTGGTCCTTTGCTTTCATGCTCTTGTGCCAGTCATGTGTTGCTGACTATCTACATGTCATGCTTGGTCGCTGACAGGTACAACTGGTCAGGGTAGTGGGTTGCTATACCTGCCTGGCTTCTTTATATTGACACTCCACTCACTCTGTCTCGATGTACAGATGAGCCATTGGAGGAGGACAGCCTGGAGATCCAGCAGGCTGTCAGCCACATTGCAGAAGCAGCTTTGCTTGGAGTCGGTGATGCCAACAAGATATTCCCAGAGACTCTAGAAGAGATGTACGAGTCATATGGAGGAGAGGAAATGGAGTTTCGGGTCATACTTTGACTCAGCAAGAGTTGTCCTGGTTGGTGAGCCAAGAACGCATTTGTGGATGTGAGATGTCAACAAATCAGTCCAATTAGACAGCTCTTCTTTGACATTGCACAACTCTTGGCAATTGTGATTTGTTTTTTGGGCTTGCCAGAGCAACTTCCCTCGCATACAGTCTTGTGCACTCAGACAGCGTGTATTATGTAAAGACTGAAAAGGATGGCTTCAGCAACCAGGGTTTCATAAAACATGTCGCTCACTGAGGATCACCGGGTTAAAATACACTGAACTAATATACCAATATTGCAGCTGCTGCCTTTTCTCAGGTCGAGATACTTCTGCTGCAACCTGCTATTTGGAGCTGCGATTGGTCACCAATGCACTCTTTGCTTCTTTGATCATAAATGTGGCACTGCTTCTTTGGCAATTGTGCTGGTTGACAGGATGTTCACTGCCTGTTCAATCTGCTCCACTGAGTTTGTAGCAGGCTTCATAGCAGGCTAAACCTTGGTAGGGTTGAATGATTCTCATGCAGCAGGCAGAATAGGGTGCTCAAGTACACCCCGGCGGAGTGAGCTGCAGAAGGTTGCATTCAACAGTGCTCCCAAGGTGCTACCAGGAACCATGGTGTGGTAAACGGTTTCAGTCTCTGCATTGGGTCCCAGAGGGCACACTTCAACATCTGTCAGAGCAAAGATTGATGTAAACTGCAGTCAGCACCACAAGTTCAGTGCTGTGACAGCCAAGTGACACTTTCAGTCACTTCGAGCGCGTACCAAACCGTCCACAAAGTACCCAGTTCCACCTGTGAAAAACAAACCACAAGTACTTGACTGGACTAGTCAAGCGTGAAAGCAGTTGCGATAGGATCAACTGTGAAGCAGAAGCCGCAGAATATGCATGCGCATAGTGTCACATCAAATGAGTATGACTGGGCAAGGATGCTTACAGCCAGGCGACGTTCCATTGACATTGCCATTTGCATCAAAGAAGTACTGGACATAGACTGTAGACCATGACCCATCTGGGTTGCACCTGCATCGGTGCAAGTTGATACCAAGCAATCAAATCATGATTGGTTGGTATTGCATTTTAAACAGGCATCGTCATGCGTCGCGTGCGAAAGTGTTGAGTTGATTGCTGCATGATGATGAGCTCACTGGTAGCTTAAGTAGCGTCCGATATACGGAGCCTGTCCGATCGTGGCGCTTTGATAGATGAACGACCCATCCGTTGCTATGGCGCCTACGTCGGAGTCATCAACCCATACACCGACAACATCAGGAGGAGGGCCAGAATTAGCCAGCTGCAAAGCACGAATACTGACGCATTGACAGTGATTGAGCGCATTTATAGCCATACGGGATGCGGACGCGGGTCGACAGTTTGTTGTGCAGTTTCCGGATCTAGCGTCACGAAATGACGCGCACGATCCCGACGTGCATACAACAATGGTGGGCGCGCCACAAACATTGACAGCAGGTACAGCAGTGCACAGCTTGTACCTGCACAAGCGCTGCGGATAAGCCTAGGGTGCAAGCCATGGCCAGGCCCATGACAGCCAGAAGAGGGATTTGCGTATGCGCCATTCTGCAGTCGATGATGATTCACACCTTTAGTATTGTCCTAGCTTCAAGGTGCTGTCTGGCCTTTGACAACGATGTTGCAGCAGCCTTCCCGAAGCCTGATCTTGACCAGCGGCCTCAAGTTCACATACAGCTTCTGTGGTGACTTGATGAGTCATGCACGCAAGAAGCCGCAACAACTGACCAGGCTTAATGCATTAGCTGTTACAAGTACTTTTCACAAGCATGCTTCAAATGTAAGCAGGCCCTTAGAAAACCGTAGACAGCCCACACTACACAGATACGTCAGTATTCAATTTGATCCAGCACGAAAAAACTGATTACTCAGTAATCATTATTTTGTTTGGGCGTTGTACTGCAGGGGAAATGCCAAACAGTACAGCATTGGCGTTTTGTCCTCTGCCTTTGAAATGTGCAAAGTGCCAATTGAGCGACAACGTTTGCTCTGGCAAATTTGGCCGTAACTCAGTCTGCTGCATAAATGCGCCGTCATAAGACATGCAGCACAGACTTGACTTGCAGTCAGGCTGTCAACAGACAACGTGGATGCATCACCAAGCCTGAGTGAGTGGTCGCTTGACATCATGCTTGTGTGACTTCAAACTCGCGCTGGATCGTCCAGATTGTGCTCTACAAAGAACTTGTGTACATCCTGTAGCACTGGCTGAAAAGCACTTAGAAATCCGTTCATTTGCTGATACAGCTCCTCATTGGGAGTCCCAAGCTTTTCCAGGAATGCTTCCCTGCTTGGAACCAGCTGCAAAAGAAGTAAATTAGCTGCCAAAGTCCTAGGAACCAGAAATGAGAGCAAAGCTGCTGCATATCACATCAGCACTGCTTACCTTGAGAGCGACAGTGAAAGCTGCTGAAGTTATCCAACCATGATACTGATACAGCGTATTCGTGTAAACTTCGCTAGCAGCAGTTGCCAATGATACCTGTCTGTCATCATACAAACGCCTCAGTAGACCAGCAACAAAGCCCATGGCCCTGCACACCACTGTCCATCTCCTGACTGCTTTGTTGCAGCCATGTACATTGTAGATGCCTGAGTAATTTGGTCAGCTTATTTGCAAGCACCTTGTTCAGCTGAATATGAACAGAGAAGACTGCGTGAGGCACACCTCTGAAGCCAGAGAAGCCCTTTGGTACATGAAGAGTTCCCAGTATCACCGTTTTGAACCTCGTCAAGAACAATAGGATAGAGTAACTGATACCGGGAAAGGTTTGTTCGCTGTCGTGAAGACAACCTGTCAATGTTGCCTTGGATATCACTCCTCACTATGAGAAAACTGGTGCCAAATTTCTCTGTGAGCGCAATGTCAAGTCAGGACTCTGTTCTTGAATTGCGGTTCTGGTATATTGGAGACTCTGTAGAAGCAAGCATACCGATCACGGGTATGATGTGTCTGCAGACTTTCAAAAAGACTTCTGTTTCCGGAGTGCCGTCTGGTCCTCTCACTGTCTGCAGCAAGCTTGTGATCTGTACGAAGAGTGAATTAGACATGTCTGGCTGACTCTCGCAACAGAGTATCGACGATGTGCCTGAAACTTTAATTCGGTGATCAGGCCTGTTTGGGACTCCATACACCAATGGTTCGCATGGTTGTCAACTTTACAGTTTCATCTGCAACAGGCATGACGCCCCGCTAGAATGCATAGTACAGGTTCACGCCTAAGTGGTCATGCATGCAATGCAGATGCCAGGAAGCCTATACATAACTCACAACTGCACTGTGTGACATTGTTTGTGGTTCAAGCATAAACTATACTAGACAGATGCTGCACAAGCTCAGCACGTTGCCGCCTAAGGAGGAACATCAAACACATGACGGCTAGCCGGACACAGCTGGTTGGCAGAAAATATACAGACATCTGCTAGGACTCTGATTCTGGAATGCAACAAAACAGTACTGTACATCGTTAAGGTACATCACTAATCAACACACAAACTTTGTGCGTCGAACGAGTTCAATCCTATGTTCCTGTGCAAGCCAAGTCAACAAGTATGCTATAGGCTAGCATTGCAGCTTCTGCTTAATAGTGCATCTGCTCTGGCCTTTATTGTCTCTGTGATGTCATGAACAAACTCCTCTGGCAAAAGCTCGTCTCCTGCAAGGATATTTGCTAACTTGCTGAAAAGCTCAAGCTGCTCGTCTGGCCCAAGCTGTAGCATAGAGGTCAGGACCCCGCCCACTGCTAATGTCTCTCGCGCAACATAGTTATTGAAGTACAGGTAGCTGAACGTGGCCATGACAATCTGCAGACAGGCATGCATTTGTCAATCCTTGTCTTACCCACAATGCTCTGCTCAGCCGCAGATGGGGTGCGTCACAGGCAACCTCAGAGCGTGTGTGCATCTGCTGGTAACACATCACGCTTGCTGAAGGCGCAAAAGATCCAATTATTACGCCAGGCCACAAATCACACAGAGCTGCTTGGGCCTTGTGTGCTATGTGATGTGTACAGAAGTCGTGGAGAGACCTGGCAATCCATGCGATCGGTCATCCCTCCATGGCCAGGTATGCTGTCTCCAAAATCCTTGATCTTGAAGCCTCGCTTGAAACCACTGGCAAAGAAGCCTCCAAACGGCGCAATGATGGAAGCAAATGCTGCCAGCACCACGGCATGAAACTGCACAGGGACATTGCATCTCAGACGAATGCTGTGCCTTCAAACATGCAGCAGGCAAGCACGCCTGCAATGCGTGGCTTTTGGCTTATTTCACAGCAGTCTGGTTAGCTGCATTTGCAGAGGAGCAGCACCAGTTCTTTTCTATTGTGTGGTCGGATGCACATGCACACAACCTTGTGAATGCTTGTGAGAGACAAGTCAATTGAGCACGAAGTATACCTGCATGGGACGCGCAGTAAAGGAAAACTGCCCTATTGAGGTAAGCCATGGGCTGATGTGCTGCATGCCCAGTCCATTCTGTCTCCAATAATCCAGATATTCTGGAATTGGCTGCGGAAAAGCATCTTCTACCTCATACAGACTGTACCTTGTCTGCTTGTATAGGTCATCAGGTTCACAATCTAGCCAGCTGTACACTGACAAGTCCTACAGCAGCAGCAGATGTTGCTGCATTGTGTTGCAGGTGATCAAATTGCAATTCTACCCAGAGCACTGAGGCAAGAACACACAGCAACCTGTGCATGCATACATCAGTACATGAGGCAACTAATGCAGATGACAGCCAGAAATCAACTTGCCAGCTGAATGACAGCTGATAGGTCAGCATGATGTAGCATGAATGACATATTGTTCAGCCTCCTGCTCTCAACTTATTTCAAGGAAGTTGCGCACAAGCAAAAAGTTTAAAAGGCAAATGTGGGCCCAAACATGAGCAGGTGACGTACTGTGCGAGGGCAAGTCATCCACTTAAACCTGGACATGAAGCCAGCCAGATACCAGGAGGCCACCACAGTTGTGATGCAGCCCCCAATGAAGCCCTCCCACGTCTTCTTGGGAGACAGTTGTATCAACTTCCTGTGCCCAAAGCACATACCTGCAGCAAAGCCATTGAGTTGTTTTGACAAGTCAGACAGGTGAGCGACTGACGACAACGTGTGCCAGACAGTTGAGCTGCAGTACAAGTCTACCATCTGATGACCAACATGCACTTCCACAAGCCAGACTTTGGAAGAAATGCCTCTAAATATGATGACATGTACTACTGTAAAAGCAGAAATGCATGGGCTGTCAAATACACACCATTGTCAGGTCTCAAATTTTGGTGCCTGTGTGCGCAGACCAACCATTCTATGCTCGACAGCTGACATTCCTGTGCACACAATGTAACAAGGGGCCCAAGCTAGACTGTAGATGCAATTGGGTGCTGTGCCAGACATGTGTGCTAGCTGCTTACCAAAAAGATATGCCCCAATGTCATTGATGATGACCAATGAGCATGGCAGCAGAAACCACATCAGCCCGTCAAAAATATTGCTGACAAAGAAGCTGGAGGGAATGAAGACAACCAGCAGGATCATGTGGGTCCAAGCGTACTGCCCAAACTGGTACATATACATGCGTTTTTGCAACCTCAGCACAAATGTCACAAAGCCTGCACAGGCATAGAGGTGTTCGAAGCAGGACAGTATGCCAGCAAGTGATAAAGCCATACACACTTGCATGCAGTCACGACTCTTGCAGCAGACCACGTGCTTGCATGCAAACGTACCCAATCCTGACATGTGCAGCAGATCAAGCACGGCATTAATATATGTATCTTCTTGCAGAAGCACTGCCATGGTGCCGCATACCTGCAGTGTATAGGGAATATGCTAGTAAAGAATGTCGCCGCATAACCCAGCCAAAGAGATGCGCTAGCTTAGCACTAGATGTGATCTCCACTACCAATTGGTTCTTTACAAACCTGCAGCAATTGGCAATGTGACATTAGACATGCCCATGCAAGCCCAGACATGGGCAAAATTTGCTGCAGGTACCAATGCAAAACGCAAGGGAGACTGCAAACAGCATGCTTCAGCATCGCACGCGTGTCAGTTGCATTTTACCTGAGGTACATCCAGAAGGCTGCAACACCAAAGAAATACCATTGTTGTGACGATCCCAGTTTGGCCTTGCGGAGCCCTCTGCGGCCTTGCCGCTGCTCAGCTTCTATTGCATATTCCTGCTGCGCCTTCTGAGCTAATCGGAAGAGTTCCCGTACCATAGCAAACTGCATCATGACCTCAATGTCAAATATGTTACCTGAGTGCATACAGCTGTGCCTGCAGGGTAACGTCGTCAGCATATGCGCAGATTACCTGTATGCAGAATATCATGAACATCAGTGGCACATGCCCTGACCATATGAAACCTAGAAAGCTGCCAATCAAAACAAAAGTAGATACTGTTCTGATCCTGAAGGACCTGATTTTGCTAGTCTGCATCAGCGGACACAGAAGCTGAAAATACTTCCACGGGAGCGTGCACCATTTCAATGCTGAAGACGTCTTGCATGAGGCCAAGCTAGCTGAGGAAGCCTAACCAACATCTGAAAAACAAAACTTACTCTTGACTGTGCTTTGGATTGGGGAGGCTCCTGGTGCTCTTGTTCATCGTCAGTCCTTCCATCTACATTGGCATCAGAGTCGTATGCGTGCACTGCTACTGCAGCTTGCTGCGGCATGGCGCCGCAGTCTAGCGGAGTGAGCAGTCAAGCAGCTGTTCAGAGGTCTTGTCACTGACTCGCACGTCCAACTGCTTCCGACAAACAGCAATTTTCGCGTGCAAGTCTACGTCCTGGTATTCAGCACAGGCGAAGGCAGCCCTGCAAGACACTGTAGTTTTCGTACTGTTGAGAAGTTCCGGAAAAACGTTCAAGCTGCCGACAGAGTTGGCAAGGTTTGACTAATTAGACTGTTGACCAAGGCGTGTTTTAGGTCAAACATCACCACATCAAGCAGCAACTTGCTGCGAGCAAATGTGCACGCCGCTTCATTCCTTGTCAACAGTCGTTTGTTGCAGCTGGTGATCCGTGCCGAAAGCATCCGCTTTCAACCACTGTTGCCAGAACTGTTGAGAAAGTCGCAAGGTCTCGTCGAGACCGTCTCGAGTCAACGTTGTGGCTGCGGACGCGCCGCTCCTCGACATGCAATGTCCCAAGCGTTGAGTCACTACGAAGACTTGTTCGATTCCTCGTTGTTTGACAATGAGAGGTCAGAAAGCGCTTGCATCGACACTGTTCGCTTCACACTGTCCAGATCGTAAGCACATAACGCTCAAACCGCTTTCATGTACGATGTTGCAGCTATGAGGTCCAGGACTATTGCTTTTCTGGCCAGACGGTGAAGTTGCTGTGCTCAGCCAGTGCAACAAGTGAGTTCGACCCTACTGGCTGATACTCTATCTCGTTGGGCCTGCAAATTCAGCTGACCGTCCCCTCTTTAGAGCGCCTTTCATCATGGCTTGCATGCTTCCTTGAAAATGACTTGTGTCCATGTGTGCAGCTGACTATGATCTCACAGGCCAGATTCTCTGGCCTGCAGCAAGCATGCTAGCGGGCTATCTTGCCGCAAATCCTGCAATCCTAGAAAACTGCACATGTGCCTGTGAATTGGGGGCTGGTTTAGGCCTGGTAGGCTTGCTGGCTGCGCGAGCATGCCCTGTAGTACTTACTGACCACAATGACGTAGTTCTCAGAGTGCTTGGCAGGAATGCAGAGCTGAATCAGGCACACCACAGCATCAGGTCAGCCTCAGTCTCACTGACCAGCTGCTGATGCTTGACGCACCTGCTTTAATAAGCTTCTTTGATCATCCCTTACTGTATTATGTCCAATGTGATGCAGGTGTCTGAAGCTTGAATGGAACTCTCAAAATGACATTGAACAAATTCTTCAGGTCTCGCCTGACCACAAGGTGCGCTGCTTGGCAACAATGCTGTATGTTCTTTGCAACCAGGAGCAATGCATTGTCACACTGTCGCAGAATAGACTGCTGCCGTTGCTGAGTGTAAATGAGCTGCCATTGTCTTTGGGCTCAGAGTAGCAGCATGAACCATGTGCAGCAGGTCTACTGCTGACAGTGCAAATGGTTTTCAGCTTGCAGGGGTTTGATGTTGTCCTGGGTGCTGATGTTTGCTACAGCCTCAAAGCATTGCCTGCGCTGTTTGGAGTTGCATCGCAACTTTTAGGCCGCACACCTGGCTGCAAATTTTTGCTTGGCTATGTGTCAAGGTATGCTTGATAAGTATTGACCCTGCACTGGATGTAACACATGAGAGCAAATGTGCTCATTGGGCCATTGTCCTTTGTTGCAGAGCTTACTCCATTGACAAGCAGATCTTGATACAAGCTCAAGTTGCTGGGTTTTCAATTCAAGAGGTGCCTGATACTCGAAGAGACTTAGGTGGAAGCCTTGAGGGCGTTGTATACAGCTTAACTTTCCAAAGAACAAGCAGCACCCACAGCTAATTTGAAGCAAGTTCCTGTCACGTTTTGATTGCAAGGTTTGCACCCATTTGTAGTGAAAACAACCAGTGAGCAAAATGATGCATGCTTTGCTGATATCATGTGCTGTCGTCAGCCGCTCACAAGGTGTAGGTCTGCCACGTCGCAGTATGTGCAAAGTATTTTTGAGTGTCTGTGAAGGCTTGCTACTGTCAGCATATCTCTGACACTGAGTGTGGCAGTGTCTCAGCGTTCCTGATGATCTGGGGCTGTGCTTTGCAACATCCAGGTGAATAGGCAACACATCCAACCACTTTGAATTCGAAAGAATCTCTAGTGTACAGTTACAACTTCGAAGTGTTCAATCAAATTCACGTGTCACCATTGATATTGCACCATTAATGTACATCATACATTGGTCATCCCATCGGTAAATATATGTACGATATTTTACATTGCCCCAGTCACTTCACCGGCCTTTTGGGACCCCATCGTTAAATTTAATACCCTCTAAAGAAAGATCGTTTGTACACTCGAATTGTTGAGATATGGGGTCGACTGCCTTGCCACAATGGGTTGCGTGTGGGTTTGTTCATATTGATAAGGAGAGTCACAGCAGATCACGCCGCTGAGACTGCATTGCAACATTATATAGCGTCTGCCTTCGGCTCACATCATGTGTGTCACATGCACAGATTATGTTGTGCAAAAATATGATAACTTCCTGCTTTTCAAATGGTCGGACCGGTAGCTGCTGTCCCAGCGCACGAGCCTTGTAAAGCACACAGCCACGCCCGAGAAAGACCCTGAGGTGCGGCCCGGCATTGCATACCACAGAACCCCTCGCGGCTGCGCTCTGGCAACAGATCGGACTATGACAGCATGTAGAAGCATCTGCTTGAACAGCTGAACTACACAAGGCAAAGCTTGTCAGCCAAGCAGTCATTCAAGCAGGTCACCAACCTGAGCTCTGAGTACACCGCACCACCAGATGTAGGCAGTATAGCTCGCCATGGTAGGCTTGCTGCTGTATGATCATAGCCACCCTCAATATTATCCACGTCATCACAAGCTGAAGCACATATACAGTTTGCCAACAGTTGCCTTATGGGTGCAGCATTGCTCATCAGGCGACACTTTGCTGGGGCAGGCACCTGTGTGGCTGTCATGCATCATTCTCTTTGTGCTTGGGGGCATAGTTGGCGCCACTGGTGGAATTGTGGGCATGGTATTTAGACACCGCAAGCTGCAGAAAGAAAAATACCGTGTGACTGAATCTCTGTATGGTGGGCCATACCAGACAGCGTCTTCCCAGGTGCCATCATGCCGCTTTTGCTCCAGACTGCTGCATTGCTGCCAAATTGAGGCCGTTGACTTCTCCTTGCTGCAGAGTATAACAAGCCACAACATGTTGTGCAGGCCCAGGATAGTCAGTACAAAAGCAGCTGGCGGGGTCCACCTGCAGCAAGCCATTCAGGCTTAACCATAGCTCCCCCATTGAGCAAAGCTGCATCGTCTTTGGACAGGCAGTATGTGAACAAAAGCCCCATGGGTCAGCGCTTGCTGCAAGAAGATGCCATCAGACAGTCTGGGGTGTCTGGTCCCTTGGGAATGGGTGTGGTGATGCAAAGTAAGTGCTGAACCAACCATTTATGTTGAACATTCTCTAAATGTCAATGCAGCAGTTTGGCTCACACCGCCGTGAGTTGAATTGGCATACTGCTTGTTCTTACAAGTTTTGAGCGTTGCGTTAGGACTACTATAGTCAAGAAACACATTTGTAGAACCTTGCAGAAATGCTCATGTGCATTCACTATCCGTGCTTGACGTGCACTTCGATTGGAACTGCTTCCATTTCCATATAATTTTTATAATTTTGCCTGCTTAGGTATGTCCAGAGAGGCTGGTGAGCTACAGCGCACGGCCTCACCTAACCCCCTTGGTCCAACCGATGGCTACAACAAGGGTCCTCCCACGGTGTCCAGCACGGACATCACACCAGAGCTTGTGCCTGAAGACTCAGTTCCTGCCGCTTTGGCTGACAACAGCTTGATTGCAGCCCGGCACAAGCACCATGAGGCAAAGGAGAACATCACCGCAGCTTTGAATCCTGCATACAGCCATGAGAAGGCGTATCAGGCAATGCACTCTACTGGCAGCTATGCGTACACATGACTGTGGAATAAGGTTGCTTGCCCACCCTCTGAGCTGGGCCGTGTTTGGGCTGGCATTGACCATGGTGTGCTGCATGTGCAACAACAATCCCTGTATGTAATTTAGCTAGGGCGGGTAAGGAGTGCTTATACATCACAAAGTGATTGAACAACATGCACATTGCTTCACCTGCTGCCTGTAGGTCAATAAGCCTTCAATGCCCTGAGAAGGCTGTAGCATGATTCAAGTCAACAAAGCACTTTTTTTGTGAGGCATGCTGCAAAAGCTGGAGTCGTGCCACACTTGCTTACTTTCAATCATGTGTTGACTCCTGAGCTGTCACAGACTATGATGCCTGATCGGAGTCTGGTCAGAAGCCCTCCCGCCAGATCATATGCCCTGCAAGCAATCCAAGCCAGCAGCACTCCAGGTCAGCCTTTTCTGCTGCTGTTGTTGCTCCACAACACTGCCTGTTATTAACGTCACTTGCGCTGTGTGAAATGTGTAACAGATGCACAACCATGATCCCCAAAGGTAGCATGGTTGATTGTCACCACACTCAAAGCCACTGTGACTATGCACATCTCTAAGATTAAAAAAAGCGGACACCCTGTTCTCTGCTTTTGTGCATGGTGTGCTGCATGTATTTCTTTGTGACAGCTTCAAATAGGGTATTGTGGATTTGCACATACCTATGGTGACAGCAGCAGGTTGAGATTGATTGGTGCAGGTGCAAAGGCAAATACATTGGTGGCAGCCAGGGGCCCAGCCATGATGCAGTCTGACATGCATATTGCAGAGTTCACCAGCATGCCCCCCCTGGCGCCATCAGACTCCCCAGGGGTGCAGCCTCTGGGTGCATCTTCCTCTGCACCTGTACAAGGTAATCAGGCAGTTGCAAGATCAGGATCCAATGTCACTGCACATTGATTAACGGTTGCACCAGCTTGTTTAGCAGATACCTGCATGTGGTGCAAGCCCTCTGATACAGTAGGGTCTGGCATATTAAGAATGGAATTCTGAGCCAACTGAAGGGCTGCATGCAGTGTACATGACACCCAACTTGTTAATATTCTGGCATGACCAGGCATGGTGAAAAGGTTGCCATCTTACAGGTATGCTGGCACAAACCCCTGCAAGACCCATCGAAAGCCCCTCAGACCAACTTCAGCTTCCCATGGCCCCACCACCCCCCAGGCAGATGGTTGCTGAACGGCCACTGCCGCCACCCTCCCCACCACTGCCAGCCATGTTTGGTGGGCAGGTCAGCAGCTCTGCACCACAGCTGCCACTACTGTCAGGACAGGCTGGGAGGAGTCCTGGGGCAGTAGCCCCTGCCCCACCACCACCACCCCCTCCACCCACGAAGTCTGGAGGTGGTGTGAGGGCTCCACCCCCACCTCCCCGTCCCCCGCCTCCTGGAGGGCTGGGTCAGCTACGGGGACAACCACCTAGAGCACCTGCGCCTCCAATTCGTAGTACACAGCAGAACAGTGCAGTCTTGCAGGTGTGCCTGCTGCATACTGCCAGCATCTTGCTTCTGTTCCTGCTGCCAAAGCTATGAATACCAAACAGATGGCAGCTTGCAAAACACGGGAAAAGCACGTGTGAAAACTATGTGCTGCAATAACAGCAAAAAACACAGTAACCTCAGCAGAACAATACAGATGAAAGGCAGTACTACGCTGTGACCAACTTTGTCTTGTATGGTGTTGTTGAAGTATGCCCAGAACAGCTGTTTGAACTGCAGCGCCATACAATCATGCAGGGGCAGGCCAGTGCCGTTGGCACTAACAAGCAAGATGCTGGGGTGGCTGCCAGACCGCCTGGGGGCAATGATGGGGGTGTGCTGTCTATTGCTGAGCAGGCAGCACAGATGGCAGCCAGAAGGGTGAAGCCACCCACAGTACCAGTAGCTGCCATCCAGTCAAGCAGCACGGTAAGCTGCAGTAACTGTGTCTATTTGAAATAACACAAGACAGGCTGCTCTGGAGAGATAAGACTTGTCCTGCACGTGTCTAGCTCATCATGAGCTGGAAAGCGTTTAATTATTATTATCGTTATTATTGAAAACAACGATTGTCTAGTGACAAATATTGGAGTGCATCTGTTTGGAAGGCACTTGTCAACAAATGCTTAAAGAAAAGAAACACTGAATGCAGGATTTATAACTTAATGAGGTCACAATCATCAGCAGCTTTGTGCAGAGTATCATACAATCTGGCAGCCAAGTGTCATGCACATCTAAACATCTTGACAGCTGCAGCTTTCAGCAGCACATCAATCACATTTGCTGCAAGTCACTGCAAA
>JAABUO010006438.1_pt1 | contig 13493 bp, 19 predicted proteins | sample 5559291 | NCBI WGS metagenome assembly JAABUO01 (sample SAMN10711878, study PRJNA513372) | rock metagenome | isolation source: Antarctica rocks | place: Antarctica: Victoria Land, Finger Mt sud | reverse complement strand
GATGCGATGTTGCCTAGGATTGGGACAGCATGTTGCGCGCCGCTGACGCGGTGTACACAACAAGAAGGCAGGACTCGCCCGGTCTCAGCGCTGCGTGCGGCGCTCGCGCAGGGGCTAGTTGATGCGACGTGTATGCATAGCGCGTCCTGCTTGCCACAGGGCGCTGGACAGGGTTGCTGCGGCGTCCAGGGAACGGGCTGGCCGCAAAGCGTGCGCGGCGCGTGGGCACTGCGGGCGGGCCGACCATGGGCGCCCCTTGTATCAGGCCCCGGGCGTGTAGCATGCCCCAAGTCTCTGCCGTGTAGGGTTTTGCCGTGTAGCTGTGGATTATGGAGCTGTTCCAATATGATGACGCGGAGCGCGCGCGCGCAAGCGCGGGGCGCGCCCCGAATGCGATGTACGAGTTTGTGCCGCCAGCGTGTCTCAGGGTGTACACGGATGCGGATCGCGCGCGTGTTGTAGGGTTTGCAGGGCATGGCAAGAGTTGCAGGCGGTGTTGGGGCCGCAGCTGGGCGAGTGGGTGGCCGGCAGGCTTGTCTGCGTTGGTGCTGGGCGCAGCACAGTGATACCTCGACCATGGGGCATTGCGGGTGCTGCTCTGGCGCCGTGCAAGAACTTGGTACCAGGCGCGGGCACAAACGTAAGGGCGAGGTCATGGCACAAGGGTGCAAAGGTGACTGGCTCGTCGTTTGATGGTGCATGAGGTGGGGCAGCCACTGCCCAACGCTGGGAAGGTCGGTGAATCAGGCGACTGCCTAGGCCAGTGAACAATCTGTAAGCTTTGTGCTGGGCTTGCGCACCATGGCAATTCGCTTGCACTGTCGTGTCACAAGTGCTTACAACAAAAATTGTAAATGCACACCAGATAACAGAGTAGATAGCAGTGTAGACAGTCCCATGCTCTCTGCTCATGACCTGCAAACGTGTCAGATCACTGGTTCAGAAAGCTCGTCCCCATCATATTGGATGCAGAAAGTCCTTCACGAGCACCACCAACAGTGCTGTGGCTGACACGTCCGCACGTGTTGCACCTCCCACAGAAAGAAAAACGGCATACAGGCAGACAGTCCCATGCACTATTATAAGCGCGCAGACCGCCGTCACGGCATCCAGCGAGAGGCGCCAGGGGTTGCAGAAGTGCAGGGAGCGGAGAGGCTCACGGCAGAGCGTCTGTCACGTGACAGCCAGAAAACATGCCAGCGAGCCAGAGCGACTGCGCCACGAAAGAGTGCAGGCGCGGACAAGGTAGCACATCAGCCCGCACCGTCACTCACCCAGCTTGCGATCACGCCTGCGGGTGCACCATGACAAGCACGCGCCTGTCAGAAACCGCTCAAAACGCTACACAGGCTTGTCCGCCTGCGGAAAGTTATAACTGCGTGGGCATCGGCAACAGCCTTGCCACAGCGCTTCCCCCCGTCACCCTAATCCTGGGCCCTGCCAAAACCCAGGGCTGCTAGCCTGGCCAGGCGCCCACCAGACAGTGACCCCCACCGGCGCGCATGTCACAGCCTCGAGTGGCAGCCCGAGCTCCAGGGATGCAGGAGGCTGCCACACCCCTAGCAGATCGCGCACCCGCACACCGGCGCGCGCTGCGGAGCCTCTACCATGGTGTGCTTGTCATTCCTGCCGCCACCGCCGCCGCCGCCGTCGCTGCACGGCCCCACCGCGGCCCCGACCTTCTTCCTGGCCACCGCGTGTTCAGGGCATGCACACGCGTCCGCCTTGCTGCCCGGGGCGCCGCGCGCCTGCACTGGCGGGGCAGCCGCATCGGCCGTCCCGGGCGCGGCCGCGGCCGCCGCCGAAGCACCGCCCGGCTGCGGCGGTGGCGCCGCGCCGCGCGCCGGCGGCGCGGGCAGCGCCGGCGCTGCCGGCGCGCCCGGCGCCGCAGCCGCGCCGGCGTCCTCCGACTGCACGGTCACGAAGTAGAACGGCTGGTCGCACGCCGGCACGCTGCTGGCGATGACGTTGTCCGGGACCCCGATCTCCACCGCAAAGGGGTCCAGCGCGCCGGCCGTGGCTGGCCTGCCCGCGCAGGCTCATCAGGTCAGATGCTGCGCATCGAGCAGTGCTCGGCCTCGTCACAGGGCCCCTTGCGAGTGGACGCCGCGCAGACACGCAGCATAGTTGCAACAGACACAAAAGTGTATGTGCACGGCCAACAGCGTGTCCCGCAATCTGCCATGATGCTGAGCGACCACTCCTCACCAGCACTCAGTTTCTGTGACGTACGGGTTGCAAGGGAGCCACGGCGTGCATGACAGAGCGGCCTGTGACAGCCGCCGCCCTGCAACCAGGTCCATCTCGCGCAGCGGGTCGGCAGGGCAGGGCGGCGCGGCGCGCCTGAAGACCATGCGCAGCACGGGCGCGCGCGCGCCGGCGGAGCGCAGCTGCATGGCCAGCGAGAAGGGCTGCTCGGCCGCCACCGCCTCCCGGAAGCCCGCCACCGCGGCGTCCTGCGCGCCCAGGGCGGTCTCATCAGGACCTCGGCAGCGCGTGCCCCGACTGCACGCGCGCTGATGTTGCCCATGGTGGCGCCGCAGGAGGGAGCTCCGCGCTGCACGAAGCTGAGGGCGCGCCACCCGGACGCCAAGGCAGCAGCATGGAGCCACAGCGCGTCGCAGTGAGGCTGGGCCAGCAGGCAGCTTGCCAATGCACCCCAGACTAGAGTCGACCTTATGGTCCAGCAATGAGTGCACCCTTTCGCTTCAAGGTACACAGTGGGGAGATAATGTTAAGAGCATCACGCGCGTTGCAACAAGGGTTCGTCCGGGCATAGTCGCAGCCGCGAGTTAGCCGCCCGTGCGGTCTGCTTGCAGTCTGCTGAGCCAACGCCGCACCTGAGACTCATCGGCTGCCGCGTACAGGTCCCACAGCGTGTATTGCCGCGCATTCACCTGCTTCAGGCCTGCGCGCGTTGGGCGCTCCCGCCTCAGCATGCTTGCTCGCGCCGCCGCGCACCCAAGCCTGGGGTGGCTTGGCGCGCATCACCTGCTTCAAGCCTGCGACAGAGTGGGTTCAACACACCAGGTGAGCAAACTCGGATAGAGCGCGTGTGCACACGCGCGCGCCCCACACGCGCGCTAGGTACCGCGAAGGGCCGTAGAGCAGGGCGCCGCACCCGTCGCCTTGGACCAGGCCTCGTTGGCGTAGAGGATGCGCCAGCCGCGCGCGGCCATGTCGCACAGCAGCACGCCGCGCTTGAACGCCTCCAGCGAGCGCAGCAGCGTGTGCGCGGCGCCCGCGTGCGCGCCCGCAAACTGCTCGGCCTCCAGCCGGCGGACCACCATCTCCGCGCAGTTGTTCAGCACGCGGTAGTCGTCCACGGTCAGCCGCCGCGGCTGCGTGTCCGCCAGGCACCTGCCGCGCGCCCGGCCGCGTCGGCGCCTCGCTGCGGCCCGGCCTTTTTTTTTGTTTTGCTTCACGGGTCGGCGGGTGGGCTTCGCCCTCCTTGGCCAGACCAGACCAAGCCCAGAACGCCCAAGTTCCAGGAGTTGAGCGATTGATCCGAGCGACCTGCGCAGCGACGGCACGCCCGGCACGCCCGGCAAGCCAAGAGGCGGGCAGAGCCTGTACAGGCGGGCTCCCAGCACATGCGCGGCACAGCTTGTGCAGGTTTGCATCCTGGCTTCCTGGCTCAGCACTCGTAGAGGGCACTGCTCGCGCGGCAGCAGGAGTTCCGGACAGTGCAGCGTAACGCACATGGCGCCGATGCGGTGGCCGGACGACGTGATGAGCGGCGCGCCCGCGTAGAAGCGGATGGGCAGCGCGCTCTGGCCGACCACGAGCGGGTGCTCATGAAATCTGCGCCCCGCGCGGCGCGCACTCGATGCTTGCGCACGCGCGCGCTGCGGTGCACGCGAGCAAGGGCGCCCGTGACCAGGCTAGGTGGCTGCTTGGCGTCAAGGCGCCTCCGCACGCGCCAGGCGCAGTCCTGGTTTGCAGCACGCGCTGTGCGTGTAAAGCGGGTGTTTTGTTCGCGCGGATACCAATCAGGGGGTGGACTGTGGCTTGCACGTCGCGCGCGCTGCTTGCGTCACTTGGACACAACCAAGCTTTCCCCACGCGTCACCACAGGAGACAGCGCAGGCCAGGTGACAAAGCGCTCACCCCACAAGCGCCAAGCAAACACGCAGCACTCTCAGCGCTGTGGACAGCACTCCCAGTGCTGTGGACAGCACTCCCGTAGCTGTGGACAATAGCGGCGACTGTGTCCATGCTGCCGCGCCCCGCACGCGCAGGGTGCTCAGCACCCCGCGTGCTGGGCTGCGTACTCCGCGACAGCGACAAGCGGCCACGCCTCGGCAAGCGTCGGGGCGCGCTCTCCCGGGGGGCGGCACCTCGCGTCCTGCGCCGCGTCCTCCACGACCAGCACCGTCGGCAGCTTCGGCAGGAAGGTGTACTGGCAGAAGGACCACGCGCGCGGGATGGTGATCTTCTCGTGTCCCGACAGCGCCTTGTAGAACTGGTGGTCGCGCTCCACGATTGTCACGCCTGCGCGCGCGCGCGCAGCCAGTGCAGACCCAGCGTACAGCCGCGGGGCTCCTGCTGGGCCTTGCCACCCGCCGCACGCGGCGGCGGTACAAGTGGAACCGTCCTGGCGGGCTGCAGCGCCCGGGCGCCCTACGGACTATCTGCATCACTGCGTTGAACAGTGAGCCTGCGTGATGCGCCGCCCCGCCGCAGCAATGTGCGGCCTAACGCAGGGCTGGTACCGGGCCACAGCGTTGTGCGAACCCTTGCGCGCCAGCTCGAAGGCCAGGCGCTTTTCAAAGCGCTCTGGAAGCGCTTTTCACGGACCGGCCCACAGGCTGGCGTCGGGCGCGCACCAGCGATGCGGACCTTCAGCAGCGAGCACACCAGGTTGCACAGCGAGTCCAGCACTGGGTCGGCCTGCCCCTCCTCAATGTGTAGCGTGCGCAGCGCCCCCACACGCTCGTCCTCGTCTGGCGGCAGCGGCGGGCCCGCGTACGGCGGCAGGCTACTGGCAGTGAGCTGCAAGGCCATCGCGGAGCTGTGCACAACCGCTAACTTGCAGCCTGTTGAGCCATAGCACCCCCGCGCGGCGCAGTTGCTGGCAAAGGATTGCTGGCAATGAGTTGTGATGCGGTTGTGATTCGTCAGTGGCGCGGTCTATGCCAATAAGCGCGGCTTGCTCGAGCGCGTCAGCAGAGACGGACCGGTTATTATCCTGATCCTGGGTACCCAAGAGGAACTTGAGATTCCATAGGTTGATTGCAAGTGATTCATCGCTCCTCGTGGCTCGCGGATGCTGCGATGGGGTGCCAGAGTTGCCCTCTGCCTTAAAAAGCGTGTACTGCTCCTAGAGGCGCATGGTGCTGGACCGCGGCAACCACTGCAATGGCCTGCTGCTGGGGTTCTTTCAGGCCTGAGCTCGACGATGGAGAGCCATGCAAAGCTGCTGGAAAGGCCAGCGCGCCCGCAGCAGCCTGCGACGGTGCTGCCAAGGTGCGCAGTTTCGCAAGTCTGATCATGTTGTGCGCGTTTGCTTCATGTGCAAGGGTTGGCCGTCTCTTGGGCACAGGCTGCTTGGCAGGCCTGTGCATGCAGTGCCTATGCATGCGCCACAGCGTTGCGCTACGGTATGTTACTTTGTTTCCCGGTGGTCGCAGGCTGCCGTGCAACAGTGCGAGGACGGGGAAGCGCCGGCCGATGAGGGCAAGGACACCTCAGCCAGTGGCGCCGGCGTGCCGGGCAGTCACGGGGTGCACATTGATGCCACTGCGGGCAGCAACGCGCACCTCACCGCGGAGCTGGCAGCAGCGGCGCCATACGAGCTCCCTGGCGAGGCCGCGCGGCCGTTCTTTGACCCCGGCTTCTCGCCCGTTGCGGAGAGCTTTGACGTGAACCCCGAGGCCAACGACGGCCTGCGCAAGCTGCCGCTGGACAGGTACACGGCGCAGAGCGGCCTGGGGAGGCCGTACCCCACCGCAGAGCTGGGCCCGCCGCGGCCGCGCTGCCACGACGCACGCGTGGCCACGCTGCGCGCCCTGAACGCGCTGGACCAGCCGCCGCAGGCGAACCTCGGTGCGTGCCTCGGGCGCGCGAGTGCACAGGACGTCTGCTGAGACGTCTGGCTGTGACGCGTTGAGTCAGGTCTCAGGACTGGCATGGTGCCATAGAGGTTGATGCTCCGGCATTGCTCTGCCTTTCATGGGTCGAGCGCTCTCTAGCGATACCGCGCTGCTGCTGGCTCGACCTTGCAGGCTGTGCCTGCTCGAGCTTGGTGCCGTGTGGTGTTTGAGCGCATGGCGCGCAGTCCGCCCTGCACCTGACGCCCTGGCACTTTTACGGGCCTGCATGCGAGCAAACGGCGCGGGCAGGGAGTGGCCGCTCGACCAGACTGTGAACGGGGCGCGCAGAGCCCCTCCTGCAGCTGGCATGCACGGTGTTTGACATCAGCGTGGCCATGGTCGTGCTGGTGGACGGCGAGCGCGTGTTCATCCGCAATTGCATCGGCGATGCCAAAATGGTGAGCAGCGGACGCCTCAGGCCTGCTGTGTAGACAAAGTGCATGCCGTTGTGGACGCGCACCATGCAACAGCACACACACTTTTGAGTGTCGACATGAGGCTGTTCTTAGGGGGCGACAGCGTGGCTCGTTCTTCAGGCGCTGTGATTGGAGCAAGCGCTGCCAGCGCTCACTGCATCCGCATGGGCGAGTGCTAGGCTGGGTGCCTGCCATGCACCTGCGCAAGCTGTCCTTGCTTCTGCCTGCCACGCCTGCCTGCTCCTCTGGCTGCATGTGGCGGGTCGCGTACTGTCGGTCCCATCCTGTGCTAATAGTATCGCAAGCCCCACTTTGACATATCCACAGGTCGGATTGCGTCCCCGAACCCCTTTGATGTGGGCGCTGCGAGACACCTCTGCATCAATCCCACCGGGGCTGCGCGCCAGGTTGGCCTGCGCCCGCCGCCCAACCTGTGCAACTGGACGCTCGTGCCCTCGTCGCACCAGGTCCTGGTCGTGGAGGACACGATGCTGGACGCACGGCGCGGCGCCCGCCCGCGCTGCCTGGGCCTGTGGCAGCCTGCGCGATGGGGGCTCTCGCTGTGCACGGAGGGGCCGGTGGAGCTGCTGTGTGGTGGTGGTGCCGAGGGCGAGCGGAGAGCCCTGTGCATCCTCTGCCGCACCTGCCACATATCAGGCGTAGCACAGCTGCTGAAGCACTTCTTTACCGGCATGAGCCCTTTGGCGAGCCGTTGAACGCACTGCATGCGGCGCGCGCGACAAGCGCACTGCGCGCCCGTCCGACGGCGCCTCTCTCGCGCGCGCCGCCGCTCGCCCTGCGGCGCGATTGGGTGCGGCGCGCACGCAGGATGCGGGACCACTGCTGGACGCAGGGCGGGCAGCTGCGCTTCTACTGCGGCGCGCCGCTCATCGCCGCCAACAACCACCGCATCGGCACGCTGTGCGCGCCCGCGCGCGCATGCCCCGCCCTCGGCTCCTCGTGCAACTTATGCGTCAACCTTGCCTCGGCGGCGACAAGGGCAGCGTGCGGGCTGCGGAGGAGGCACAGCGCGGAGCCCCGCCTTGAATGCGCTGGTGTACAAGTCCTGAGCCGGCGTCCACTCTGTCTGCCACCACACCGTGCTGAACCTGCGCACGGCCAACCGGCAGGTGCGTCGCAGACAACAAGCCGCGCAAGTTCGACGCAGAACGCGCAGCAGCGTTAGCGAACATGGTGCGCGCCTGCAGCCGGGCTGTGCTTGATTGCCACACATGCTCTCGGACATGCGGTTTGCGCGGCGCACAAACTTCGTGTCTCCAAGCAGCCTGGCGCCCGCGACGGCCTGGACATATGTCTAGGTTTGTGAGGCGTGGACCGAGGGCTAGGGGTGAGACGGCCTGGACATAAGGTTAGGGTTATGCCGGCCTGCACTGAGCGACCGTGTTTGCTGAAGCTGACGGCGAGGGGCGTAGCAGCCTGGCGCCAACGGGCGCAAACGGCTAATGTGTTTGGCCTGCCTGTCTAAGCTCGAACCCCCTGGAGCGAGCAAAGAGCAGCTTGCCACGTGCGAGCGTGCACGCGGCGTGGGTGGTGTAGGGCCCGCAACCCTAGACCAAGCTCGCTGTGCTCACAGTTGAGGCGCGTAGGGCAGTCGGGCCTGCCCAGAAGAGCGCTGCTGAGCGGGTGACCGCCCGCGCGCACCAGGCCGAGCTGGCCGCGCGCGAGGTGGAGGCGTCCTGGGCGGCAACGTACCAGCGCAGCCACGCGGCGCGCCTGCTGCGCGCGCTGGACTGCTACACGCAGGCGTACGTGTTTGTGCGCGCGGACGGGCCGCGCTGGGCGGTGCAGCACATCAACGAGGCTGCCATCAAGATGACCGGTGCGCGGCGCGGCCGGCGGGCGGGGCCCGCGCCTGCGCGCGGGTGCTGCAGCCGGGTTGGGTTGGCCTGCTGAGTGCATGTCCATCCTGGCAGCCGGGGGCTTGCGCGTGACAGTGCGACGATGCCAGGCCGCGCTGCTCGGGCGCCCGCATGTGCGGGGCGCTGGAATTGCACTGCTCTTTGGAGCGCTCGCAATACAGGGTCGGGGTTGCCCTGGCAGTGTCTATATGAGCACGGCTCGCCAGTTGACGACGTGCTCAGGTCAGCGCGCGCGCGGCGGCGCCTCGCCCCGCAGCGCTGCGACCGGGCGCGTCTGAGCATGCCTGCGTGGCGCGGCGCCAGGCGTGTCGCGGTGCAGGGCGCTGCAGACGGCCTTCTGGGACCTGTGGCAGCCCATGCGGGCCGGCGGGGTGCGCCGCGGCTTGCCTGCCCCTCGCTACTTTCTTTACGGGGCCGCGAGGTGCTTGCGTGCAGCCGCAGTGAGCTGTGCCAACACGCATTTGCATCTGGCCCTGCTGCTTATGTCGTGTGGTGTGTGTGCCAGCAGGTGGCTCGCATGCCGTGGAAGCCTCGCTGTGCCAGCCATGCGCGCCGCGCCCTGCATGAGCACATACAAATGTAGGCGCGAGTGTGGCTGAGGGGGCGGGCGGCCCGGGCAGGCGCCCTGGGAGGCGTACGCGCCGTTCGTGGAGAGCGGCGAGCAGTTCACGGTGCCCTGCCTTTACGCCGTGGGCACCACGCCGCCCACCGCGCCCATCTACACCATGAGCTTCCGGTGCGCGCCCGGCGTTGCCTATGCGCTAGACATTCTAGCGTAATTAGGAGCCAGCACAGTGCTGAGATGTGCTTATGAAAGCAACGCGCTTGTGCCCGCAAACCTGCAAGGGCCCCGCCAGGGCAGACTGCTGGGGGCCGTGGCGGACGGCGCGCCTGCCCGCCGCGCGCCATCGGGGGCGTTGTGATTAGAAGAGGGGCTTGGTGCTGCAGGCCCGCCACGACGCACGAGGTGGACAAGAACACGCTGCCGGTGGGGGTGCCGTCGGACGTGCGCGCGTGCTCCGGCGATGGCGACATGGGCGGCCTCTTCTTCGTGCAGGTGGCCCTGCCGCCGGCCCGCGCTCCTGCTGCGAGCCCTCGAGTCTCTGCTAGTCGAACAAGCGCGCGTGCGCACATCGAGGTCGCCGGCTTTGGGCCTCTCTTGCGCGTGCCTGACAGATGCAGCAGCGCCGGCCGCTGCTGGCGCGACGGTGCGGCAGCGCTGCCGGTGCGGCAGCGCTGCCAGTGCGGCAGCGCTGTCCGTGCGGCAGCGCTGTCAGTGCGTGCCTGCGGCTCTGCCTGCTCGGCAGACGCTGGCGCTGCATCGCCGGCAATCTCTTGCACGCCCAGGCGAAGCAGGTCTTGACTACTACTACATGGGCGGGCTCAGCGCTGACCGGGCGCCCCACCGCAGATCAAGCGCGAAGAGGCCCCGGCGCTCGACACGCGCGTGGCGACTGCGGGCCGGCGAGTCGTCCCGCTTGCCGGCTTGCGGATGGGGCCCTTGCTGGGCGCTGGCGCGTGCGGCCCCTGCTCAGGGGATTAGCACACGCATGCAGTGCCACCAGTTGCCGGGCGGCGGACCTGAGGTCTTGCCATGCGCGGCGTGAACACGGCGCAGCCGCCTTGTGTGATGGGTGTCATCAGTGGGTGCGTAGTGCCTTGCGGGCGGTCATGGCACTGCTTGCGTTGGGCACTGGTGGGTGCGGCAAGCTGATAAATGCGACAGCCGCCCACGTCCTAGCACAGGACACTCGCCTGTCCAGAAGAGCTGCACCACTCCCTGGGAGGGTTCCATTGCTGGTGCGGGTAGAGGCGGAGCAGTGGCGCCCGGGGCTGCTGCTGGGTGGGCGGTGTCGCCGAAGCGGGGCAGCTACCCAGGGCAGGCGGGTGGCACCCACGCCACCTATCGGCGTGTCTGGAGCGCGCGCAGGTATGGCCGCGTGTACCGCGGCAAGTACAAAGGCCAGGAGGTGGCGGTGAAGGTCATCCAGGACGTGTCGCGCGTGCGCATGATCAATGGTGCGCTCGTCTTGAGCCCGAGCCGGTAGTGCTGGTTGGGCGCTGCGCAGCGCATGCACGGACACTGGCGGCGCCCTGCGTGTCGGCGCGAGCCTTGCTTGTCAAGCAGAGCCTCGGCGCGCTGCGTCCCACCGAGCTGGGCCTGTCACCGTGATGCGCCCTGCTGCGAGCATGTTGCAGGCGCACGCGCGCCTGCGGGGCTGCCCCGTTTGACATGCCCCTGGTGCCGAAAGCTTGCATATAGAGGCAGATGTCGGCGGCAGTGCCAGAGCGAGCGGGAAAGCGGTGCGGCAGAGTTCTCAGGGCGAGCTGATGACATGCGCGCAGGCCAGCCCGTCGAGGCGGCGCTGACGGCGGAGCTCGCGCACCCGAACATTGTGCGCCTGCTCGCGCACGCGACCACGCCGGCGAGCGCGGGCGACCTGGCTGTGCTGGGGGACGGGCCTTCCTGCTGCCGCGGGGGGCCCGCGGGTCCGATCAAGGCGGTGTCGCGCGACGAGCTGTGGCTGCTGCTCGAGTTCTGCAACCGGGGCACGCTGGGGGTGCGTGACCCGCCGCCCTGTTTTGAACCCTTGGGGTCTGCCTCGCCAGGGCCTGGCAGGCGATGTGCTGCGCAGGCTGTGCGGCGGGCATGCGCCTGGTGGCGCGCTTGCAGCTTTTGTGAGCCCAGTGCGTGGTGTGTCCCTGACGCATGTTCCTCGCGCATACGCTTGGACGCACACAGGCGCACTGCTGCTGCGAGGCAGCGTTCTGTAAAAGAGCAGAGCGCACGCCAAGGCAGAAGGTGCAAACCCTGAGTGCAGCCCTCAGTAGGGCTTCACCGTGCGCAGGACAAGGGTGGACAGAGGCCTGTTCCGCACCGTGCCGAGCGCGGTGGCGGGCGCGCCGGACATGCGCCGCATCATGGCCACCGCGGCCGACGTGGCCGGCGCCATGGCCTACCTGCACTCCAAGAGCATCATGCACGGCGACCTCACGGGCGGTGCGTGCAAGCAGCGCTTTGGGGCCGTTATATGTACTTGCAGGGAACAGCGTATTGCTGATCGGCGGGGCGCCGGGCGCGGCGCGGCAAACGGCGCTGCGCGGGCGAGTGGCAGGCGTTGCCAGATTGATGCTAGGGTTGTTCAGAGACCTGTGCAGTATGTAGTTCGTGCGTGGTGTGTGCTGCGCGTCTGCGCGCGGAGCGGAACGCCCCTGCATTGCTGCGTGATGCGACCGACTTTCGGCACAGGGGGTGGCCTGTGGCACCGCTGCATCGGAGTACACACGCAAGATTGTTTTATTGGTGGAACAGAAACTGAAACAGCAATACATACCAACACGTGTGCTGCAAGTGCGTGGCACATGTTAAGTGCGTGGCAAGTAACTCTGGTTTCCTGCGGCGCAGGCAACGTTCTGCTCAAGACGGCGAGCGATCGCCGGGACGGCTTCAAGGCGCTGGTGTCCGGTGAGTGCGCGTGCGCCTTGGGTGTCCCCATTTTGCCCTGCGGCAGCTACGTCCTCGTTCACATATGCAGCAAGCCCGGCCGCACAGCCTGCAAGCCTAGGCCGCACCTGCGCCGCCCCGTGCACGCCTTCGCTGGTGCTCCAAGGTGACCGACGCTGGCGGCGTGCCGCGCAGATTTTGGCCTCGCGCGCGACCTGAATGTGCGCACGCGCTTCACCACGCACACGTACGGCACCATCACGCACATGCCGCCGGAGCTGCTCGCCGCCGACCTGCTCGTCCCGGTGCCGCCTGCCGCCCCAGACGCTGTGGATTACAGTCTGCAGGGCTCCCGCCCAGCATCGGGCAAGTGCAGCATATGCGAGCTGCACTCTATAAATGTACCTGCATCGTGTGCTGTCAGCATCGCTCACAGCCAGCGAGCTCAAGAGTGTTATACATGCCCTGCCTCAATGGTCGCCGCCACCACGAGTTTACAGGCAGTGCTGACGGCCGCGGCGCGCGCGGCCGTAGGCCGGGGACGTGTACTCGTGGGCGGTGCTGGTGTGGGAGATGCTGGCCGGCTGCCGCGCATGGGCCGCGCTCAATTACGGCCAGGTCATCAACGCCGTGGCCATCGAGGGCCGCTCGCTGCAGGTCGCCCCCGCGCCGCCTGCCCTGCCTTCCCGCCGCGCCGCGGCGTGGCATGCTCGTCCGCGGCTAGGCCGTCAGTGCAGCGGCCATTGAGAGCACTAAGATTGCCGTGCGCTGCAAGTGGCCCGCCGCGCTCATGAAGTGCCCTTCTTCCAGTGACTCGCCCTGGCGTCGCTGGCTGTGCCGCGCACAGGCCAGCAGGATCTGTGCGTGCGCCTTGCACGCCGGGCCCAGGGCCCACCAATGCTGCTGAGCGCGCGAGGGGGCGGAGCCCCGCATGAAGTTCACCGTCGGAAAGCCGCCAACGGAACAGAGGACGCAGATGGGCGCCGCCGGCCGCGTGCTAGGTGCCAGAGGACGGTGCCTGCATGGACCAGCGCACCAGCAGAACAGGAGCCGCACATGTTCGCCGTCGGCCGCGCAGGTGCCGCCGACGGAGCCGCCGGAGTTTGGCGAGCTGGTTGCGCGCTGCCTGCACCGCGAGCACGCGTGCCGGCCGCCGTTTGCGGAGATTGAGGCCGCCCTGCGCGGCATGCGCGCCGCGCCTGCGGCCAAGGACTGCCCGGCCTGAGGGCCGCCGCGGCAGGTTGCGCCGCGAGCGCTCGGCGGGCTGCGGCGCGCAGGCCGAGGCATCCCGGGCTGTGCCCGGCCTGCCTTGACCCGTCGGCGCAGGGCGCGCGCGACAGCTTTCGTTTGGGAGCAAAGGGGCTTCGCGGCGTAGCGCTCACCTGGGCACGGGCGCATGACCAGACCCCAGGAACGTATCGCACTGCTCACCAGGCGTGGACGGCGCGTTTGATGCCGTCAGCGCCAGGGTGGGTGCTGCCGGAAAATTTACAGCACTGCGTGGGCGCACATGCCAGCTGCACCGCCATAGAAAGCTGTGGCGTGCCAGGACAGGGGCAAACCGGGTGCCTTAGCTGCGCCATGCGGTGGCAAATCAAGCCGGCGTCTGATCAGAAGGGTGTCGCGGGGTTTCTGAGAGGCTGGTCGCATGCGCGGC
>JAABUO010006437.1_pt1 | contig 13495 bp, 19 predicted proteins | sample 5559291 | NCBI WGS metagenome assembly JAABUO01 (sample SAMN10711878, study PRJNA513372) | rock metagenome | isolation source: Antarctica rocks | place: Antarctica: Victoria Land, Finger Mt sud | reverse complement strand
GGAGCTTGCTGGCCCAGCTGGACAGCATGTTTTCTGGAACAGTACATACCTCCCTCCAGAGGTCAATACTGGCCAGATGCCCTACACAGCAACATCTGACTTGTGGCAAGTAGGCAGGATCATCCAGCGATATGATGCCCTGAGCACAGGAGCAACCAAGCACTTTGCAAACCAGCTGATCAGCAAGCAGTGTACATCTGCTGAGCATGCCTTGTCTGCCATGCCTGAAGTTGAATGTCAGTATGATACCGGTATGTTGTTTTATGTGTGTACTGACGACACCGCATTGGTCGCAATCAGATTCAGAACTCTCAGACTCGTACTTTTAACTCCATTTCATTCATTTGATAAGACCCCATAGCTGCTCTCATGTTATTGCAAGAACTGTGTTCGCATGGACTCAAAGCTAATGTGCTGAAAACGAAGTCAGTATTCTATATTGCGGCCAACAGGGGTAGAACGCTGCTGGGTTTCCTGCAAATAGTGAGCTCCAACTTCAACAGCGAGAACAGCAATGTTGTCATGGTGTCCAACTTCAACAGCGAGAACAGCAATGTTGTCATGGTGTTTGTTGCAGGGCTGTTGGCGTTGGACAGCTCGGCCTTTTTGCAATGGCACAGATTCTTCTCCAAAGTAGATTACATGCATAAGGTCATGATACCATCCCTTGATTTAGCTGTGCCGCGGCCTGCCATACTATGATAGCAACAGCACTGAGGGTGACTTCTGCACAATACTGTGTTTTACACAGCAATTGGCTGACAATGTAAAACAGCAGACTCCTGTCAACATGGGGCGGGGGAGGCCGGGGGGAACCCAGCGCAGCGCGGGAGGGAGGGGGTACTGGTTCGGTGGGATTCCCTGGCCTGAGAATTGTTGCAATCGTACTACTAATCGATCTAGAATTGTCGAAAAATCGTCAATCATACTTGCCAGCTCGTACGATTACTCAAGCTGCTTCAAAACCCCAAAACAAGGAGAACGGCACAGCAGAGAGAATCGTTGGGCAGGATCCTCGTGCGGGTGGGATCATTAAGGCATCATCGATATACAGCCTTTCAAGTTGCCCTGCCCCTCAGGGCCGTGCAATCTGCGTACCACTCAAGTCAGGCGTGATATTTGCTGACGCACTCAGCCGTGTCAGCAGCAAGCGTTGATGCAGCAAGAAACGGTAGACCGGGAAGAAAGTCTCAAGCAGCGCGCGTTAAGCAATGCGGGAGCAGAAGCCTTGACGACGCATCAGCTAGCGCGTGATGCAGCTACAAGCGTTCCGGGCAGACGAAACAGGCCAGCTCAGTCTTCGTCCAAGCAACAACAGAACAGGCTGCGCAAAGCATATGCTGCGTACAGTCATTTGCCAAAGGAGCTGCAGGATAATGAGTACATCACGACAGGCTATCGAGTGGAGCTTGGTTTCTGGGATAGTATCAAGTCCCTGTTTGGGCTTCACAATGAAACTGGCAACATATGGACACACCTCATAGGTATGACAGCATGAGCAGCAGTCTAGATGGGGTGTTGTTGTTGCTGCATGCTGCCAGCGTCCTCTTGGCAACCTGGTTCAGAATGTCAACCTGCTGTGCAGGCTTTGTCATTTTTCTCGCGCTCACCATTGTGACAGTCTTTGCCAAGCCAGTGCCTCTCGCATTAGGCTCACCTCAGCTAGTCGAAATGGAGAACCAGCTGTACACCTTTGCGCGCTCAAACTGGGTCAGCGCAAGATCCACCTGGTCCAATGTCAGACGGCTGGAGGCACAGATGACAGAATATGGCCGAACCAACCTGCTGCCCATCATCGACGACATTGCAGCAGCAGAGGCACGCTTAGTATCATACGGCTCATCAGGGTACAGAGGGCTGGAGCTTAGGGTCTTTAGAGCGGCAGCAGCTTTGCTAGACATCACATGGCCAGTCAAACGGTGGCCAGTGTATGTCTTCACAGCTGGCGCTATGGCATGCCTGCTCACATCTACAGTCTGTCACCTCTTTGGGTGTTGCGCCAGACATGTGTCTCAGCTCATCTGGAGATTTGACTATGTGGGCATCGCTCTGCTCATTGTCTGCTCCTTCTACCCTCCAGTTTATTACGGTAAGGTGTTACCTATGCAGCGCTTGGCATAGTGCATCCAGTCAACAACATGTCATCCTTGCGCCATGCTGCTCTGTTGTTTCGTACCTGTATCATTCTTCTGTTCTTCTGCTTGTCCCAGTGGCTGCGAACCCAAATAGAGCATCTGACGCTGTCAAAGCTCTGTTTTTCTTTCTGCACACAAGCTGTACTGCACAACTTTGTCCCACCTTGTCTGACAACCTGCTGGTCTGAGCAGAGTAGTGATTCTGCTCTGTGCCTTGTCATTACCATAAGCTTACAAACAATACTAACAACGTAACATAAATAAGCTAATTTTGAAAGTTATTATCGACAATAAAAGGCTGATGTGTTGAATGGTGGTGCAGGATTCATGTGCTACCCTTGGTGGCAGATGTTCTACTTAGCTCTGATAACAGCCCTAGGTATGCTCAAATGCTGTTGTGGGCCGACATGCCTTGTCAGCATTGCAACAAACGTCAAGCTGGCTCGACAGACACTCATGGCATTGCAGCAGGCACTGATGACTGTAAGCATTTTGCTGTCCATTATGATTCACCATTCCAGCAAGTGGCATGCACAAATGGCACCTGCAAGGTTCCAACTCTCTGGGATTACTGCTCCTGGACATATCCCAAGTAACAGCATCACAAGCCCAGTAGCACTTGCCTGCAGCCAAACACAGCCTGCACATGACAAGTAACCTTTTGTACAGGTATCGGAACAATGGTGGTGTCTGTGCACAACTCCTTTCAAGCCAAGGACTACAGAGTGTTCCGAGCCAGCCTATTTGCAGGCTTGAGCATGACTGGTATTGTGCCAGTCATTCATGGTTGGGCCGTTAACTACGACATAGCTGCTGTGCACAGTGCGCTGTCGTTGGATGTTCTCATGGGTCTCATCTACTTGGTAAGCCAAGATGCACCCGCCTCTGCTGCTTCAGTTCTGCCGCAATGACAAGGCCTTCAGGGTGCCTCAATCTTTTGAAGATCTCGGCGCAAAACATTCGTGTGCCTGTTTTGCTGCAGCTGTATATGTTGTGCCCCTGCATCGCTTTCATGATCTGTCAGCTGAGGGTGAAGTTGCAGGTTAACCTGAACCTGCTGAACCTGTTTGGTGCACCCCTGTTTGATCAACCCATTGTTGGCCCCTCACAAAGCATATATACATTTGATCAAATGCGTGAAAGCAGCATGCATTACTCAACGGTGAAGTCCTGCTTTCAAGGGCATAAAGTATGTATCACCTAGCCAGCGTGCATACAATTTTGGCGAGAGCAGTTGACATACGCTACATGCTGATGCAGGTTGGCGCTATATTGTACGCGTGCCGGTTCCCAGAGAGAATGTTTCCTGGCAAGTTTGACCTGGCTTTCAGCAGCCATCAGCTGTTCCATGTATGTGTGGTGGTGGCTGCAGCCATTCACTACAAGGCCATATTTCAATTGTTGGCATGGCGGGATGCTACAGGGGGTCCTGGGGGGTGTCTGAAGGGGTCTTGCCAGACTGTACTGCCACCCATGCAGCTGACACTAGGATGACAGCCTCAGGATCAGTCTGACAAACTTGAACAGAGAGAAATTACCAACTCCTGTCACATTGAGTGATGATTCCCTTCAGTCACAAGATTGCAATCACCGCTATAACGCCTGTGATGGGTTACGAAATGGAGGTACAAAGGACCGATAGCATGAGTGTGTGTGGTACTGCGTGTGTGTAGACTAATCGACTTGACAGTGTTGCAGCAGAGGAATTGCAGAGAAATAGCAGTTTGCACAATAGTGTAGGCAAAAGCAGTATAGTGTTGCTTGTTTTACAAACCAGCTTAGTCAGAGCTTTGTAAAGCAAATCAGAAGGAGACTTCTGGCTTGCAATGCTGACCTTCAGAATCCACGCTTACATAGAATTGGATAGAGCTTGACGCCCTTGAGCTGATACTCCTGTGTACAATATTCAGCCTATTTGGTGTGCTGTCAAAGTGGCAACAAACATAGCCCACTTAGCATCATACAAAGCTTGTCTGGTGCAGCCTCTGATTTGCCACGCAGGCCTAGTAGCAGGCTCATCATAGAGTGCAAATAAGTATAAGAGGTAGATGGCCTTAAGAAATAAAGTTTCTGCCAAAACTGCAGACATGACTCATCAGTGATTAGATATGTCCCGCATGCTGTGCAGAAATAAACAGTGTGGAGACACACTTGTGTGTCATTGTGTAGTGTTATACCTTCTCAGAAAGTCTTGTATCGTGTTATCTTTCCTTTGGTTTCTCCCCTTCACATATCACAACAGAGGCGCTGTTGAACTTGTTGTTCGCTACGTTTTCTGTGTGTGATTGTTGAGTCTTTGACCACGATGATTGGGCGGGGCCTGGACAAGCTGCAAAGCTGTAATTTATGATATTCACTCCACTTTAAATTCATATTCCTAGGGGAAAAAAGAACAAACACAGACATGCGTAGAAAGGAGATTTTGGCACCTCACTGAGTGAGACACCGCAAGGTATACGTATTCACACAACTTACAACATTCTTTCAGGACCTAGCCATGACGTTGGGGTTGTGCAGGGTAACCCCAGCAAGACAGTGTAGTGGCTGGACCAAAAAGAATGGTAGTGAATCTGTTCCTGATGGCACAAACTGCAGGGCAATCAAAAACAAAGTGATGTTGAACCTCTGCGCAATGAAATTGTAGGGAAAACAGTGCCGTTGCATCGGATTCATGCCACTAAGAAAATGCCGTTGCTCCATCCTGCTGTGCTCAAGACAAAAGGCTACCAGTGATTACGGAAAGACTATGACATCGACATCTGATCTGCTGCAGTCATGAGTAAGATATAATGCCTTGCTTCTTCTTCTTGCATGCATATGCGCCATGCTGGCCTTCCAGGTCAGCCCGAGTCAGCTGATTGACGACTCGTTTTGCGCAAAGACATCGCACGTACACTTTGTGCCCCGTCAATTTCTTTACGCAGTGGCTTGCCTGCATATTTTGCATCAAAGACTGATCACTCGCAGCAAAGGCAGGCAAGCATGGCCAGCGGTCGCGACCGAGTTCAAGTGCTAGCTGGACACTTTGCCTCAAGCAGCACTGAAGGGCAGACTTTGGATATTCAGGCGCAATGCACACGTGCAGCAACACCGATGCTGGCAGGACAGGTGAGAAAGTGCAGCGCAGGCGCAGAAATGCGAGCGGTCTGTCCAGACTTTGAGAGCCTGCAGGTGGCTATCATTACTGGTTCAGGCCAGGGTGTTGGAGCTGCAGCAGCCAAGCTCTTCGCTGAGCATGGGGCCAAGGTGGTGGTTACAGACATTGATAGTAATAAGTCTGAACAGGTATTGCACCACTCAGCTTTACAATTGCATTTTTGGTCCCTGTGTAACAAGGGACATTGTTTGCAGGTTGCATCAGAGATCAGAGAAGCAGGAGGAGAAGCAATGAGTGTGCCTGGAGATGTGACTGCAGAAGGCTTTGCCTCCAAAATTGTCAAAGCGACAATTGACAAATATGGAGCACTGCACGTTCTTGTCAACAATGCAGGTCAGCTGTCACTTGTGCTTATGCAAACTAGAATGCTTCCCACACAATGCTGAACACTTACCATGAGGTTCCATTGGGCTTAACACAGCTCTGTCAGCTCTGCTTTGCTATAGCCTGACTACCAAAGCAATGCCTCTGCCTTGTCAGCCAACAACTGTACTGAACTGGAATGTATGTACCATAAAGCATATTCAGTTGTGACACAAAACTTTGGTGCCTTTTTTGCACAGGCTACACATGGGATGGAGTCATACACAAAATGCCTTCTAATCAATGGGAAGCAATGCTTGCTGTACATCTGACAGCGCCCTTTAGGCTCATACAGGCTGCCACCCCCTACATGCGAGACGCAGCAAAGGCAGAGATGCAGAACCATGGCAAAGCAGCACCAAGGAGCATCATCAATGTGTCTTCCACAAGTGGCACCCATGGGAATGCTGGTCAAGTCAACTATGCTACGGTGAGTGCTACTATGCCACAGTGATGATGCGCCTACAGCCTGTTGGTGGTCCAGTTTTTGGCATGGCATTTGTAGCTCTTGACAGTCCTGCTTGCATGCTCTGCTCAGCCGATCTTCTTCAGCTCTTGCATGCCAGCAGTACGGTGTTGAGACAACTTCATCCCACAAAGCTAAGTCAATAGTGCCCTGCGGGGTGCCATTAAATTCCAAACCAGGTCAAAGTTAGATCATGATACATTGTAGTATTTGATTGCCTGCAACAAACACGTAGTGCTCACACCATAATACAACGTGTTACGGCGGTGTGAAGAATAGCAAACAGAAGTTCGAAAACTTTAGGATGTGGGATGAATGCGACCTAGTACGATAAGTGTGCACTTTGCTAGATAAGCATTAGTGCTGCTGGTACTCCAACACAGGTAAAGCATTAGAACTTTTATATGCTGTGCCTACAGCACTCAAGCTAGATGTCAGCCTGAATGTGCCAAACGCACTCACAGGCCCTTGCCATGTCTGTCTGGCTGCATGTGCCAACTGTCGTTGCATACGCAATAAGGAAATAAAGCTGCTAGTCTGCTTGTATTCTGAATCAACTCAGTCTTGATAGCAAGCTGTATTCCTTAAGCTGCTTGTAGGCCAAGGCTGGGGTGATCGGCCTGACAAAGACTGTAGCTAAGGAGTGGGGAGCATTCAATATCCGGTGTAATGGCCTGGCCTACGGCTTCATTGCCACGCGGCTAACTGCAGACAAGGGCTCAGGCGCAAGCATGCAGGTGACCTTCAACTCTCTCTAACTGTTTCTGACTGTAAGTGTACTTTGACTGCCATATCATGTTGATGATCATTGACTATTGCTGCATTTGTGCTGGACAAGTCTGCTGACTGTTCAGGTTATGGCTATAAGTGCTCTGAGTGTTTCCAGAAACACATGCGCAGCAGCCCTACAATGTGCTGTGTGTTAGGTATCGCATGTAAACTTTCTCTGGTCTGCTGACAGCAAAAGATCAGAGGTATGCATACGATCACCCCATATGACTGTTGAGGATGGAAGGTCATGTATGCACATGCATGTATACATACATATGTCTATGTATACAAAGCTAATGAACGATGCATGTGAACCAGCAAGGCTTAGGCTGCATAGGCATTGACTGGACTATCCAGTCAATGCCTAGGCAGCTGCTATCATAACAAGCCACAACTCCTTGCGAACTTGCTTATTATTCCAAGTATGCTGACAGATTCTAGCTGGTTGCAGGTGAATGGTGAAACAGTGAAGCTAGGCATCCCTGGGGCCGCACAAAGAATGGAGGCATCAGCCAAGCTGATGATTCCATTGCAAAGAGTGGGCACACCTGAAGACGCTGCTGGTGCCATGCTCATGCTGGCTTCCCCTTACTCTTCCTACATCACTGCCCAGGTATTGCTTCGGGCAATCAATATGCTTTGTTGTAGTGCTGATGTCTGTGTACCAAGGCTGTGGGTGGCCCTTGAAAGCAACTGCACAAGAAGTTCCAGTACACCATGTCCTGTGTCAAATCTGAAAAATTGGCTTTGAAATGTTGCAGCATTGCAAAGTATGCAGCTGTCTTGACATAATGCTAGACTACAAAATCAAGCAGTTCAGTAGAGAGTTGATGAGGTTGCAACAATCATAGACCAAAACAGATGCGGTCTGCAATTTGGTATGAAATGACCAATATTGCGCAGTGTGTCACAAGTCTGGAGGAAATGTAACGGTTTCTTGGTGGCATGCAGATGATTGAGGTCACAGGTGGCAGCATGGCATAGACTGTAAACATCACAGAAACCTGGCTATGACTGACAACGTGCCACCTCAGCTGCCTCCGCATGCCAAAACACATGCATGGGAGAGTAGGATGACCGAATGTCCACACTCTCCTGCAGCTTCCATTTGCAATCGGATGCGATTTGATGTGCTCCAGCAAGCTGGTCTTCTGCCCAATTGCATCGCACCAGTCTGAAGTCGTGCCTTTGTTGTGCAAACGACAGCACAACTTGATAAATCAATTCAGCTCAGCGCTTGAAAGCATGGCTGGAGCCGTGCAGAGCAATGCATCAGAAAATATCATGTGATTGTGGAAGATGCAAGCTGCAACATGATCTGAAGAATAATGAATCTGTCATTGGTAGTTGCTGGGACTTGCTTTCAGTACGCAGTTGCAAGATGTCGTGTTTGGTCACGTAAGGGTTGGAAATGCGGATGCGTAACCAGACATATCAGAGAAACCGATGGATGCGTAAGTGTCTATAGCATATAAGGAGCTGAGGGAGAACGGGAGCTTCCGCTATATGAATACAGACCACTTTTACTGAAAGGTCCACCTTCAGTCTGAAAGGTTTCAAATCCTAAACCCTTCAATGATGTTGCAGTACGTGATTGTCAAAACTGTCGTATTAGTAGGCCTTATAGGGATGCACAAGACAGGCTGCTCTGGAGAGACAAGACTTGTCCTGCACGTACCTAGCTCATCATGAGCTGGAAAGCGTTTTAATTATTATTATTATTAGTACTGATGTTTTTGACCAGGTTATTGACAACCCTGGCACATCTGTACAACCTAGTTGGTTGGCTGAAGATGTAAAATCCTCCTCCTCCTCCAGTGTCATGCTGCGGCACAACACTGCATCAGTGCAATCGGTCGTCAAGGAAGTTCCGAGTGCAGTCGGATGAGCTCCCTGTGCATGCATCAGTTTGCATAGTTTGGCGTCACTGTTGATCCCACATGTCAGTAACACAACCTGTGCCAAGCAGGGAAGCCTTTCTTGTAGAGTTTCCAGGATATTTCCGCAACCCACAGGCTGCTATTCAGACTCTCGGCGGAGTAGACGCACTGACCAAGGCTGCCAGTAGCGACGACAGCGTCCTGCAGTTACGCTTTCGTCCTGGTGATCCGTAATCGCATCCTTTATATGGCGAGAGGCAGGCTGCCGCAGGTCTCCTGCTCAAAATCGCCCGCAAAGTTGCTGATCCCAGTCAGCATGGCGTCACGGCCGAGGTTTTAGCTTGCGTCCACACCAAGTTCACCTTCTCTGGCATGGCTGACTATCAATATCTGCCAGTGGACTCGAGCCGGTCTGGAAAGGCCTCCTCGACGTCCGCGGGTCCGTACGGAGAAGAGACAGCGCCATTGCTGTGTGTGCCTCCGCTCTTCACGAAAGCCGATGTTCCTTTGGACTATGCTTTCAAAAACTTCAGGGCTTCCGAAAGACCAGGTATCAGTCCGGAAATGTCGTCGTGCACAGCAAGCACTACCTGGCAGCAGTGCCTGATAATCGCTCGGCATGCGCTGCAGCCAGTGGCAAAGCCAAGCAGGCTTCCTGGACCCTGCCATACACAGCGCAAGAGGTCCCTGCGCCCATTCAAGCTGGTAGTCATCAAGGTAAAAGGGTTTCCTGCAGGCATGTTGCACAGCAAAGTACCACTGTGCTACTTTCTTCAATTTCAAAGGAAAGCCCAACAGCGTGTCCAACATTGCAATGGCCATTTTTTGTTGGTAATAAGAAATGCTGTGGCAGCTGTGACATGCAGCTATGGCACATTACGCTTCTGACTATGCTTTTTTATAGTCCAAGTAGGCAAGCCTGTGTTCAACACAACTTCACATGACCATTACCAATAAACCCAGAGCTGCAGTGCGGGCTGTCTTTGCCTGCTTGATTTGAAGCCCTCTATGTTTATGGCCAAGGTGCATTTGGTCAAAAGCAACCCCTATATTTCAATCTGTGTGCTTGCAGACACTTTGGAGATGACCGCAGCGCTGGAGCGCCACTTGAATTTGCGTCCAATCTGGACTCAAGTCTCCTTACATCAGCAAATGCTGGAGGTACCTCAAGCCGATTCAGAAATTATGCTATCAGTTCAAGGCAGGTGCGGACTTGCTGCACAGTGCAGAAGCTAATGCTGCTGCTCTCTGTTGACGTGCTTCTGTTCCTGTTGTTGCCATCACAGCATAGTACTTGCTGCACTCACATTATTTGGTCACAGTGTCTGGATTTTCTTGTGCAAATCAAAACCTTTGCCATAATTTCAGTTTGCACTCTTCCATTTGCCTGCCCAGGTCCGTGGAAAGGGGCCTGGATACGGCGGGGTCATGACCCTCGCAAAGATCTCCCAAGCTGGCAGTACCAAACACTGCAGTATAATCTACCACCTGCCTGGTACATGCACATGCGCTCCCATGCCTGCGCTGTATCTACATCAACATTCAAGTTGTAGTGTACCATCCGTGCAGTGTCGAGTGCTTGCAATATCAATCCGCTTGTTGCTCGCCAATCATGTTGCTTCCACTTGTATGAGTTGTAGCACCAGAGACGGGTTTACCATGTAGCGCTGCGCACACCTGCTGACTCCATCTCCAGCCAATGCTGCAAGTGCCTTCATACTGTTGTACAGTGTTGTGCCTTCATACTGTTGTAACCTGTTGGTCAACAGCATGAGGTAGTGTAAACAACTCTTGAAAAGCTCTGGAGCACAGAGGCAACTCATACCAAACTGTTGCTGCGCAGGCAGGCGGTATCAGTTTTGATTTAGTCGTGATTGGCCTATTGTACTTGGCATACCCCGATGGTTGCTGACATAAATTTACATTCCTGTCAAGGCTAAGGCCCTACCGCATGAGGGGGCATCGGCTCTTGTGAAGCATTTGCATCAGTCTGTGGGTTCTGTGCAGGTATGAGAAACTGACAGCCAGACAGAGCAATGCAGCAGCAGCAGCAGGTACAGCACCAGTAGGCACAGCAGCAGCGGGACCAAGCAATGGTCAGCAAGCATTTGTGCCCTTGGCAACACCTCAAGAAACTGCTGATCATAGCACTCATGCAATCTGCAGGTTGGATTCGTTGCTTGTAGTTGCATGAGCGCTGCATGGCTGCGTTGTGCAAGCAATTTATACTGGTCTGCCATCCTCATTAGTCTGGTGGCGCAAAGCGTGTTGGTGTGTGAGGCTGTAAGATCATTGTGTCTGGTCACTGACATGTTTGCTGATGCAGGTTTGAAGCATTGCCAATGTCCCAGTCGACATGTTTCCAGCTTTGCGACTTGGTCCATCCAGACCTGCAGGAGTTGATGCAAGGGTGCAGTCACATAGCTGAAAGCAATGAGCACACAGGTAGGTAGGCATACATACCAGACTGCTGTGTTAATGACACGTCTCTGTTGCCTATGCAGCATACTTGCTCATGCACTGATACTGATGGTGCAGCTTGTTCATGTTGTCAGGGACCTGCTTGACTGCTCTCATCAGCATCATGCCTTACATCCTAATACCAATGCACAAGCAATCTCAGCATGGTCTTGAAGATGATCTTAGTTGGGGCATGCGACGCTCAAGGCAGCGCATGTGCATTGGTTGCAGGGCAACTGGATGTTTGGGCGGGCACATGTTTTGAGTGATTTTGTTATGAATGCACCTGCTTTCATTCACACCTATTTGCCTAGTGTCTGTTTCTGTGATCACCTGTAAGCTAAGCATGGCTGGTATACATGCTTGGATTAGAGTCAATATTGTTTCTTCTGCTGTGAAGTGTGACTGCAGTTAAGAACTATATACCGCAACCAGGAGTCAAGACCTTGTTGACTTTCAGTGCGCTACACAGGATGGCTGAGCAAGACCAGCTGGGATGCTGTTGTCAACAAGGTCAATGAGCTTTTTGGCCGTCTCATGCCATAAACACGAGTGGTGAATATTCTAGACACTAGCATGTGGGCTATCATTTCCTTGATATATCGGATCTCAGATACACTGGGCATGTAGGCAGTCGTTTGTAACATCCATGTCTTAGCAATTACTCAAGGCTTCTGCTCAAAAGACTTGCATAACCCCCACCCACGAAGCAACATGAGCTGCACAATGTGCCATGCATGCATGCTACAGTACTGTTTGAAAGACTGCACGACAGACTGTTGTCAAAAATTGCAGCCTCTGCATTGATAAAGTCAAACCGGTCACGAAATGGGCACACGTGGATAGACTGTTGGGGCCACGTGGCATTGTGGTTTCTGTGACGAAAGAAAGTGACGACTTCTGCGTCAACTGCTTTTGCGACACTGAGAGTAATCAGCTTTGGTGAGAAATTCAGCATCTTTCGTCTATCTAGATGGCCCCTTGTTGTCAAGAGGCAGTCGTTTTGTAACGAATTATGAGCCACACATGCTTTAGCCACACAGTTGCGCATGCGTTTAGCCATACTCAAAGATAGCCTTCAAAAAATAGGTGGTGCACCTCCAAGAAAAATCTCTGCGGTGTGCTCCTCTACTGTCATACCTTGGCAGCAAGGCTGAACAAATTCCCTAAACCAAATTTGACCACAGCAGCAACTCCCTCCTCTAGTGTCAAGTCCTGCGGCCGCTGAAGAGACATGATGTCTGGCACCTGCAAGGACACTTTAATCATGTTGTAACTGGATGGCATGAACGACCTTCCAACCTGGACTTCCTGTATCTGAGTCATGACTGATCAGTGTTAACACTTCGAGCTGCAGAGGAAGCGCAAGGACTGATATGCTTGTGTTCACAGCTGGGGAGCGCCGTTTGGGTAAAACTTATGTCCTAACTTATGTCCTGACGATTTGGTAGGTGTGAGCTGAGCGCCAACCATTGTGCATTATTGACAGCAATGAGCTGCTCTTGTTGTGTAATGCTGAGCGCCAACCAGTGCGCATTATTGATAGCAACAGGCTGCTGCTGTTGTGTAAGACTGAGCGCCAACCATTGTGCATTAATGTCAAGAATGACCTGCTGTGGTGTATGACCATGCACGGCCTTGGAAATGATTTCCTGCTTTGGTTGAGCACATAAAGCTTACATAGCAATTCCAGGCCATCACACAATCATAAGTCAGACTAACAGCAGGATTTAAGCATGTAGCCTGCATGTACATCTGTGATACAAAAGCTGCATGTCCTGTTGTTGCTGCATAATACACATACAAAGAGCAAAAACTCAAAAGAACAATCTGACCTTGACAGATGACTCTGGCGCTCGCTCCTCATCTCTCAGAGCTCGCAGTGCCTCACGTACTTCTTCAGCCTGCTCAGAGAGGCCGGCTTCCCTGAGTTCTCTCAGCTGATCATTGTACTGCTCAACCAGGGCTTCCTGAGTGGCCCCTGCATGCCAACAACCAAATGGCACAGCATGTTCCCAGCCACTGCTGCCAGGCAAACAAGGTTGATCCTGCAGCAGTACTAGCTATCAATGCATGCAATGACTGAGGAGGAACTCAACAAGTATGTTTTTGTTTGCTTTTTGTGCAGAGCTATACCCACAAATGGCTTGAAGAGCCTTCCTGAGATGCAACTGCTGCAACTGCAATGATATAAAGACACACAGCATTAAAGCTCTGTCTCCCGTGGGGAAAATCACTCAACATGCTAAACATGGCTGGGTGA
>JAABUO010006434.1_pt1 | contig 13498 bp, 22 predicted proteins | sample 5559291 | NCBI WGS metagenome assembly JAABUO01 (sample SAMN10711878, study PRJNA513372) | rock metagenome | isolation source: Antarctica rocks | place: Antarctica: Victoria Land, Finger Mt sud | reverse complement strand
CTCCATCGTCTGCTTGCGCTTGCTGCGCGCCGCGCGCGCCGGCGCCCCTCAGCGCGCGGCCCGCGCGTCTGACGCTCAGTCCGCATGCGTCGCGTGGCGCTCGGTCCGCTTGCAGGTTGCGTGCCGCAACTGGTAATATCACCGCTGTACCTGCACATCGGCAAGGGTGCCCGCTGTGCTGATACTGATAGGCGAGGTGCTTGTTACGCACGCATGCTTTGAGAGGAGCCCCACACGCGACCGCATGCATGCGCACGCGCTCGCCGGGCGCGCCGCACCTCTCAGAGCCGAGCGCGGAGACAAGCTCGTCCTGGCTCAGGTGGAACAGCATTGGGATCTCGGCCAGGTAGTCGTCAAAGTCGAAGTTGGTCACGATCTTGGCGCCGTCCTTGGCGCCCTTGTTGATGGCGGCGCGGTCGTACGCGGCCGCCGCCTGCTCCTCGCGCTCGTAGAAGCCCAGGTGCACCTGCGCACGGCGGGGGCGGGCACCGTCATGCTGCCGTGCCCGCCTGCTGCCCGTACGATGATGATGATGATCATCATCAACGCACGCCAGGTTTGAGGGCACACTTACCTCTGCACAAAATTCACGGAGCCACCGACCACACAGATGTGGACACGACAGACCCTCCTCCAGGCACCCAGCAACGGCGCAAAGCTGTCGCGAGTCGCATACCCTGTTGGGCAGCCTGTCGCGGGCGGAGCGGCGCGCGCGCGCGCGCCTGCTTGCCGCCGACATTGATCTGCGCGTGCCACTTGCCGGTCTGCTTGAGCATGGACACGCCGCGGTAGCCGGACGTCTGTGTGCCGCTCTTGCGCGCGCGGCTGCGCAGCATCGCCACCAGCTCCGTCTGCGACATGCCTGCGCGCGGCGCGGGCGGCAGCTCAGGCGCGGCCGCCTGACGCGCAGGTGCCCCGGCGCCTGTCATCTAGTTTGCAAGATGAGCTTTTCCCCAGCTGACACGCCCCAGCGCGGGGGGGGGGGGGGAAAGGTGCTGCTGCGCAGACAGGTGGTGCCGCCAGCGGCGCCGCCTGTGCAGGCAAGCGACACCTAGAGCGTACTCCCTGCCAGGTGCAGCAATGCGCACGGAGGCCTAAGTTGCACTCACGTGATGCCCGCTCGTACAACGTTGACCGGCCGCGACTGCTGCAAGCAACGGCTTGCTTCATGACACGCCACGCTGCAAGCTGGGAGTCGGCAGCCCCAGCTCTAATGACACACACACTCTACAACAAGGTGACGGCCCTCGACACGCTCCTGCCCCATCCTCCCAGGGCCCAGACTGTAGCCTTGTTCTGTGCACAACACAGGCTGCCAGACCTGGCGCAAAGTCCGCCGTAATGACAGAGTGGCTGCCATCCTGCCCAAGGGGCTGCATGCGCATCTCCGCACGCGCGCACAAACATGCTGCCTCCTGCGGCGCAAGCTGGCCAGAGCACCGTAGCATGCATAGCCAGCTGCGCCTATACGCCGCTGCACCGCGCTGCGGCACAAACCCCGCGGGGCGCCCAGGCAGCGGCCGGCAGCTTCAGCGCTGCGCGCACCTGGCGAGCGGCGGCAGCGCTGCGGCTGCGACGGCACGGCGCCCCGGCGCGACGCGGCCCAGCGCCGGCCGGCTGGTCGACATTCTGGCAAACTCAACAACAAGATGCTAGAACAACATGGCAGGGTTGTGCCCGGGACGCACCCAGCAGCTCCTCCGCCTCGTCCAGGTAATCGTTGATGTCGAAGTTGGTCTTGGCGTTCTCCAGGCCGCACTTGTTGATGGCCGCCCGGTCGAACGCGCGGGCAGCCTCCTCCTCCGTGTCGTGGTCACCCAGGCTGGTGGTCTTGCCCCCGGCGGATATCTGCACGCAGACCCACGCGGGCTCCGCTGAGCTCCTGTCGACCACGGACGGAGCCATCGCGGGCGTCGGGACCGCCATCGGCCGGCCGGCCGAGCCGGCGCCCAGGACCATCTTGCACACACACACCCAACCCGGCCCGCCGGGGTGGGCCAGCTATGGCGCTCACCTGAGCCCTCCACTTCATGGTCGGCTTGAACAAGGTGCAACCTGCGCGGCGCCGGTATGAGTAGGCTCAGGTGGCCCCGCAGACCTGCGCGCGCTGGGCTGGCCCGCGGGCCAGCTGTGCCAGCTGCCACCAGCAAACGCCCTGGTCCTACTGAGCAGCCAAGGCGCAGCGCGCACCTCGGTACACTGAGCTCTTCGGCATCCTGCCGTGTAAATCTTTTTTACTAGACGCCTTGCCGGCAGCGAACCGCGCTCCAGGCGCTGCCCCGGGCGACCCCAGCACAAGCTGTCGGCTGCTGAAGCTGCTCCGCGGCGCTAGACTGCACGTGCGGCCGCGCTCTGTGGCATCTACTAATATACACCCAAGATGGCCGGCGCGCCCTGGCGCGTGCGTCCGCTGGCTGTGATGGCACGCTGGCTACTCTGCTGAATCGAAGCACAAGTTGCCGCCGCGATGGTGAGTCAGTGGACGGGCAGACTTCCGCTGCCGATCCAGCGGCGGGGTACAAAAGGGTCAGGGTCCCAAGGCTGCTGCCCTGGCGAGCAGCATGCAAACAGCGGGGCGCCAGATCTTGGTCTCACTGTATCAGGATCTTCAACACTGTCACGATCCATGAACGAGTGACACGCGATGCTGTTACAGAGCTGCCAGCGGCACGCGCAGCCGCGACACAAAGAACGACACCCACAGGCCGACCGGCACCACGGACAAGGCATACAGCCGCAGGAGCAGGGCGGCCATGCGCGGCGCCAGCGGCTGCGTGGCCGCTCGGAGCTGCAGGACCACGACCAGGTTCTGCGCTGAGGGCATGGCTGCCTGCGCGCCGCAACCGGTGCGCCTTCAGGCACTTGACTGGCAGCAGGTTGAGAGCCACCAGGCCACATTCTCATGTATTCAAGTGTCGCGTCTGGCTTGGCCGCCTGAGCTCCTGTCTGGCGACCCTGCGCTCTGCAGCATGCAACGGCAGCCCAAGCGACTGGTGCAGCAGCTCGCCAGGCAGCGGCTGGAGCCCCTGCCAATCTCGCCAAGACCATGCAGCATCTGCAGCATGGTCATCCACCTGCTCCTTGCACGAAAAGATAAGCGCCATGCAAGTCCCACATCCTCACACACGAGCTGTGTATGATCAGTGAGGACCTGTGCGCATATGCCGGAAGCGGCATGGGCTCGCCTGCACGAGCAGCGCGAGGCGGCAGACGGGATCGGCCGGCAGGAGCCGCGCCGCATGCAGCGCGGCCACCAGCGCGGCCGTCGTGGCCGGCACGACCAGCGAGCGCACCTGCCGCAGCGTGGCCGCCCACAATGGGACAGCCGACACAGGGCGCTGCATGGCGCACCTGCGGACAGCCTCGTTGCCCCGGTTTGGCGGGCCTGCACATGGACAGAGTTTGCGTGACACCTGCTGCTGTCCCTCTGAGCTCGGGCAGCATACCTGGCAGAGCCTGCATGCATGAGTGCAACAGCACATGCAGCATGCTCAGATGACCCTGTGCTCACCGCGCCAGCAGACCAGGCTGCGGAGAAGCGCCCGAGCATCTGCTGCACCCTGCCCTGCAGGCACAACGGCTGGCAGCAGCAGCAGAGGCAGCCAGTCAGCGCAGGTTTTGCAATCCTACAACTGCTTGAGAATAATCGCCTAGCTGGCGTTGCCGGGCCCCTACAACACCTAAGAAGCGCTGTGCGCATGCGTGCAAGCAGAGTCGGCCCCGCACCAGCACAACGGCCAGGAGCACGTCCCGATCGGTCCGGCTGGCTGGCAGCAGCATTCGCAGCAGGCCCTCGCCAGGCCGCGCTGCGGCGGCGTCGCCGCCGCCGCCTGCCAATGCATCAGGGCGCTTGGTTAACACGGCATGGAAGGCTAAACACGACTGTTCCTAGAGCTGCAGCCTCCTCCATGCCGTGCAACATCCTCACCTTGCATGGTTATGTGCAGCGGGGGGTGAAGGGCAGGGCTGTAGGGCATGGGCTCCCCAGCAGGAAGCGCCCTGCGCCAGCTCGCGCGGATGCCAGGCCAGCATTGAGCAGTCCGGCAGGGACGGGCTGGGCGGTCGAGTGCAACTGCATGCTGCGCTGCTCGTGCGCGCGCACAAACCTCCCTGGCAGACACATGTCCCAAAATCTGACGCAAACCCGGCGCGCACCCTGACCGCGCGGAGAGCTGCCGCGCGCGGGCGGCGCGGCCGCACCGCCCGGGCTTCCGCTGCCGCTGCCGCTGCTGCTGCCGCTGCCGCTGCCACTGCCGCGCAGTCCAGAGCCCACGGAGTTGGCTGCTTGCGCGCCGACAGGAGATGGCAGAGAGGCACTGCGGCTAGATGACGCAGCTGCCTGCGGCTGTGCCAAGCGGTCGCTGTCGCGCCCGGGCCCGGCCGCAGGGCCTGCCGACCCGCGCGGCCCCTGCCCCGCGGCGCCCGCGCTGGCGGAGAAGGACGCTCTGCCAGCCTCAGCAGAGGAAGCGGGCGGCAAGGTCGACGGCCCCGGCAGCCTCCGCCCGGCCGCCGGCGCGGCGCGGTAGGGCACGACGCTGCTGGCAGGCGCGCCGGTCAGGGCCGGGCCAGGGCGCCCCCACCCGCTGCCGTTCGCGGCGGGCGGGTCCCCGCCCGCGTCGCCGGGCGCCAGCTCGGCCCGGGCGCCCCCGCGCGCGCCGCCCGCCGGCTCCGGCCGGCGGCGGCGCTGGAACAGCGACGCGCCCAGCACCACGGCCTGCACCGCGAGCGTCGCGCCGGCCAGCACGCCCGCCGCGCGGACCACCGCCCGCAGCGCGCCTGGCGCGTCCGGCGTTGGGTCACAAGCCGAGAACAGCGTGTGCGGTCGCCAACCAGATCTGTGCGTGACGTGAGCGCGAGCAGAATACCAAGGGACCGTACTAGCATGCCTTCAGGTTTTTCCACAAAGCAGGCACAGCGGTGTACAGCTCGCGCCATGCCTGGAGCCGCACTCTATGCCAAATTTGGAGTCCACGCTGCGCACCCAGGCTCACGAGCAGCTCCAGCGGCAAGCGCGCGGCGCGGTCCGCCGCGGCGGCGCTCGCCGGCGCGAAGAGCAGGCTGCCCACCGGCGACAGGCCGACCGCCGCGCCCGTCAGCGTGCCCAGCAGCGGCGGGTTCAGCGCCTGTGCGCAGGCAGGGCCCGCGTCACGTCCTGGCATGGCGACGCGCCCGCCAAGCGTGCCCAGCATCATTGTATGCAAAGCCTGCATGTGAACACCGCATGCAGGGGTGTTCAATCACCAGAGTACATGTGCATGGCAGGAGTTCGATCAGCCTAGCTACACAAAGAACAGCAAGTGCGGCCACATGCAGGAGCCTGGGCAAGGGTTGCGCACCCGCGCAACGGCACCCCGCGCGCGCGCGAAGGCCTGCCGCGCGCCCTCCGCCGCCAGCTGCGCGCGCAGCTGCGGCGTGCGCGCGCGGCGCAGGCCCGCGTTGGTCGCCAGCGCGCGGCGCGTGTCCGCGGCGGCCTCGCCGCCGCCGCCGCCGCCCGCCGCAAAGTTGCCGCCGTAGGGGATGCGCGTCAGCTCCCCGCCTGCAAAGTGTTGGTGAAGCTTCAGCAGCCAGGCAGCGACTGTCAAGATGCACAGGTCGCCGCTGACGCATGCGGAGCGCGTCTGCTACGGCCACAGCGCGGCCGCTGCGTGCGGCGGAGCAGTTATGTGGGATGTACGCCGGCCTGCATCACCCACACCTGCCCGTCTGCGCCTCTGCGCAGCACGGTGCGGCGTATGGCAGAGGCCGGCAGTCCTTGCAGCAGCACTGCGCCAGTTCTGATAGGCTGTCGTGGGATTGCTGCAGCTTAGGAAAGACAAGTGAACAGAGGGAACCTGCTCGCCGGCTCAGGAACAGCCATGTGCCTCTGTTTTGCCTCACCACGGCTCGTCACCACGGAAACAACCTGGCAGCGAACGCACCCGTCCCTTCATCGCCTGCGTTGCGCAGCACGCCGCTGGCCAGGCAAGCGACAGGAGCGCGCTCCGGGCCAAGCCAACGCAGGGCAGCGCCCGGCACCCCCCTCGAATGCTCGCGCGCTCGCGCCGCGCAACGCAGCGGCCGCCCGGCCTTGACTGAGCTGCCCTTACCCTACCTCACACCCTACCGAACACCCTGGCTCCACCAGCCGCGCACCCGTCTCGTCGGCCAGGTCGCCCGCGCCGCGCAGCAGCCGCAGGCCGACGCTCCACAGCAGCGGGCTCCAGCCCACGAGGAAGAGCGCAGTGTAGCCGGCCGCGCGGTCGAACGCGCCCGCCGGCAGCAGCGCCGCCAGGAACACCAGCGGCAGCGTCAGCGAGTTGCCGAAAGCGCACGCAGCCGCGGTCAGCTCGCGCGCGCCTGCGCCGCCACGCAGTCCACGCCTGCTGTATCACGCCTTGCCGGCTATCATACCAATCCAGGCAGCGCTGGTCATGCAGCAACGGTGACCACCTGCTGTATACGTGGAGGATGTACTCACATGCACGCACTGTCAGCCCTCCCTGTGAAGGCAGGCATTCGCCCCCGCCTACCTGCGCCGGCAGGAGGGGCACAGACCCGCAGCTGAACTGCGCTGGTGTGGCCTGCCAGCCCTCCCTGCGCTGGGGAGGCGCCACCCGCACCCGCCTGCGCTGGCGGCGGCCGCGCGAGCAGCGCGCCCGCGGCCATGGGCACGCCGGCGGCAGCCGCGGTGGTCAGCGCCATCGTGCGCGCGGCCGCGCCGCCCTTGCGCGCGTGCCAGCCGGGCGCGCCCCCCTCCGCCCGCCGCCCCACCCACTCCGCCGCGAGCCGGCCCGCCATCGCGCCGATGCCCACCTGCAGCCGCGAGGAGGGTGAGCCTAGCCTGAAACCCTCAATCACTTGCCCTTGCGCGCAGCGCCAGCCCGGCCCGCCGCGCGCCGCCCGCCGCTCCATCCAAGCGCAGCTGCCCCAGCCCGCTGCGGGGCGCCTGTGCGGCCTCCGGCGACAGCCATAGGGATGGGAGCCTATCGTAAACCGAACAACATCCTCCCTTGCGTACCAGCCTACTGCACCGCGCGGCGCCGCACCTGCACAGTGCCCCAAGCCCGCTGCGACCGAGGTACCTGCAGGTGTGCAACAATTCTTGTGCCCATGTAGTACGCACAATAGCAGCTAAGGTACAGCCATACAGCCGTCCAACAGTAAATATAATGTCTTTCCCTGGTTGCACTGACCCGCGCATGCTGTGCTCCTCCCCATGGGCATGGCCCCTGGCACAAATGACTTACTGTGTGTGCGGAAGGCAGAGGGACAAGCACCCCCACAATCTGGCAGCTTTGGTGGGCATTGGTGAGCATACAGTGAGGTGCCTGTTGTGCAGCGTAGAGGTGGTTCCATCCCTCCTAACACCTGTGTGGCTGCTGGGGAGCGCGCCTGTGCCAGGGCTACGAGCGGAATGACGAGCAGCGCCGCATCAGACTGCGCAGCCAGCGTCGCACCGACCTTGGTGAAGAGCATGCACGGGATGAGCGCGTTGAAGGCCACCTGCAGCGCGGCGCAACCTCTGGCGGTAGGCAGCAGCTGCCAACGCAGACTCAAGCATGGAATGCACACCATGCCCCCTCGGCGCGCGGAACATGGCAGTACAAAGCGACATGGGCAACAACGTCACACCGTGCACACAGTGAGATGTCCGCCTTCTGCAGGTGCGCGGCACCAATCACCAGCTGCACTGCTGTACCTGTGAAGATCACTCTCGCTGACAGACTGGAGACAGGCCAGAACATGGTCAGGCACACTTCTTGCGTGTGGTGCTCTTGGCCCAAAGAGGGTAGATTGGGGACTGCACCTTGCTGAGCACGGGCGCAGTATCGTTGGGGATGCGTCCAGAGTGCAGCAGCCAGCCCACGAAGCCGCAGAGCAGGAACAACTGGAGCGAAGCACCCAAGCATATTACAAAGACGTTGTCAGCGTTAGCCAGCCGCACCGCAGCTCCTGCGCTTGTCAACGTGAGCGCTCCTGCCACCAGTGTCGCAAGCTGCCCCACTCTTTTTGCCACTCGCTCAGGCACTGTCTTGAGTTCTGCGGTGAGCTCAAGACAAAGCACCAAAGCAGAGGCAGCTCTGCGGGGTGCTCACCAAGGTCAAGTGACTGCACGCGCGGGAGCGCCGGTGCCGCCGGCCCTGCCAAGCAGCGTACACACTGCCTCCGTCGCGTTCTGTAGTGCAACGAAAGCCGCACATCCACACAGAGGCGTGTGACAGAGGTGCCTTGCAGTCGCCTTCCCTGCTGTGACACATGCGGCATCCGCGCCGGGACACTGCTTTGACATTGCACGCTATGAAGCTGCCCCGCTCCAAGAGTGCTGACGCCTGTCATGTCCCACTAGCCTGCAGTGGGGCTCCACATGCACCCGCACCACATGCAAGGTGTACCAGATAGACAAGGTATGCTGCTCTGCTATTACGAATGCACTCAGGGCACCTACTCGCAAAAGCACCTGCAGGCACTCCCTGTGGCTGTCGCTCAGGCAAATCATCTGGAGCAGCTACCCAGGGGCAAGGGGTTAAGGCAAGCTGAGCTCAGACTTTTCCTGGAGCGAGCACCAGGATTGCAGCCGTTTGCCACTGTGTACAAAGTTCTGACCCGATCTGGCGCGCCTGGGTGTGTCCGCAGCGCTGGCGAACAACATTGTGGCGTTCCTGCCGCGCGACTTGCTCACGTGAGGCCATGCAAGTGCACAGCGCAACTCAGGAGGTGTGCTATCCTTCAGTACGTTCTCGGGAGGTAGCATTGGGCCGTGGTATGCAGGCATCGGTGCGGATGTGTTGAGGCAGCGGGGAGCTCCCCCCGCGCTGCAAGACTGCGGCTGCTGGCATATGAGAGGTGCTTGCACAGCACCGCATGATCGTGTCTCCCAAGGCAAGTTTCCGGGTGTGTGCTTGCGGCTTACTCGTTCTGTGCCAGGCCGGCATGGGCCAGAGCGGAGCGGAGAGCGCGCTGGATGCCTCTGACATTGACTCTGGATGGGACCTCCTTGGCGACTTGCGCGAGGCGCTGCCAAATGTCGCAACAAACGGCGCCGCCGAAGGTAGAGCGCCCCCTATCCAGGCGCTGCGCCTAGTCAGCCCGGCCTGCGCTTCACCCCGTGCTGTGGCAAGACACCGCCAGGCGAACTGTACCACTCGGCCACGGCCCTTGCGCGCGCACGGCGCAGTGCGCATGCCATCATGCACCGCACGTTGCAGTGATGTTGCCGCGCCTGAGCAGCACATTGCCCGCTGCGGGTGCTTGCAGTAACTGGAATACATGTGCAGGCATGTCTGGAAGTGACTGCTGCCGCAGCTTCTTGTGCTGTTCATAGCTACGCAGGCAGCATCATTCCACCCGCGCACCAGGCTGGCTGCCACTGCTTGATAGCAAGCACAGCCAACATAGTGCCAGCGCGAAGCAAGGCTGGCCGGCTGTGTTGAAACGGTTGTGAATGCGCAGGCGTCAAGGCAAACGGCGCAGCTGCCAAGGAGCAGCCCGCAGCTGAGGCCAAGGACATTGCCGCGCCGACGCCGGCGGCCAAGGAGGTGGAGCCGCCCGCCGAGACTGCGCAGCCGCCCGCCGCGTCACGTGCCGACTTCGACCCGGCTGACTTCACCGAGGCGGAGATTGCCAGCGGTGCGTTTGCGCTGGCGTTTGCAGGAAGTAAGCGTGCTTCCCCTGTGCGGTGGGATACAATGCAAACGTATGGGCGACTGCTATTTCTAGATGTAGAGCAGCAGCTGAGAAGTAAAGACAAACCTGCAGTTTAAAGAAGAAAAAACCGATTGCAGCCGCGCAGCCGCCTCCCGTGCCGCGCTCGGGGTGCGAGAGTTTGAGAGATTATGTGGGCAGGTGAGGTGTCTGCGGTGTTTATGTATATTACGAAAGTGATGGACTGTTTGGTCAAAACCAGCCCATGTTCGCGCAGTGGAGAAGACCAAGGACGGCGCCAGCATCAGCCTGAAGCTGCAGGACGGCCGCGGCTCCATCGTGCGCGTCTATGTAGGTGCGGCACCCGGAAGCGCTCTTTTTGAGGTCAATCCTCTGTGGCGGGCTGTTAAGCGACAGGCGCGGCCTACCGCAATGGCGACACTCCATGCATGGGTGCATGACAAGTACGCAGCGCGGAGGCCCGGCGGGACCGGACCAGTGAACCTCTCCCAGTCCTGGTGGGGTGTCTTGCGTTCCCATCAGTTTCCACTTGCAGACAAGTCGGCAGGGTGTGCATAGGGTATGTGAGGGTCTGAGTCACACTGGCTCGCATGCAGGCAATTTCGAGGGCACCGCGTTGGAGTACAAGCTGCAGAACACCAAGATGGTGCGGCCCTTTCCCTGAGCCCCTCCTGCACGTGGCAAAGCCATCCACTAAATAAAGCGGTTGCACACTTCCGACATTGACAACACAGTGGGTACTTAACCGAGAGGCAGTCTGTGCACACATGTGCGTGCCTAAAGTAACAGACTCACATTGTGATTGTGATTGGCCGCCCCGGCATGCGCCAAGACATGACGACGGCGTCCGCGCGCGCAGGCCCGCCCGCTGACGCACGACCTCTTCAAAAACTGCATCGACCTTCTCGGCTGCAAGGCGCGCCGCGGGGTCACGCGCCTCGCGGTTGCTGCCTGCAAGGAGTGCATGGTTGACGCATTCGTATCCAGACGTGCAGCAGCCGCCTACCAGGTTGCCTAGAGCGCGCACATCTGCACGAGCAAGTGGCAACCGCCGTGCTCACCTGGCGGGCCATGCAGCGCGGAGAGGGCAGGAAGCGGCGGCAGTGCAGCATAGCGTGTTCGGTCAACTGTGGGGGCAGGTTTAGTCATAGTGTAGGGTCAGGTACAGGGTACTGGCCGCGCAGGTGGTGGGCGTGCTCGCGATCGCGGCGTTCGAGGGCAACCTTCTTCGCGCGCCTTCTGTGAGTAGGGTCAGGGATAGGGCGCCGGTCGCGCAGGTGGTGCGCGTGCTCGCGATCGCAGCGTTCGAGGGCAACACCTTCTTCGCGCGCCTGCACCTGGCGGCCGCCGGCGGCGCGGAGCTGGAGCTGGACGCGCGGCCGTCCGACGCGATCAACCTGGCCGCGCGCACGGGCGCGCCGCTGTTCGTGCGCCGCGACGTGGCCGGCCGCGTGGCGCGGCACCAGTAAGGGGCCCGCGCGCCCGGCCGCCGCGCGCGCTGCTGCGCGGCGCGGGGCGCGCTGCTGCTTGGTGCGGCGACGATGCGGCTGGCCCCGCGGGGACACGGGCCAGCGCCCGTCCGGGTGATGTTGGGGTGATGTTGCATTACACGTCGTGCGCGGCAGCGTAGATGTGGCAGGGCAGTGGACGCTGATGGCGAGTTGAGGGGGTGGCCGACGCCCTAGTAGCACCCAAAAATGCTGGTATGGGGAGGGACTGAGCCTGCTGGAAGAGGCAGGCAGCTTTGAGTTTCTGTGCAACAGGGGAGCCCAGATGACCGCTTGAGGCTGAAAAGTGTACAAGTACACGAGTCCCACGATCAGAGGGCAGGTTCGTGCATGTAGGTTGTCCACGCCTGGCAAATGTAGCAGGGCGGTGCGACCTGGAGCACGGAGCGTCAGAGAGCAACAATGGGGCGCAATCAAATGCAGCGCTGAGCGTGCCTGGGCTGTGGTTCCGTGCATGCCCAGCCGGGGGGCTGAGCTTGATTCAGGACAAGTCCTGCACAAACGCGCAGAGGCATAAAGTTTAAGGTGTTGCTGGCCTACGTCCTAGATAGGCTCCACATGGTTGAGTACGCTGAGAAGACTCCCTGACACATGTGGGCCACAGCACTTGTTTTGCATCGTGCAGAGGGGGCACCTCTGCTTTTGTACATGTGTGTACTTGTTATGGGGCGAGCCCAGCATGCCAGTGCTGTGCTGGAGCACAGCACGCAGTGTACCATACGGGGGATTGTTTCCAAGCGTTGTACCCGGCGCATGTGTAGGCATGTGAGCTCCTGCTAGCGTGTAAAAATGCGAACTCAAGAGTCACAGGCAACCCTGTTCCTTGCATTTCGGACGCTGTCGTGAAAACACCCACAAGGTGATCAGGGCCGCGCGGTCTTCCACGCAAGCCTGTACAGCCTCTGCAACTCTTGCTGCGGTGTTTCCCTGATCAACAAGGCTGCACAAGACCTTACAAGCAAAAACAAACACCTGTTTCAAACACTCTTAGTGTCTAACAAGGAACTAAGCATGTTTGTGAGCCTGCGCCCGCTGTCCACGCGCCCGGTCTGCCAGCGCTACGCCGGTCTTTGCAGCAAGGCAGTCATCTGCCCCTCAGCGCGGGCGTTGGCCGCGCCGCAGCACTTGCAGGCAGCGAGCAGGGGCCCTGCGCACTCGACTGTGGCCCCCATTGCCGCGATGACCACTACGGAGGACCCACGCAAGAAGCACTTCTGGACCACCAAGGACATGCCGGACCAGAGCGGCAAGACTGTCATTGTCACCGGCGCCGCGAGCGGGATGGGGTGGTATTGCGCAAAGGCGAGCCCCGGTGTCTGCTGCAGCTTTATGGGTGTGTGGGGTTGAACCGTTTGCCTTAGAAAGGCTGACCTTGTGTTTCAAGTGCAGGCGCTGGCGGAGCATGGCGCGCACGTAATCATTGCCAGCAGGAGCTTGGACAGGTCGCAGGCAGCTGCTGAGAAGATCATGGTGCGGTGCTGTTCAGCGCTGTCAGTGCTGGATGTGCAAACAGTGTGTGAGGCGTGTGTAGTGGTGTAAGCAGGTGCGCATTGTATTGTACAAGATGTCGCCTGGGTTTTAACCGTGTTGACAACTAGTATGTTCAACGCTTCACACCTTGTCAATTCATAAGCAGAATGTGACAGTTCACACATCGTCAGCTCATAAGCAGAGTGCGACGTGGACGTCTGTATTCAATTGGGGGGCGCACAGCACGGAAGCAATTACTGCGGAAGTAATTGCTTGGAGCAGGGTTGGTCTGAGTGTCTGCTGGTTGTGGCAGGCCGGCCGGCCCAGCGGCAAGGTGGAGGCTATGCACCTGGACCTGACATCCTTCAAGTCCATCACCGAGTTTGCCGGCGCGTTCAAGGCCAAGAAGCTGCCGCTGCACACACTGGTGAACAATGCGGGCGTGTTCCTCGTGCCGCACGACCGCACGCAGGAGGGCTTTGAGACGACGGTGGGCACCAACTACTTTGGCCACTTCCTGCTCACGCACCTGCTGCTGGACACCATCAAGGACACCGCGAAGAAGGGCGGCATGCCCACGCGGTGCGCAACCCCAATCATGCTGGCTTGTGATTGAACACGATTAACAACGACGCTTGCTAATGACACTGTTCTTCACTTGTCCAGTGGTTATTGGACGTGTCGCGCATGTGAGGGCGAGTAGATTAAGAAGCTTTGGACGTGTCGCGCATGTGAGGGCGAGTAGATTAAGAAGCTTCGAGACAGCCGCAATGGACTGTGTAAGACACAGACCCTGATGGCCTGCTGCTACCCTTTGGGAAAAATAAAGGCTAGATAAAGATTTAGTAATAAGTTGTTGGTTGTGCCTGCGGGCTGGC
>JAABUO010006432.1_pt1 | contig 13502 bp, 19 predicted proteins | sample 5559291 | NCBI WGS metagenome assembly JAABUO01 (sample SAMN10711878, study PRJNA513372) | rock metagenome | isolation source: Antarctica rocks | place: Antarctica: Victoria Land, Finger Mt sud | reverse complement strand
GCCTCAACTGGTTGTGCAGCTTGGTGCACAGCGCTCTCGGGCCTGCTACCCTGAGTGCTGAGGCTCACCAGTCAGGTTCTCAAATGCCGACTGTAAACCACGTTCCAACTTCTTCTCTTTGATGACCACACTCTTGCTCCAGTGCTTGCATGATAGCATCTTGTGTATGTATCTAAGAATGCTGGTTTGCTACCGCATCCTTGCATTGAAGGAGGCGACTGTGTTGCGGATCACACCATGCGGAGTATGGTCTTGTCAAGCTGCCATCAGCACCTCACTGCACCTTTTCATATCATGGTGCATGTCCGTTTGTACCGTCTTCTGTGAATGTACGTGCGCTACGGCATTGGACCTGCTGCTGCAGGTGTTGCCAACTCTGAGATGACACTTAGTGACGAGATTCAAGATCCAGCTCCAAAGCGTCGCAAAGCAGGCAGAAAGGGCAAAGACGCTCAGCAGGAAGAAGATGCAGGAGGGGCTGCAGTGATGCCAGACTCAGAGCCTGCTGAGCTGAGCCGCACAGGAGCTGCTGAGGTAGCTGCTGATGCTGATGCAGTCTTGCCCAGCTCACAAGGTGAGACGAGTCACGTTGGCTACTTGATTGTGTGATGCGACCTGTGTCATTGCACTCCATATCAGGACCTCTGCCCATGCACATGCAATGTGCCCTCCACATTATTGTTACAATCCGACATCGGATATACACCAACATCTCCAGGATGCCCATTTTGACGACATCTCCAGCACAAGTGAGGTACAATGTTACTGAGTTGGCTGCAAGAGTGCTGAAGACTCAGGATGTACACCTCAGCACATGTCTGAGCTAGTCTGCTGGAGAGTATCCTGACAACTGTGCAACTTCACATGGAACTCCCTGAGAGCAAACTGCTCAAATGCAGGAAAAGGAGGTCCTGGCAAGTCTCGTCAGCGTGCATCAAAAGCAAGCAGAGCATCTCAGGTGCAGAAAAGCCATTCTGCTGAGAGGCGAGGCAGAGGCAAAGGACGAGGCAGGGGCAGGGGAAGAGGAAGGGGCAGTGCCAAACAGACGCTCCCTATGTTGGAAGAGCTTAGCGCAAGTAGCAGTGACAGCGATGTACAAAAGAATGATGAGCAACCAGGCACTAGTGCCTCAGATGCACCAGAGGCTCGGCATTTGCGGAAGAGGTCTGGCAGTGTGCAATATGATGAGAGGGCTAGCCAGCAAGAGGGGGTTCTGGCTGATGATGATAGTGTAGATTGGGAGGCAGCCATGCCCCTTCTCTGATGCATTCAACACATGCTATTTGTTTGTGCTGTGCTTTGTATATTTATAGCCCTGCTTTGAGACTGGGTTCTGGTGTCATCTTTGCTTGTAGAACATGACATTCATTCATTACTTGATTTCAGGCGTTGCTCAAGCCTGCTATTCCTGTTGTTTACCTGACACCGTGAGGACACATGACATTAGTCTTTCAGAGCATAGATGGGCCAGCATGTGTTACAACGTAGGTATAGTATAACTCATTGATAGACAAAAGTAGCATTGCTGTGTCCACATGCTTCATTGTCTTACTTATCGTTCTTGGATGTAAAGAAAATCCTAGGTACGTTTTGAAAAGAAAGGATCAGTATGAAACATCTATGGAAGTTCCAGTTATTCATCATCAAATGCTGATATATCATCATCGTTGTACAGCATATACTATGCAAAGTACAGAAACATGATTGTTGACCATCTACTGCACATTTGCCATCACCATTTGTGTAGTAAGCCTGCTCGCTTTGTCATTTTTACACCTGAGCCTACTGCAGTGTTTAAAAGCACTATTTTGGCCAGCCCGAACTGGCATTGAAAAACCCATGAAAATGTTGAAGACCAGGTCACATCCACACAACGTCATTCACCAATACTTTGTTTGCGTCAACCTCAAGCTCAGAGCATCATGGTATGCATTACCCATCCATGCACAAAAGTTTGAGGCTGAGTGACAAACAACCCATGGCTATTAGCCAGTCTGACAGTAGCTCAGACTGTGCTAGTTATGAAGCCACACGTGCCATCCAGTAGAATGAACCGCCAGTAAGACAAGATCAGAGTGACATAGATCAGAACTAACTGCATATCTGCATCAGTCCAGGTTCCGTAATTGCCCCTGTGTACATTGCAGACAGGATCTTGCAACAGACCACCATTGAAGCCTTGGTCAGAACAGTTGCCTTTTGTGCATGCATTCTGCTACTAGTATCTCTATTCATGGCAGATCTGCAAGATCCGTGTTGTTCTCCCAATGAGCATAGTTGGCCAGCACGCCATCAAGCATTGGCTTAGCGTCCTCGAAGAGGTCCACCATGGCCTTGAAGAGAGGGATGCCCACAATGCTGAAGAAGCCCAGTTGGGAGCGGGTCATACCCCCCTGGGTGGAGCGGTCCATGAGGGGGCTGACCGGCATGCCACATGCACGCTCCTTGTCTCCCTGCACTCAACACCTCCAAATGATCTTCTCCACACTGCATGGCAGCTGAAGACAGCCGGTGTTTGTGTTTGTGACCATGGCTACTTATTGCCCCAGAAGTCCCACCTGCCAATCTCACAGAAAAACCGCCACACAAATGCTGAGGTGCACATGGTGATCTGACTGAATGCGGTCAAGCAAGTACGGACCTCACAATGCTCACGCACAGGAAGAGCTCAAGTGCATAGCATAGCACAGACACAGACACACACACACACACACGAACACCACAGGAGTGAACAATGAATGAGCAGGGGTGAGTGACCTGTCGGAAGAACTCTTCTTCCAGTTGGAAGGCCCAACGGCGGTGGGTCCGGGGTGGGGCCGCCAGGTGACCAATGTCGGCACACTTCAACACCATCTGCACACACGACACTCAGTCAATCAACAAGAGACTGCACACACATCTGTCTTGTCAGCCTGACTGGCTGCCCTTTCAAGGCCAGCATATGCACATGCCATGAATCAGCTACAGCTGACTGGTTGCTATGTGTGCTGACTGGACCTTACACACCACGTGGTGAACATGCAAAACCCAGCTGCATTATGTTGCAAGCTGGACATTGCCAACAGGACAAAAAGGACACGGTGCTGTCCTTGTGCAGCTGCACTTGCAAGGCATCAACATGCAGGGTTCTGGGGTCAGGGGGCAAGAGGACACAGCTAAAATCAAGGGTATGATAAAGCACAGCTCTGGTGCACCTGCTTGCCACAGTCATCACCTGGCTTTCCTCACTACATAGCACAATGACAGTTGTGGTTTGAATCTGCACACTTGGTATGTTGGTGTTGTGCTGACTAGCATGTGCATGATCCTGCTTCTGCACTTCAGCTGTCACTGCAGGTGCTCCTCAGTAATGCAGTGGTGGTGTGATGAGGTAAGGGGGGGGGGGGGGTGCAGGGCGAAGGACCTGATGCACAAGAGTCTTGTCCTCAGCCTTGACCCCGTCCCAGTCCACTCCACAGCGGGGGGCAGCTGGGCTGGCCCCCTGTGACGTGGTGCCATCATTCCCTCCAGGCCTCTTGAAAGCCGCCTGCACCACCGCAGAGGCTGAATCTGCCTAAATGCCTTTTTGTACTCACTAGGTTCACTTAGGATCCAGATATGAGAGTGGTGAGCTGTGCAAAGTTTTGATAATGTGTTAAAGATCTTTTGACTGATGCAGGAGCCAGATACAGGGGTTGACACTTTTTGCATGCATAGGCCAAAAGTGTGGCAGTAGGCAGACATGTGACAGCAACAGCTTGCAAGCATGGACACAGCATCAAGATGGTCAGGATAGCAAGAAAGCATTGGCAGCTTGAAAACACAGCACAGACGCCATACAAAAACAGAACAGTTGTGAATTGACTGGAAGAGCCCTGCATGAATAGCGTCAACCATGTGCTGACAATGTGGAGACTATATGGCTGGCATAGTCACACAGAGGCAACAGGGAAGGGGCCAAGGGCTTGACCTGAAACCTGGATGTGATGTCAAAGTGCTTCTTCATGTCGGTACCTAGCACCTGGCTGATGCACATAGACCGGATCTCGACCTGGTCCTCTAGCAGACGCTGCGAGCTCAGCTGCATATGCCACAGGTGTCACAACACTGCCGACACTCACTCCTCACTCGCAACTTTACTTCCTAGTTGATCCATGAATGCAGTGAATAGTCAATCAATGTTCAAAGATCATGAAAGACACCTCCTGACATGTTTTTCATGGCATGCAAAATTCAGGCATCTCAGACAAGATGGCCAGTGTCTGACAGCATATTAATGACAGCTGATGGGCACAGATTGTGTGCTGTGCAACGCATGGTCTGTGTGTCATGACCTCATCTGACATTTCAGCTGCACAGAGCATCCGTGCTGCAACTGCATTGGATGTTGCGCATGTATGCACAATACACATCAGGACAGGCTGCCCTCCTCGGCAGCCAGTCCTGCATGATGACATGCAGCAGGCAAACCACAGCAGGCAAACCACAGCAACTCAAAGGTAACTGGCCCAACTTGCCTGTCCTCAGACATCAGACTGGAGCCTCTTTTTGTGCATCAGACAAGTGGTACACAACAGGGCTTGACTATGTGAGCAGGCAATGGTGGTGAGGGGGGGTGTGTGTGACAGTATGTGCAGGCGGGTGGTACCGGTATGTAGCGGTGCTCTGGCTGGAGCAGCACTCTGATGGCAGCAGCATGATGGTGGTTCTCCAGCGGGGACTGGTCATTATATGTGATGGCCAATGGGTGTGACGTCTTGATCTGCAGTTTGGCACAGCTGTGTCACTCTGGTTTGCCATGCACTTGCTTTCAAGTAGGACAGAACAGAATCGTGGACCATCTTCAGCAGAAGTGCAACGCCACAAGGCTCGTGCACTGCTCGACTCAAAAACACATACATGCATGATACACACATGATCTCCCTTTGTCCTTCTGTGCCTTTGTGCATCCCTGTCTTGGAATCATTTGCAAGGTGCAAGCAGAACTACATGCATGTCAGCCATGTGAAAACGTGAAGTGTGTGATGCCTTGCAACAGAGTGTGACAGCCAGCTCACCAGGAAGTCATTGTTGACACCCCCATGCTCAAAGTCATGCACCAGAGCCGAGAAGTAGGTGGCCAATTGCTGTCGCTGACTCAGCGCCTGACTTGCCAGGACACCCCCATGACGCATCAGCATATGAGTCATCTGCACCACTGACGCCACATGCACACTGCATCACATGCAACCATTTGTGCTTCTGCTAGTGTCCCTATAAGAGCAGCATGACCTGAAGCCAGCAGCACAGCACAAAGCTGGAGCCTGTTCACAGGCTACCTAAGCGTGGGATGCGTTTTGATCAACAACCACTGAGCAGTCAATGCCCAAGATTTGATGGCAATAGGTGCAGCCCAAAGCTGGAGACCAATGGTGGACACTGCAGCAGGGGTATTTTCTAGACCTTCTACAGGATGCACATTGCACTTTTTGTGATTCAGTCAAGGTTGAGCTCGCTCTGCCTGTTTTGTCTCCAGTTCTTGTGTAGCGATACGAGGTTTGTAAGAGGCTGTGGCCTCACACAGCATGCTGGTGAGCCCAAGGTGACAGAGGTGCATGCAGCTGTGCTCAGCCAGGTCTTGCTTGTGCAGCTCTGTTCTTCTTCCATTTCATGTCATGGAACAGCATCATGCAATTGCCTGGCAGTGCAATGCCAAGCACGGAGTCTGACCTGTTGTGGTAAGGATTGCTGGGGTTGTAGCCTGCCTCAATCCTACGTGCAAAGGCACAAAACTTGCCCTCATCTATGCTCATCTCCTTGATCAACCCAGCTCGCTTGACGAAGTGCCAAGCGAGAAGCGAAAGGCTGTAGCCCGGCGTTGCATCAGAGTAGCCAAATATGTCAAAAGCCCAGTTGTTGTCAGCATCCTGCAATGTGCCACAATTAGATGTGATGTGTTATAGTTGAGCAAGTATGCTGTGGCAATATGCTGTGACATACAGTCGCGTAAGCAGAATCTGCAGGGGCCAAGATACTAACAGGTTTGGCTGGGACTGGCTATGCGCCAAGAACCAGTCAGTCAAGTAAACAATAATCCAGTCACTCATTTGAGCAAACACTGCATGGAACATGAGGCAGGCAAGCAAGCAAGCAAGCAAGCAAGCAAGCAAGCAAGCAAGCAAGGCAGCCAGCAGGCAGTGAGTTAACCCCAAGAGGTGCTTGTGATGACGCACCACATGCATCACTAAAGGCAAGCAAAGGGCGCCTTTCAAACACAGTGCTTAAGGAACATTGATCTCCCAGTCATTGTCTGTTGACTCCCTGCTGCATACCTGTGACAAGAAACATACTTTCATTGATTGATTGATAGAGTGATAGCACACCTGCAGCCAGCGCTCCACCTCAGGTGTGACAGAATGTGGGAGGAACTCTGATTGCCCCACTGGGACCACAGCAGTCCCCACAGCACTTCCTGCAGCCCCCGCAACAGACCCTGCAGCTCCCATAGATGGTCCTGTAGTCCCGCTAGAGGATGCTGCAGTCCCCACAGGTGATGCTGCAGTCCCCACAGGTGATGCTGCAAGTCCCTGTGCCGACACAGTTGCCCCAGAAGGCAAGGGCACAGCTCGTGTCTGTGCCACACCACCCCTTGCAGAAGTTTCCTCAGAAGGTGCAACTGAAGCTGCTGCAGCAGTGTTGTCAAAGCCTTCAGGCAGCCTGCCAGATGCTGAAGCAGCTGCTGCAGGTGCAACTGCAGTTCTTTGTAGCACCGAGGCAATGCCAACTGCAGCCCTGTTGGTGGATGCTGGGGATGCAGCTGCAGCAGTGTGGGATGCCAAGCTGGGTTCGGGGGACTGCAACATCATCCTCAGGGATCCTGAGGATGGTGTTGCAGTCCCAGGACTTGCTGTGCTTTCGGAAGATGTTACAAGTGAGGCACTCTGGGAAAGGAGGGCCTCAGGAGGCAGCAGGCCACTGGCTGCTCTGTCTGCAAGCATTGAGGGGGTCCTGACCCCCTCCATGGACCCTCTTCGTGCAGCAGCCTTGTTGACCGTGACAGGCGCGTTTCCCTGCAAGGCTCATGACTGATCAGCTTTCTGCGAACAGGAGCAATAGGCATGGCCTGGTGCAGCTGCTTGTCGGCAGCAGGCAACCAAGCATGTACAGGGTGACATCGTTGCCAGCAGTAGAGCTTGCAGAGGCAGCGCAGAGATGCAGCATGGGCGCAACTGCATGGAGGTGGGTAAGCTGGGCAGCAATGTGTGTTGTGCATGAATCAAGCTTGCCCAGATAGTTCATGCTGCTGATCATGTAAGTGTTGAGTCTGATGTTGAGCAGGGTCAACAGAGCATGACAGATGTGCAACTTGAAGCCTAGTATGCCTGAGTACAAAACATATGCAGGCCTCCATAGGCTGGTCAACAGGCCAGTGTCATCAGCAGGGAAGCAGTCGCTGCAGGCGCCACTACCCATAAAACCAACAGAGGTGATGCTGAGTTTGCTGTGAAAAGGAGCAAGCATGATGTGATGCGCATGTCAGTACGCACCTGTAGTAGCTGCAACATAGACTGCCCAACTTCAGTATCCAGCACATCATCTTTCAGCAGTTGTTCTTCCAGGCCCACAGGCTGTCGCAGGTCGATGTTAGACTCACTCAAGATATCATACAGCTCCAGAGCGGTTTGCACTTTTGGCACACCTCCCTGTAAATCAGGAATCTTCTCTGGCCGGGCAGGCACATCAAGATAACACAGGTGTGGTGAACTGGCTACATGTGACAATGCATGGTGGAGCGTACATAACTGGCTAGCAATGCGTGGCAAGTCTGGTGTGCTTGCTCCTCTGTCAGCATAAAAAGTACCATATCCTCCTTGGAAGCAAGGCAGCAGGCGGGTTTTGCACTGGTGGTACAAAAACCTATACGCAACTGGCAGAGGAATTGCAAGGAGTGACTATGGTGCAAACATGAAAGGTACAAGCAGTGCTGACCATGATGATGCTCTGCAGGAACTTCATGGTCTTGTCAATGGGCGTGTCGGCGTCAAATCCAGTGCTGGTAGTGGCAAATTTGTCGTGCAGGACGGCCTCCAGCTGCTCAGCCAGGCTATCGGCTTCTTGCTGCAGCTTGGCCTTCTCCTGCTCAGTGGCCAGAGCGTCCTGCTCCAGCTCCTGGTTGTGCCTGTCACACTGCTATCTGTCACTCAAATGTGGCTATGCTTGATCCAGCATGTCAATGCAGAGAGGGTGTGGATGAAGAATTTGCCAGGGCATTGCCAGGGCAAATGCCAGGGCAGGGTTTCCACTCAAAACTTGTTGGTGAGTCTGGCATCTACTGCTTGGCAGAAGTGCTGACGTGGACAAAACAGGTACTATACCACGGTTGTGTGCAGCCGGCATGTCAGCTTTCAATGTGATCGCAGTGCCATGCATGTTGCATGATCGCCCCAATGGCTGCTTTGCTGACTGGAAGAAGAGGGGTGCAAGCATGGTGGGAGCTATGTGGCTAACCTTTGCAAGGCTTCCTGTTGCAGATGGAGCTGCAGCTCCAGTTGCTTCTGCTGGGTGATGTTGTATCTCTGCACCAGCACTGCTGGCTTCTTGTCTACAGGATCCTGCAACATCAAATGTTGCACCACTTGGGATCAAGTGTGGTGGAACGACATACAGACTGTGCAAATGGTTCTGTGGTGACAGTGTAAGGCACCACAGCATGCTGGCTGTTGAGTGTGCACGTCTGTTGTCACATACACACTCAAAATCGCGATGGGTAACAATCCTGGCAGCTTGGTCTTGCAGCGCTGTAAGCTTACAAGCATGGGGGACATTTCAATCATGGCCCATTTGCTCCGGCCATCCTTCTTGCTGATGTAGGGCTGGGTGTGGCGATGCCTCTCCAGCTGCAGGACAAAGATGGCATGCAGGGCTTCATCATATGCAGCCTCTGCCTCTTCTTCCCCTCCTGCACTCAATGCTCACCTTGTGCCTGTTCACACTTGTATCTTGTGTAGTCAACTGCACGACAAAGGTTGCTGCCAATGACCGCAACATCACATGAATGGCTAAGACACCATGCAAATGGGTACTGCCCTGTACATGCAAATCAAACAGCAAGAACTGCAGATGTTCCAGCGACAACAGTACTGTGCCTCGCTGCAATGTACATGTGAAGCAGCTCAATTGAATAAGCTCAGCAGTACCCCACCAGGGTAGTCTCCGGCATCAAACAGCATCTTCATGGTCAAGCCTTGTGCCCCAGAGGACGTCAGCCCTGCAATGCATGTTGCATTTCATTACAGCAGACATACATGTGGTGCGTCCAATCATCTTTTCTACACAGCACTCAAGACGGCCAAATATTGGCAATGTATGCTCCAGTCATTCCTGTTATGACATACAACACATAAGCTCTTGATTTATTGCGCTATGCATCCATCTCTGCCAGCTTTCCTAGGCAGTGCTACTTGCAGCCACGTGCTGAAGGGGTAGCTGAAGTGCAAGTCATGCTATGTCTGCAGTCTGTACCTGAGTATCTGCAAGCTTCCAGGGCTGCCGTGTTTGCATTCAGCAGCTTGCCCCGGCTGCTGAACATGAAGGTGTGTAGAGGGTTGACCTCATGCATGGCTGAGACACGCAGCTCAGATGCGTTGGCTGTGCCCTCCATGATGTGCAACACAGCAGCCTCTACTGTATTAGCAGATGTCTGCACTCTGATTGGCTGTAACACAGACATCATCTATCACAGCAGTCATGGTGCAGCTAGATTGAATCAAGATCATGCCAAGCAAAACTGCAGTATAGGACTGGGTACTAGTAACATAACGCACCAGGCGACAGCAATTGAGATCAGGTTTTGGCTCATCAATTGGGCTGTGGACAGAGCACTAGCACAAAGATGCATGGCAAATAATGGCAGAGTGCAGATGTCCGATATGGATGAAGGCATGATTTGATGATGTTGGGCACACCTTGCTGTCGATTCTTGCTAGACAAGGACCGTCAGGTACATCTGTAAAGATGGGGCGTAACAAGTCATGCAAGTCCAGCCATGACTGCTGAAATTTCCCAGCCTGCTGCATACACCAATCCGAAATTAGGGAGACGTGGCAAAGTATATGCATGTTTTGACAATCCAGCTCTGTCTGCAGTGCAATGATAGCACAGGTGCTGCCTAACATCAGCAACAGAATGTGCAAATCTACCCGCAGAATACTCATCAACCATTTCCGTCTTTCACTTCGAGCCTCTTCCGACAGCTTGCTCAACATGCTGTTGTACGCAGCTTGTGTCCTTGGCATGCCAAAACTCTTGATGGCCTCAGCATTGTGGACAATGACCCGGCTCATGAACCTAATCCCGCCCTCACTGCAGCATATTCCCTCCAACTGTGACCCTAGCTACTTTTGTGCAGAGTCTCAAGCTAGATAACAGGCTTACTTACCAGTGAGGGTCCTCATAAACACCGTCGACAACAACAGCAATGGGTTTGGCCATGTCATGCAAAATCTCCAGCTCATTCAAAGTCCAAACCCTGTCAGGCTTTATGTCTCCTACAAGGGCTAAGGGCTGAGGAGAAGCCACGCGCTGCGCTGGGACATGGTGCATGTCTGCAGTGCAGAGACATGACGTGCCATCAGCAACTGAAGGACCTGCTTGGATTTTCTGCTCGTGATGCACCTGCCGCTGGTGCACTCTGCCCGTGCAGCAAAAACGCACCTGCCATCGCTCACCAAAGCTCACAAACAGAAACAACCTCCGCGAAGGAGCGCGTGACGCAAAGGCATAACATGACATATGCTGTGCTTGCAAAGATGCGACATGCCATGACGCGCGTGTGATCGATCTGGTTGGTCGGGCGAAATGCAGTCGCCCAGGCGAAAGTTTATGAATCCCTCAGGGCCTGAACGAACCCCTGAATGAATCCCCAAGAAAATCCCCAAGACGATGGTCATTTTTTGCGGAAGGAGTACAAGTTGCGACCATAAATGCCGTGCCAAAGTTTGTGTGGGCCTTTGCAATGAAAATATTGTATCTAGAAGGTTCCACATGCTGTCATGCACCAATTTTGACTTTTAAAAGTTGCAGTCAATGAGCTGCCAGCACAGGATCGGATCTTGCCTGCACAGACAGGTTGATATAGAATGTGCACAAGCTATTTGCTAGCACTGCTATGATGAGAAGCAATCATGAACATCACAGTGGTTCCACGTTATGTTTATGGTCAATTTGAGGACCTGAGCTCTGCTACCACTGCACCATGGTGGCCACCGTCAAAGTCCAAGTCAAACACATTTTTATTGATGTCAAATGCAACATCAACCATTGACTGCAAAACCTGCTGCGCGCATGTCAGCCTTGTCTCCTTCAGTATACTCTGCAAACATCTTCAGAATTTCAGACGTGTCACGCAACTCCATGCTTTCACAGTCATTCTGGGCACATGGCCTTCTCAGCTGCCTGCTTTTGCACCTGCTTCTGGACTGCAGCCGCAATCTCCCTCTTTTCACGCTCTACTGTACCAAACTCCTGTTGCAAGATGGCCTCAATGTCTCTCACAGGTTTGATAATCCTGCAATGGACAGACAGAGCTTACTGAGAACATGGTCAGATGTGTGTCAGCACAGCATTTGAATATGGCAAGCAGAGGACAAACAGGTGCCGACCATGAACTACACATCTCAAGTTGTTCAGGACGAAGACAAAAGAACCTTTGTCATTGTCCAAACAATGGCATAGTGGAAAACAGTGTTATTTGGCTGCTGCAGTAAATGGAGCAAAATGTTCAATCACCTGTTCTTGTCAGTGCTGGTGTGGTACATCTTGACAGCTGTCATGGCTGTGATGGACCTGAATAGCAGCTGGTTGCATCTGGCTGAGTAGGAAGTACCCCATGAGCCTGGCCATTTTCTCAGGATCAGCAGCTTCACGTCATGGACAATCAGAGCCAGTGCTAACAGGTGCTGGTAACTACCTTTATAAACTGTGCTGCTGGCGCTGAGGTTGCTCATTGTCTCAGCACCATCCCTGGCATGGACCGGCCATCTTATGTCATGGTCAGATGCTGGACTAGCCTAGGGTCTGCCAATCACCTGGCTGGGTTTTGCCTGACTTCAGCCCAGACATTATTCAGTAGTGTGGTTTTGTTCATGTGCTAACCTGCAGTATTTCCACATCATACAACTGCGCATGCGTCATACAATTGAACAAGCACCAGGCTTACAATTGCAGAGCTCCAGCAGCTTTACCTGGTGGATCAAAGTTGGGGCGCACGTTTGCCAGGAAACCTGCAAAGTGAGCACCTCCTACTTTTAGAAAGGCCCAGCCACTCACCGTAAGGCAAGGCACAACAGTAGCTGCATTCTGGCTCAAGCGTTGCGGTAGAGCGAGGCCAAGTGAAGGCAAGCTGGTCGATATTGCTATGAGTCCTATTTGCTGGGCCTCAGCCTCAACAATTGTATGTGCACATTGAGAAGTGAGGCAGTACATGTTTCGCCCAATATCAAGGTGGCCTGGATACGCTAGCGTAATGGTAATGGAGGTCACAGTCATGTCTTTGCCCAGCCTGGTACGCACGTGCGGGTGGTCTTGGATCTTTGCTGGTACGAAGCATTGCCCAATGATAATAGCGCATGCGGCCTGCACAAAGCTGAAGTTAACTTGCACTTGACGTCCTGTACCGTGGCTACGGCTTTCGCAGCGTTGCATTACATCTGTATCGCGGCCAGCTGTGAGCCTTTCAGATCGTCGCTACCAATGTCACACAGGTTCGTGTGTCTTCAGAGCTGCCGGGCATTGACGCTCTGTTAGCCTCCGGGTTGCAATGACAGGGAAGACACTCCCTTGCGTTTTCTTATTATTGAGCTTGCTTGCCGCTCCGAGTTTCGTCCGAGCTTTGCATTTCCGTCCGTCGGCAGCTAGAAGGCTTCTACACGACGCACCAGAGGCCAACTCAGGCGCCGTATCCAGCACAAGTTATCTGGACACGCTGCAAGCACGGGGTGTCACTGCAGCTGAGCAGTTGAATTATGTTCTGGGCCTTCCCGTTGCTGGTGCTTTGAACGAGGATGATATCACTGCCCTCCTGCAAGACGTCCAAGGGTGAGGCCAGCATTTCTGCAGAAGTTTGAGCATGTGTATTCTTGATAAAAAAAGTGGAGCATTGGCTGTTCAGGCAGTCTGGCTGACAGACTCTTGCATGGTATAAAGCCTAGCTTGTGTCATATGCAGGGACTCTGCTGCCAGTGCAACAGCCAACACGTCACTATCAGCTGACAACATCATTGACACATATGGTGATGCTGACCGTACGCTGAATGCCACTGCAACTTCATCAGCAGCTCTAGCAATCCTGGCCTGCAAGGTGAGGTCAATTGTCATCATAGGATGTGTCCCTCCCATTACCATGATATTGCCCTTCAGGCATGTGCTTTGGATATTCTGCCCAGCTTCATTTGACTGTAGCTCAGTTTCATGTTAGGGCTGTATCATTTGCTTAACTTTCCACTGGCATCTGCAGGCTGACATCAATTGCCAAATCGACACGGTCG
>JAABUO010006428.1_pt1 | contig 13509 bp, 11 predicted proteins | sample 5559291 | NCBI WGS metagenome assembly JAABUO01 (sample SAMN10711878, study PRJNA513372) | rock metagenome | isolation source: Antarctica rocks | place: Antarctica: Victoria Land, Finger Mt sud | reverse complement strand
GTTTAATCTTGTAAGAAAAAAAAAAAAAAAAAAAAAAAAAAAAAAATGCTTTCTTGACATTGTTTCTTTCTTTCAACTTTTCATGAAACTTTAATTCTTCAATCTTGACATTTAGATTTTATGCATGCATCATAATGATGTATAAATTATTGTGCTTGAGAAGTTTGCTATAAATTTCTTGCTCAATGATCTTTTCACTCATCATTACAGCAATGTTATCAATCATCATGATCATAACAAGCTTATGCACAATAATGAAAGTTATCTTGTTGATTGATACATGATGAAGAGCATTTTGAACAACTCTTTCTGCATGAGAATTGAGTGCATTAATTACTTCGTCAAGCAGTAAAACTTTTAAATTCAAGATGATACTTTTGACGATGACTATTTTTTATCGCTGCTCATCACTTAACATGTTTACTTTCTTGTTGACTTATATATTGTACTTCTCAAGCAATTTTTGATGAAGTCATGTACATTGTTGATCATACATGCTTTTTATATCAGCTTCATTTACATCTTCTTGAAGAAATTCTGTTGTTTATTAATGAAATTTTTAATGATATTCTGAAAAATTATGTTTTGAAAGAGAATAAACTTCTGCTGAATGAGTTTGACATTACTTTGCAATTATTTCGTGTTATATTTAATAATATCATGATCATTCATGAGAATTTAATTTAAAGTGAGCTGATATCATTTTTTCAATAAGTCAATCATGATTAACTTGTCACAATTGCTGAGTTTAATTAAAGCAATCATTTTGTTAATTAATATAAACAAGTTCAAGTTTTAAAGCATTTGCATTATGAATTGCGTTGAATATGCAAAGCATAAGTCACAAATCTGAATTTCTTCTGTAAAGAAAGTGAATTCAGTAAAAATGATTTGTCGATAATGAAGAAAAGTTTGAAAGCAGCAGATGAAACATTCATGATAAATTGAAGCTGTGACGCGATCAGCATAACAAAAGTAGCATCAAGCATTATGCTGAGAATGACTGTAAAAAGTGTTTCAATGTTATCAATTTCTTCGCTTTGAAATAATTGAAAGTCTTTTCAGAAAATGAGCGCAGTTTCAAACATGATCAAGAACATTTGAGCGAAGAAAAGAATATTAAATAAAAGCAACTTCTTATTGTTTTTCTTATAAGCTGTTTGTAAATATTCATTGTATTTATTCACAATTTTTTGTTACACTTTAAATGCATGAATGATCTTGATGAAGCTCATTACATTCTGAGCAAAAGCTGCTATGCAAGAGTAAATTCATATTTAAACAAAAACAATGTTAAAAACACTTTTGCATTTCATGATGAATGTTCTACTATTTACAATTCAAGTCTTCAGAAATGCATTGAAGTTAAGACATTCTGCTATCATCAGAACAATGATTGATACTATGCTCATGATAATGAGAGCAAGCTTTCATTGAACAACGAGTGTCATAATATATGTTCAGAAGAAAAGCAAAATGCTTTAAATGAATGTATATGTTACAAGCATATTAAGACTAAACAAGGCTGAAGCTTTAATCAATTTACAGTGAACGCTAGCGAGTTCTCTGCGTAATAATTAGAACTAATCAGCGAGCTAGTCAGATTTGACTCAAATATGACTCAAATATGACTCAACACTCTTTTTCTTCTTCAACATTCTTTTCTTTCATCAACATCTTGTTCATTTACATCACATTCTTTTCATGTCACAAACACATTTCTTTCAAGTTTAACACAGTTTCTGAACATTATATAAATAGAAACTTTTGTATCAATCTTCTTTCATATTCTTAATATTCAGTTATAATTATTTTTAAAGATCAAGCACTATTAATTCTGATCTTCATTGATTGTATCATTTAAACATGATTCTGACATTATATTAAGAATTCATTAATCACATGATACTGATTTCATTACTCATTCAACATACTCATCTAGACAGAATAAGTTTAAAGAAATTTATTTATCTGATGATTGATGATAATTGAAAGACAAAACAACATTAAAGAGTTGAATAAAATCAACAACGAGACTGTTTAAATTACTAAACTACTTATCGCTCATTAAGTATGTAAAGTTCACTCAATTACAAGAATCATGATAAAGAATCTTCGTGAATTGCTCAAGAATCAAATCGATCAATAGATTCAATGATAAAGAATCTTCATTGTTTGCTAGAGAATCAATCAAATCAATTAACAAACAAATCTCATTTTCTTTGTTGAAGATTAAACATCACTTTATACATCTTTCTTCTTCAATTGTTGAGCATCATCATTCGTTTAATTTTCTTTCAAACAAATCTCATCATATTTAGTCATTTATCTACTGAAAAGCATTTCAAAGAATTTCGAAATCATTTCTCTCAAATCTTTAATGCTGATTCATTGAAATCATGAATGAAATCATTAAGTGCTGCATTATTCATTCATGAAGATGATGAATCATTTGCTGAAATAATAATATTTCTTGTGTTCTACGAAATCTGAAAGACTTAAAGTTTAGCTCTTGATGAAGAAACAGATCAACTCTATGAGTTAAATAAACAACAAGAAGACGAAATCAAGAAGTTGAAGACTAGACTTCAAGCTAAAGAAAACACTTCTTTTGATTTCATCTACTTTGAGCATTCTAGATCTCAAAAAATATCTGATTCTTCGCTGTTTACTGATGAAAAGAATTCTACTTGAGAGAATTGATACGAAAAAATTCAGAATAAACTAGAGATCAACGTCAATTTCTTTTCTAATGAACGAGTTAAATTGAGTTATATACATTCTATCTCATATGAGTAATGATAGACAGCTCTGACTATCATTGTTTTTGAAGAGAAAATTAAGTGAGAACTTGGAAACAGAGAACTGACTATCATTGTTTTCGAAGACAGACTATCATTTAACTTTCTTGATCGATTTTCTTCAAAATTTCAGGTCTTATTCGTTTCAGTCAGCTGTATTCTCGATTGCAATATCGAACTCAACGACATCAATCTGCATTTTTAGAAAATTGTGCAACATTGAGATTTTAGAGGCTTTGGCTAGCGCGAATCAGTTTGAACATCAAAATCATCAATTTCCCTCGCCCGAATTGATTGATGCGCGCTGACTATCGCACATACTTTGAAAGACATAATTGTAGTTCTGAGTTAGTTGAATTCAATGCTTTCAAAATAATTAAAAAATATTGAGATTTGACTCAGAAATCAAGGTTGAAAAGGTTCAATGCTCTGAGTGATCGATCGCTCATCTGATAGTAACTCTTTCTCGACTCGAATCAACATATGCGCGCTGACTACTCGACACACTTTGAAAGACATGATTGTAGCTCTGAATTAGCTGAATTCAATGATTCAGAAATAATTGAAAAAGATCAAGGTTTGATCTAGTAAATGAGGTTGAAGAGATTCAATGCGCTGAGTGATCGCTCATCTAGTAGTAACACTTTCTCGCTCGAATCAACATATGCGCGCTGACTATCTGATATACTTTGAAAGACATGATTGTAGCTCTGAATTAGCTGAATTCAATTCTTCAAAAATAATTGAAAAACATCGCGATTTGATCTAGTAAATGAGATTGAAGAGATTGACGCGTCTATCTGTTTTCATCATGATTAGCAGTGATCAGCTCTATCGACAGTGTAGTTGAGAAGTCTATCAATTTGACTGCTCTTTTCTCAATGCGCTCATTGAGTTACATGTTGAGAAAGCATCTACTAAATAATAGAGATTTTCTCAATGCGCTCATCGAGAAACATGATGAGAAAGCACTCACTAAATAACAGAGGTTTCAAAGAACCTCGTTCTATGTTATTTAGCTGTTAGAATCATGATGCGAAATAAGTCGAATATGTTTAAAAAGCTTTCATTTGAAACATCTTCGTCATTCTCAATCTCGTTAGAAACATGAGCTTGACATCGATCATGATCAGAATCAATGTCAAGTCTCGAACATCGATAACTCAAATCTTAAAAAAATCTCTAAATTCATCGCGCTTCATGCAATGCACTTTCAAGCAACGTTGTTGCAGAGCTGTCTCGAGATGAAAGATGATAGCTCTTTCTCTTTGTGAATTATGAATACGATATGAAAGCTTCGATTTTCAAGAAGAAGATGACGAAGTAAGTAGTGAAATCTTATCTTGTCTGATGTTGAACTTGATAGATGTTTGAATAATATCGCTGAGTTGACGTTTTGAGACTAGAGAAAAGATCGTGCTCTTCTCGTTCTCGAAAGAGCTGTCTTGAGATGAGAGATGATAGTTCTTTCTCTTTGTGACATGCTGAGATCTCGAAATTTCTTAATGTATCAAGAATGATGTCGATTCATTTGACACTTTGTTGATATGTCTGAGTGCATGCTTTTTGAACATAGAACTTTTACTGCTGATAGAAGAAGAGACATTGATATCGTTCATAAAACTATCAGCGCGAATACATGTTGACGAGTTGATGTCTTGATCATAACGATGTCGATTTGCTTGACACTTTGTTGATATGTCTGAGTGCATGCTTTTTGAACATAGAGCTTTTACTGCTGATAGAAGAAGAAACATTGATACTGTTCATAAAGCTATCAGCGCGAATACAAGTTGATGAGTTGATGTCTTGACTTTTGTCGCAAAATGATCTGAACGCGCGCTTGAGAATTCAACTGAGATTATGAATACGATATGAAAGCTTCGATTTCTGAGAAGAAGATGACGATGCAATGTCGACGTTGACACGATTCTGACGACGAGTAGAGACGATCATGAAAGCGATAGATACTGACAATGAGTAGTAGTGTGAATAGTAGAGTGAGTAGTGAATAGCAGTGAATAGAGTGTGCAGAATGAATGCAAAAGCGCGTTTCTGACTGAATTCTAAGAAATGAAGAAACAGAAAGAGATGATGAGAGAAAACAGAAAAGAAACGTTCTCTGATGATCGACATTGTTCAAGTCAATGTTGAATAGCAGTCATCTTCGCTTGTTGATAGTCTTCAGTCAAGCTGAATCTTTTTCTTGTTATGAAAAGAGCTGTCTTGAGATGAAAGCATTAGCTTTTTTTCTTTGTGACATGCTGAGATCTCAGCTCAAGCGCTCGATACTTTGAAAAATGCAATGTTCTGTCAGATCATCTTTGACGTGTCATCTGTATCTTTCTTATGACTCAGATCATGTCACATAGTTCTGATGACTTTCTCTGAAAATAGTCGACTTGAGTCTGCAAACAGCTGTGCATCGATGAAGTATGCATTGAATAGAATTGTCTTATCTTTTCAAGTATTCAAGTATCGACGAACAAGCATGCTCAGCGTAAATTTCTGTTTTAAAGTTCACTTGATATTTACTGAATGAGATTTAACGATCTCGATAACTTTCTTCAATAGATGAAGAGACTGCGTTGTTAAAGAAACTTCTATATGACTATATCTAAACATAGCTGCGTTCAAAGCATTCACAAAATAGAGACTAAGTTTCAGCATGAAGAGACTGCTGTTGAGAGAATGTGAAAGATTGTGTTGTGACTGTTGAAGCTAGCTCGATAAGTGAGATCGAGATGAAATCGTAGAAGAGTTCAAAGTTCAACGACTGAAGAACGACTGTGTTAGTAACCAGTCATTCTTATTAATCTCACTTTATTCAGAAATATATTTCTTTGATCTAGAAGTAGACGAATTCAAAAGATTGCTTTTCAATCATCAGAAATCAATGAGTTAATTAAACATCTTCATGACTTTTGAAGCATCAAGAAATATGAATATGTCATTTGCTTGATTGAAATATAGAGCAAGAAGCAAATAAGAAGCTATCTGTGCAGCTATTCGAGACATCTCTATCTTGTGTCGTTCAAAATATAATATACGTAATAGATTTAACGAAGATCTTGAATGAGAGAACATTCAGTGTCTAAGAAATTGAAACTCGTATTTCAGCATACATCATCTTTTCACAAGAAACACGTCTTGAGAGATGATCTGATTACATGATAACTTCATATGATATCACTATTCATAATTTAGTTGTCATTATTTAATTAAGTTAATAATTATGACTTTTGAACTTCAAATCTCTTACAGTGAAAAGAATTCTTTCTTTTTATTGATTTGAATATTTAAGTCAGAAACAAAGACAGAATCAACAAGAATTAAATCGCATTTTGAGTTATATCTTTCAATGCAATCGTCTAAAATTTGAATCAATAGACTCGTTGAATGCACAAAAATTTAGTCAACAACATGACGTGTTGCAAAGTTTACAACGATCAAGATGTGAAGATCAAAAGCTAAGTTATCAACAGAATAATAAGATTACTAAACTTTGAGTCGTGAATTCACATTCTTTGTCGATTGTCTTCAAAATTTTCTGTCTTATTTGCTATAGTTAGTTTAATTTTGAGTTTCAATATCGAGCTCAACAACATCAATATGCATTTTTAGTCAAATGTGCAACTTAGAGTTTTAGAGAGTTTTGATAGCGTCGATCACTTTCGAGCCTAGCGCTCACGAACATCGAAATCTTGAGAGAATGCTCAGTTGTATTTCATCTTTAACATCATCAAGCATTGCAATCATGAAATCGATTACATATTTAGAGAAGTATTGCATTGTTACATGTAAGCAGTGTATGCATGTGATATGATCATTTCAAGTCAAGACGCATTTTCAGAGTTCAAATCATTGATGAATTGTTCAGCGTGTGCAAGATTTGATCACAGTCATTGATGAAGCATCATTGAATTTGATTCAGTATCTCATGAAGTTTGAGATGCTCAGTTATGTTAATAGCGCAGTTTTGAAGTTGAAAATTTGCATGAATGATTTAATATGTCAGTTGAAGTCAGACAATTGTTGATACATATGTTGCAACGTTAAGTTCATGCAAACTCATTGCAAGCAGAAGCATGATTGAAAGCAACAGATGCAATGAGAGTGCTCAAGCAAGAGTGATCAAATCAGACAGTGAAGAAGCGATGCATTGAAGTCATGAAAAATCATTGTATGTCAGCGATTTTTCGTTCAGAAACATGAGTCGTAATATGTTGAAGTGAAAAGAGAAATCGATGTTGTACACAGCGAGAATGAGAATGATCAAACATCAGAATGAAACTTGATCAGAAAAGAGATGAATCAGATCATCAACATGATTAAAGAGAAGAAGCAACAAGTGATTCAGAAAGATGAAATCAACAAGATTAATTCATGATTGAAAAGAATTGAATGACATACGTACTTAATGAATTTGAATCGAGAAGAATTAGTTGCATTGATGAAGAAGTCAAATCTTAAGATCGAATTCATCATCATCGTCACTTGAGATGTCATGAACAGTTTGATTCAGCATTGTCAGCAATCGATAATGTCTCAAGTCGACGTGTTCATTTGCATGAAGATCATTCATATCGAGAAGCATCAAACTCGATATCAGTCATTGCAGTCATACATGAATGTCAAGAGATTGATGAATTACAGTCAATCATGAAAGCAGATATTGATGTTTATGATTCAAATCAAGAGAGCGCATGATTGAGTTAGTTTCAAGTACAAATTCAATAAGATACTTAGAGACATGTGAAAGCGATTATTCAGAGTCGCAAAAGAGATAGTTAGAAAGAAGAATGAGCAGAATTTTGATGAGAAGAGAGAAGCAGAATCGATGAAGAAGAGTAACAACAGCAGTCAAGATCTTGATGAAGACAATAAATCAGAATTAATGATAATTCAAAAGACATGTTTGAATTTTTGTTTAGCATTATTAGATGATCGCATCACACGCAAGAAGTACAACAGCTCGTTGATGTGTGCATTGATGATTTTGAGAGTTCAAGAAAACGAATGAATGAATGCAAGCAATTATTCTCTCATATTGTTCATCATGATCAAGATCAGTCGATTCATGATAATTCAGCAAGAATTGAAGATGAGTCAACAGAAATTGAATCAAAGAAGACTCGTCAGTCGAGACAGTGAAAGCAGCAGTTCAAGTCAAGAAGTCAATAGATTCATCACATGAGAATGTTTGAAATTTGTCAGTGAGATGATGAATTGATTCATAATGCGAGACAATCACAGTCTCATGCAATGAATGTTGAATTTGAGAATGTACAAGTTGAAGATTCATTACAACATCATCAGCGAAGATCATATTGATTGAGTGAAAGATCAAATATTGTACAAGAGTATTCAATTCAGCATGAGTGAGTTTCGAGACATGATTCACGAATTAATGAGAAAGACGCAGCGCATGTTGATGAAGAATTTAATATTCGAAGATGACAACTTCAACACGCTCAGAATTTCATGAGCTTCATTAAGAGACAATTTGATTGAGAACATTCAGAGTTGAAATTTCATTCAGAATAAGCGAAATCAGTTAGAGATTAATGAAGAATGATGATTATACAATTAAATTGATCAGAACGAGAATGTTAAGCGCAAGTTCATCAAATCAGAACGAGAATTGACATGAAATCGAGTCGAGATCGAAGAATATGTTACGAGCGTACCAAGGCTGTACAAGGCTGAAGCCCTAATCAATTCGCAGTGAACGCTAGCGAGTTCCCTGCGTAATGATTAGGGCTAACCAGCGAGCTAGCCAGGTTTGGCCCAGATATGGCCCAACACCCTTTTCCTTCCCCAACACCCTTTTCTTTCACCAACACCTTGTTCACCTACATCACATCCTTCCCGTGTCACAAACACATCCCTTTCGGGCCTAGCGCAGCCTCTGAACATTACATAAATAGAAGCTTTTGTACCAACCTTCTTCTGTATTCTTAATATTCAGTTATAGCTACCTCTAAAGATCAAGCACTATCAACCCTGACCTCCATTGGTTGTATCATCTAGGCACGGTCCTGACAGAATATATGCATCAGATGATGAAGTATCGAAAGAAGTTGTTGATGTTAATTCACATCATCAATGAGCAGTCAGCATGAGCGTTGAAGATATTGAGTGTTCGTCACAGTAACATCATTCAAGAAGAACATCGAAATGTGTTTGTGAAAAATGAGTTAGTGATGTTCATGACGAGATATCACAAGAGTTATGTCATCAGTGAGAATGTCAAGATGATTCATCGATATTTGTCTTGAAAGATGAAAGAATTGATGATGTATTATTTGTGATTGATGTTGTCATTTCAGCAGCGTTTGAAGACGACAGTATGAAAGAAGAACAAGATATCGACATACATGTGATCGATCGATCTCGATGAAAAGAAGTGAACGTCGAAGAGAATGCACAAGATAATGAAGCGCAAGAGCTTGATTGAATTGAAATTTGAGATGACGATTCAGTCGTATCGCGAATTGATGATTGAAATCAGTCGAAGATATATGCAAGAACAAACATTTCGAATGAATGAGAACGATGAAGATGATGATTGACAGAAGAGTGAAAAGAACGAGATGATGAATTTGCAGACGAGACATACGACGCATGTAGTCGAAATGATATATGCTCGAGAAATCATGAAACAAAGTGACGAGATTGTCAGCAAGCGACAGAAGTTTCGAGAATTCAGCAAGATGTGACATCGATTTTTGAGATTTGAATCAGTCATGAGAGTGAAGAGCAGTCAAGAAGAAAAGAGAAAGATAGAATTGTTCAAAAGTGAAGCGAAAGAGAGCAGAATGCATTGATGAAAGTGATTACAAAGCATCAAGATTGAAGATGAATTGAAACAAGTCATGAGTGTCAACAGTCATTTTCGAGAAATGCAAAAGTCGACGATCGAGATCATAATGACGAAAAAGAGTTCAGTGATGATTGTCATGATCATCAAAGAAGAGAAAAGCTTGTTGTTCATGTTGTTGACATGATGCAGTCAAAGCGACATCAGCATCGTCGTGATGTCGTTGATTGCATTGAGACAGAATATGAAGCAACGATGCAAGAGTATGAGCATCATGTGTATCAAGTGAAACAGCAGATGATCATTCGATGCGATCAAGATTGTATTAATGACATTGAAATTCACGATGAGTGATGAATTTCGAACGTTTATCAATCAATTGCGAGTCATGCAGATTTTGAATTGAATTGTGATTGATGAATGTCATGTGATGTTAAATGAACAACACAATTTTCGATGACAGATGCAGCAGTTGAAAGATTTGATGAATGTGAAGATGAAGATGATTTTGTTGACGACGACATTGTCGCTCAGCAAAGAAAAAGAGTTGTGAAGCAGAATGAGCTTCAAGAAGACAAAAATGACGTTGTTTCAAGTCAGAATGATTCGAAAGAACGTGAAATATCAAGTGATGAAAGTGAAGAGTGACGATCAAAAGAAGAAAGAAGACTATTTCATATGAGTAATGATAGACAGCTCTGACTACCATTGTTTTTGAAGAGGAAATTAAGCGAGAACTTGAGAACGGAGAGCTGACTATCATTGTTTTCGAAGGCAGACTATCATTTAACTTTCTGAGCCGATTTTCTTCAAAATTTCAGGTCTTATTCGTTTCAGTCAGCTGTATTCACGAACATAATATCGAACTCAACGGCATCAAACTACATTTTTAGAAAAATGTTGAACATTGAGATTTTAGAGAATTTTGCTAGCGCGGATCAGTTTGAACATCAAAACCATCAATTTCCCCCGCCCGGATTGATTTATGCGCGCTGACTACCTCACATACTTTGGAAGACATAATTGTAGCTCTGAGTCAGTCGAATTCAATGCTTCAAAAATAATTGAATAATGTCAAGGTTTGATCTAGTAAATGGGGTTGAGGAGGTTCAATGCGCTGATTGATCAGTCCTCCGCCTGCCACCATCTTCCCCCGCCCGGATCAACATATGCGCAATGACTATCTGACATACTTTGAGTGACATAATTGTAGCTCTGAATTAGCTGAATTCAATGCTTTCAAAATAATTAAAAAATATTGAGGTTTGACTCAGAAATCGGGGTTGGCGAGGTTCAAAGCGCTGGTTGACCGATCCCTCGCCTGCCATCATCTTCCTTCGCCCGAATCAACATATGCGCATTGAGTACTCGAACTTTCGATCGAGCTTTCTATCAAACTTTCTACATGCTTCAAAATGCATATCGGTCGAGCGCATAACACACGTCAAACAGTGCTTCGAACACATGAAGGACCAGCTTGACTGAATGCTATCGGCAAGCGGAGAAAGAGTATGAAAGATGATAGAAGAGATGATTACCTCATCGCCATCGTTACGTCGTTGCCACCAATTACGCAATAGTCAGGCGGGGAACAGAAGAATAAATAGGCAGTTCCCTTTCTGTTTCTACCCTTCATCCCTTGAGTTTCTCGCAGAAACTCGCTTTTGCCTCACTCACTCACTTCATAGACTTAGTCGCTTAGAGGGAGTGCTTGACACCTCAGAGCGGCTTTCAGGGCAAAATTTGGCCCTAGAAACCGTCAGAAGCTGTTAGATTTGCGCAAACAAATATAATATATATATTCACGATTCAACTGAAATTGAGACTCGATGTTCAATCGAAATTGAGATTCGATAGAAAATCATTTCTGTTTCACAGCTGCGAATAACTTCATCATTGATTCAGAATCTATCGTTTCTTTGATTACTCGACATTGTGTTGAATTATAAAACAAGTCATCAAGAACTTCAGTTTCGCTTCATCAATCATTGATATAGAGGTTTGTTACTGCTTCGTTCATGCGATGATCTACTGACTTAGAGTTATACCTAGTAGTAAGCCTGCTTCAATGACACTCTTCGTCCGTGCGATGAACCTATCGAACCTCATCGTCTCACCCACTAGAAAGTCGACATCTCTCACTCAACATAATAAGCCTGCTTCAATGACACTCTTCGTCAATGCGATGAATTCATCGACCTCATCGCCTCATCTACTAGGAAGTCGACATCTCTCACTCAACATAGTAAGCCTGCTTCAATGACATCCTTCTTCCTTCGTGCGATGAACCCATCGACCTCATCGCCTCACCTACTAGAAAGTTGGCATCTCTCACTCAACATAATAAGCCTGCTTCAATGACATCTTTCATTCAACATAGCGAGCATGCTTCAAAGGCATTTTCCATTCAACATAGCGAATCTGCTTCAAGAAGACATTTGAATTTGATTTGAGTTGATAAAAAGATTGATAGAAAGACTGACATCGAGTTTCTACATCGATGCTATGAACTACACTACAAGTCATAGAAACATGACTTTTAAAGAGAAGAAGATAATGTTACAAGTGTGTCGAGATTGAATAGAGTTTTCTAGTCAATAATTTCTAGAAATTTCGACACATGATTAATTTCTAGCTTTGACACTTTATTCAGATTCTTTCACCCTCTAGCAAATCTACTCAGTTCTCTTTGTTTCATTCTACTATAAATACAGTTCGAATTTGTCTTTGCTTTCTTCTGTATTCTTACTATTCTAGTCATAACTATCTTTAATGATCAAACATTCTATTCAGCTAGACACTACGTCACTGCAGAGAGACTAGATTCTAGACATGATTTCAACAAGATTTCATGTTTGATACACAGCACTTCGTCTACATTGAACATGAACACGAAAATGTCAACGACTTGCATATCGTTATCTGATCATCGTGTCATTCGATCGCTCTTCATGAGTTCATCATCAATCAAGTCAAAGTCTCTTTTATTTCTCGCTGTTCAAGAAGCATGAGCTTCTTCAAGACTGCAAGATGAGAATCAATGCTATCATCTCAGATGAAAGACTTTAAGAATGCAAACAAGATGAGAACAAGTGAGTTTACACAAGCGTTATAGAAAGACATTTCAATAGTCAGTGTTTCTCAATACTATTATATTCGCTTCTACACAAAGAAAGAAAAAGCTTAAGAAAATATATTTGCTTTATATTGTTGACAAGAATTTAAAGAAATCGCAAATTGCTATTTTATCACTTCTCAGCTTCTCAACTCTCTTCAGATGATGAGAACTATTCTAGATTACTGAACAGATTATGATTCTTACATTTTAATCAAGAATAAAATCTCGCAGCGACGCTGTGTCAATCTTGTTACGATCCTAGCTACGCACCTGCGTTGATAGCTATGTTGATGACTATGTTGATGACTATGTTGATGGCTATTCTGAGAGCTATCGCCGATCGCTCGTCGCTAGAGCATAGACTTGTTCCGAAGCCAACCCTATTCAGAGTTAGCTTATGTTCTTCTGAGTCATATAGATAGCCGGCTCTTCTCTTCTAGATACTTTTCTTCCTTAGCATTTATATACTCGTTACATTACATTCATATGACTCGCTCTATGCTGATTCCTAACATTATATAAATGCTTCTTCATTACAGGCGAAGTGAAATAATCTGCATCGATCTCTTCGAATGCTTCTGCTAGTAGTTCTTCAACTCTCTATCGACTTTGATCTAGCGGCTTGCGTCCGTGCAGCAGCACTACCTCTTATTCCCGACCGTCATATGGGCATATGACGCTCCCAACCCCCCCGGCGGCGATCCGCCTTGGCGCGGCGATCCGTCATATGCCCCCCGGTCAATCCGTCATATAGGCCGAACTTCTAC
>JAABUO010006425.1_pt1 | contig 13516 bp, 11 predicted proteins | sample 5559291 | NCBI WGS metagenome assembly JAABUO01 (sample SAMN10711878, study PRJNA513372) | rock metagenome | isolation source: Antarctica rocks | place: Antarctica: Victoria Land, Finger Mt sud | reverse complement strand
TGACAGCGGCCGGCTGGTGATGCGCTGGCACGGCGACGTGATCGTCGACGTGCCGCCGCGCACCCTCGCTCACGAGGGACCGGTGTACGAGCGACCGATCCAGCGACCCGCCGACCAGGACGAGCTGATTGCCGACACCGGCCAGAACCTGTCCCGGCCCGCGAATGGTGACGAGCTGCGGGCCACCGCGCTGCGGCTGATCGCGTCGCCGAACCTGGCCGACAAGACCTGGGTCACCGACCAGTACGACCGGTACGTGCTCGGCAACACGGTGCTGGCCCAACCCGAGGACGCCGGGCTCATCCGGGTCAGTGACGAGCGCTGGCGCGCCGAGCACGGCGGCGCCGAGTCCACGGCCGGCCTGGCGCTGTCGGTCGACGGCAACGGCCGCTACACCCGCCTGGACCCGTACGCCGGAGCGCAGCTGGCACTGGCCGAGGCGTACCGCAATGTGGCGACCACCGGTGCCCGGCCGCTGGCCGTCACGAACTGCCTGAACTTCGGCTCGCCCGAGGACCCCGGCGTGATGTGGCAGTTCGCCGAGGCCGTCCGCGGGCTGGCCGACGGCTGCCAGCAGCTGGGCATTCCGGTGACCGGCGGCAACGTCAGCTTCTACAACCAGACAGGTGCGACGCCGATCCTGCCGACCCCGGTGATCGGTGTGCTCGGCGTCATCGACGACGTGGCCCGCCGGACCCCGATGGCCCTGCGCGGCGACGGCGCCCAGCTCTACCTGCTCGGCGACACCCGCGACGAGTTCGGCGGCTCGGAGTGGGCGCATGCCGAGCACGGTTTTCTCGGGGGTACGCCGCCGAAGGTGGACCTGGAGCGCGAGCGTTTGCTGGCCGACATCCTCATCAACGCCTCCCGGGACGGGCTGATCGACGCGGCACACGACCTGTCCGACGGCGGACTGTTCACCACGCTGGCCGAGGCCTGCCTGCGCGGCGGCGCCGGCGTCCGGGTCGTCGTGCCCGAGGGCATCGACCCGTTCGTGTTCCTGTTCTCCGAGTCCGCGGGGCGTGCGGTGGTTGCCGTGCCCCGGTCTGAGGAGATTCGCTTCACCGACATGTGCACCGCCCGTGGCCTGCCCGCCGCGCGGATCGGCGTGCTCGACGTGCTGGAGCCGGCGATCGAGGTGCAGGACCAGTTCCGGATCCCGCTGGCAGAGCTGCGGACGGCGTGGAGTTCGACGCTGCCGGCGCTGTTCGGCTGAGCCGATGGCTGTTCGGCAGAGCCGATGGCGGTGAGCTCGGCCGACGCGCTGCTGGCGCAGTCGGCTCGGCTGCGGCAGTGGCTGGCGGCGCTGCCGTTCGACTCCTTTCGCGAGCCGTCGGTGCTGCCCGGCTGGAGTGTCCGGGTGCTGGCCGGGCACGTGCTGCTGGTTCATCGCCAGCTGCTCGCGGCACTGGGGCGCCCGAGCGACGTCCAACCGCTGCCGCTGGCGATGTTCGTGGCCGGTTACCGCCGCGACGTCGACGACATCCACGCCGACACCATCGAGCTGGCCGCGGACCGGACCCCCGACGAGCTGCTCACCGACCTTGATCTGACGATTCGCGACCTGCGCCTCCGGTTGGCGCAGCCGCTGCCCCCGGTGGTGCAGACCGCACGAGGCCCGGTGACCGGACCGGACCTGCTGCTCGCCGCCGGAATGGAGCTGGTGGTGCACTCCGACGACCTCTCCCGGTCGGTCGGCGCCGCCCCGCCGGTACAGCCGGAACGTCCAGCCCTGGCCCTGACCGTCCGCACCCTGACGGGTCTGCTGGCAACCCGGTATCCGGGGCGCTCGGTCGAGATTCGGGTGCCGCCCTTCGCGGCCGTCCAGTGCATCGAAGGGCCGCGACACACCCGTGGCACCCCGCCGAATGTCATCGAGACCGATCCGGCGACGTTCCTGCGGCTGGCCACCGGACGCCTCGACTGGAGTGTTGCGCTGGGCGCCGGCCAGGTCCGTGCCAGTGGCAACCGCGCGGACCTCTCGGCACAGCTCCCATTGCTCAGCTGACCGACCGTTATCTCGTGAATCGCTGACGATCTTTGGTACGCGGCCAGCAGCCGGTGCCACTAGACTGATCGCGTGGCGCGCGGAGACGGAAAGCTCACCCATGACCTCGACCCCAACGACCTCGGTCCCCAAGATGCTTGTGGCGTCTTCGGTGTCTGGGCTCCGGGTGAAGAAGTCGCCAAACTCTCGTACTTCGGCCTGTACGCCCTGCAGCATCGAGGGCAAGAGGCCGCCGGCATCGCTGTCAGCGACGGCTCATCGATCCTGGTGTACAAGGATCTCGGTCTCGTCTCCCAGGTGTTCGACGAGTCGACGCTGGCAACGCTGAAGGGGCACATCGCCCTCGGCCATACCCGGTACTCCACCACCGGTGCCTCGACCTGGGAAAACGCCCAGCCGGTCTTTCGCACGACCCAGACCGGTACCGGCATCGCGCTCGGCCACAACGGCAACCTCGTGAACACCGCCGAGCTCGCCGAGTCCATCCACCTCAAGGCCGGTGGCAGCCGCGGCAGTCAGCTCTGGGCGAGTTCGGACACCGACGTGATGACCGAACTGCTCGCCGCACACCCCGACGTGTCGGTCGAAGAGGCCGCCATGCAGGTGCTGCCGATGCTCAAGGGCGCGTTTTCGCTCGTCTTCATGGATGAGCACACCTTGTATGCCGCCCGCGACCCGCAGGGGGTTCGGCCGCTGTCACTCGGCCGGCTGGAGCGCGGCTGGGTTGTCGCCAGCGAGTCCGCCGCGCTGGATATCGTCGGCGCCTCGTTCGTCCGCGAGATAGAGCCGGGCGAGCTCATCGCGATCGACGAGGACGGCCTCCGTTCGCAGCGCTTCGCCAACCCCGAGCCCAAGGGCTGTGTCTTCGAGTACGTCTACCTGGCACGACCCGACACCAGCATCGCCGGCCGGTCCGTGCATTCCACCAGGGTCGAGATCGGTCGCCGGTTGGCTCGCGAGAGCCCGGTCGAGGCCGATCTGGTGATGCCTACGCCGGAGTCCGGAACGCCTGCCGCGATCGGCTATGCCGAAGAATCGGGGATTCCGTACGGCATGGGCCTGGTCAAGAACGCCTATGTCGGACGCACCTTCATACAGCCGTCCCAGACGATCCGGCAGCTCGGCATCCGGCTGAAGCTGAACCCGCTGCGCGACGTCATCCGGGGTAAGCGGCTGGTCGTGGTCGACGACTCGATCGTGCGCGGCAACACCCAGCGCGCGGTCGTCCGGATGCTACGCGAGGCAGGCGCGCTCGAGGTCCACGTCCGGGTCGCCTCGCCGCCGATCAAGTGGCCGTGCTTCTACGGAATCGACTTCGCCACCCGCGCCGAACTGGTGGCCAGCGGTCTCGACGTCGAGGGCGTGCGGGCTTCCATCGGTGCTGATTCGCTCGACTACGTCTCACTCGAAGGCCTGATCTCGGCCAGTGAGCAGCCCAAGACACGGCTCTGCACCGCCTGCTTCGACGGTGAGTACCCGATCGCGCTGCCGAAGATGGTCGGCAAGCACGTGCTCGAGGGCATCGGACGGGCGGTCAACGGCTCCGCGCCGATGCCGGAGCCCGAGCTGGTCGACCACTCGGCAGGGCGGGTCAGCGAGTCTCGCTGAGCACGGCCGGCCAGCATCGTCCTCTCGCGCAATCCGCGATCGTCCAGCTGGAGCAGCGACCTGTGAGTGAACCACTCTCCTATGCCAGTGCCGGCGTCGACATCGAGGCCGGTGACCGTGCGGTCGAGCTGATGAAGACCTCGGTCAAACGCACTTCACGCAGCGAGGTGCTCGGTGGTCTAGGAGGTTTCGCGGGGCTGTTCCAGCTGGACCTCAGCCGATACCCTCAACCCGTCCTGGCAACCTCAACGGACGGGGTGGGTACGAAGCTGGTGCTCGCGCAGCAGTTGGACCGGCACGACACCATCGGCATCGACCTCGTCGCCATGGTCATCGATGACCTCGTCGTGGTCGGGGCGGAACCGCTGTTCATGACCGACTACATCGCCACCGGCAAGGTCGTTCCCGAGAAGATCGCGCAGATCGTCGGTGGAATCGCCGAGGGATGCGTGCAGGCGGGTTGCGCCTTGGTGGGCGGCGAGACTGCCGAGCATCCCGGAGTAATGGGCCCGGACGCCTACGACATCTCAGGTGCGGGTACCGGCGTGGTCAACGCTGACGCCATGCTGGGTGCGGACCGCATCGAGGCCGGCGACGTGCTGCTCGCTCTCGGATCGTCGGGCGTGCACTCCAACGGTTACTCGCTGGTGCGCCACGTGCTCGCGACCGCTGGACTCGCGCTCTCCGACACGCCGGACGAGTTGTCCGGACGGACGCTCGGCGACGAGCTACTCACCCCGACCCGGATCTATGCCCAGGACTGCCTCGCACTGCTCGCCGAAGATGGCGTACGGGGCGTGCACGCCTTTTCCCACATCACGGGCGGGGGCCTGGCCGGCAACCTGACCCGGGTGCTGCCCGCAGGGCTGGACGCGGTGGTGGATCGGTCGACCTGGACGCCCCAGCCGGTGTTCCAACTACTGGCCCGGGCGGGCGGGGTGGCGCGCGACCAGCTGGAGCCCGCGTTCAATCTCGGCGTCGGCATGATCGCGGTGTTGCCGGCCACGCACGCCGACAGCGCGCTGGCAGAACTGGCTCGTCGCGACGTCCCGAGCTGGCGGCTCGGTGAAGTGCGTGGCGGCAGCGGCCAAGTGCAAATGACCGGCGACTACGCGGCGTGCGCGTTCTGAGAACGAGCGGGTTCTGAGTAGACGTATCGGGTCGGACCGGGCGCCGGAGATGCGCCGAACAGCTCTCCTCGCGCTGGGGCGGGGAAGGAGAGCTGTGACGTGCCCGGCTCAGCGAGTACCGCTGGCCCAGGTCTCTTCATCTTCGAGATCGTCGTCGGCATATGGGTCACCGCCCGATCCGACCTCGTGGTAGCCGGGTTCGGCTGGATGGCCAAGTTCCCGTTGAAGAGCAGTGAAGTCGGTGCTCTGGGTGTTGTACTTCAGCTCCCGAGCTACTTTTTGCTGCTTTGCCTTAGCACGGCCGCGCCCCATGGCTCGACCCCCTCGCTCGCACGGTCATCCGGGACGGAGTCGCTAGGAAGGTCCGCCCCGGGAATGGGTTATCAATTCGTACTGCCGAGAGTACATCCCGCGTCGAACCTCTCGCACGTCGCCCGGTCGTAGCAGCCGGCGGCTCGCGCGGCGCCGGAGTGGCTACGGCCTCCCGCCGCTCCGCGCCGCTCACGCCAGGTATTTCGGTGATTACGGGCAGTCGATTTAATACCCGCGAAGTGCCTTCGTAACCATATTGTTACCGAATAAGGCAAACTTCACAGTGAGCCGACAAGAAGTTGCATAGAAAATTGGTGCATACTTCCTAGGACGTCGCAACGGGATGCGCGTTATATATATCAGGAAGGGGGCGAGGGTCAATGACCAATCCTCGTCAACGTACAGAGTCCGAGCCGCTGCTGACGCCGTCAGAGGTGGCAACGCTTTTCCGAGTTGACCCCAAGACGGTCACTCGGTGGGCGAAGGCTGGCAAGCTCACCTCGATTCGCACTCTCGGCGGGCACCGCCGGTACCGCGAGTCCGAGGTCCGCTCGCTGCTCGAAGGCAACACGAACACTCCTGCCGAGGTGTAAAACACAGCGGCGCCACGACGCCGCAGCCCCCGCCGGGGGCTGCGGCGTTCGTTTGTTTTCCGAGGGCAACTCCCGTCGCCCCAGGCCGCACCGGCGAGCGCGGGGTCCTGCCCAGCCGACCCTCTCGTATTTGAACGGCACCTCCGACGTACCGCTGCTCGGTTACCCGGTTGCCGGCAACCTGGCCCGAACCGCCGCGCACTTTCCGGATCGCGAGGTCGCCGTGGAATTCGCCACCGGGCGCCGGCTCAGCCGGCGGCACCGCTGTCGCGTAACGCCGTTCGGGTCGGCGGGTCGTAGCCCAGTTCGGTGAGCAGCGACTCGGTGTCGGCCCCGATCGCCGGTGGAGTGGGTGCGGCCTGGCAGGGCGTGGCGCTGAACCGGGGCGTGGGTGCGGCGACCCGAACGCCGGCGACCTCGACGTAGCTGCCGCGGCCCTTGTTGTGCGGATGCTCAGGCGCCTCGGCGAGGGTGAGCACCGGGGCGACGCACGCGTCCAGTGGTGCGAACAGCGCGGCCCACTCGTCGCGGCTGCGGCCGGCGAACACGCCGCTGAGCAGTTCGGTCAGTCCGGCCGAAGTCCCGGGCTGATACGGCGACGGGGTGGTGACCGGATCGAGCCCCAGGGCGGTCAGCAGGATGGCCCAGAATTTCGGCTCCAGTGCCCCCACGGCGACATAGCGGCCATCCGAGCACTCGTAGCAGCGGTAATGCGGCATGCCGCCGTCGAAGATGTTCGCCGTGCGGTCGTCACGCCACAGGCCGTTGCCGTGCAGCGCGCGCACCATTGTCGCCAGGTAGGCGGCTCCGTCGATCATGGCGGCATCCACGACCTGGCCGACGCCGGTCGACCTGGCGCTGAGTACCGCGGCCAGCACGCCCACGGCCAAGGACATCGCACCGCCGCCGAAATCACCGAGGTAGTTCGCCGGTGGGGTCGGCGGGCCAGCCGCCGGGCCGATGCCGTGGAGCAGTCCTGAGATCGCCAGGTACGTGATGTCGTGTCCGGCGGTCGGCGCCAGCGGCCCGTCCTGGCCCCAGCCGGTCATCCGCCCGTACACCAGGGTGGGGTTGCGGGCGAGCGCCTGCTCCGGTCCGACGCCCAGCCGTTCGGCGACGCCGGGCCGGAACCCCTCGATCAGCACGTCGGATGTGGCGGCCAGGTCCAGGGCTACAGCGGCGGCCGCCGGCTGGCGCAGGTCCAGGGCGATCGAGCGGCGTCCGCGACCCAGTGGACCGGTGGCCCCGACCGGGAGTGCGGTCAGCGGGTCGCTGCCATCCGTACTGGCGGGAGTCCGGTCGATGCGGACCACCTCGGCTCCCAGATCGGCCAGCAGCATTCCCAGGAAGGGCACCGCCCCGAGCGCGGGCAGTTCGAGCACCCGGATACCGCTCAGCGGGCCGGGGTTCGGCGTCATGCGAAGGTCTCACCGTTCTCGGCCTTCTTGCGCAGCAGCGGGCTGGGGGCAAAGCGGTCGCCGTGGCGCTGGGCAAGCTGCTCCGCCCTGGCCACGAACGCGGGCAGGCCACCGGGATAGCCGTTGATGTACTGCAGCACTCCACCCGTCCACGGCGGAAACCCGATGCCCATGACCGAGCCGATATTGGCGTCGGCGACCGTGTTGAGCACACCCTCTTCCAGGCACCGGACGGACTCGATCGCCTCGATGAAGAGCATCCGCTCCTGCAGCTCGTGCAGGTCCACGTCCGCTGGCTTGCCCCGGACCGGGAACTCTGTTGCCAGCCCCGGCCACAGGCCGATCCGCTTGCCACTCTCGTCGTAGTCGAAGAAGCCGGCACCGCGCAGACGGCCGGGGCGGCAGAGCTCGACCATTCGATCCACCACGACCTCACCGGGATGCGTGGGCAGAGTTCCGCCCGCCGCAGCAACTGCGGTCCGGGTCTCGTTGCGGATCTTGACGAACAGCTCCATGTTCAGCTCGTCGGTCAGCTGCAGCGCACCGACCGGGTAGCCTGCCTGGGTGGCGGCCTGGTCGATCGTCGCCGGGTGCACGCCCTCGCCCAGCATGGCCAGTGCCTCGTTGACGAAGGTGCCGATCACCCGGCTGGTGAAGAATCCGCGGCTGTCGTTGACCACGATCGGCGTCTTCTTGATCTGCTGTGCGTAATCCAGCGCCCGGGCCAGCGCCTCGTCCGAGGTCTGCTCGCCCCGGATGATCTCCAGCAGCGGCAGCTTGTCGACGGGTGAGAAGAAGTGCAGGCCGATGAAGTCCTGCTTGCGGCGCACTCCCTCGGCCAGCGAGCTGATCGGCAGCGTCGAGGTGTTGGAGCCGAGCAGGGCGTCCGGCGCGACGATGGACTCGATCTCACCGAACACTTGGTGCTTCAGCCCGACGTTCTCGAACACGGCCTCGACGACCAAGTCGCAGCCGGCGAGGTCCTTGGCCGAGGCTGTCGGCGTGATCCGGACAAGCACCTCGTCGCGCACCGACTCGGTGAGTGTGCCCCGGGACACCGCCTTGTCGAGCAGCTTGCGTGAGTAGTCCTTGCCGCTCTCGGCAGCCTCCAGCGACACGTCCTTGAGGATCACCTCGATGCCGTTGCGGGCGGTTTCGTAGGCGATTCCGGCGCCCATCATCCCGGCGCCGAGAACCGCCACCTTCGTGGCCGGGCGCTTGGGAAAACCGGCCGGGCGGCTGCCGCCGGCGTTGATGGAGCTCAGGTCGAACCAGAACGCCTGGATCATGTTCTTGCTGACCTGCCCGCGAACCAGGTCGGTGAGGTAGCGGGTCTCGATGCGCAGGGCGGTGTCGATGTCGACCTGGCTGCCTTCGACCGCCGCCGCCATGATGTGGCGTGGTGCGGGCATCGGCGCGCCCTTGAGCTGCTTGCGCAAGTTCGCGGGGAAGGCCGGCAGCATCGCCGCGAGCTTGGGATCGGCGGGCGTGCCACCGGGGATCTTGTGGCCTTGGACGTCCCAGGGCTGGGCGGCGTCCGGATTGGCCTTGATCCAGCTGCGGGCGGTTTCGAGCATGGCCTCGGCGGTCGGTGCGAGCTCGTCGATCAGGCCGAGGTCGAGGGCTGCGGCGGGCTTGAGTCGCTGGCCTTGCAGCAGCGCCTTCGTCAGCGCGTCCTGGATGCCGAGCATGCGGACGGTGCGGGCCACGCCACCGCCACCGGGCAGCAGGCCGAGAGTCACCTCGGGAAAGCCGAACCGGCTCCTGGGGTTGTCCACGGCAATGCGGTGGTGGCAGGCGAGCGCCAGTTCGAAGCCGCCACCGAGTGCGGTGCCGTTCAGCGCCGCGACCACGGGGCGTTCCAGCTTTTCCAGGCGGCGCAGGTGCGACTTGAGCCGCTCCGCCTGGAGAAAGAACTGCTCAGCCGTGGCGTCGGTGACCTTGCTCAGCAGCCGTAGGTCACCGCCGGCGAAAAAGGTCTCCTTCGCGGAGGTGAGGATGACGCCGGTGATCGACTCCCGTTCGGCATAGAGGCGGTCGACGATCGGACCGAACGAGGTCTGGAACGTCTCGTTCATCGTGTTGGCGCGCTGGTCCGGGTCGTCCATCGTCAGGGTCACTATGCCGTCGGCGTCTTGCGCCCAGCTGATCATGTTGCTCATGTCTGCTCCGGAAGCATCTCTGGTGGATGGTGCAGCGACCATGGGATTTGAGGCACGGGAACCGGACTCAGACACGCTCGACGACCGTGGCCACGCCCATGCCGCCACCGACGCACAGGGTCGCGAGGCCGTACCGCTGATCGCGACGCTCCAGCTCGTCGATCACGGTGCCCAGGATCATGGCTCCGGTGGCGCCCAGTGGGTGCCCGAACGAGATCGCGCCGCCGTTGACGTTGACCTTCTCGCTCGGCACGTCCATGTCGCGGATGAACTTCAGCACGACCGCGGCGAACGCCTCGTTCACCTCGTACAGATCGATCTGGTCGGCGGTGAGGCCGGCCTTGGCGAGCGCCTTGCGGGCGGCCGGGGCGGGACCGGTCAGCATGATGGTCGGCTCCTCGGCGACCACGCCGGTGGAGACGATCCGTGCCCGCGGGGTGAGGCCCAACTCCGCGCCGGCCTGCTCGCTGCCGATCAGCATCAGCGCCGCGCCGTCGACGATGCCGGAGGAGTTGCCGGCGGTGTGGACGTGGTTGATCCGCTCGACCCAGTGGTACTTCTGCTGGGCGACGGCGTCGAAGCCGCCCGTCGCGCCGACCGCGTCGAACGAGGGCGGCAGCTTGCCCAGCGACTCGGGAGTGGTGCCGGCCCGGGGAAACTCGTCGCGTTCGAGCAGTGCGATGCCGTTGCTGTCGCGCACCGGTATCAGCGAGCGGGTGAATACGCCGTCCGCCTGCGCCTTGGCGGCCTTCGTCTGGGAGTCGGCTGCGAACACGTCCACGTCGTCCCGGCTGAAGCCCTCGATGGTGGCGATGAGGTCCGCGCTGATGCCCTGCGGCACGAAACTGGTCTGGTACGAGGTTTGCGGGTCCATGGCCCACGCGCCGCCGTCGGAGCCCATCGGCACCCGTGACATCGACTCGACTCCACCGGCCAGCAGCAGCTCCTCCCACCCCGAGCGGACCTTCTGCGCCGCCATGTTGACGGCCTCGAGGCCGGAGGCGCAGAACCGGTTCAGCTGCACGCCGGGACCGGAGTTCACCAGGCCGGCGGCAACGGCCGCAGTACGGGCGATGACCGCGCCCTGGTCGCCGACCGGCGACACCACGCCGATCAGGACGTCCTCGATCCGGGCGGGGTCGAGGCTCGGATTGCGGTGCTGGATCTCGTGGATGAGCCCGGTGAGCAGGGTGACCGGCTTGGCCTCGTGCAACGAGCCGTTCTTCTTGCCGCGGCCGCGCGGCGTCCGGATCGCGTCGTAGACGAATGCTTCGGTGCTCATCGGCTTGACCATTCTCTGGCGGGAGGGCTCTCCAGTGCAATGCCGTTCACCCTAACCGCAGCCTCCGACAGGACGAATGACCTGTTAAGCGACGTTGCTCACCCGGTACCAGCCGGTGCCGGCGCTGGTGGCGGGAGTCAGTTCCGGAGCAGGCCGGGCAGCAGCCGCAGCACCGTCGCCCAGGCCTCCGAGCCGGTGTCGATGAGGGCGAAGTGATCGCCTGGCACCTGCAACAGTTCCGCGTCGTCGCCCGCTGCCTTGGCGGCCTTGACGTAGTCGACGCTCTGGTCGAACGGCACGTTCTGATCGTCCGGGCTGTGCACGCACCGCACCGGGACGGTGATCGGAAGCTGCGCCTGCGGGCTGGCCTCGCGGTAGCGCTGGGCGAATTCGGTTATCGGGCCACCGAGCAGGTCCGGCACCGCGGTTCCCCCGACCTCCTCGCGGGCGGCTCGTTCGAGATCGAGCACACCGGCCTGCGCCACTACGCCGGTGAGCCGCACTACCGGCTGCGCGCCAGGGGCGGCAGCCGGAAGCTCCGCGCGGCCCGCTGCCCAGGTGGCCAGGTGCCCGCCCGCGGAGTGCCCGATCGCCACCACGTCGGTCAGGTCCAGCTCCGTGCCGGCGGCCTTCAACATGGCCAGGTGGTCGATGCCGGTGGCCACGTCGGCCAGGGTGTTGGGCCACCCGCCGCCCGCGCCGACGCGCCGGTACTCCAGGTTCCACACCACCCAGCCGCGCCGGGCCAGGTCTGCCGCCAGCGGAGCACCGAGCTCCGCGCCGTACGTCGAGCGCCAGAAGCCACCGTGCAGGACGACCACGGTGCCCGGCTTGCGCCCTGAGGTGGGCAGGTACAGCTCCCCGTACTGGGCCGGATCGCTGCCGTAGGCATGCCTCACCGGGCTGCCGCTGCCGCTCCCGCTGTCGGGGTCGCTGCCGCTGTCGGGGGAGTGAGAAAGAGATGTCACCGCGTCAGTCTGCCGCCTCCCGGGACCGCATCCGGTGACCAGCGTCAAGCCCATGGCTGCCAGTCCCGCCAGCACCCCGCGCCGGCTGACGTGTGCGGGCGGCGGAATGAGGGTCACTCCAGCTGTTCGGCGCGAGCGGCTCGGCGGATGGGCCGCTGTGTCACGCTGGTTGTCGTGAAGGTCGCCGTCCTGTCGGACACCCACGCGCCGCGCTTCTGGAAGGGCTGCCCGCGCGGTGTCGCGGCCGTGCTGGAGCACGTCGAACTCATCCTGCACGCCGGCGACGTCTGCACGGCGGCGGTGCTGGAGGAGCTGTCGACCTGGGCTCCGGTGCACGCGGTGCTCGGCAACAACGACGGTCCGGACGTGGCGGCATGGGGTGCTCCGGAGACACTCAGCCTCGATCTGGACGGCCTGCCCGTCGCGATGATCCACGACAGTGGCCCCGCCAAGGGCCGCCCGGCGAGGCTGCGACGCCGCTTTCCGGACGCCCGGCTGGTCGTCTTCGGCCATTCCCACATACCGTTCGACGAGTTCCACGACGGGCAGCGGATCTTCAACCCTGGCTCGCCCACCGACAAGCGCCGGCAGCCGCGCGGCACGATGGGACTGCTGGAAATTTCCGACGGCACGTTGGTATCCGCTGACCTTCTCGGGATGTAGCACACTGAGTCGCATGACTACACGCTTTGGAATGTTTGTTCCGCAGGGCTGGCGAATGGACCTCGTCGGCATCGGTGACCCGATCGAGCAGTGGGAGGCGATGACCGCGGTCGCCAAGGCCGCGGACGAGGGGTCCTGGGACTCGATCTGGCTCTACGACCACTTCCACACCGTTCCGGAGCCGACGACCGAGACGACGTTCGAGTGCTGGACGGCCACGGCGGCGCTCGCGCGCGACACCAAGCGCGTGAACATCGGCCAGATGGTCGGCTGCAACGGCTACCGCAACCCCGCGCTGTACGCCAAGATCTCGTCCACGGTGGACGTGGCCAGCCACGGCCGGCTCTACGCGGGCATCGGGGCCGGTTGGTACGAGCAGGAATGGAAGGCCTACGGCTACGAGTGGCCGGAACTCAAGGATCGGATGGGCGCCTTCCGGGAGGCCGTCGAGATCGTGTTCGGCATGTGGACGCAGGACGAATTCCAGTTCCAGGGCAAGTATTACTCGGTCGACAAGCCGATCAACGAGCCGAAGGGCGTCCGCAAGCCGCACCCGTCGCTGTGGATCGGCGGCGGCGGTGAGAAGGTGACCCTCAAGCTGGTGGCGAAGTACGGCGACGCGGCGAACGTCGGTGGCGGCGACCCCGCTGTCGTGCGCGACAAGCTCGCGATTCTCAAGGGCCACTGCGAGACGGTCGGACGCGACTACAACGAGATCATCAAGTCCACCAGTCTGAACGTCTTCCCGCTCGACGCGGGTGAGGACCCGAAGGCTGCCACCGAGAAGGCCCGCGGCGGCATCGACTTCGAGCAGTTCGCGGCGCAGACCGTCATCGGCACCGAGGACGAGATCGCCGCGAAGGTGGACGCCGTCCTCGAGGCGGGGGCCGACTACATCCTGTTCTACGTTCCCGGTGTCGCGCACGACCTGAACCTGGTTGCCCGCGCCGAATCGGTGGCCCGTCGCTTCGCCTGAGTTCGGGGAATTCTGCTCGGTCCACTCTGCGTTGTGGTCCACTCTGCGTCGCGGAACAGTCGCCGCGCTGCTGGGCCACTGGTCAGCAAGAAATCGTTGCTGATCAGGCCGGCTTGCCGTTGATCCACGTCTGGTGAATCAACGGCACCCCGGGCCGGTAGGCCAGGTGGACGTAACTTGGCGCGTCGAGGACGACCAGGTCCGCCCGCTGGCCGACCGCCAACCGGCCGATGTCGTTGCGCCGCAGCGCATCGGCTCCACCCGCTGTCGCGGCATGTACCGCCTCAGCCGGCGTCATCCGCATCTCGCGCACCGCCAGTGCGATAGCCAGCGGCATCGAGGTCGAGAAGCCTGAGCCGGGGTTGCAGTCGGTGGCAAGGGCGACGGTGGCGCCGG
>JAABUO010006423.1_pt1 | contig 13518 bp, 11 predicted proteins | sample 5559291 | NCBI WGS metagenome assembly JAABUO01 (sample SAMN10711878, study PRJNA513372) | rock metagenome | isolation source: Antarctica rocks | place: Antarctica: Victoria Land, Finger Mt sud | reverse complement strand
ACTCTGCATGAAATTCAAATCAGCCGAAGCTGACTGGAATAGATTCGTTTGTATCACGCCGCGAAAGCCAACGCAACCGGCGACGCCGCCGCTTATGAATTCATCAGGGTTTTGCGCACCCCGGCAACAAACGCCGCCGGATCAAACTCGGTGCGGAGAATCTCATCTGGACAGTCCGTCAGGATCGCGACCCGCCAGTGCAGACTATAGCTTATTCTGTAATGGTGTACAGCGTTGCAGCTTTTGGTAAATACAGGGATCCCTTACAGGGCAGGCTCTTCACTACGTTCAGGATGACGACATGGCAGCGTGCAACACGGTAACTGCATCCAAATCAGACCACAAAATACTTGGCTTGTGGGTGATGCACCACGAGCGCATTTGTGCTTTGTTCCGGCTCCAGGTGGAAGCCTTCTGTAAGCCGCACGCCGATGTTTTCCTCGGGCTTAAGCAAAGCGAAGATCTTGGTCTGATCCTCAAGGTTCGGGCACGCGGGATATCCAAACGAGTAGCGCGACCCGCGATACTTCTGGTGGAACAGGTCCCGCGTCTCCGGCGCATCCTCGTTCCCGATACCCAAATCGCGCCGCACCAGAACGTGCATGTACTCAGCCAGCGCCTCAGCGGTTTCAACGGACAATCCATGTGCGTACAGGTAGCGCGTGAAGTCGCCAGCTTCAAAGAGCCTGGCGGTCACTTCGGACGCGCGGCTGCCGATCGTCACGCAGGAGAAGCCGATCACATCCATGCGGCCAGAGGACTTAGGCGAAAAGAAATCTGCAATCGAGAGTAAGCGGCCTTCACGCTGGCGAGGGAAATTGATGCGCAGCAACTCGTTCACCGGGTTGGTCGCTGGATCGCGTGCATCGTACCCTTCAGGGTCGTACACAATTACGTCGTTGCCGTCGGACTGCGCGGGGTAGTAGCCGAACACGGCCTTGGGCTCGAACCAGTTCTCCCGCTTTACCTCGGCTTCCAGGTCCTTCAGGATCGGCCGATATTTTTCATTCACCAGCCGCACATAGTCGGTTGCGGAAGCTGTCTTCAACTGCCACTGATTCTTGAACAGTGCAGTTTCGTTGATGAAGTCGAACAGCGTGTCGAGCGAAAAATCCTTCTTTACGCGCACGCCGAAGAACGGCGGAATGGGAATCTCAGGCACATCAACGACGATCTTGCTGCGTTCGGTAGAGGTGCTGACGGGCAGCGGCGCGATGTCGCCGCCGGGCCGAACAAACGTCTTTACGGTGGCTCCATCCTGAATGCGCCTGCTGCGGATGCTTGCGTCTGCGTCGGTCAGATCGCTCATCACATGCAGGCCCGCGAATGCGTCTTCCGCGTAGAACACGGCGGAAGAATATTCGCGCCGCAGATCATCCTCAACGTACTTGCGCGTGAGCGCGGCACCGCCGCAGATTACAGGAATCTGCGAGTCAATGGCCTGCAGATCCTGGACTACATACTTCATCTCGAGCGTCGACTTGACCAGCAACCCCGACAGCCCGATCGCATCGGCGTTGTGCTCCTTTGCTGCTTCAATGATTGCGGCAGCCGGCTGTTTGATTCCAAGATTGACCACCTTGTAGCCGTTGTTCGAGAGGATGATGTCTACCAGGTTTTTGCCGATGTCATGAACGTCGCCCTTGACCGTTGCGAGCACGATGGTGCCGCGCTGGTTTGACTCGGACTTCTCCATCTTCGGTTCGAGATACGCCACCGCAGCCTTCATCGTCGCCGCTGAATCGAGCACGCTTGGCAGCTGCATCTTGCGCGCGCCAAACAGCTCACCGACTGTCTTCATGCCGTCGAGCAGCACGGTGTTGATCAGATCGAGCGGCGTGTAGACCGCCAGCGCAGAGTTGAGAATATCTTCAAGCGACTGCTTGCGTTCTCCCTGGCCCAGACCGCGTTCTCCGTTGATGATCAGGTACTTCAACTTCTCTTCGTCCGACATGGTATCGGTCTGAGCGACCGCTTCTTCGCTCTGGCCCGCAATCTTGCCCAGTCCGGTAAAGTACTGCATATAGATCTGCAGCGGATCCTGCTCGGTTTCTACGTTGCGAAAGATAAGGTTGCGCGCAAGCTCAACCTCCTGCTCGGGAATCTTGTAGATGGGATAGATCTTTGAGTAGTTGACAATCGCGGTGTCAAGCCCGCGGTCGACTGCCTCCTTCAGAAACACGGAATTCAGCACGCGCCGTGCGTAAGCGTTCAGCCCAAAGGAAATGTTTGAGACGCCGAGCGTCGTCCTGCATTCCGGCAGTTCCACGCGAATACGACGCACCGCTTCCAACGTCTCCATGCCTGCCGTGCGGTAGTCTTCCTGCCCCGTTGTGATAGGCAGGGTCAGGCAATCAAAGATCAAATCTTGCGGACGCAGACCGTATTTCTCTGTCGCCAGCTTGTGAATGCGGTGCGCAATCGCAACTTTTTTATCCGCAGTCAGCGCCATACCGTCTTCATCGATTGTCAGCGCAACCACCGCAGCCCCATACCGCCGCGCCATAGGCAGAACCTTGCTCGTCCGCTTCTCGCCGTCTTCCAAATTGATCGAATTAATGATTGGCTTGCCGGGTATGCGCTTCAGCGCCTCTTCAATGACCTCGGCTTCGGTCGAGTCGATCACAAGGGGAGCCGTCACGCGTGTGGCAATCTTTTCGAGCACAGCGTTCATGTACGCCATCTCGTCTTCGCCCACCACCGCGCAGCAGATATCGAGCATCTGCGAGCCTTCATTCACCAGGCGCTTGGCCAGCGTGAAGATGCCGTCATAATCACCTTTGCGCACCATGTCTTTGAAGTGCGCCACGCGCGTCGTCGTGTTCATCTCCTCGGCGATGATGGCGGGTTGTCCATCCACTTCAAGCGGAACAACCGTGAACGCCGAAGCTGCGACGGACTGAATGCGTGGGTTGCGCGTAGCGGGCGTGAGCCCCTGCACTGCCTCGGCCAGAGCCTTGATGTGTGCGGGCGTGGTGCCACAGCAGCCACCCACAACCTGTACGCCGTACTCGCCCACAAAGCGACGCTGATAATCCGCGAGATCCTGCGGGGTCAAGCCGTAATGTGCCCGTCCGCCCACGTTCTGGGGCAACCCGGCATTGGGCAGAATGGAAATCGGCATGGACGCGTTCTGGGTGAGAAAGCGTACGGCGTCGTTCATCTCCTTCGGTCCGGTCGCGCAGTTCAGACCCAGAATGTCAGGGCGAAAGCATTCGAGGACTGCCAGCGCAGCGCCAATTTCTGAGCCCAGCAACATCGTGCCGGTGGCCTCGAGCGTCACCTGCATCTGCACCGGCACCTGCCTGCCAACGTTGTGCATGGCATCGTGCGCAGCCGCGAGCGCGATCTTGGCCTGCAAAAGATCCTGACAGGTTTCAATCAGGATCACGTCCACGCCGCCTTCAATCAGCGCCTCCATCTGCTCGATATAGGTCTTAAGCATGGCGTCGTAGCCGATGTGTCCAAGCGACGGCAGCTTCGTCGTAGGGCCGACCGATCCGGCGATGAAGCGAGGGCGTCCTGGCGTGGCGAACTCGTCAGCTACCGAGCGCGCGAGGCGCGCGGCTGCGAGGTTAATCTCGCGTGTGCGCTCTGCCAGTTCGAACTCGCCAAGCACCAGCGACGAGCCGCCGAACGTGTTGGTTTCAACTATGTCTGCGCCTGCGGCAAAGTAGCTGCGATGAATGTCCGCAATGACCTCGGGACGCGAGAGGGTGAGGACCTCCGAGCAGTTTTCCTTTTGCCAGTAGTCTTCCAGCGTCAGGTTAAAGCCCTGGATGCTGGTGCCCATGGCTCCGTCGTACACAATTACGCGCTGCTTGAGAAGGTCGAGAAAAGTGGACATGTGCTGTGAAGTGCCTCAAAGGCCGCACCACATTGGATGATGCCGCTGCTCAGAGGATACAGGCAGTGCCGGATAGGGACAGCGCAGGAGCACACAGAGCCCAACTCAACACACCGGCTGCACTTGACTTCAAGTCATCACTGCTGCTCAAACGGGAGGTGCACTGCACCGCGTTTGTAGGTGGAATCGTTTAGCGCAGCGTTGCCGCAATGTCTGCGTTGCTCTCGGGAATCAGTGGCAGAGCGGGCTGGATGCCGACCAGCAGATCTTCCTTGCGCATCACCAGCGTGGTCGCATTGAGCGAGGCCAGCTCAAACCCGTGCCCGTGCGTGATGGCATCGGTCGGGCACGCTTCCACACAGTAGCCGCAGAAGATACAGCGGTTATAGTCGATGTTGTAGACCTTGGCGTAGCGCTCGGCCGATGAAATCCGAACCTCGTCCGTGTTCTCTGCAGCCTCGATATAGATGCAATTCGACGGGCAGGCCGCAGCGCACAGAAAGCACGCTACGCATTTTTCCAGGCCGTTTTCATCACGTTGCAACTGGTGCTTGCCGCGATAGCGCTGCTGAAACTGCGCGCCGCGCATGGGCCCGGGACCGTCCGGATAGTTCTCTACCTCGGTCGGCTGGAACATCTCCTTGAAGGTGATGCCCATTCCCTTTGCAATCGCGGCGGCGTCTTTGACGATCGACATAACTCAAGTATAAACGGGGAATCTACCCGCCAAACTCCTGGCTTTCACCCCATCGAACCCGCCCTGACGATCTAACGTATGCCCAGCTTCGGCCAAAGTTGATCGACCTTTTGCTTCACGTCACTGGGCATGGTCAACATGGATGGCCACTCGCGGGTAAAGCCCTCCGCAGCCCACTTGCGCGTGGCGTCGATGCCCATCTTGGATCCAAAGTTGGGCAGCCGGGAAGCGTGGTCCAAGGTATCCACAGGACCAAGCGTGAACTGGATATCGCGTTCGGGATCGATATTGTTTGCGGTCCGCAGCGTGACCTCATTGAGGTCCTGCACGTCGCAGTCCTCATCCACCACAATGATGCACTTGGTGAACATCGCCTGCCCCATAGCCCAAATACCGTTCATCACCTTGCGTGCGTGCCCGGCGTAGGACTTGCGAATGCTCACGATCATCAGGTTATGGAAGACTCCGGCCGACGGCAGATTTACATCAACGATTTCGGGCATCGTCAATTGCATCAGCGGCAGAAAGATGCGCTCAACAGCCTTGCCCATCCACGCGTCCTCCATGGGCGGCTTACCCACCACGGTTGCGGCGTAGATAGGCCGCTTGCGGTGCGTAATCGCGGTCACATGGAAGACCGGGTACTCATCCTGCATGGTGTAAAAGCCAGTGTGGTCCCCGAATGGACCCTCGGTGCGCAACTCGGCGAGATTCACAAAGCCTTCGAGGACGTATTCGGCGTGGGCAGGCACATCCAGCGCAACAGTCTCGGCTCGCACCAGTTCAAGCGGCTTCTGGCGCAGGAAGCCTGCGATCAGGTACTCCTCAATCTCGGGTGGCGCAGGCACAATGGCGGAGAACGTACACGCCGGGTCGGTCCCGATGGCCACCGCTACCTCCATGCGGTCGCCGCGAATCGCCGTAATCGTCCGCGCCGTGTGTGCCTGGGCCAGCGGAGCGCCCGTTGTGCCACCGGCTGTGCGAGCCATCAAATCAACCGCAGCGGTTGCATCCGGAGTAGACGCACGCAGACGGTCGCGTAGCTGATCCGCAGCATTTTTCTGCCGCTGCCAGTGCATGCCCGTTGTGCGCTTGTCATACACCTGCATGCGGTACATGCCCACATTGCGCTTGCCCGCGCGACCGTCAGCTGACGCTTGCGATTGAGTAATTACGCACGGCAGTGTGATGAACGGACCTCCATCGCCCGGCCAAGTCGTGAGAACCGGAATCTTTGTCAGATCAACTTGGTCGCCTTTGAGGATGACCTCTTTGCATGAAGCATCCGTGCGGTCCACCATACGGGGGAAGAAGCTGCCCACCTGGGCGAGCATCGGCAGCAAGCGCAATTTGTCCAACATTCCCGTGGGCGTGGGTGGATGCAAGAGGGTGCGGATACGTTCGGCAATCTCGTCGAGCGAATCAACCTCGAGCGCCAGCTTCATCCTGCGCTCGGAACCAAACTGATTCATCACCACGCGCGCGCCAGGGTAGCCGGTTACATTTTCGAACAGCAGCGCAGGCCCACCCGGACCGCGCGCCTTGTCTCCGGAAAGCCCGTTGGCGGACAGCTTGGCGGCGCGATCCGCAATCTCCGCCATCTCAAGATAGGGCGAGACCTGCTGCTTGATCACCGTCAACTCGCCCACGCGCTCGAGCCTGCTCAACCACTCCCGCAAATCCCTGTAAGCCACACCACCACTCCGTCTTCTTCCGTCCTCTCGATGGTAATCGCTCCAAGGCGATGTGAGGTGATGCCATCAAACCGAACAGAAAGAGAAGTTTCAGAAAGCCACCAATGGCCATGGTCTAAAAGACCCGTACGAACCAAACTCCTTGATAGTTGTCATTCCCGGAGGGAATCTGCGTTTGCACTTGCCTCAACAGTAATCTGCATCCGTCCTTCAACCTGCTCTATCAAACTCCGGGTTCAGCGGCTGTTTGAATATTCCTCGTCGCTCACCTGCTCCATCCAGTCCACCGTTTTTCCATCCAGCGCCTCATGAATTGCAATGTGAGTCATCGCCGTCGTCGGAGTAGCTCCATGCCAGTGCTTCACCCCTGGCGGAATCAAAACTACGTCTCCTGGGCCGATCTCCTGGATCGCTTCGCCCTCGCGCTGCGTCCACCCCGCTCCAAACGTGACGATCAGCGTCTGGCCCAGAGGGTGCGTATGCCACGCTGTGCGCGCGCCAGGTTCAAACGTAACGACCGCTCCGTTCACGCGCGCGGGATCGGTCCGCTGAAAAGGTTGGTCGATCCGAACCGTTCCCGTAAAGTATTCCGCCGGGCCCTTTGCCGACGGCTGTGAACCATTGCGCTTGATCTCCACTGCACGTCTCCTTATCCATCCGTTGCCGGTGGTTCCCTGCCAACGTCCCATCAGGCACACGGTTCAATCAACCTGAGTGCGCCATGAACTGGTGCACTCGTCTCTGTTGTCATTCCCGCAGGGAATCTGCGTGGGGCCTTGTTGCCATCCCGCAGGCAATCTGCGTTTGCCTTGTTGTCATTCCCGCAGGAATCTGCGTTTGCCCTTACGCCTTCGCTTCTGTCCTAACTTTCGTACGCCGCATGATTCCTTCACTCGGCAGCCGGACGCCCATTCAACCGCTCTTTCGAACGCATGCGCCACCGCCGAAGCGGCTCCCCTGCGGCTGTCACCAACAGTATGGCCAGCATGATGTTGACTCCGTCCTCGAGGCGCTGCATGGAACCGGTCGCTATCAGCAACGTCGTCGAGAGTGCAGCAGGCTGTTGAGCGCGGGCCAACAGCGTACCGAGAACCGTAAGCAGCGCCGCGAGCACAGCCGCCCACACGCGCAGGATAGAAATACTGCTGGTCGAAACAGCGGGCACACTCCAGGCATGTGTCAGCTTCAGCGCCGCGAACCCACAGAGCACGCCTATCAGGTGGCCCACAATGACGTTGTAGGGCCGGGCGCTCCGACGTTCAGGAGTCTCAATCAACTCAAACGCTGTCGGTCCCAGACTCGAAAAGATGAGCGGCTTATGCAACGTCCATGCCGCCACACCTGCAACCAGGATGAGGACGGCTTCGCATAAAGGAGCCATGAACAGGTCGCGTCTTCTCACAATGTTTCTCCGGACGTTTTCACTCAATGTGAGACCCGCTTCTGCCTTTACTGCTTCAGTCTAGACTATTCCCGAATAGCTCTTCCGGAAGGTAATCTAATCCCGTGCGAAGGCGATCTTGTTCGTGCAAAGGTGGCCAAAGGTGAGTACGCCACGGAAAGCGAAGTCATCCGTGACGGTCTCCGATCCCTTCTGGCCCACGACCGTGCCGTCGAAGACTGGCTGCGCGATACGGTAGCCCCGCCTATAACGCGCGCCAGGCCGACCCATTGCCGGCTGTGTCTGCAAGCCACGTGCGCTCTGCTCTCTCGAACGCCCATAATAAGGCGCTCACTAAGAAGGCGCATGTCCTACACCGTAGCTTTTTACGCCCGAAGCCGAAGCGCAGCTTGATCTCCGCGACGAAGCGCGAGACCAACAATAGAGTGATGGAGATGGTATTCGAGGCGGGGAGGAAGGTGCTTTGACCACCCTCTTCAGCACCCTCGAAGGGGGCGAAGGGGAAAACGAAACAGGTGCGGATCGCTCCAGCACCCTCGTCAGCACCCTTAAAGGAGGTTCTTCATTTTGCCACTTGCCATAAAACCTCTGTTTCTCAGGTTATATGGCGGGGACGACGGGACTCGAACCCGCGACCTCTGCCGTGACAGTGAACTGGAAGGCCGTAACTCATTGAAACGATGCGTAACGGATGGCCCCTTTCAGCACTCTGAGACACCCTTGGCACCCCATATTGGACCCCTATCGGACCCGCAACCTCTGCCCTTTCGACCTCTGCCAGATCCCTGCCTTTAGGCAGAAGTCACGGGTCCATTGAGGTTCAAACCGGATGCAGTCTAGATAGTTCCGTTAGACTAGCGCTTACGCGCGCCTTGCCAGACCTCTGTAAAGTCTAGCTCTCGTTCCAGGTGCCGCAGCGTCTCGCCTCCAATTCGTCCGCTGTCGCGCATTCCAATAAGCGCTCCAGAGCTTCCTCGTATAAGTGCCGTGTCATGGTTCTCCTGGCAGCTTGCGTACATTTGGATTTCAGCTCTCAGCTGCCGCAGTCCGACGCGGTCGTAGACCGTGTATTTGCTGGATGGCGCTTTTGCGCCTGCTAGTCGCAGTTTGCGCTCAAAGTTTAAGTAATGAAGTCGGCTTGTGGCAAGTGATCCAACGAGCGATATATCGCTGCACTGTCCGGAGATCGACGTCCAGGCGTTCTGCTAGCTCCGCTCCGTGACGCGAACCCTCGCCTGCAGGATTCCTAGAACGGTGAGCAGGCGCATGACAGGGTCTTGGGTCATGGTTAGGTTCTAGATTACGACAGCGCTTGTCGGTAATCCCCTTGCTTTAGTCTCTCGCCCTCGCTCGAAAGATGATTCATTTCTACATCAAAACTGCAAGGTTGTTGCATCAGCGCAAAGTGGTTTTGCATTGACGTTAGCAACGATGTCGCTCGTTGGGCCATCTGTAGGCTAGAGCACAGAGTAATCAGGCACCGTTCCCCGCACACATGCGGGGAACGCTCAGAGAAAGGGTCGCCGCTTGTCACTCGTTTCATCAATTCGAAGGAGACACATTGGCTGATAAGAAAGTACGGACCGCATCGATGCGAGTGCTTGCCGTTGGTGCTGCTGGACAGTTTGCCGGGCTGGTTGTGCCGGAACTGGTGAGACGCGGCGTTACAGTAAGAGGCATGGTTCACAAGCCGGAGGATGTGAAAGTAGCCCTCAGCCTTGGTGCCACGGAAGTCGTCGTGGGTGAACTCAACGACACTGAGAGTGTCAAGAGTGCCTTAGCCGGTATGGAAGGTGTCTTCTACATCGCGCCCGCATTTCTTCGAAGCGAAGGCGAGGTAGGCAAGCGGTTCGTGCAGTCAGCGAGTGAAGCGGGAGTCCGCCGGTTCGTCTTCTCCTCGGTCATTCATCCGATTTTGAGTGAACTAAGCAACCATGCGGCTAAGGCACCGGTCGAAGAGGCATTGATCGATTCCGGAATGCAGTGGGTCTTTCTGCAGCCTGCAATGTTCTTCCAGAACATAGGTGCTGCATGGGAAAAGGCAAGCATGACCGGCATCTACGCTGAACCGTGGTCGAACGATACTCGCTTCACCCGGGTGGACTTCCGGGATGTCGCAGAAGTGGCTGCTCTTGCGATGACTGAGGACAGCCTGCTCTATGGAACGTTCGAGTTGTGTTCAGATGGTAACCTGGACCGCCACAATCTGACAGCCCTGATGTCTGAAGTGATGGGTCGCCTTGTCGTCCCCGCGAAGGCACAGATCCCGCCCGCCGCAGGACTGCCGCCTGAACTCACTCGCATGTTCGATTGGTACGACAAGCACTCCCTGCTGGGAAATGCGCTCACCTTGCGGGCCATTCTTGGCCGTGAGCCCCGGACGCTTCGCTCGTACCTCGAAGACTTGAATAGCAAGTCATCCAGATAAATTCTCACGCGAACCTGAATACAAGGAGCGGCTCGATGGGCACGTCCGTCAGTAAAGCATCAATGGAAAGTTTCGCTAGCAAAAGCGCACGCATCAATAGTATTACTCTCCACTACTGGGTAGGCGGCGACCCCAAGGGCACTCCCGTGGTTCTCTGGCACGGGTTCCTCGGGACTGCATACTCCTGGCATAAGGTAATGCCCCTCTTGGCAAGCGCAGGGTTCTCCGTGCTGGTGCCTGACATGCGAGGCTATGGAGATTCCGACAACCCTCCGGCGAAGATGGCTATGACTCTGGCGCTTTGGCCGAGGAATGTCGATCGCTCGTACGCCAGATTGGCTTCGGCGATGGCCGTCCATTGCTTCTGGCGGCCCATGATATGGGTGCACCCCCGGCCCTGCTTTGGGCTGCGCATCATCCTAATGAGGTTGCGGGCCTCGTTTACATGGAATGCCCAGTGATGCTGGGTGATGTACTCAGCGAAACTATCGTCTACAAGCCTAAGCAGATGACCAAGGGCTCGATGTGGTGGTGGATTCTTCCTCTTGCGCCTGGCGTGCCAGAGTCGCTCATTGTCGGCCGAGAACGAGAGTTCCTGACGTGGTTTTATCAGGGTGCGACACAAGACCCTTCCTCCATCGACGAGGTCTCGATCAACGAAACTCTTCGAAGTTTTGCTGGGCGGGAGGGAGTTCTCGGAGCGCTCGGTGTCTATCGGACAGCTTTCACGACGATAGAGCAGACCGCAGGACTGACCAAGAGCAAAGTGAGTGTTCCTGTCCTAGCTATCGGCGGTGAAAAGGGGCTTGGAGCAAAGGTTGAGCAAATGATCAGGGCCGTCGCTTCCAATGTGACGGGTGAGACCGTATCCTCCTGCGGGCATTTCGTACCAGAGGAACGACCCGATGAGTTCGTGCGGCTGCTTCATGACTTTGCAGCGAAGATCGCAAAGTCATGAGTACAACTACCCGGCGAAGTGCGTTACAAACACTCGGTGTCATCGTTCTTGCCCAAGCTCATCCTTCCATTCGGGCTCTTGCCCCCATCGCCAGACAGCCAGCACAACCCGCCCCATCAAGGAGAGATACCATGCTTGAAAAATCGCCGGAATACCCGCCCCTGCCCCCAGACGATCTCCAGCGCAGTTTGACCATCGCACGGCCGGATGTCGATCAGACGCTCCCGCACATCGGGCTCGTCGGGGATACATACACCGTGACGGTATCAGGCAATGAGACTAATGGGCGATTCTGTGTAATCGACATGCACATTCCCCCTGGCGGTGGCCCTCCGCCGCACCGGCATGATTTCGAAGAGACCTTCATTCTGCTTGAGGGGGAGATCGAGGCGACCTTCCGAGGCAAGAAGTCAATCGTTCGTGCTGGCGACACGGTGAACATTCCATCGAACGCGCCACACCAGTTTCAAAACGTCTCTTCAAAAGACGTGCGCCTCCTTTGCATCTGCTCGCCGGCCGGCCAGGAGGATTTCTTCAAACAGGTGGGCGTTGCTGTGGCTACCCGGACGACGGCTCCACCCAAATTGGACAAAGATCAGCAGGCAAAGTTAATGATGAAGACCATGGCTTTGGCGCCGAAGTACCGCTCGGAATTATTGAAGGAAGCGTAAACTGCACAATCCGTTCTAGTCCCCTTCGGAACCAGCAGTCTTCGTTTCGAACCCTCCACTGATGCATAACAATGATTTGCTTCTCGTGGCTCGGCTTGTCCTTTGCACTTTCTAAGGAAACCATGACAACACCATTTGATAACGAGACACGTTATGACTTGGTCATCGTAGGCGGGGGAACCGCGGGATGTGTTCTCGCTAGCCGTTTGAGTGAGGACGCAAGCCGCACCGTCCTTCTGCTTGAGGCCGGACCGGTGTACTCGCCGGACAACTACCCGGCGGCCTCCCAAAACATTGATGGCAACACTGTTGAGCCGGAGTTCATCTGGGGCTACCAGAGCATGCCGGGTAGCCCCCCGCACAGCATCGCTGCCTACGCCGGACGCTTGCTCGGCGGCGGGTACGCCATCAATGGGGGCATCGCTCGCCGGGCACGTCGCGACGACTTCGAACGCTGGCAGAAACATGGGTTGAGTTCGTGGTCCTTCGACCAGGTGATCGAAACATACAAAGCTCTTGAGGCAACGTCCGTCGGAGAGGACGAGTGGCACGGACGCTCAGGCATATGGCCCATCTGGCAACCAGCGGTAGACGAAATCAATGAGACAGCACAGGCTTTTCTGGAGGCTGCGAAAGGAACGGGATTTGCCTACATCTCGGACTTCAACGGAGAGCACCAACATGGCGTCGGACTCGAACCGCGAAACATCGTGGGCTCCCGCCGGCTTAATACGGGCATGATCTACCTCTCCGACAAAGTACGAGCTCGCCCGAATCTGACGATCCGGGGTCAGGCTCATGTGGACCGTGTGGTCCTCTCAGAAAAGCATGCGAAGGCGGTGCGACTTGCAAACGGAGAGCTGATTCCCGCTAAGGAAATTATTCTATGTAGCGGCGTTTACGGCAGTCCCGCGATTCTTATGCGCTCCGGCATTGGTCCAAAAGAACACCTGCAAGCTTTGCAGATTGAAGTGCAGCAGGAGGCACCCGTTGGACAACACTTCCAGGAACAGCCCATGTTTCCCTTGAGCTTTCTTCTGAAGAAGAAAGCCAAGGGAGCGCCACCGGACGGAAGCATCGCCGTCTGGACGCGATCCGCAGAAACAAGCGAGCAGGAGCTCGACCTACAACTCACGGCTTTCGTGCAACCGGATATCAGCGACACTGGAGAGCAAATCAATCGGTTGAATATCTGGGCTTCGGTTGTGTTGCCTCAGTCAGTCGGCACGGTCCGGCTCAAATCGCCGGATCCCTTGGTGACGCCACGGATCGACTACCACCTGCTTGAGAAAGATAGTGATCGCAAGCGCCTCAAGGAGATCATGAAAATAGCTCGGAACATCGTTGCGTCAGAGCCACTAGCCTCTCTCGTGAAGATGGAACTTTCACCCGGTCCCGATGTTGTTAACGATGTTGACTTCGACCGGGCGATCGCAGGCAGTGCGGGAATCTACTACCACGCCACCTCGACGGTTCCAATGGGCATGCAGGATGCAAACGCCGTGGTTGACGACCAGGGCGCGTGTACGGTGTAGAGGGTCTGCGCGTCGTCGACGCCTCAATCCTTCCTGAAATGATCTCGCCACCTATTAATTTGACCATCCTCATGGTCGCTGAGCGTATCGCGAAGATCATGATCGAAGGCCTCTTGGGGGCTCATTGAAAGAGCTGGCGCAGTCAGTGGATGGATGTCCTTAGTTTATGGAACCACTAGTGTACTGTCCCAGAAATACAATTACATAGCCGAGACAGTTTTTGGAAGATGGAATCTGCAGTGGCTGACCATGCGAAAGGGCGGCTGTGTTGGTTGTAGTTTTCGGT
>JAABUO010006422.1_pt1 | contig 13518 bp, 18 predicted proteins | sample 5559291 | NCBI WGS metagenome assembly JAABUO01 (sample SAMN10711878, study PRJNA513372) | rock metagenome | isolation source: Antarctica rocks | place: Antarctica: Victoria Land, Finger Mt sud | reverse complement strand
GCGGGCCGGCGCCCCCCCCGTGGCGCCCACCTCCCGCCCTCACAGCCGGCGCCGCGACATGCGGCAGGAACCGGACGGCTGTCGGAAGGGCGCCGCGGAGCCAGCCCACGGGCGTCGCTTGCTGCACTCCCCGCCCTCCCCCAGCGGTGGCCTGCCGCACTCCTCCTGCTCGCGCCGGCACCACGCTGGCCAATTCGGTGCCCCTTGATGAGGATGACTCCATGGCACACGTGAAAAAAGAGTGCGCATTTGTCGTGTTAACTGCGTGCGCGCACTCCATGCGCGCACACGCGCGCTACAGCCGTGAGCCTGGGCGCGAGCGCGGGCGCGCCGCGCGCAGCCCAGCAGCGTGCGCGGGCAGCACCTGCCGCTGGTGGACCGCTTCCAGGCCGCGCTGGCGGCCGCCAACGCGCCCAATGCGCCGCGCGCCGCCCGCGCGCACGGCAAGCTCGTCGACGTGGAGCGCATGTTCCACGAGGTGCGCGCCGCTGATGTCCTCGCTGCACGCATGGCACCGGTAGCCGCTGCGCCTGCGCAGGGCCACCCCTCCGTGCATGGGCGCGCGCACTTTGCTATGTGAGCGAAGACCCAGGCAGCCAGCTGCGCAGTCCGCTGTGATCCGCTGTGAGATCCGATGCCGCCCCCTGGCCGGCTGTGGGCGCATCTGGTGTGCCAAGTGCCGGCCACGGTAGGGCATGCGCCGCGGGGCGCACCGCCGCTCAGCGGCCGCCTATGCAGAGCGGTGGGCTGGACTGGCAGGAGCCCGGCCCGCATTGCTACGGCGTGCGGTACGCAGTCGTCTGGCCAAAGCTTTTGCACGCGCGCGCGCGCAGGCGGACGTCAGCGGCAACGGCTACCTGGAGGGCGCCGAGGTCGGCCGCATCCTGGAGCGCATGCGCGCCGGCGGGCGCGGCGTGACGGCCGGCGAGGTCCGCAACGTCATGCGCCAGGCGCGGCCCGCGTGCGCGCGCCGGCCTGCGGCGCTCCACGCATGCACCAGCGCTGCAGGAAACATCTATGTTCCAAAAATCATGTCCGCTCAGCACACAGGCGTGAGCTGTGCCGCCAGCGTGCCAGCTGCCCCGGTTTCGCCTGCCAAGGCGCATGCTTGTCACCGCGTGTGTGCTGCCGGTGCGCCAGGTGGACGCCAACGGGGACGCGCGCATCGGCTTTGACGAGTTCGTGCGCGTCATGGCGCCGCTGCTGCAGGACGCGCCGACGGTCGGCCGGCTCAGCAGCGTGCTCGCAGAGGACGTGCGAGGGGCAGGTCCGCGGCAGGCGCCGGTCCATCTGAGAAGCCACTCCCTTCCGTCTGAGGGCGTGGCGTTGGTACGGGTGCATGCTGTTACGCTCACCTGTCTGGAGCCATGCACTGAAGCACCGGCAGCGTGCTGCCACCAGCAGGAGCTTCTTCACCCAGTGCTGCTTCGGGCACAGACTGCCGCTGAGGCAGGCGCGGGCGAGCTGCCCCACCCTGCCGCCTGATGTGCGGCACCGAGCGCTGCGTGGCGCAGGCGGCGCGGCGCACGCGGCCCGGAGGGTCAGGGTGCTGCTGCCGGACAGCTGGGTCGTGCATTTCTGGGACATGGCCATCCGCTGGCTGGCGGTGTACTACTTCATCACGGTGCGCCGCTCGGCTGGGCGCGCGGCTGGTCGGCCGCGCACCTCTGGGACAGGCCTGCGGCGACACGCCGGTGCACCCGCCCGGACAGCTGTCATGCCAGGCTGCATGCCGCGCCGCATGCAGGAGCGCCATCCCTGGGACCCGACACTGTGCCCACTTTGCGCATGTACCAAATCGCAGTCGCTGCCTGCGCAACCCACGCATCGCACAGAACACATGGCAGCCAGCAGGCGCGCCGCGGCCTCTCCGCGCGCCGCCGTCGGCCAGGCCGGGCCGGGCGCGCGCGCGCAGGTGCCGATCGACATCGCGTTCTGGGCCAAGGCGCGCCTGGGCGCCTGGTTCGCGGCGCTCAACCTGGCCGCCGACCTGCTGCTGATGGCCGACGTGGCGCTGCACTTTTTCCGCGCCTACGTCTCCGTCAACAGCGTGCTCGTCACCAGCCTGCCCCAGATCCGCCGCCAGTACCTGGGCGCGCGCCCGGGCTGCTGCAGGGCCCGCACACAGCCCGGGCCCGCCCTGTGCTGCCGCCGCCCCGGTGGCGCCTCCCGCAGATTGGTGTGCTGTCGCGCAGTGAGGCGTCTCCGCGCCCGGAGCGGCGCCGGCAGCAGGCTCCTCAAAAGGAAGGCTGCATGGAGTGGGCCATAGGTTTGTACCATGTATATATTCCAACATCGACCTAACCCAGTGTTGTGTTAGGAGGTGTCTGGTTGTGAATGCATGTAAGGCCTCGGGCGCAGCTGCATGTAGGTCGGCGGACGCTCCGTTGAGGGTCAGGGTCAGCCACGCAGGCGGCTACTTCGTGCTGGACCTGGTGGCGGCGTGCCCGTACGACATGCTGGTGCGTGCGGCCGGCGGCGGCGACCGCTTCCAGGCCTTCCTCCGCCTGCCCAAGCTGCTGCGCCTGCAGCGCGTCATCTTGTGGTACCGGCGCAAGGCGCGCGCGGCCCCCGGCCGCCGCGCCCCTGGCGAGGTCCCCATAATTTCAGACCGGCAGCAGCGCGACTGATGTGGCGCATGTTACCCCCATCATCGCATGTTGAGGGGCATGCGCCTGGTGCCCAGAGCATGATGTCCAGCAATCTGCAGCTATGGCCGCAGCCAGGCATCGCACGGGAGCGCAACGGCGCGGCGCCCGCAGCTCCAGGCCTGTTTACCACGCCGGGATCATGCACATGCTGGGACCTGTCCCGGTTTGCTCAGCAAGCCTTGCCGAGGGCATTTGGACCGAGCCTGCAAGGTTTGCCGCCAGGCGTCGGACATGGACGCGGACTCGCTGCGCTCGCGCTTCCGCGTGCTCGTGCCCATCTACCTGGGCCCCATCCACGTGCTGGCGTGCGCCTGGTGGGCGGTCGGCACGTGGCAGCTGCCCGACTTCTGGTCGCCCGCGTTCCGGCCGGCCACGCCCGGCTCGCCCGCCGCGTTCACCATCGCGTCCTGGAGCGGGCACAGCGTTGTCGCGCCGTTCGACGCGCGCGCGTACGGGCGCGAGCTCGCGCGGCACTGGGTCGGGCTGTTCCCCGGTGCGCGCGCGCGCGCGGCGCGCCCGGCGGCGCGCGGCAGCGCCAGTATTCGGGGCGGCGCTGTCGGCGTGCCGCTTCGGTCCACGGTGCAGATCAGACGTACTGCCTATGTGGCATGGCAACGTGTTTTGAGACACGATGCGTGGTGCCTGAAGCTGCGTGTGGTCGTTGCGCAGCGTACGGCCTGCCCAACGTGTACCGCGACGCGACCATCTGGGAGCAGTACCTCGTGTCCGTCTACTGGTGCGCTCGAGCTCTGCGCATGACGCAGAGGCCACTGCCCAGTGATAGTCTGCATGCAGCTGCCGGCTGCGTCTGCGCATTTGCCAGCACGGCCAAGCGGGGTCAAGCCTGACATGGTTGTCGCCCTGGACGGCATGCGCATGCTTCTGTCGAGCGAGCGCAGTCGGCACACGTCAGCCTGCAGGGCATGGTCCCTGTCGCGCCAGGACCTGTTTGTATGCCTTGGCACACTACCCTCCACCATGCCCCTGCGCGCTGCAACACATCATACCGCGCCAGTCCTCCCCCGCACGCATGCATGCGCGCAGAGCACACCACGAACCCGCTGACAGCCCGTCCACCCACGGCGGCGCCGCGCGCAGGTGCGTGAGCACGCTGACAACCAATGCGCAGGTCGGCGCGGCCATCCCGCAGAGCCTGGCCGAGATCGCGCTGGTGGCGGTGGAGATGGTGATGACGGTGACCATCTTCAACTACGTGCTGGGCGAGATCACCAACGTCATCATGGCGCAGGACGCGGCGCTGGTCGCCACACGCGCGCAGGCGTGCGCACCGCTCGGCCGCGCGCCCGCCACGCGGCCTCTCATAATTGGTGAACGGTGGGCGACAGGGCTAGGGTGTAGCCTAGCCCTACCGCTGCCGCTAACCCTACTACCGCCGCTGCCTCCGCCAACCCTGCCGCGCCGCCGCCGCCGCCGCTAACCCTACCACCGCCGCCGCCGCAGGTGCAGCGCGCGCAGCGCTTTGTGGGCGACCGGCGGCTGCCGCGGGACCTGCGCGACGACGTGATGCGCCACATGGCGGCCTCGCGCTCGGCCGCCGGCAGCGGCCCCGGCGCCAGCGAGATCTTCCCGCGCCTGTCGCACATCCTGCAGGCGCGCGCACGCGGGTGGCGGCTGCGCAGCCACCCCATGCCCCTTCACCCTACCCTGCTCTACGCCTGGCACGAGGAGCAGCGGTGCTGTGCGGCGTCGACAGCGTGCTCGGGCATGGTGCAGGGAGCAGAGTGTGGTGAACATGCTCGCATGCTTGGCTGCTCTCCAGGCCAAACACCTGCCAGGGCGACCATGCCTCTTTCTCCGGGCTTCATGCATGCACATGACTGCGCATTGCATTGCACCACACTGGACTCCCAGCGCCGGCGGTGTCGAGGTCGCCGAGCACATGAACGGAGGCGGTGCATGCGCCCCGCGCCCCACTGAAGGCGTGGTGCGAGCCGGGTCCGGCGCAGGGCCAGGTGGAGGTGGCCAGGCGGCCGAGGCCATGAGCGGAGTCGGTGCATGCGCCCCTGTGCCCCCCCGCAGACAGGGTGCCTGCCGGGGCCAGGTGGAGGTGGCCAAGCACATGAGCCGCGGGCTGCTGGCGCTGGTGCCTATCTTTGCCGGCTGCTCCTCGCCCTTCCTGGACTCGCTGTCGGTGCTGCTGCAGGAGGCGCGGCCGCGCCCCTGCCCGCCGCGCGGGGCGCTGGGTGCACGGCCCGTCGCCGCGCGAGCAGGGGTCCGCCACTGCTGTGTGGCCGATCAGCCCATCATTGAACACAAGACGATCCCATACCAAGAGCACCAGTTTTCTGCCTGTGTGTGCGTTCCAACACACGACACCACCCCAACGTCAGCAGCAGGGCAGCGGTGGAGGCTGCAACGGGCCAGGTACTGGGGTCGACAAGGGGCACAGGCGCCCACGCAGGCACGCCGCATTGACGCCGGCGCTCGTCGTGGCGGCGCGCAGGCGGCCCTGCCGGACCCGGCGCTGAACCCCGAATCTAGCCACGCGCAGGTGGCGCTGCTGCCTGATGTGGCGCTGTTCCCTAACCCTACACCCACGCAGGTGGCGCTGCCGCCAGACACGGCGCTGTTCCGCGTGGGCGACCCGGCGCGCGAGCTGTTCATCGTGGCGGGCGGCACCGTCGACGTGGACTTTGAGCGCGGCGGCGGCCTGGTCGCTGAGGCCACGCGCACGGTCGGGCAGGCGCGCCTGGCGGCACTGAATGACCCGCGCGTGCCGGTCCACGCTAGCTCGGTGCAATTTGCGGATGCAGGCGCCACACAAAATTGACGGCCGGACCAGCTGGCGCACCGCCGCAGAGCAGGCAGCGCTCTCGCTCTGCTGCCTGCCCCTGGATCGACACCCGGCGGGGTGGCGCTCAAGCGCACCCCCCGCCATGCTGCCCTCTGCCGCCCAGGCCGCTGAGCGTGCTGTGCACGTACCCGTCAAAGACTGGGCATACGGCCAGGGGTGAGCGGGGGCCCGGCCGAGGGCGCAGGCGGTGGGCGAGGTGGGCTTCTTCTTCTCGCAACGCCACGTGAAGTCCGCGCGCACGCGCGGCACCAGCCACGCCACGCTCTTTGCAATAAAGAAGGCGCGCCCTGCAGCCACGCGCTCAAAGTATGATGCGCGGCTGGGGTGCAGCGCGGGTTTCGCGCCCACCCTGACGCCCCGCTACTTTTTGGATCCGCGCTGCCGTCCGGCGCATGTCGGGGTGCTGGCCGAATGGATCCGCGCGCGTGTGGGCCTTGGCGCCGACTCGTTTGGCAAAGCTGTGGTGTCAGTAGATGTGCCCGCCCTTGACAATTACACTCACACTCTCCAATGTCTTTCGAACAGGGATCATGCGTGTATGGAGCATGCGTGCCGCAACCCGCCTGGTGTGAGAGGCGCTCCCGTAGACGCCGCATTCACGCAAGCGCGCGCGGCGGCGCGGCAGGCGCAGTACGCGGCGCTGGCCAAGCTGTACCCTGAGGAGGAGGAGGTGGTCACCGGCAACATCCTGGCCGGCTGGCAGGGCCGCGGCGGCGCGACCGACTTTGTCGGCGTGCTCGACAAGGCGCGCGCTCGGTCGTTTGTATCAACAATTGTTGAAAATGAACTGTGAGGTCATGGCTTGGTCATAGTCAGCGCCATGATCACAGGAGGTTACAATGTGCAGAGGACCTTTGCAAGGGGGAGACTGCCCATGGCATGCACTTTAGACTGTCAGCGCATGGTTGCCCCAGGCGGCCCTGGCGGCGCCTTACAGCTGAGCGGGGGGCGGCCACCGGCAGGCGCGCCTGCGGCGGCGGGAGGAGCGCATTGTGGGGCTCGTTACAGCGGCCGCTGTGGGCGACACTGGTATGGCGCGTGGCCCTCGTGCGCGCTCGGTCACACTGGCGAACTAATTTGGCCGGCGAACTAATGTGGCCGACGCGCACCCTCATGCAATGAAGCACGTGCCTCAAGGAGGGTATGGCAGGGGCCGGCATGCCATGCCAATCCATGACACATTCGTTTAAAGAGTGCTCAGAAGCATGGCTGCGCATAGTGTTTGTGCCGTCTGTGCTCTGGTCTGAGCCGGGATGCCAGGGACACCGGGTAGCAACCTGGCAGCGCCGGCAGGTGAATGCGCTGCTGTCGGGCGGCGAGACGGACGCGGACGACGGCGACTTCCACGGCCGCACCGCGCTGCACCTGGCTGCCTCCAACGGCCACCTCGCCACCGTGCGCCGCCTGGTGCTGGGTGCGGCACCTCGGGCACTCCCTGCGTACCTGGTCAGGTGATGATGATGTAATCTGCTATTAAGACGGCCGGCCTGCATGTGGTCCGGCGCCCGAGGACCCACTCGGCGCGCTTGCAAGTCTCCATGCTTCCTCACTGACCTGTCGTTGTGCAACGCGGCATGTGGCAAGTGCCCTGTGCCTCACATGTTGCAACTTGCAGCTCAGAGGCCGTCAGGCTGGTGCACATGATCACCAGCACATCAGCCCAATGCCATGCGCGCGTGCCAGGCCATGGCGCGGGCGTGAACGCGGTGGACCGCTACGGCGGCACGCCCGCGCTGGACGCGGTGCGGCACCGCCACGCAGACGTGCTTGCGTTCCTGCGCGCGCACGGCGCGCGTCTGCCCGCCGAGGCCATCAAAGGCGCGGCCGCGGGCCCTGCGGGCGCCGCGTGCCGCAGCGCGGCGCCCTCGCGCTCGGAGCCAGCTCGGCAGGGGCCTTGCAGGCTGGCAGACAGGATTGCGGGCACGCATTGCAGATGTGCTCTGTGGCGCCTACACGAGTCGCTGCCATGCGCCTGGCCGAGGCTGCTCCTCTGCAGACATCCTTCTCATGTTTGGCAAGCGGGCCTGCTTGCACTTGCCCGAGACCCTGGTCGGTTGCAGATGGCGTGGGCGGGTCCATTCGTGCCTGCCTGACGCTTTTGCCACAGCCACACATACAGCGCGTGCGCGTCGACAGTGTCTGCCCTACTGTAACCCTACCCTAACCCGACCCCGGGCGCGCAGGCGACCTCTTCCGCGCGGCGGCCGAGGGCGACGGCGCGCTGGTGGAGCTGCTGGTCGGCAGCAGCGGCCTCGCGCCCTCGGTGGCCGACTACCACGGCCGCACCGCGCTGCACCTGGCCGCCGCCAACGGCCACCTGCCCATCGTCCAGTTCCTCGTCGCCCAGCCGGTGCGGCCCGCCGCGCCGCCGCCTGCTTTTGCCTTATGCGCCCCCAGCAAGGGAGGCTTCGCACTGGCCTAATGCAGGACCCTCCTCATGAACAGGCGCAGCGCTCTTTGGTACCCGTGCTTGCAGGCACTGAGCTCCAGCGGAGGCGACGTGGTGGCTGCGAGTCGCTGCTGAGGCTCCACAGTCCAGGACAGATTTTGACGAGCACAACAGTCTGCACCGGGCAGCCGGCGGGCGGCCAGCGCGCCGCACGCTCGCGCCGCCATAACCCTACCATATACCCACGCGCAGGGCATGGACGTCAATGCGGAGGACAGCGCAGGCGCGACGCCGCTGGCGGACGCCGTGCGCTGCGGCCGGCGCGAGGAGCAGGCGGCGCTGCGCGGCGCGGGCGGGCGCCTGGGCGCCGCCGACAGCGCCGAGCGCCTGTGCCTGGCCGCGGCCGCCAACGACCTGGACACGCTCAACGTGCGCCCGCGCCTGTGCTGCACTTCAGCAAGCAAAGGCGGCCTGACAGGCTCGAGAGCACGCTGCCGCAGCCGCCAGCGACCTGGTTGCGTCGTTGCACGCCTGTGCCTCTGCCTGACATCAGCCGTCCTGAAGGCCTGTCTGTTAGCGCTGACGGGCTCGCTGCCGCGGCCGCCAACCACCTGGAGACGCTTGGCGCGCGCCTGAATCTGGTGTCAGGTAGCCAACGCAAGGGCGAGTAGACAGTTTTGCATACCGCCGCTTTCGCCCTGATCTGTATGCGCTCACATGCGCCTGCTATCGCACCGCCGTTGACGAAAGGCGCGACCGAGCGAGGCGGTACGATCGCGGGGCATAGCGCGCCGGGCACGCCAGCGCTGGGGCTTGCCCGCGCGACATGTGCTGCCGGCGCAGGTGCTGGCGGAGAACGGGGTGGACCTGGGCGTGTGCGACGCCGACGGCTGCACCGCGCTGCATGTGGCGGCCGCGTGCGGCCGCGCCGAGGCGGCCTGCCTGCTGCTGAGCCTGCCCGGCGCGGACGTGCGCGCCCCGCGCCGTCCCAGCGCTGCTGTCGCCGCAGCAGGCTGCTCCTTGCTGTGTGACAGGCCACGCAGGCATGCAATGCACAAGTGGGGCGGCAGCATGATGCCGAGGAATCAATGACAGAGAAATGATATGCCGCATGCAGAAGAGCAGAGCAGAGCAGCATGCACGCGCATGCTCACACCTGCAGGGCCATGCGGTGTGGTGTACACCCAGTCACTCCGGAGCATGTTTGAACCCTGCGATGCCCCTGCGTCAAACAAATAGGGGGCTGCTCAAGTCCCATCATACATGCTCTATGCAGTCAAGCCCTTCCAGCCCCAGTCAAGCCTTTCAGCACCAGTCCGGAGGCTGTGGCCCGCATGCACTCGGTGGCGTGAGCGCATGCAGGCAAGCCCGCTGGACAGGCGCGGGTCGACGCCGCTGAGCGACGCGCATGCGGCCGGCGACGCCGTGCTGGCCGCGCTGCTGGAGCGCGCCGGCGGCCTGCCTGCGGGCCACGAGGCCCTGACCGATAAGTGGGCGCTGCAGCAGGTGCGTGCGCCATTGTGTGCCGCGTCAGGTGCACTGCCGACGCAGGCAGCTGAGCCTCTGCCCGGCCGCCGAGGCGCGCCTGGGCGCCGGCCAGCCGGGGCTGCAGGTCACGCAGGAGCCCCACGCCCTTGACATGACACCCCCGCCGCCGCGCAGCGGGTGCGGCAGGAGCGCGAGGCGGAGCGGCGGCGGCGGCGCGTGGCGCGCGCGGCGGCCGCCGCGCCAGAGGCCGCGCAGGCGGCCGCGCTGGCGGGCCTGGCGGCCGACGTGGCTGCCGGGCTGCCCGACCTGGAGCTGTACTGCGCGGTGGCCACATGGATGCTGCAGGAGGCCGCCAGCCTGGCCGTGACCGGCGCGCGCTGGAGCGCCGCGCAGGCGCGCGCGGGCGGCCCTGCCAGCGGGGATCTCCTCTGGTGGCCTCTCGTGGCGGCCCGGCCTGGCCTTCCTCGGTGGGGGGGTAATCACTCTCGGCACGCACGACTCGACTGAGAGCGCGGCGTGTTGTCTCGCGCCCCGGCCAGCCACATGCCAGGATGCCAGAGCTTTCTGCCAGCGTGGCTGCTAGCAGCGCAGGGCCCGCACGCCTGCACATCAGGGACCCGTCGTGCAAGTGACTGCGCACCCTGGGCCGCGCAAGGCCTTGCTCTGGCCCTGACCAGGCGCGATGCGCTGCAGATGCTGCTGCCAGCGACGCGCCCCGTGTGCCCGGCATGCAGGACGAGCAGCAGGCGCTGCTGGCCAAGGCGGCGCGCGCGGTGACGAACGCGCTTGGCGGCCTGGCCGCCGCGCTGGGCGCCGGCGCGGCGCAGGGGCTGCTGCAGAACCGCCTGGCGCGCCCCTGGTTTTTCGGACGCCTCGGCCGGCCCGTGTAGTTTGTGCCCGCGGTTGTGCATGGCGGCGGAGGAGGGCCCAAGATGTGGTTTGACGCAGAGGCGCTGAATGCGCATGGCAGTCATGTACTTCAGGAGAGTGAAGGTACCTCTGATCCGCGTGACGACCAGACTCATCCAGCGCCTAGTACGGAGATGCCGAGCGACAGGGCCCTGCATGTATGTATGGCCGCCTGCCGTCCGCTGTCGGACATGCATGTCGATGCGCGACAGGCGCGGGCCGCATGCGGCGGGCTGGCAGCGCTCGCGGATGAGGCCGCGCGGGCCGCTGCCGCGGTGCCGCTGCTGCTGGAGCGCGTCCTTGGCGCAGGGCGCGCAAATGACTTCTACTTCAAGGTGCGCACCGTGTGGCGTGCATGCGCGGGCAGCTGGGTGACACCCAGGTGCAAAAACAGTCTTTGCAAGCAGCGCTGGCTTCACGCGTCCGCATACCGTGCGATCTGCCCTGTAGCAGGTTGCGTGGCAGACCGCTGGCACGCTGCAGGGCTCTGCGTCCTGCACGCAGCACGGATGCCAGCATGGTGCCTTTGCAGTGGTGAACATTCAGACTGCGGGCAGGCCCGCGTGCCGCGTGCCGAAGTGCATGCGTGTTAGATGCTAGCACGTGCGGCAAAGACTGTCCTTGTAGCAACAGCTGCATGAGCGTGCTGGCGGACAGGCCTGGGAGAAGAAGCTGCGGCAGTGGCGACATGCGGCCAGCGCGCGCGAGGCGGTCGCCGCCGGCGGCAGCGTGCGGCGGCCTATCATCCGCGTGCGCCTGAACACCGCGCCCACGGAGAACGAGGACGGCGTGTACGCGGCCGAGCGTCCGCGGCGGCGCCCATCGGTGCCCTCCATCATGGAGTGATGAGTGAGATGAGATGAGTGATGAGTGATGAGTGACCCTTACATCTAGGGTGCGTCGCGGTGTCCTTGGGCTGTCGTCAGCGAGCGCGATTGGCCGCGACGCACGCGCTGGGCACGCGTAGCATGTGCGTCACGGCCAAGCCCGCCCATCCTTCAAGGACCCGCTTGTGCCTGGGTTTGTCGCTGCAGCGCCAGATTTTATGAGACACCAAAAGCTGCAGTGGCCTGCAGCTTCATAGTACACCATCGCCGACACTCTTTGCTTTGCGTACACAATGGGCATTGTGACTTTGCGGCATGCCCTGTTGCCTTTGTCTTTTGTTTGCCAGTCCTGCAAAGTAGGCACTGCCATCATGCTGTCATGGGGCACACATGCATGCACAGGCAACCTGCGGCCCTGCTCTGTCCGCTTGCGTCCGTGGTGTGTGGTCATGCACTGCTAGCTAGACCTGGCACATGATTCACTTGCCTGCACTGGCATTTCGCCATCTCAAGGCTGTTGAAGTAGAATGCAAGGCAACACCCTAGAAGGACAGTCCAGAACTGTGCAAGCCGCGTAGCCTGAATGGAGTTGCGTCTGTGGAGAGAGTGTACTACCTGGAAATGTCAGGTCTCATGAGTTTGACGCTGACAAAGCAGATGAGCTCCGTGAGGCATAGCACACGGCATCAGGCATGCATGCAATGCATGCTGAGTTAGTATGCAGGCTGGTGGCACATTGCAAAATGCTCTGCTGGACACGGACCATGCACACCCAGCGCACAATCGTACTGTGCAGTGTAGTGAGTAGTGTGCAGTGTGGAGTGTAGTGTGGGTCACCGCGTAGTGTAGTGTAGTGTAGTGTGAAGGTCACCGCGACAGAGCAACAGCGATGCATGCATTAAGTCGGGTCTAGATCTAGCAGCTCTAGAGAGCGCAATTCGGGGGGGGATCGTTCCACGGAAATGTCCAAGGTCTGCTGCCTGGAACCTGGCACTTACATCCGCTCTGCTGCCCGCGCACGCGTGCGCTCGGTGGTGCTGCTGGTGCTGCTGGGCCCCGCGTGGCCCATGGGATGGAGCACTTGCACGCTGCTTGCGTCCTGCGGGGCTGCGCTGCTGCTGCTGGCATCCAGACCCGCGTCCGGCGCGAACAGCATGGCGCCGACCGAGGTTGGGCGGTATGCAGTGGCCATACAGGCGCGCTCCTAAAGCTGCGTGCGCACCACCCTGTCACAAATCTGCCCGTGCCGAGGCGTGCGCCGTGGTGCCTGGCTACGAGTAATACCCACTCATTGAGCGACCGGCGCTCTGCTCATATGGAGGTGCTCAACTGTGGCGGGGCTGCCGCAGGTGGAGCCAGGGTGCGGCGCTGTGCTTCTGAACCTTGCGCATCCGCTGATTACATACCTGCTCTCCATCGGCGTGTCCACCACGTCCCAGTGCGGCTTGGGAGCTCTGCGGTGCGCCGCTGCTGCGCATGCACCTGTCCGCTGACAGAGACCTAGGCACTGCACCTTTGCGACGGCGCGAGGACCTATTAATAAGTAGCCGCTTTGTACAGAGCTTGCATGTCCTTCCGAGCGGCTGCTCTGTGCAAAGCGTGGTGAAGATATATGCGGGGCACTCCAGTCTCACACAGAAGGGCGGGTGGGGGCGCTTTTCCTGTAGTAAACTGAACAGCGAGGCATACCGTCCGGCAAACCCGTGTGGCCAGGGCCATGGCGCACGACTCGTATGGACCTGTGGACGGCGTGGTGGCGCAGATTGAGGCGCAGCAGTGCCAGGTGCGCGCCTTCCAGAGATCTGCGCTGCGGAGTCGCCCCTGCGCGGCACTGGGCAAGTGGAGTGGTGTTGCAGACCTCAGACACAACGTTCCGGCACGACGGAGCCGCGCTCAACTTGGGTGTGCCGGCGGGCTGCGGCAGATGATCGGCCAGTTCACGGACGTGGACAACTTTGGGGCGCCGCTGGTGGGGCAGCGCGAGTACGGGTATGTCACCATGCAGAGCAGCTGCAACACCTCCACGCAAGTGCTGCTGGAGGTGCGGCCGCCCTGCCGCGCGTACGGCTCCTCGAGCGCAGCACGGATGCGGGGGCTGTGCTTTGGCGACGCAGTGCGTCAGTGCGGGCGAGCTGGGTCCCAGTGCTGAGGGTGCAAGGTGCTGAGCACAGCATGAGATGGAGCATGCTGCAGCTCGCCGTGTTGCCCAATTTGCATGCACAGGAGACATGTTCGTGGGGCACCAGCTTCCCTCTGCTAGTCACCTGAAAAGGGCGGCAGTGAGACGCAGCACCCCCGTGGCACGCCCTCGTCTGTGTCTCCGTCGCTGCACAACAGCCTCCCCGGCACGCGGCCCAGCGCGGGTCCGGATGCGACACTGCCGCGGCGAGCGCCGCCGGGGCCGCGGCGCGCAGGTGTCGCGCTCGCGCGAGCACCGCA
>JAABUO010006419.1_pt1 | contig 13520 bp, 21 predicted proteins | sample 5559291 | NCBI WGS metagenome assembly JAABUO01 (sample SAMN10711878, study PRJNA513372) | rock metagenome | isolation source: Antarctica rocks | place: Antarctica: Victoria Land, Finger Mt sud | reverse complement strand
CCAGCAGAGCTCCTGCCCCAATGTCTATTGGAGTGTGCAGGCCCATATACACCCTTGCAAGTCCAATCCATGCCACCCAGACTGCTGTACCCAGGTACATGGCCAGGGCCCACTCAGAGGGCACCAGATGCTTATCAAGCAGGTAGTGAACAACAAAGAAATTGAGGCACAGTGAATTCATGGTGTGTGAAGAGGGCAACCCATACTCCTGCAGCCCAGCAGTCAACCTCGTTAGAGATGAGTGGGCCGAGGAGCCTGTTAGTTGTGTGCAGAGCAGCTAGCTGAGCAGCAAGCTGACGTGATTAGGCCAGAGTGTTGCTAATGCACAGCCAAATTGCTGAGGATGTAGCAGCAACTATTGCTTATTTGCTATGCTTTGTGCATGCTTCTCAGCCGTGTTCCTGTAAGGAACAGACCTGAGCGTTGACGTTGGCTTCCAGCTCGCTGCCGCCAATCAGTGTGACTTTGTTTCCCTTGTACTCTGATCCAAAAGGCCTTGGAGCGCTGATCAGATCTTTCATTGCATTGCCAACATATAGACAAAGTCCCATTAGCAAAGCTAGTCTGGTGCCGAGCTCTGCCTCTCCTGACCAGATCAAGGAGGGTAGGAAAGTGACATAGAAAGGGACACTGACAGTCCGACTGGACAGGTCAAAGAGGATGGTGAGCAACCAGTTCTCATATCGCTGAGCCTGATGAACCCGCAGAAGTCCCTGTTCCACATGGTATACGACTGTAGGTCTTAGCAGGTTGCGAACTGGAACGTGCAACGGAGGGATGCAACTCAGGATCAGTAAGGTGCTCACGGACGAGAAGCTGAGGGATTGCAACCATGGCTGCGTGTGGAACTCGAGATTATTCAGGCCTTTCGTGGCATAAGCAACCAAACTCGTCGTCATCTTATGTGGAGTGATCAAAACCTTGCTCGCAGGGGATGCTTGGTATGCCCTGCATGGCTCATACCTTGTTCCACATTTCCAACAGTACAATACGCTGCCGTGGAGGACGGCTATGCTGCGATGCGCGGGCTGTGTGATTCTGCCACCGCAGGTCAATCTAGCGAGACCTAGCGACTTTGTCACAACATGCCTGAAGACCAAACGGCACCTGCTGGTCCATCAACTCTGCGATGCCGCGTCCATCATCAAACGCGCAGACCATCGCAGATCAGTTCATCACCTACCTGGACTGAAACTTTCCAGGTAAGGGACACGCTGCTGGGCTGAAGGTCAGGTACATCGTGGGATAGGTCAATCAGCGCTCTCCACACTGCTAGGAAAGCAAACAGCGACGTCCTGTGCATGGAGATCTCACCAGTAGGGACAGCCGATGAGGCTGGGCACCGCACAGTTGTGGTGGCGTTGGATACAGAGGTGGAGTCACTGAGGGCCCTGGACTGGGTGCAAGACAACTTTCACAAGCCAGGGGACATCGTGCACATGGTGCATGTTTGCAAATGCATGTCCTCTCCATTGGAAGTCTTCCATGGTAACATACCTCGCCCCTCACAGCTTGCTGGCAGTCTCACAGTCAATACAAACTGTCTCCACTGCATTGTTCGCATCCACAGGCAACCTGTTAAGATAGTGCAGTATGTGAATGGCAGGTGTACCTGGGACATCTTTGCATGTGGCTGATCCAGCACCTCACAATGAATCAACAGAGCTGGCATCCGCACGGGAGTTTTTCATGGGCAGGTACTATATGCAGACCCACCAAGTATCATTGTTTTCAATGCAGTAGCATGTGCATGCCTGCCTCTGGCTCAAATATGTTTTTACATGCACATTGCGTGTTGACGCTGGACACCACGCCGACCTGTACAGGGTAAAGGACAAATTGGACAAAGCTGGTATACAGTGGGATCTTCATCTCTTTGCAGACACTGTCAACAGTGATGCAACAGACATTGCCATAATCATTCAAAAGACCGCAGAGAAAGTCAGGCCAGCCCTGGTTGTTCTGGCGCATCACGACAAGGTAGCTACTTGGACCCGTGTCATAATATATGCCTCTGCTTTGACTCTCATGCAACATGAGCTTAACTGCAGCTATGCTTTCTCCCTGCAACAACACTGTTTCATGTTGAATCAATATGTGTTGTGCTGCAGCCTAAACAAGGATACTTTGCACCAGGCTCTGTGGCAAAGGTCTGTGAGTCTTTGCCTCTACCTCTATGCATCATTCCATAATCACTCACCTTACTCCAGCCCAAGCGTAGTCAGACATGTGTGCAAAGCCTTTGAGTCACCAGCAGTTTGATTTGCAAGCCAGGAGTATACAGCTTACACAGAAGTACTGATGGGTACTCGGCAGTGTTTGAACCTCGATATATGACTGCTTTCATGTGCATCAGGCGGGTGCGCTGATCAGTCTTTATAAGATCAGTCAGAATTAGGATGGAACTATAGAATCATGAACTAAATACTTTATGGCATGCAGCTGCCTCTGTCCAGATTTGCCTGACATTATGGGAGGTTAGTGGGATATCACAGTAGAATAATTAAATCTGCCAAGCTGCAGCACTTGAGCCATGGCATTGACTAGCACATCAAAGCTGTCTTGTGTATAAATGGGTCTCCAAACGTCACTGCAAGACTTGACGCTTTCAAGGGGACGCTGCTGATCTGTACGACTTTTAATGCAGCCTTGCAGCTTCATGACAGGCTGTGGCACGCTTACATTCTCTCAATTGCACGCCATCCAATATCGCGTCGCACAAAACCTTCTGGCCAATCTATGGTATCCACAGCCTGCAGGAAACACTTGCTGTCAATGCTGCACTGCTTTGGAGCACGAGCTTTGGTCTACAGCTGCAGGCACATATGTGCAAATGCTGTAAGCCATTATGTCATGTCAGGTACCTTGTATGCGTTCTGCTGTGCTTCCAACACATCTTTGCCAGTGGCTGAGATGCCCAAGACGCGGCCGCCAACAGCAGCAAGGTTGTTTGCAACATCTCTGGCTGTACCAGCATGGAACACCTGCACAGGACAAAACCTCTTGTCTGTTGTCCTCCGGTACTCAATTGCTACCTGGGTTCAGAGTGTTAAGCAGACACTTCATGCCAGGGCATGTACAAGCAAAGCTGCAACAATCAAATCCAAACAAACACCACATGCGAGTCCTCACAATGATCCTGTGGTACATGCCGGCTGCATGCCGTGCACATCTGTACGCTCAGCTCAGGGGGACCCCCCTATGCATTACAAAGTTTCCCTGGTTGTGGAGCCCACCTTGGCGGTGGACACCTTGTTGAGACCCTGTATGATGCTGCCCTTCTGATAGCTGCCTGGGTAACCTTTGGCAGCCATGACAACAGTGAGGGCAGCATCTGGCGACCACTGCAGCTTCACATCAGCTAGCTTGCCATCACAGGCTGCTAGGAGTACCTCCAGCAAGTCTGACTCCAGGCGCAGCATCAGGCCCTGACACTCCGGGTCGCCAAACCGCACATTGTGCTCCAGCAGCTTTGCCTGCAAAATGCAATCACATCTGTCTGGTGTCGTGGCTTGACTGCGCTGTGGCATGTTGCAGTCATTGATGTATTCAGTCATCAAACGCCTGCCTCCCCCAAGGGTCAGATACGCAGAGACTTGAGAAGATGCCTGGATGAGGTCCTCTTTTGGCAGCTGGCACATCAACTGTAGCATGACTTGATGTGACCCAGTCCAGACAGCAACATCTCAGTTTGGGCGGCCATGATGTCTCATGTGGCAGACAGCCATGCGTTTGCGTGCTCAAAAGATAGGCTAGTAAGCTTATCATGGGGACATGGCGCATTTTGCACATTGCAATGCACCCAGCCAACACACCAGGCCAAGCACAATGACTCTATCTCCCTGAGATGTCAAAATGTTTTGTACACAAGCTGTAGGGTCAAATGTGCCACCTTCAGGGCATCAGCAGAAGGGCTGCATGGCTTACCTTGCCGTCCTTGATCATGAGGCCAGCAAAGAGGACCCCCCTGTAGGGGCAGCCTTCAGCCACCAGGGCATCAGCTGTGCGCTGCACTATCTCCTGCATCACCTGTTCCTCTATCACTGGGGTAACAGCTGGGGCGGGGGAGTAAGCCCCCATGCCACCTGTGTTGGGGCCTGTGTCACCTTCACCCACTGCTTTGTGATCCTGTAACACGATGCAGTTGTCTGACCATGAGAGCTGACATTTGCCTCATATGCCCTAATGATTCCACGACAGTTGGGCCTTGTACACTGATATTGTGCTGAGACTGTGGGTGACTGGCATGGATTGCGTCAGGTGACAAAGCATGGTTGCCCTAAGCTGCAGCTGCTAGTGTACACTAGCAATGCTGCAATGAACAGCTTGAATGAACCCTGCTGCTAGAGTATGATAGAATCTTTACAGGTCAGTGCCACATCATGCATAGACTTGTGTCAACAAAGCATTGACAAAGTGAAATTACCTTTCAAGAATCGGAGTGTGCTGCATGCTGAACACTGCATCACTTGCTTACCTACCCGATTCTTGACATGTAATTTCACTTTGTCAGGACAGAGCGCTTCAAGATCTTTTGGGTGCAAGGTGACTGGCAAACAGGTTCATTTGTCACTTGCATGTTTTGACAGGACATGATGCCAGGCCAGGTACAGTGAGTGGTACCTGTGCAGAGGCAAGTGCCAGACAGGTAGAGCCATCCAGCAGGGCAAAGAAGGAAGCCTCTTCACCGTCCAGAAACTCCTCAACCACAATGTTGCTGCCTGCATATAGCCATGAACGATGAGCCATGCAGTAAGCTGAGTGCTGCTGGAGTGTGGTATACACATGGCAGGTTGCCACAGATTGCAGTTGGCTCAGCAGCGCCACTTGAGCAACTGCAGCTTGACAGGTGATGAAGCCAAATGCCCTTGAAGACCTGTTCCTCAGATGTAACAGTCTTTAGTGATGAAACTTTCCGGCAAGCCATGCTTGACAGCAAGCATAGATGATAGGTGACTTGTCAACAACCCTAAACCCACAATTACATGAGTGCTTGACTCATCACTGCTCAGATTGCGCCCCAGTACAGAGCACAGCAAAGAGGTTGTGCTGACCAGGAATGGCGTGGTCAAAGAGATGCCTCACCAGCAGCGCCAAATGCTTTGTTGACCAGCATGTCATCCACAGCTGCACATGCTTCATCGAAGGAGGTGGCCACAATGACTCCTTTGCCAGCAGCCAGCCCATCAGCCTTCACCACGATGGGAGCAGCCTGGTCCCTGATGTACATCTTTGCCTGCTCAGGGTTGTTGAAGACCTCGTACTTGGCTGTTGGTATGTTGTACTTTCTGCAGAGGTCCTGTGTGGAAAAGGGACCGCATGAGCAGGACATCAGACAAGCTTCTGGTCCAGTTGCCAAGGAGCACAGCACAGCAGGGCCAGGTTCAAACGGCAGTTGACTTGGAGGTGCAAACACATGACGATTACTGAGTATACTTTGCAATCGTGGCAGGCCATCTGACCGACAGCTGAAATCTGTGAACATGATGTATAGCTGCTGTGGCATGACTATGTCATGTCTAACAAAGCAGATGCTGGAGGTACAAGCAAACGCCCTGCAGATGAAAATTGCAGCCAAGTCACCTTCATGAAGCGTTTGGATCCCTCCAACCGGGCTGCTTTTGCACTGGGCCCAAACACCCTGCAGATAACATTGCTATTGTAATGTTGCTACACTGTCTCAGGATGTGGATGGTCAACAGCTCATCTTGAAAGAAGCATCAATTCAGGATACAATCTTGAACACTGTTTCAAACACATGCAACCTCAGCACTGATTTGACTCCTTGTATAAAGCCAGCAGTGAGGCAGATCGCGGTCAGAGAGGCTCGGAGTGCTGATACCAGTGAGCGCACATGGTGCAAAGTTCACCTGATGTCTGCAACTTCAAGAGCGTCAGCAAGGCCATCTACAAGTGGCTGCTCAGGCCCTATGGCCACCAAGCCAATCTGATTCTGTTTGCACCAATTTGTCACCTGCACTGCAACAAAAGTAGCAGCTTATGTTTGTGGCTCGCTGTTGTTTGTCTGCATCGTGCAGCATATTCAGATGAAATGCAGTGTCAAGATTGCTGCAGGAAAATTAGGCTGCACACACCTGCTCATGCTCAGCTATCTGTAAGTCTGGGATGACTTGCACAGCAGGTTCCATTGCAATTCCAGCATTGCCCGGGCTGCAGTACAAGACGTTGCATTTTGGAGAAGAAGCAAGCTTCCAAGCCAAAGCATGCTCTCTACCACCACCTCCCACCACCAGAACATTGAGCTGCACAATGCCGGGAAATTATTGATGTAAAGATACAGGCATAACCAATATGGTGGTGTGAGTCAAATATGGCAACCCCGTGCAACAGCACAGTAAAAGTGGTATCAGTACCTTGCCCGGACTGTCAGCGACAGCGCGCAAGCTAACACCATGCGCGTGACGGGAAACACGACTGCGTCTGTAACTGGCATGACCATTACAATGGCTTTTGCGACATAGCTGTCCTGCAGTCAGGATCGGCCGACCCAAGTGAGCCCGCAAGCATGCACGAGGTTGCATCGCTCGAGACGAGCACTATTGCCTTCAGCGGTATTGTACATACACAACAAACATGTCACAGCATTGCGCAAAGCAGGCGCAAGAGCCAACCATGCGCAAGCTCTGCAGTCAAAGCGGCCGCAGTCAAAGCATGCTTCTCACACACATTGACCAGAATCCTGACGTGTTCAGAATTCCGAAATTCAGAAAAGCATGTTGACTCGGTTGGCCCGGTGCGCCAAGACCTTATCGAACCAGTTCACCTTGCTGGTGTGGAGCAACGACTTGAAGCGCAATCTTGTAAAATTAATAGACTTGACGTACCACGTTACACCAACAGGTGACGCATTGGTGCACAACTCCCCGAACCCTATCAGAAATCCTGTCTCCATGTTTGCCGCCTGCTGGACAATGTCCGAGAAGTAACATGTCGCTTTGTATGGGATGTTACAGTCCGCATTCGATTCGCTGTGTGTCGTGATAGTCCGCTGCGAGTGCTTCTCTGTGACAAGTGCCAACTTGCAGGCAACCTCAGCCAGCAACAAGACGCATACTTGAGATCCTGTTGACGTTGCAGGAACTTTGTGCAACCATGGCACACTCGATCCTTGCTCAGCAGACCCTTCTGAAAAGCATCAGTGTGGGGACTGGTTCTGTGCACAAGGCTACTACCCTTAGCAAACATGGCAGTGTCTCAACCCCAACAAAGGCAAGCCCTGCTCCCTCACTTACTGTGGCATACTGATCTTCCTCTGTACTCTTCTCTGACTGGGTTTGTTGTGCTACACAGGTTGTTAGAGCCATCTCTGGGCTTGCTCCTTTGCACTCCAAGCATGCTAGTCTGGACAGTGCTGTGGACTTGTCCTTCCGTCTGTACAAGCATGAAAGCGGCAGTTTGAACAGAGTCAATTTGAGCGACCAGCTGCTTGAGAAGGCCTTCTCCCAGAACAATGACACCATTTGGGAGAATGTTCAGAGTCCAAAGATCAGTGCTGTTAACAAGTTGGTCCCCAAGCATACCATATTGATGTGCTGTGCTGTGCTTGCTTGCAGAGCCTGAGTGCTTGTGCATTGCCATGCAATACAGCGTTTACAGTGGTGTGGACAAGAGCAAGCCAATAGTCTTATAAAGCAGAAGTGTTACGCTGCTACCTGGCTCAAAAGGCGCAATCTGATAGGCCTTTGCCTTGGGCTATGTAGGAGCCAGCAGTTGGCAGAGCTGCTGGACTTGCCCACTGATGGCCTGAGTGCTGATCCATCTACACCCAAGGGACAGCAAACCAGTTACAATGGAGTGTATGTCTTGCAACATCGTCAAGATGCAGAGGCCCCAAAGATGAGCCGCTTTGGTACTCGTGAGCAGGTCAGCTCTCTTCTTCCCACTCTTCAACTGTGGCTTCTATGTCAGCTGCTACTGCTGCGGCTCCTGCTGGTGATGTTGCTCAGTGCTTTGCTGGTGTGCTTGTCAGCTTTTGTGAGTTGCTGCAGGGACCACACGTCGAAGAATGATTTGTTGCCTGCAGGGTGAGGCCAACTCAAAGGAGTACCGACAGTTTGTGCAACATGAAGGCAAGGATGTATCAGCCTGGCATGACATTCCTCTGCAAAATGAGGACGGCAGCTTCAACTTTGTATGTGAGATTCCCAAGGAGACATCCGCCAAGATGGAAGTGGCTACAGTGAGTGTTGCTGTGTTCCCAGCATACAACAATTCAGCAAGACACAGCTGTGATTTGTTTGCACCCTGGGCTGCACACAGCGCATACGTTCCACTTTGTATACTGATGGTCTACTGTGACGCAATGGGGACATCAGAAGTTATGATGATGCACAGCACAAAGGTGGGGAGACAAGCTTGTTGTAAAGCTGCAGCTGATCTGGTTTTGGATGACCTGCAGAAAGAGGAGGCAAACCCTCTGAAGCAAGACATCAAGAAGGACAAGCTGCGCTTCTACCCTTACAACATCCACTGGAACTATGGCATGTTGCCCCAGACATGGGAGGACCCTGAGCACAAGAGCGAGGAGCTTGGTGGCATTGCGGTATGCACTCTGAGCGCGTATGCTTGATGCCTTCTGCTCTTTTATCACACCTAGCAGGTTCAGTGTGCCATGCAATGCAAGAGCCACATCTGATAATACTGATGGCTTCTTGTCCAGGTTTTGCTGCCTTGTGATTGCAGGGAGACAATGACCCAGTAGACGTAGTTGAAATTGGCACCACCCAGTGCCAGCAGGGAGGAGTGTACAAGGTGAAGCCCTTGGGAGCGTATGCCATGATTGATGATGGGGAGCTGGACTGGAAGATTGTGTGCATCAGGACAGACGACCCCAAAGCAGATGTCCTGAATGACATTGAGGATGTGGAGAGGTACACTGTGTGCTGCTACACTCATGCTCAATCAAGTTTGTTCTTGGGTTGAATATGTCCGCTGGATTTTTACCTTGAACAAAACCTGTGAGTCCACAAGCATTTTGTTTCTGCGTCAAATACAGCTGACAGATCAAAGCTGTGCTTGGTCCATATTTGCCATGAGTTTCTTTGACACCATAAGAGAAATGTGTTCTGGCTCGAGGTACAGCTGCAGGTTTGTTTCAGGCGGATGCATGGCTGCAGCTTTTGCCGGTTTTATTTTGGCTGTCATGCATGTAGGGAGATGCCAGGTGAGCTGGAGAAGGTGATGATATGGTTCCGGGACTACAAGATCCCAGATGGAAAGCCTGCCAATGCATATGGCTATGACTCACGCCCCATGAACAGTGACTTTGCCAAGATGGTCATTGGTGAGACTCATGAGTTGTACAACAACCTGAAGGAAGGCAAGCGTGAAAACAATGGTGGACTGGCCCTGTCATAGGCGCTGTATGAAAGTTGTTTTTAGTGTTTTTGACTGTAAACAAGCACATCTACACTGGTTGCAGTTTTGAACCCTTGTTGATTATGCTGAGGGAGACTGAGCATTTGCAGTCAGCGCAAACAAAAACGCAAAGCAGGAACTTTTGAAATCTTACATGTCAATGCACAGGAAACAGAAGAGTCTTGCATGTAACACCTTGTGCAGCTTTGATCCTTGGACAACCGCTGTGCTTGACAGGATCATGCAGCTAGCTGCAATTGTGAGGTCTTTTCTATTCACTTACTACTGTGTGAGCTTCACTGCAGATCTTGCAGCTTCAAAGTTGCTTTCTGGTGTTCAGTAGATTGAATCATCTGCACTTATCAACTTCCACTGCCCGGCAGGTAATTCACAGGACCTCACCCTAGGGCCTGTTCAGGCTAAAGCAGTTTGGTTGAGCGTAACTGACCACTCAGTGCTGCAGTTACGCCGATACGGCGTAAATCCTGCCGACAAAAGGCTTTGAGCAAAGCTTTGCGAAGAGCAGGTTGTTGACAATTGCTACGGCCAGATCTTGTGGACTACGATAGGCTTGCAGACACAACGCTTGAAGTCTGCCTGCGCTCCTGTGTCGGCAGCAAAAATATGTCCAGCCCGATAAGGTCTGTGAATTCTCTTGCTTTGTGATGCTGTTCGGTTGAGAGCTTTGCTTTCAACTTTGATCGACGGCAAAGGCTTGTTCACGTGCCTGTTTTTGTATAAATGTCTGGCTTGCTAGACAGGTCACAATATGTGACCGATTTTCTGCTTGTTCTGCAGCGAGCGCGCGAGATCTGAGTCACCTGCCGGGGACGTAGCTGCAAATGGAAAAGGTACGCTTCATCGGCTTATATACCTTTGATGTCATGGTACTCTTGCGTGTTGAAAAATGCTGACTTGACCGGCGACGAAGGGTCTGATCAAATCAGGCCCAGCTGACTCCTTTACTGCTTTTGGACTAACGCAAATACTCTTGTAGATTCTCCTGTCCGAGAACGGGACAGGTCTCCCATGAGCGTCAGTCCCAGGTACGAAGTCTCGTCAGCAGAAAGCTTGGCCAGCGATACTTGAGCCTATGAGCACAGAGTAGCCTAGCCTAACCCTTTCCCTGCTCACAGCAGGGCTTGCAAGCTCAAGCAGCTGCAGATTCTGCCTCTATAGTTCAGACATGCACAGGCCTCAGATCACAGACTTGCACACGCCCATCTTATAACGCTTCTGAGCAGCACAGCACTGCACAGACTTCACGCCAATGCACAGACCTCAGATGCACAGTCCTCATGCTGATCAGATGCACCAGCTAATCACTGCTCAGAACCCTGCTTTGTGCTAACCAGACGCCTAATTTGATCTGTCAGGCGCACACGGGAAAGAAGCCTCAGCCGTGAGAGGCCTGCTGCTGCCTCACGGTCAAGATCGAGATCAAGGTCCCGCAGCAGATCCCGCAGCAGAGTCAGGGCTGGAGACTGGAAGGTGAATGCACTGCTTTGATTCAATCACATCAAGAATGTCAAACGTGTCTCCTGTGCCTTACAATGCAACGACACTTGATAACTTCTCATTGCAGAGAAAACTGGATGACCTGGTGGACAAGGGGTACGTGCATAGAAGTGACATCACAGACCACATCATGCAGGCACTTGAAGGTAAGCAGAAACATACTGGGTTGCAACATTGCAAGCATCTGCTGTGTTATTGATGTGATAAAGGGATGAGCTGCTTCATGCTGACTGCTGTTTGTACTGCAGAGCTATCTGATACAGATGCAGAGTCTGCTGTAGACAGCTTTGGCAAAAGTGACTTTCGCCGTGTCAACAACAAAGGTGCATTCTTGATGGGCATCATTAGGCGTGTCAAGACTGAGGGCCCAGATAGAACCCACCGCACTTCAGACCTGGACAGGATGCACAAGTCTGTTAGGAACCGCCTCACAGATCTGATTGACAAGGTGATCACATGCTTGCTGCTCATATGCTTGTTTTGGAACGCTGTCAAAACAAGCGCTGCATCTTGTTATGCATGGCTACCATTGATGGCCATGTGCATTGCTCTTTTATGCACTTGTTCACAATAGGCTACCTGAGAAACACAGTTGCGTCGTAACCTCCGCCCAGCCAAGTGCATTATCTAAGATGCATATGCTGTGCATTGTGATTGGCTTGTTGCTGTGAGACATCGCTGTTGTCTGCAGGGTCTTTTGTCCAAGGAGGACTTGCATGTGAACATGTGTGATGCCCTGGCCAACTTACCCACAGACCTGGGCCTTGAAGCCATTGAGACCTTCAGTCGTCGTGCTTCCAGTGAGCCTGTGCGCAACAAGACAGGATTCATGGTAAAGTTGCGTCCTGATCTGCTGCTTCACAGTGCTGAAGTGATCCAACAGCCAGACTTGATTGCATAAGATGTTGTTGGCATGTTCTGTTGTGGATTCAGTGCTGATGCATGGAATCAGAACTTGTACTTCCTGCTACAGTGTGCAAGCATTGCAAACGTCTAATCTGCATGCTGACTGAGATATACCTGCAGATCAGCATAGTGAAGAGGTTGAGAGAGGACATTGCACCACCCAGAGGGTATGGTGGCAGAGGAGGCTATGACAGATATGACAGAGGTGGTGGTGGTTATGGCAGGTAGGCTGAATGCATTCCCACATGCAGCCAAGCTCATCAATGCATTGCCCTTTAGTGCCTACAGGCAAGCTGCACAAATCAAAGCAATGCACTGCAAGTAACATCAGCATAGGTCCGCATGATGTGTATGCTTGGTGTTCTGTTTGGCTTTCAAGTCAGTGAATCAGTGATCCTTTGACAACTTCACATGCTTGCATGAGAAGCTTTGGTGCTTGTAGGGACAGGTACGATGACTACAGAGGTGGCGGAGGAGGTGGCAGGTATGGAGACCGCTACGACAGATATGATGACAGGGGCTATGGTGACAGATATGATGATCGTCGCTATGATCGGTACAATGACTCTTGCTACTAAAGCGTGACTACAAGGCTGCCTGTCTGATGCAGCACAGTTGCTCTTTTGCTGCGTAGTGACCAAATGTAGTGTGACAATGTCAATGCACCACAAAAATGTTAACTTGTTTGCTGGACATGTGGATGCAGCAGCAGATGATGCTAACATGGTGTCATATGCAGGTACTGAGGAAAGTAGAACAGTGGTGTCTGACAGTAGTATTCTGCCCTGTCAAAAGCCACCATCAGCTTTTTGTTTCTGGCAGTCCACGCTTGTATTCAGTGTGGCATAGCTTCAGCTGCAGCTGGAGAAGGCACGCCAGATCTTTGCTTGATGTGAGCAGTCCTGATGCGATCCTGTGAAGCCAGCTTGTCTGCGCCTTCCTACATGTCTGCTCTGTGTTTGCCAATGGAAGCTCGCAGCAATCCAGTAAAATACAAGATGCATGTTCTGATCAATGATGTGTGTTGATGAACTTTCGTGGTTGACGTTCTGTCTGCAGCACCTTGTGTGCTCGCTTGCATTGCATGGTGGGCTCTTTGTCGAGTACTCCCTGTTGTTTGGTCGAATTAGTTTCGTGCGTGCGTGTACACATGTGCTGAAGCTACCAATCCCTTTCAGGGCTTTTCTTACACTGAAGTGACACACCATACAGCTGGCATCATAAGTCTGCTTACACACATTTGCATTTCTGTGGCCTTGAACATTGTTGTGCATCCCCAACTGACATATGAACATCACTGATGTTACATCAGTCACCATACCATCAGGGATTGCACACCTAACTCTGCAACCCCAGCTGTTCAGATTCCTGCAAACCCTAGCCATATTCAAAATTTCCAGCCAAGCACGGTATAAGCTGTTGGCAAAAGGCTGACGCAGTCAGCAGTCGAAGTCAACTAGGGGCTAAACTCTCGCATTTTTTTCTGCACAGGCTGTGCAATGTGCTAGGTGAGCCTCTGCAAGTGGTTGCACTGAAACAAAGGTTTGCTGACTGATCAGGCTCAACCTCTGTCAGAGGCAAGCTTGTCCAGGCAGCAAGCCTTTGCTACCCCTTGTGTAAGCAGCCACTGCTTCCTGCTTGCTGCTTTGCTGAGAAGAGTAGATACTAGGCAAGACAGCTGGCCTGTTTTGCCAGAAGGTTTGACCTTCACAGGGTAT
>JAABUO010006418.1_pt1 | contig 13521 bp, 8 predicted proteins | sample 5559291 | NCBI WGS metagenome assembly JAABUO01 (sample SAMN10711878, study PRJNA513372) | rock metagenome | isolation source: Antarctica rocks | place: Antarctica: Victoria Land, Finger Mt sud | reverse complement strand
CGCCCGAGCGCCGACCGCTGCCCGGGCGTCAGCTCGCCGGCGGTCGCGGCCACATTGCGCAGCGCGGCCGGAGAGGCGAACACGACGGTCGCCTCAACGGCCAGCGCGGCATCGGCTAGCGCGGCGGCCGTCAGGGTGCCCGGCTTGGTGACATCGGCTGCCGGAACCGCCGAGGCTACCCCGAGCGCGGGACCGAACAAGGCGAACGGCGCGAAGGCCGCCACCATCCGGTCCTCGTCCGTCAGCCCGTACACCTGCCGGACGACGTGGAGCTGGGCGTGTACCTGCCGGTGCAGGTACAGCACGCCCTTGGCCGGACCGGTGGCTCCGGAGGTGAAGACGACCGCGGCCTCGGCATCGGCTGTCACCTCGGGCAGCGGATGCTCGTCCGCAGCCAGCTGTTCAGCCGCTAGCTCGGCCAGGGTTTCCCGCACGCCGAGAAGGCGGCGCTCAGCGGCAGGGGCTGCCCCGTCCTGCAGCGAGCCGGTGCCAGCCGGCCAGCCGGTGCCGGCCAGCCAGCGCGTGCCCGGCAACCGCATCGCACGTGCCGCCGCGAGGCCCTGGGCGGTGCCGATGACGTGATCCACCCTGGCACCGCGCAGCGCTCTGCCCATGCCGCGCAGCCCCAGGCCCTTGTCCGCCACCACGATCACGGCGCCGGCCCGCCACACCGAGTACACCGCCACGGTCAACTCGATCGAGGGCGGGACGAGCAGAGCCACCCGCTGGCCCGGTGCCACACCGGCGTTCGCCAGACCCGCGGCGGTGTCGCGCACCCGCCGGTTGAGCTCCGCCCAGGTGATGCTCGCGCCGCCCACCTCGGCCGTCGCGATCTCGTCCGGGGTGCGCGCGGCCCGGTCGACGAGCGCCTGCCACACCGACGGGGCGGCGGTGTCAGCCTGGGCAACGGTATCTGCGTCACCAGCTGCGGCCGGCTGGCTGGAATCCAAGTCGTGCAACCACCGGGCGACGTCCTCGGCATAGCGCGGGGCGTCCTCGGGAAGCAGGTGTGATGCGCCGGCGTAGCGGTGGACATCGGCGCGCGGCAGCCGGATCAGCAGATCACGCAGGTACTGCTCGCCGAATACCGGATCGCGCGGGCCCCACAGCAGCAGCGCCGGCACGTCCAGGTCCTTGATGCCGCCGCTGATGACGTCCAGCGCCGGCCGGCTCGGGTCGTCCTCGCCGAACGGGATATCCGCGACGAAGTCCCCGACGGACCGGCGGCGCCGCGCCCCGTGGTACGGCGCGGCGAACGCCCCACGCACCTCGCTCGGCAGCGGCGGCCACGACAGTGCGGTGGCGCTGCGGACGAAGACCGGCGTCCGGACGCAGAGCGAGTCGCGCAGCATGCGCAGGTGCGCCAGCCGGATCAGGGCGGGCGGTCGGGAGTCCTCAGGCTGGTGTACGGCGGTATTCGTCAGCACCACACCCCGCACCTGCGCGCGGTGTTCCAGCGCCCAGCCGAGCGAGATTATGCCGCCCCAGTCGTGGGCGAGCGTGACGACAGGGCCGGTGATTCCCAGTGCGGCGGTCAGGGCGCCGAGGTCGCGCACCCGCTCGGCCAGCGTCCGGGGCGCCGGCAGCCGCTCGGAGTACCCCATGCCGAGCTGGTCGGGGGCGATGACCCGCCAGCCGGGAGGGGCGGCCGCGAACATCCGCCGCCAGAGGTAGGACCAGGTCGGGTTGCCGTGCACGCAGAGCAACGTCGGCTGGTCCGGCGACCCGTCGCCAACAACGGAGCCCGCTTCCGAGTCCAGAAGGTGCCAGGTGTGCCGGACGCCGTCCGAGCCCGGCACCTCGACCGTGCGTGACCAGGCCGGATCGAGTCCTGGAAGGCCGGTCAGGTCCGGTGCCGGACCGGGCAGGGGCGGGGCTTTCAACGAGGTGGCGCGGGTCACCACTCCAGCTCGAGACAGCTCGCGTTCAGGCCCGATCCCACGCCCATCAGCAGCACCTTGTCACCACGGTTCAGCGAGTCGGCGCGGGTCGCCAGCGTGAACGGCACCGAGGCCGGCCCCATGTTGCCACGGGTGGGAAATGTCCGGGGAACCCGGTCGGGGTCGATGCCCAACCCGGCGCAGATTGCGTCGGTGTGCACCTGCGACACCTGGTGGATGACGTACAGGTCGGCGCCGTCGGACCAGTCGAAATGCGCCCGGGCGTCCCGCCAGAGCTCGACGCACAGCTCCAGGCCGTACTTCAGCAGGTTCTTGCTGTCGGTGCGCATCAGCTCGACGTCCCCGACGCACAGCTCGTGATGCGACGTCGACGCCCGGGTCGCGCCACCGATGATGCGATGACCCTCGGGATGCCGGTCGGCACGGCCCAGGACCATGGCCACCGCTCCGGAGCCCAGGGTCAGCGTCGCGAACTCGGCAATCACATCCTTGGACGTCGAGGCCTCGTCGGCGAGCCTGCGCAGCGCCGCCTCGTGCGCCGGGCGAGCATCCTCGCCGCACACGATCAAGGCGTGCTCGATCTGGCCAGAGTCGATCATGGCAGCGGCCAGCTGCATGCCGTTCAGGAAGCCCAGGCAGGCATTGGTGATGTCGAAACTCTGGCACGAGCTCGGCAGGCCGATCGCGTCGTGCACCGATGCGGCGGTCGCGGGCTCGAGGTGGGCCCGGCTGACGGAGGTGTTGACCAGCAGGCCGATGTCCTCGACGCTGACCCCGGATTCGGCGATCGCCTTGCCCCCTGCGATCGCGGCGCCGTCGGCGAAGGTCGTGCCATCAGCCCACCAACGCCGCTCCCGGATACCGGCCAGCCGCTCGATGAGTCCAGGACGAAGACCCACCCGCCGGTAGGCTTCGACCAGTCCCTCGTCCAGTTGCGCTGAGGTGACGACGACAGGTGCGTCGATCAGGGCGACCGTGAGTACGGTGGCGTTGGTCGATCGGAACTCCGAGTTGCCCGCCATGTCCTACCTTCTGCAAGCGACGTCGGGTCGCTGCACCCGCGTCGTTCCGCCCGCTGCGACGTCGCTGCAGCGATATCTCGCATTCAGTGTGCCATCGTCCCTGCGCTCCGCCACCATCACAAGTCCGGTCCGGCGCCGGGCGGCTACCGCTGCGCGCGCCCGTACCCGCCGGTGTGGCGGTGTCCCCGGCAAGCGCTATTGAGCACTTCGCGCGGTATTATACCGGCGTGAACTCAGACTTCGACGGTTTCCGGCCGAGTGAACTCTCCCCGGCCGAGAACGGGCGTCGGGGCCTGCTCCGCCCGAAGCGATCGGCCCACACCGGTGATTCCGAGCGGGGCGCCGGATCGGTTCGCCGAGGCGCGCTGCTCGGGGTCCAGATCGTCGCCGCCGTGCTGTCGCTCACGGTCCTGGTCGGCAGCGGCATCGCCTGGGCCACCTACCGCAACTTCACCGCCGACATCCGCCGCGTCGAGATCAGCACCCACTCGACGGCCGTGGCGAAGAACATCGACGGCAGCGCGGAGAACATCCTGATCGTCGGCAACGACGACCGCGACACCGCCACGGACGCGGAGCTGGCGCAGCTGGGCACCACCCGGGATGGCGGGTCCTACAACACCGACACCATGATGCTGCTGCACGTTCCCGCCGACGGCAGCAAGGCGACCGTCATCTCGTTTCCGCGCGACTCCTACGTCGCCATCCCGGGCCACGGCAAGAACAAGCTCAACTCCGCCTACGTCGACGGGGTCGCCGACAGCCACGGCAACAAGGCTGCCGGCGCCTCACTCCTCACCGACACGCTGGAGAACCTCACCGGGCTCAACATCGACCATTTCGTGCAGGTCGACCTGCTCGGCTTCTACCGCATCTCCAACGCGATCGGCGGCGTCACCGTCTGCCTGAACAGCGCCATGCGCCCGGCGACCCACACCGGCCAGATCGGCAACGGCTTCGACTCCGGCTACGAGGCGGACGGCTCCTTCGTCCGCAGCTACTCGGGTATCGACCTGAAGAAGGGCGACAACGTCATCCGCGGGACGCAGGCACTTGCCTTTGTCCGGCAGCGGCACGGCCTGCCGGCCGGTGACCTGGACCGCATCAAGCGGCAGCAATACTTCCTGTCCGCGGTGTTTCGCAAGCTGACGTCCGGCGGCATCCTGCTGAACCCGTTCAAGCTGCAGCACCTGCTCAATGCGGTCACCTCGTCGCTGACCATGGACCAGAGCCTGGATCCGGCCAAGCTCGCGCAGCAGATGCAGAACCTGAGTGCCGGCAACGTCACCTTCACCACCATTCCGCTGGCCGGTGAAGACCCGAACTCGCCGGTCGGCGACGTCGTGCTGGTCAACACGGCCGCCGTGCCCGGCTTCATCAGCTCCCTCATCGGTGGCCAACCGGCGAAGGCCCCCCAGAGCCCCACGACCGCCGATCCCAAGACCGTGACGGTCACGGTGGTCAACGACAGCGACTCCCTCGGTCGCGAGAACGCCAATGCCGCCGCGTTGCGGAAGCTGGGCTTCAAGACCACGGTCCCGCCCGCGACGACCGACGTGGTGCAGAAGACGACGATCGAATACCCGCCGGGTGCCGATACCGCGGCGCGGGCGGTGGCGAAGGTGGTGCCGGGTGCCGCGCTCTCACAGAGCGACGGCGTCAGCGCGGTCACCCTGATGCTCGGCAACGACGGCGTCCAGGTTCCGTCTGCTGGGTCCTCCGGTGGATCGTCCGGTTCGTCGTCCGCGACTGGCCAGAGCAGCGCCCCGGCGTCCGCCAGCCACCCGGTCACCACCAACGCGGCCCAGGCCGGCTGCATCAACTAACTCCCAGCTTCGGCTGATCAGCGGCTGGTGCTGGAGTATCTGGACGCGGCCGACGCCAGCCTGAAGACGTTCCGGGGGGTCGCCCGCTGAGCTGGGCTTGCCGGGCAGCACCCGCGCGTGATGGGCGATGATCGCGGGGTGACGACAATGCGGGAGCCGGCCTGTCCCAAGCACATGGTGTTCGGCCCGTGCGGCGGCGTACGTCCGGACCTTGCGTGCGAGATGGGATCGCACCGCTGCCCGTTCACCGAGCGTCCCGCGGTGACCTGGCCGCAGCGCCCGGCCGGCGGTCCGGTGCCGTTCAGCAGCTTGCTCGATGCTGCCTCCCGCGGCCCGGTGGTGCTGACGGACCTGACGCTACCGGCCTTCGACCGGGCCGCCGTGGGCGAGATCACCGGCATCCTGCGCGGCTCGTGCGACGCCGTCCTGGTCGGTGAGCACCAGAACCGGCCGGACTTTCCGCCGACCCTGATGACGGACCTGATCCGCGAGGCCGGCGGCGTGCCGTGGTTGACGCTGACCTGCCGGGATCGCAACAGACTGGTCCTGGAACAGGAGCTGGCCGGACTGCGGGTGGCCGGTGCGGACGGCGTGCTGTGCGTGACCGGGGACGGCCGGGCGCCGGGGGTGCGTCCGGACGTGACACAGGTCTTCGACCTCGACGGCACCCGGCTGGCCGGGCTCGCCGCGGCGACGGGCCTGGCGGTCGCCGTTCCGGAGGCCCCGCACGCCCCACCGCGGGCGTTGCGTCCCGAGCGGTTGTTGCAGAAGCAGCGGGCCGGCGCGCACCTCGCCGTCCTGAACCACGTGGGCACCGCGGCCGAGCTCGGCGCCTTCGTAACGGCCGCCCGCGGCTTGGGCGTCACCCTGCCGATCATCGCCGGGGTCGCCGTCTACACCGACGAACGGTCGGCGCGCGTCCTGCAGAACTTTCCCGGCCTGGAACTCGATCCGGCGCCGGTCGAGCGGGTGCTGTCCTCCGCCGATCCGCTTTCCGCGGGCATCGACGCCGCCGTGGGCGAGGCGCGCGAGCTGCTGGCGATCGAGGGAGTGGCCGGGGTGAACCTGTCCGGCCTGGCGTCGGCCCGGGGTGAGACCGCCGCGGCCGAGATCAAGGCAGAGATCGGACGTCGGATACGGTCGGCTGATGACTGAGTCGCAGGCCATGGCCGACGAGTTCGACACCATGGCGAAGTGGACGGCGGACGCCGTCGAGAGCCTGGGCCCGGACCACGCGGTACCCGCCGGCTGCCGGGGCAGTGGCAGCCCCGCAGCATTGGAGTGGCTCGCCGAGCGGCTGGGCCTGCGGTCGGGCCTGACCCTGCTGGACTCCGGCGCCGGCGTGGGCGGACCGGCCGAGCTGGCGGCGCGGCAGTTCGGTGTGGCCCCGGTGCTGGCCGAGCCGATGGTCGATGCCTGCCGGGCCTCGGCGCGGCTGTTCTCCCGTCCGGTCGTGATCGCCTCCGGGGAGCGGCTGCCGTTCGCCGCTCACAGTTTCGACGCGGCGTGGAGTCTGGGCGTGCTGTGCACCGTCGAGGACCAGGACGGACTGCTGAGCGAGCTGCGGCGGGTCGTCCGACCGCGCGGCGCGATCGGGTTGCTGGTGTTCCTGCGGGCGGTGCCGAGGCTGCCGACCCAGCCGGAGGGCAATCACTTTCCCTCCTCGTACGAGCTGGCGGCACTGCTCGACCGGGCGGGGCTGGCGGTGTGCGAGCAGGCCGTGCTGACCGACTTCGCCGCCGCGCCCGAGGAGTGGCAGGCAGCCGTGAACCGGGTCGACACGGTCATCGAGCAGCGACACGGTCACGACCCGCGCTGGCAGACCGCGCAGGAGCAACAGCAGCTGATCGGCAGCTTGATCAAGGACGAACTCGTTCAAGGCACCCTCGTCTCGGCGGTCGCCACGAGCTGAACGAGGCAGCATCAGCCGGCCCAGTATTCAGCCGACAGTCTCGGGCGGTCAGCATCAGCTGGTCTGGGTCAGGCGGTGAGCTCGGCCAGCGCCGCGGCGATGGTGTCCGCGCTGAGCCGGCGGGTTGCTCGCCCGACGGACAGCTCGCAGCGGACCACCCGTGGGTCCGCGGTCGCGCTCGCCTGCGGCCACACCCACAGGCTCTGTTCCTCCGCCAGCCGTCGCGCGTTGGCGGCGAAGCGTTCGGCGGAAACGTCGAACAGCAGGTGCATCATCGGCGTCTGCGGCGGGTCGGGTACCACCCGGACGCCGGGAACGGCGCTGACCGCACGGGCAATCGCGCGGGCGTGCTCCAGGTTGGCCGGCATCGCCGCCAGCCGCTCCGGGAGCAGGGTCAGCGCGGACGCCGCCGCCGGCCACATGCCGTGCAGGGTCCCGCCGAGGCGACGGCGCCACTCCCGCACCTGGGCCACGACCTCGGCCGTGCCGGCGACGCAGCAGCCGGGCAGCGCGCCGATTCCCTTGTAGAACGAGACGTAAACCGTGTCGAACAGCGCGGCAATCTCGGCCGGCTGCCGGCCGTAGCCGGCCGACGCCTCCCAGAGCCGGGCACCGTCCAGATGTACCACGGCGCCTCGCCCGCGCGCCCACTCGACCTGACTGGTCAGCTCGTCCCAGCCGGGCAGCTCACCACCGAGATCACGCTGCGGCAGTTCCAGCAGCAGGGCCGCGAACGGCTCGGCCACGGCCTCGAGATCGGCGAGCGTTATCAGCCGGTCGGCGCGGCCCACCGGCCGGCCGACGAGCGCGTGCAGCCGGCGTGCGCCTGGTTCTCGTGCTGGTCGAGGTGGCAGAACGGATGCCACAGCACGGTGCGCTGGCCGCGGTTGTCGGCGTGCACCCGCAGCGTCGCTCCCTGGGCCATCGTGCCGCTGGGCAGGAATACGGCGGCAGGCTTGCCGAGTAGTTCGGCGATGTGCTGCTCGAGATCGGTGACGATCCCGCCGTCACCGTAGACATCGGGGATCACGTCCTGACCGATGGTGGCGAGCAGGTCCCCTGGATGAACCAGGCCGTCGCCGATGAGAAATTCCGAACAGGCCGCTCGCCGAAGGCGGGTCTCGTCATCCACGCAGCCCAGTATCGCGCACCCTGCAAAGGACTCCCGCAGGCGCGATGCACTGCTGGCGTTGTGGCCAGCTGAGCACGCACGTCCCCTTGACCCACTTCCTATAAGACTTGTAACATCCTGTTAACTTTGGTCCTATACGTCGAGAAGAGATGCCATGCGCGTCCAGCGAGCAATGCGCGACCGTGCCGCCACGTTCCTGCTCAGGCGGCGAGTTCCAGGCGGCTGCCGAGCCGTTGTGGCCGCCGCCGCGCTGCTGGCCGGCTCGTTCACCGGAGTGCTGGTCACGCCCGCCGCCTCCGCGGCCACGCCCCCCTGGATGGACGCCTCGCAGACTCCGGCTCAGCGCGCCGCCGAGGTGCTGGCCGTGATGACGCTGGACGACAAGTTGTCGCTGATGCACAACACGACCAGCTGTCAGTACGCCGGCTGTACCCCGTCGTCCTTCTCCGGCGGCACCCTGCCCGCGCTGCACCTGCAGGACGGCCCGGTCGGCGTCGGTGACGGGGTGACCGACGTGACGCAGTTGCCCGCACCGGTGGCCGGTGCCGCGAGCTGGGACACCTCGCTGATGCAGCAGTACGGTTCGGTGCTCGGTTCCGAGCAGTGGGGCAAGGGCGTCAACGTCGTACTGGCCCCGACCGTCAACATCGTGCGTGACCCGCGGTGGGGACGGGCCTTTGAATCACTCGGCGAAGACCCTTACCTCGCGGGACAGATCGGCGCGGCCGACATCAGTGGCATCCAGGCACAAGGCCCGATGGCGCAGGTGAAGCACTACGCGGTCTACAACCAGGAGACGAACCGTAATTCGACGTCGGACAATGCCATCGTGGACGAGCGGACCCTGCGCGAGATCTACCTGCCGCAGTTCGAGGCGGCGATCAACCAGGGCAATGTCGCGTCGGTGATGTGCTCGTACTCCACCGTAAACGGGCAGTACGCGTGCGAGAATTCGCATCTGCAGAACGACATTCTCAAGGGCAGCCAGGGGTTCGCGGGCTTCATCACCTCCGACTGGGGCGGTACCCACTCCACCGTGGCGTCGGCGAACAACGGGCTCGACATGGAGATGCCCGACAGCGACCTGTACTACGGCAGCGCGCTCAAGACCGCCGTCCAGAACGGCCAGGTCTCGCAGGCGACCATCGATGACCACGTGCGCCGCATCCTCACCGAGATGTTCCGGTTCGGCCTGTTCGACAAGAGCCAGACCGGAACCAAGAGCTCGGTCGTCACCAGCAGCGCGCACACCGCGACGGCACTGCAGGTCGCCGAGCAGGGCAGCGTGCTGCTGAAGAACAGCGGTCCGGTGCTGCCGCTGGGTACCGGTGCCCACACCGTGGCGGTGATAGGCGCGGACGCCGGCGCGCAGGCGCAGACCCAGGGCGGCGGCAGTGCCGGGGTCAACGCCTCGTACACGGTGACGCCGTACGCCGGGATCAAGAACCGGGCCGGCTCGGGCGCGAGCGTCAACTACTACCAGGGCGTAGCCGGTTCGGACGGGGCGCTGCCCGCGGTGCCGGCAAGCGCCCTCACGCCCTCCCAGGGCAGCGGCAACGGGTTGTACGGGCAGTTCTTCGCCAACACCGGGCTGACCGGCGCAGCCGTCGCCACCCGTACCGACCAGAACCTGGACTTCAACTGGGCGGGCGCGTCGCCCAACGCCGGAGTGGCGACGACGAACTGGTCGGCCAAGTGGACCGGCGCCGTGCACCCGCCGACGACCGGCTCGTACACCTTCTCGCTCACCAGTGACGACGGCAGTCGGCTGTACGTCAACGGCCAACTGGTCATCGGCAACTGGGCGGACCAGGGCTCGACCACCAAGACCGGGACGGTGACACTGACCGCCGGCCAGGCGGCCACCGTGGAGGTCGACTACTACCAGGGCGGCGGTTCGGACAACCTCACCCTCGGCTGGCAGGTGCCCGGCCAGTCGCTGCAGGACCAGGCAGTGACGGGCGCCAAATCCGCTGACGTCGCCGTGGTGTTCGTGAGCAAGTACGAGTCCGAGGGCTACGACGTCGGGGACATCGACCTGGGGTCCGCGCAGAACAACCTGGTGAGCGCGGTGGCCGCCGCCAACCCGAACACGGTGGTGGTGCTCAACACCGGCTCGGCGGTCACCATGCCATGGGTGGCTGGAGTCAAGGGTGTCGTCGAGGCCTGGTACCCCGGCCAGGAAGACGGAAACGCGATCGCGGCGCTGCTGTACGGCGATGTCAATCCCTCCGGCAAGCTGCCGGTGACCTTTCCGGCGAGCCTGAGCGACGTTCCCGCCAGCACTCCCGCGCAGTGGCCGGGGCAGAACGGCACCGTCCAGTACTCCGAAGGGCTCGGGGTCGGTTACCGCTGGTATGACGGCAAGAGCATCGCGCCGCTGTTCCCGTTCGGGTTCGGGTTGTCCTACACCACCTTCGGCTACAGCGGGCTGACGGTGGGAACGCCCGATGCCGGTGGCAACGTGGCGGTGGGCTTCACCGTGACGAACACCGGCACCCGGACCGGCAGCGAGGTCGCCGAGGTCTACGTCGGTGAGCCGGCGGTGACCGGTGAGCCGCCCAAGAGCCTGCAGGGATTCCGGAAGGTGGCCTTGGCAGCCGGCGCGTCCAGCCAGGTGAGTCTCACCCTGCCGGCCCGGGCGTTCCAGTACTGGAACGGTACCGGATGGACGGCCACCGCCTCGTCCTCGGCGGGTGGTGACGTTCCGTCCAATGCCCTGGACGGCAGCGCCTCGACCCGGTGGAGCACCGGCACCGCGATGGCGAACGGGCAGTACTACCAGGTGGATCTGGGCACTGCCAGGACATTCGACCAGGTCACGGTCGATGCGGGCGGCAGCACCGGCGACTACCCGCGCGGGCTGTCGGTGCAGGTGTCCGGTGACGGGGCGTCCTGGACGCCGGTGGCCAGCGCGACGGCCGTCACCGCGAGCCAGACCGTCACGTTCGCCCAGCAGACGGCACGGTACCTGCGACTGGTGCAGACGGGCAGTTCGACGTCCTGGTGGTCGATTGCCGAGCTGACGGTGTCCGCCGCGTCCGGCGGCAGCACCGGGGGAAGCCCGACAGCGCTCGCCCGCGGGGGCTGGACGGCGAGCGCCAACCCGTCGAGTGGTGATGCCCCGGCCAATGTCCTGGACGGCAACCTCGGCACCCGGTTCTCCACCGGCACCGCGATGGCGTCCGGGCAGTACCTGCAGGTCGATACCGGCTCGGCACATACCTTCGACCAGGTGGTCATGGACTCCGGCGGCAGCAGTGCTGACTACGCCCGGGGTTACACCGTCCAGGTATCGAACGACGCGAGCAGTTGGACCACCGTCAGCACCGGAGCCGGGACCGCCGCGGTCGTGACGGCTCGCTTCGCCAACCAGAGCGCCCGCTACGTGCGGATCGTTCAGACCGGCAGCTCATCGTCCTGGTGGTCGGTCGCCGAGCTCAACCTGTACGCCGGCTGACCTCAGCCGGATCAGTTCAGCAGTTGAAAGCAGCTCAGCCGGTCACGGTCCTGCAGCCGAGGCTGCTGTCCGTTCCCGTGGCGTAGTTCCGCGCCGTCACGCAGACCCGGTTGGTGCCCTTGGCCAGCGTCACCTGGTAGCTGTAGCCGTGGGCGCCGGTGATTCCGTAGGCGGCGTTGACGTCGCCCCGGGTCACCGCGGTGTTGCCCCAGGCGACGTGCTTGCCGTTGACGTCGATGATGGCCTCGATCGACCGGGTGGGAGCGTCGTAGTCGAACATCCAGCCGTTGACGATCGCCTTTCCGGCACTGACCGAAATGGTGTCGAGCGTGCCAAGCGGCGAACCGGACAGCCGGAACGAGCCGCAGCCCAGCCTAGTGCTGGCCCCGGGACCGAGATTGAGGGCGTAGACGCACGCGGTGCTGGCGCCGTCCGGTAGCGGCACGGTGATGGAGTAGCCGTGCAGACCGGTGGCCTTGAAGGCCTGATTGATGTCGGGCCGCGGCACGGTCGAGTTGACGCCGACGACGAACTTGCCGTTGACGTAAGCCCGAACCATCAGCGGGGAGTTGGGCTGGTCGTAGTCCAGGCTCCAGCCGTGGAAGGTGGCGACGTTCGCCTGGACGGACACGCCGCTGACGCCGCCCACCGGTGACCCCGACAGCACGATGGTCTTGCAGCCGAGTTGGGTGTTGGGAGCGGCCGCGCCGAGGTTGATGGCGTACGCGCAGACGTTGTTCGTGCCGTCGGCCAGCTTCAGCGGGATCTGGAAGCCGTGCGCGCCGGTGAGGTGGTAAGCGGTGTTGATGTCGGTGCGGGTGACACCGGTCTGCGCGTAGGTGAATGGCTTTCCGTTGACGTAGCTGAAGATCCGAAGGCTGCTGCTGGTGTAACCGGGGTCGAAGGCCCAGCCGCGCATGGTGGCGGTGCGCCCCAGCACCGAGACGCCGTCGACCTGGCCGACCGGGCTGTCGCTGACGATTCGGCCACCCGGCATGAGCAGCTTCGCCTCGGACGTCACCATGCCCGCGATGGGGGAGCCGTAGGTGCCGCCCTGGGTGAGGATCACGACCGCGTACCGGTCGCTGTTGACGAAACCGGTGGAGTTGAACGCCGGTTGACCGGCCGCGTTGTCGCCGCCCCAGCCCTGTTTCACACCGGCGCCGGTGGTGGCGCTCGGAATGCCGAAGAACTGGTAGGTGCCGTCCGAGCCGTACTGGGTGGCGTGGTGCATCGCGTTGCCCAGCCAGGACCAGACGTCGGACCGGTGCCGGACAGTGTTGTAGAAGGCGGTCATGCCACGGGCGTTGATCTGGGTACCGCCCCACCAGCCCGGCCGCACCGGCGGCGATCCCAGGTTCGGAATGTTCAACGCCTGCTTGACCCAGGTGATCACCGAGTCGCCACCGGTGCGGCCGTACAGGGCGTTGGCCGAGGCGTCGTCGGACTGCGTGACCATCTTGTAGGCCGTGGTCTCGTTCCACCCCGACATCTGGCCGGTCATCAGCAGCCGGGTCGCGATGAACACCTTCATCACCGACTCGGACGCGTAGGCGCTGTTGTAGTCACCCGCGCCGGAGAACGCCCCGGTCTGGATGTCGACGACGCCGATCGAGCTGCGATAGCCGTGCTGGCTGGCGTAGTTCACCGCGCTCGCGGCATTGCCCGAGATCGACGCCGACGCCGGTGCGGCGCTCGACACCACACTCAGCAAACCCGCGACGAGTAATGCCGCCGCCGTGCCGGAGAAAAGCCTCGTACGCATGCGCAGCCAATCTGACTCGTCGTCCGGACGTAGTTGTCCGACTCGCTTCCGTCGCCCGGCGGCCACCGGGGACGTGCTTGCCCGGCTTACCTATCGGCCGCTTTCACCGGACGTGCAGGCGTGCTGGAGGAAACCCGTGGCGCCGACGCCCTGGCGATCAGCGCGGGACCGGCGGCGATGAGCGCCACCGTCACGGCCACGACCGCGACGCCGACTCGGCCCGAGGCGGCTGCTGCCAGCCCGACGGCGGCGAGGATCTCGACTGCCATGACGACCCGCAGCGAGGTGGGCTCCAGTTCGCTGAGCCTGCGGTGCACCGCGAGCAGGGCCTGCGGCGTGCGGCAACGCGAACTCAGCACGACGGCCGCGCCCCGGACGAGGCCGAACAGCAGCCCCGCACCGAGGGCCGACGAGGGCGATCCGCTGACCGCGCTGAGCAGTACCAGCAGGTACGTCGCGGCGGTCATGATGTACGTGGCGAACCCGGTGCCGATCTGGAACCC
>JAABUO010006412.1_pt1 | contig 13532 bp, 16 predicted proteins | sample 5559291 | NCBI WGS metagenome assembly JAABUO01 (sample SAMN10711878, study PRJNA513372) | rock metagenome | isolation source: Antarctica rocks | place: Antarctica: Victoria Land, Finger Mt sud | reverse complement strand
CGACGCCTGTGCGGCCTATCTCTCGGGCACGTCGTCCCCGTCGCTGCTGCCCCCGGTGCAGCCGACCACGCTCAACGCGCCGCTGCCGCTCGCCGCGTAGGGTTGCACACCCTCTGAGCGATTACCGACGGAGGACACCACAACCCGACACCGCGCCAACGACGACCGTCCATCGACGGCCACAGCTACCACGTCTTGTTTGACGTGGTAGCGCTTGAAATAGTGGTAGCGATTGAAATAGAGATAAGAGGTTCCAGTGATGAAGGATGCGGACATCCAAGCGTATATTCGCGGCGGGGTGGAGCGCGGCCGCGACACGGAGCGGGTCGGCCCGTTCCTCGCCACCTTCTCCCGCCACAGCGACAATCCCTACCTCAACTACGCGATCCCCGAGGACGGCGCGACCCCCTCGCCCGCCGACGTGGCCGCCCTCATTGCCTCCTACCACCGGCGCGGGCGCACGCCGCGCCTGGAATACCTACCGCGCCTGGCGCCCGCGGTGGAGGCCGCGTTGGTGGCCGCCGGCTTCACCGCCGAGGGACGCCTGCCGCTCATGCTCTGCACGCCCGACTCCGCGCGTGCTCTCCCCGTTCCCTCGGACATCGAGTTGATCGCGCCGACCTCTGACGAGGACATCCGCGCCATGGTCGTCGCGCAGAACGAGGCGTACGGAGCGGGGGCGCCCGGCCCCCAGGAGGTGGAGGCCCGACGCGCCAACCTCGCGACGGGCGGCCTCGCGGTCCTCGCCCGTGACAAGGCGACGGGCGCGCCCGCGGGCGGCGGCATCTGCGACGTGCCGCTGCACGGGACCACGGAACTCGCCGGTGTCGGCGTGCGCCCTGCGTTCCGTCGCCGGGGCATCGCCGGGGCGCTGACGACGCGGCTCGTACGCGATGCCTTCGCCCGCGGCGTGACCACGGTGTTCCTCACGCCGGCGCACGAGGCGGAAGAGCGCATCTACGCGCGCGCCGGCTTCTCCCGGACCTCGGAGCAGCTGCACATCGCGCTGTCGCGCCCGTAGGGGAGGCTGCCAGCGCCACCGGGTACGGGGCAGGCAACGCGCGGCCCGCGTTGCCTGCTCCCCGTTGCCTGCTCCCCGTTATATTCCCGCCGACGTGTGACGTTGACGGGACGGGTAGATCATCCTATCCTACAGCGTCACATCCTCTCAGTTATACTCGCAGTCATGTCTACCATCGACGCGGACGTGCCCACCGGCGCGTCCCCTCCCCTGTGGCGCAATCGCGATTTCCTGCTCCTGTGGAGCGGGCAGACGGTCTCGCGCCTGGGTAGCCAGGTGTCGAACATCGCCCTGCCGCTCCTCGTCCTGGCCCTCACGCGCTCTCCCGCGCAATTCGGGTTCATCGCCGCCGCGCAGTCCCTCCCGTACCTGCTCCTGAGCCTGCCGGCCGGCGCGCTTGTGGACCGCTGGGACCGTAAGCGGGTCATGATCCTGTGCGACGCGGCGCGGTTCCTGGCCATGGGCTCCATCCCCCTCGCCTACGCGGCCGGCCGTCTGGAGGTGACGCAGCTCTACGCCGTCGCCCTCGTCCTGGGACTGGCCCTCGTCTTCTTCGACGCGGCCGAGCTCGCCGCCCTGTCGCGCGTCGTGCCGGAGAGGCAGCTCACGCGCGCGGCCTGCCTCAACGCCACGGCGGAGTCGGGGGCCTACCTGGTAGGCCCCGGCCTCGCCGGCGTCCTCATCGGCATGGCGCGCTCTACGGTCCCCGGCGCGGCCCTCGCCTACCTGGTCGATAGCCTCTCGTACCTGGCCTCGATGCTCACACTGAGCTTCATCCGCCTGCCTTTCCAAGAAGGGCGGGCGGGGCCGCCGCGCGCCACTCTCTCGCTCCAGGCCGTCCGCGCCGAGATCGTGGAGGGCGTGCGCTTCCTGTGGGAGCAGCGCCGTTTGCGCACGATCGCGCTGCTATCGACGGCCATCAACCTGCTGGATGGCCCCTTGATGTTGGCCGTCATCGTCCTGGCGCGCGACGAGTTGCACGCCGACGCGCGCACGATCGGCCTGATCTTCAGCGTGGCCGGCGCCGGCGAGGTGCTCGGGTCGTTCCTCGCGCCCTGGGTCGAGGCGCGCGTGCGCATGGGACGCGCCCTCATCGGGGCCGTCGCGGTCTGGGCGCTGGCGATGCCGCTGGAGGCCGCGGCCATGTCGCCGCTCATGCTCATCGCGGGGGCCGCCCTCGCGGACATGATGATCCCGATCTACAACGTCACGCAGATGTCGTACCGCCTCTCGCTCATCCCCGACGCCTTACAGGGGCGCGTCAACAGCGCCTATCGGCTGCCAAGCTACGGCAGTCAACTCATCGGGACGGCCGTGGGGGGCGTCCTGATCGGGACGCTCGGCGCGCGCCCGGTGCTCTGGCTTATCGCCGGAGGGTTGGCTCTATGCGCCCTCGCGGTGAGCCTGACGCCGCTACGCCGCGCTTAGATACCCCTGGCCGTCCCTTGCGCGGAGCGTGGAACAGCTAGCCGCGGCCGCGCTCGTCGCGACCGTTACCACCATGACCCCAGGCCCGGCCCGGGCCCGGTCGTCCTCCTGCCCTTGGCCCTCTATTCTCTCAGGCGCGGTGCGCAGGGCGTCGTTCCAGTCCGTCGCCCCGGCCGGGGGCCACTCGCGCACGATGGCCTCGGCGCGCGGGTACGCCTCCTTCGCCGCGGCCCACAACGTGTTACCGCCCGCGTTGTTACGGCATCACGACATCCCAGCCGAAGCTATCAAACCAGCAACCCTCGCGGTAGTTATCGAGCGCGCGGCGCACGTAGGGGATGACGTTGGCGGGGAGCGCATCCAGGTCGAACCAGGCCAACTCATCGCACTTGTCCGGCTCGCGGTTCGTGACCTCGCCCGCCCAACGCCGCGCGGCCAGGAAGAAGTCGATGCGCTCCTCGGCCGATCGCCGGTGCATGACACCGACCACCACTATGTTCTCCGGCGCGATCACGATGCCCGTCTCCTCGCGCGCCTCCCGGATCATGGCATCCTTGATCTCCTCGCCCCCGTCCACATGCCCGGCGACGACGCTGTACCAGCCGTCCTCATAGCCGGTGTTGTAGCGCCGGAGGAGGAGCACACGCCCGTCGCGGAGCAAGAACAGGTGAACGGCGACAACCATCGTAAACCAGTCGCGCGGCATGGCCTACTCCTTTCCCTTGCATGTGGCGCCGTCGTCGGCCCACACGAGCCGCGGCCGGTGCGCGAACCCGCCGCGCGCCGGCTGCTCGGTCACGCCCTGCGCGACGAGGAGGGCGTCGATCACCTCGCGGAGGATCGACTTACACTCCCCGCAGCGCGCCCCGGATGAGCGCGGCCTGCTCCGTCCGCCCGCGCGCCTCGCTCACCGCGAGTTGCAAATCCAGCGGCGGGACGTAGAGCCGGTGGCCCCACCAGCTCACCGTTTCCCGCCGGCGCGCCGCGATCGGACCGAAGTCGCTCGCCGTTGGCCGGTCGGCGCGCTCATTGACGCCCCCGACCCACTCCACGAGCGCGCCAGGGAACGCGCGCCCGAACCAGTCGCAGACCCAGCCCTCGACCGGGACCACCGGCTCGATCAGGTCGTCCAGCAGCGCCTCGCCGAGGCGACGCGCCCCCGCGCCATCTACCGCGAGGTCCACGTCCCCCGGACTGACGGCCAGCCCCCGCACCGCCAGTTCCGCGCTGCCGACCAACCACCAGTCGATCGACTGCCCCTCCAAGCGCCGGATGACGGACTCCAGGGCGTGCTCCCAGGGGGCGGGGCGCACCCCGGCGCGCTGCGCGAAAAGGTCGTCGGCGCACCGGTCGAAGGTCTCGTAGATGCGATCGAGATGGGGGCTCGTGGAGGGGAAGCCACGGGCGACGCCATCCTCGACGGGCGCGAAGTTCAGGCGGTGCGCGGCGCCGCGATAGGCGTCGTCGAGATCGGTCACAACGAAAAAGGTGTGATCGCCGTCCTGCCGGCATCGCGTGCGCATCGGCGTCATCTCCTCACGATGTCTATCGACGAACTCAGTGATCCCCATATTACCACCAACGGCCGACAACGGCCTGTCAGGTATTGCGCTCCCGTACGTCGCGGGCCTACCCCCGGCCGTGCTCGTCGCGCCCGCCGTGGCCCTGACCTCTCCCCGGCGCCGGGTCGTCCTCCTACCCCTGGCCCTCCGCATTGGAGGAGCCCGACGCGGAGGCGGCCGATGCCCTGTTCGCGGTCGCCGTGCCGAATTGCTAGCCACAGGCGCTCAAGGCCGCTACGCTACAAGGTCGTAGAAGGGTCGTGGGGGGGATGTTGTGAGATAACAGCCCGCGCCCCTTCTCTCCGCGCCTCTCTCGCAACCGGTGGCATGAAACAGCGCATATCGTAGATACTTGCAAGGACAGCGCGGCGCTAGACTGCGTCAGTGATAGGGGGGATCGTATGTATGATCGGCTTTAGCGCCCTGGCCGCCTTCGCGCTCGTCGCCCTCGGCATCGCCTGCTCGCCGGGGCCGAACATGATCTACCTCCTCTCGCGCTCCATCGCCCAGGGGCGTATGGCCGGCGTCATGTCCCTCGGCGGCGTTACCCTCGCCTTCGTGATCTACATGCTCGCCGCCGCCTGCGGCCTCACCGCCCTCTTCCTGGCGGTCCCCTTCGCCTACGCCGCGGTCAAGATCGCGGGCGCGTCCTACCTGCTCTGGCTCGCCTGGAACGCCATCAAGCCGGGGGCGCGCTCGGCCCTGACCCCGCGCGCCCTCCCGGCGGACCCACCGCGCCGGCTGTTCACGATGGGTTTCCTGACCAGCCTGCTCAACCCCAAGATCGCGATCCTCTACGTCTCGCTGCTGCCGCAGTTCGAGAATCCCGCGCGCGGCTCCCTCCTGGCGCAGGGCCTGACCCTGGGCCTGGCGCAGATCGCCGTGAGCGTCACGGTCAACCTCCTCATCGTCCTCGCGGCGGGCACGATCGCGGGCTGGTTCGGCACGCGGCCGACCTGGCTGCGCGTGCAGCGATGGTTCATGGACACCGTCCTGGCCGGGCTTGCGGTGCGGCTCACGTTCGACAAAGGGACGTAGGGCCGTGCCCGACCGTTAGCACACGACGCTCAGGGGCGCCACAGGAGCCGCGCTTGGCGGTTGGACATAGAGTTACAAGGCTCTGGACGAAAGAGGGAACGCATGATACCGGTGAGTAACGTCGAGGCCGAGTTGCGCGGAGTGACCGCGTATTGGTCGCCCAAAGTCATCGGCCGGGTCAACGACCACTACGTCAAAGTGGCGAAGCTCAAGGGCGAGCTTGCCTGGCACGCGCATGGCGCGGAGGATGAGTTGTTCCAGCCGGGACATCCGCATAAATGACGCCGACTAGTCACAGGCGCTCATAGCCACCACACGGCCGTCCAAGGGGCGTAGAGCCGAGCAGGGGAAGGATCCCCCTTCCCTCTTCGCCGTGGGCTCGACCAGGGGTTGCTCCTCCACCTACGGTGTGCTGAGGATAACGCCGCCGCAGGGGGCCACGATGACGGTGTGCTCGAACTGGGCGGCCCAGCCGCCGTCGACCGTGCGCACCGTCCAGCCGTCCGGGTCGACCGCGACGCGCGGCGACCCTTCGGTCAGGATCGGCTCGATCGTGATGACGAGGCCCTCCGGCAAGACGGGCCCCGTCCCCCGCCGGCCCACGCTCGGCACGAACGGCGGCTCGTGCATGCTGCGGCCCAGACCGTGCCCCACGAAGTCGCGCAGAACCCCGTAACCGTGCGCCTCGGCGTAGCTTTGCATGGCGAACCCAATGTCGCCGACGCGGTTGCCCGGCACGGCGGCCGCGATCCCGGCCAGCATGGCCGCCCGCGTCGCGTCGACGAGCCTCCTGCGCTCCGGCCCGACGTCGCCGACCGCGATCGTGAGCGTGGAGTCGCCGCAGTAGCCGTCGAGCTTCATGCCCGCGTCGATCTTGAGCAGGTCGCCCTCCCGCAGCGCGGCGTCGCCCGGGACGCCGTGGACCGCGGCGTCGTTGACGGAGGTGTTGATGCAGCCGGGGAACCCCTTCTCGGTGCTGAACACGGGGTCGGCGCCGAGCGCCCGCATGTAGCGCAGCGCGTGGTCGTCGAGCGCCCGCGTCGTCACCCCCGGCCGCGCCAGCGCCGCCAGTTCCCGCAACAGCCGGGCGGTGGCCCGGTTCGCCCGCCGCAACCCCTCCACGATAGCTTTATCCCTCGCGACCATCAGCCCTTACCTTTCTCCGTATCGTCCCGCTCGTCCCATAATACAGCGCCCCGCGCCCGCCTGACGAACGCGTCCACTTTCCGTCTGAAGTCGTCCTCCCGGATACGCGGCAGCGCCTCCGTCTCGATGCGCGGAGCGATCTCCTCGAACCCGGCCATGATCTCGTCCACGCCCACGGCCCCTGTCCGGCAGAGAGCCAACACGTCATCTATGTCACGTTCCTGCCCCCGCTCGATCTTCGCCAACGCCGTCGATAGAGGGTCGAACGCGTACACGACCAGTCCGCCCTCCTGGATGAGAAAGGGCGATCGGTCCTTCCACCCCCGCGGCAAGGGGATGAAATCGGCCGGCGAGGCGGCCTCGACGTTAAGGTTAACGGCGCGTTGTGTCGCGCGCAACGCCTGGATGAACAGCCCATCATCGCCGGACGTCAATTCGACGCGATAGTCGATGTCGGCCGTGCGCGGACGATACCCTTGATACACCAGCATGGACCCGCCGACGAGATAGAGGGCTCCGCTGCCGCGAAAGCGACGCCCCAACTCGCGCAGGAAGGCCGCGATCTCGGGGCGGGTCGCGTCACGGCGCGACATCGGCCAGAGACTCCTCGCGTAGGTCGTCGAGGGCGTGGCACCCCACGTCCTCCCAGGCGCCGCGATAATCCGTCGGAAACGGGTCATCGCGCGCCAGGAGCGCGTCGAGCGCGTCGAGTGTCGCGCGCCCGTAGTCCTCGGAGGGCGACGGTACGCCGAGGCGGCGAGCGAGCGCGTCGGCCGCGATAGGGGACCATCCGGGGAGGTACAGGTCGAGGCTGAACGCCCAGGCGCGCTGGAGCGCCGCGGCAACCAGGACACTTACGGCGATGAGGCGCGCGGTGTGCACGCCGCCTTGCGCGTTCTCCGCAACCGGCGCGTTCTCCGCCTCCCTCAAGGCGGCCGGCGCGTACTCGGGGTGTCGCAGCAATAAGGCGACGAGAGCGGCGCGTAACCGGGGATCGCGGCTGCGGGCGAGCGCCAGGACCAGAGGGCCGACGGGCGCGTCGCGCGCCTCCCGGTATAGCGATGGACGGCCGGACCAGGCGTTACCGCCGCCGATGTAGCGTATGTCGTGCGCGCGCAGGCGGTCGACCACGTCGTCCCGCAGCGCGTCCTCGGCGGCCGTCACGTCTATCGACACGCCCTTGTCCTCCACATGTGGCACTATCCTGATATACCTATCTCGCCTCTATTATAGTCATACCCCTCGCGCTATGCGCCGCGGTCTGTGTATCGCCGTGCATCGGCATGTATCGCGCTCCGCTCCTGTGCGAGGGTAGCGCGGGCGGTCGTCGCGCCCTTTCCCCGCATCTCATGAGCGCGGAGGCGCGATGAGACCGCTCGCCGCGCACGTCCCCCTTCAGAGAACGTACACTGATAGGTGACTACTCCCACGCGTGAACGCGTGGGCTGCTACGGTCTTGCACCGAGACTCTGTAGCCCCAGAGTCACTATGTTGATGGCCGCGTTGTGATCCCGCCCGATCTCCAACCCGCAGCAGGGACAATGATACACGCGGTCGGCCAGCGTCAGTTTCTGGCGATGGCCGCAGCGCGAACACGTTTGCGAGGTATAGGCGGGATTGACGGCGGTGAACTGCCGACCGGCGCTTGCAGCCTTGTACGACAGGCAGGAGAAGAACAGGGACCAGGCGGCGTCCGAAATGGACGTGGCGAGGCAGTGATTGTGGACCATGCGGTTGACGGCGAGGTCTTCGACGGCGATGACGCCGTGGGCGTTGACGACCTGCGGGATTGTTGGTGCGCGAAGTCTTTGCGTCGGTTGGCAATGCGTTCGTGAATACGGGCGACGACGCGACGGCGACGGCGGCGCTCAGGTGTCGCCCGCTGCCCTGTCTCTGGACGGGGTTCTGTGGACAGGCGCCGCTGGGCTGTCGCCAACGCCTGTTCATCCCGCCGAAAGAAGCGCGGATTGGCGATCTCCAACCCGTCACTCATCGTGGCGAACGAGGCCAACCCCACGTCGATGCCAATGGCGCTGTCGGTCGCGGGCAAGGGCGCATCCTCCACCTCACAGGCGAAGGTGGCGAACCACGTGCCCGTCGCGGTGCGCCGGACGCAACACGTTTTGGCTTTCCCCTCCAACGGGCGGTGGATGACAGCCCTGACGTGGCCGATCTTGGAGAGAAAGACGCGGGCTCCGTCGAGCCTATAACCCTTTTGCGGATAACAGAAAGAATCGTAGTGGCCCCAGCCGCGAAAACGCGGATAGCCGGGTTCCTGCCCCGCCTTGACGCGGCGGAAGAACGCCTTGAACGCGAGGTCGAGACGGACGGCCACGTCCTGCAACACCTGGCTATGCACGTCTTTCAGTGTGACGCGTTCCGCTTTGAGGGGCGGGATGGCGCCGTTTTGATCGTAGTAGCCCACCGTTTCGCCGCGCGCGTCCCACGCCGTCTTGCGCTCTTCGAGCAAGTGGTTATACAGCCATCTGCACTCGTTAAGGGTGTGCTGCATGGCCGTTGCTTGCGCGGACGTTGGGTAGAGACGGTAGCGGAACGTTTTGAGCATGTCCTATTATATAACGATGCTACAGTGGCTAAAGCACATGAAGCCCTCCTATCCCAGAGCTAAAGCTCCTGGGGTTTACGGGCTAACTTTCTAACGACCAGAACGCGTCGATGCGGAATCGTCGATATGGGATTCAGAGGGGTGCGGTATGCCGAAAGACTATAGCGTGGAGGTGACGCCGGCCAACAAGCAGCGCCTGCGTGAGCACGCGCGTGACGACGCGTGGGTGCGGGACTTCCTGCGTCGCGCCCACGTCGGCCACGTGGCGACGCGCTGGGACGAACAGCCGTTCATCACCCCGACCATGTTTTGGTACGACGAGGAGCGCCACGCCATCGTCTTCCACTCCAATGTCGTCGGGCGGGTGCGCGCGAACGGCGAACGCCACGACCGGGTGTGCTTCGAGACCAGCCTGTTCGGGCGTCTGCTGCCGTCGAACGTCGCGCTCGAGTTCTCCATCCAGTACGCCAGCGTCGTCGCGTTCGGCCTGCTGCGGGTCCTCGACGACGCCGAGGAGCGGCGGCGGGCGCTAAATGCGCTGCTGGGTAAGTACTTCCCCGCCATGACGGCCGGCGCGGACTACCGGCCGATCACCGACCAGGAGCTCAAGCGCACCTCCGTCTACGCGATCGCCATTGAAAGCTGGAGCGGCAAGCGGAACTGGGCCGAGCAGGCCGACCAGAGCGACGAGTGGCCGCCGCTCGCCCCGCACTGGCTGGAGAGCGGACACCCACTCGACCCGCTGGGATAGCCAGCCGAGCCATCCAGCGTTCCCACGCCCTACGTCAGGTCCAGCGGCGCCACCCTATTAGGGGATACACAGGCGTTCCTCTAACGTCGATCCTTAGGCTCGTACAACTGAAACACGTAGGACGAGCCGCGCGGCGGCAAGGGTAGTGGCTATGGAGGATGGTGGGAAGGCGCGCTATCTCACCGGCGCTCCGTTTAGCGTCGGCGTCACACTCGGCTTCGCGGGGTACGAAACCCTCAAACAGGTCTTCTTACCGGGCCTGACGACGTGGCAATCGCACGCCATGAGCACCGCCGTCGTGGCCTTGCTGGCCACTGTCGTCGGCATCTTGGTCCGGGGTCTGTTGCATGCGCGCGGCGCCGCGCGCGATGTCACGGCGCGCCAGGAGGTGGAGGAGGCCGTGCGCGCGAGCGCGGAGGGCTTCGGGGCGATTTTCGACCAGGCGGCCGTGGGTATCGCCATACAAACCTTGGATGGGCGGTACGTGCGCGTCAACGAGCGCCTCTGCGCGCTGTTGGGCTATACAGAGGACGAACTGCTGGGCCGCGCGTGGCGGGACATCACCGCGGACGACGATCCGAACCCCGATCACGACTCTCTGGCGCGCCTCCTCGCGGCGCCGATGGGCTCGTATGCCGCCGATAAACGGTACATCCGCAAGGATGGCGGCACGATGTGGGGGCATCTCACGCTGTCCGTGCAGCGCGACGCGCACGGCGCGCCACGGTCCTTCCTCGCCGTCGTGGAGGATTGCTCGGCGCGGGTCGCGGCCGAAGCCGACGTGCGGGCCGCCGCCGAGCGATATCGGCGCATGTTCGAGATGAACCGCGCCATCAAACTGGTCGTGGAGGCCGCGACCGGCCGCATTCTGGACGCGAACGGAGCCGCCTGCGACTTCTACGGCTACGACCACGCCGCGATCACGGCCCGCCGCATCTGGGACATCAACGCGTTACCCGAGTCGGAGGTGCGGGCAGCCATGGAGCGCGCCGAGCGCGAGGAGCGCCTGTCCTTCGTGGTCCCGCATCGCCTGGCCTCGGGGGAGATCCGCGACGTGGAAGTGTACTCCGGTCCGGTGTACACGAATGGCCAGACCGTCCTCTATTCCATCATCCACGACGTGACCGCACGCACGCGCGCCGAAGTCGCGCTGCGGCGCCAGGCGACGCACGACTCCTTGACCGGCCTCCCCAACCGCGCCCTCCTGCACGACCGTATGGACGAGGCGCTGCGCGCGAGCGCGCTAGAGGGAGCCCCCTGGCTTTCCTCCTCCTCGACCTCGACCGCTTCAAGGACATCAACGACACCTTCGGGCACCAACACGGCGATCTCCTGCTACGGGAGGTCGCGCGCCGCCTCCACGCCACGCTGCGCACGGCGGACACCGTAGCCCGCCTCGGCGGCGACGAGTTCGCGGTGCTCCTGCCGCACACCGACGAAGCCGGGGCCATCGCCGCCGCACGGACGCTCCGCGCCGCGATCGACGCGCCGGTCGACGTGGCGGGGCTGACGCTCGACGTCGAGGCGAGCATCGGGATCGCGCTCGCCCCGCAACAGGGCGTCGAAGCCCTGGCGCGCTGGCCGCACCCAGCGCATGGCCTGCTCCCACCCGATCAGTTCATCCCGCTGGCCGAGCAGAGCGGGCTCATCGCCCCGCTGACGTTGTGGGTGTTGGACGAGGCGCTCCGGCAGTGTCGACGGTGGCGCGACAGCGGCCTGCCCCTGACCATGGCCGTCAATCTCTCGGTGTGGAACCTGCACGATGCGGCCCTCCCCGAGGTCGTCGCCGCGCGCCTGGCCGTCCACGGCGTGCCGCCCGAGGCGTTGTGCCTCGAAGTGACCGAGACCGCGCTCATGACGGATGTCGCCCGGGCCCGCGAGGTGCTCGGGTGCCTGCGAGCCCTGGGCATCCGCCTCGCCGTGGACGATTTCGGCGCGGGCTATTCCTCATTGTCCTATCTCAAAGAGCTCCCGGTGGATGAGCTCAAGATCGACCGATCCTTCGTGCGGTATCTGGCGACCGACAAGACTGACGCGACTCTGGTTGCGTCCATCGTGGGGCTGGGGCGCGGGCTGGGTCTCCGTGTGGTGGCCGAGGGTGTCGAAGATCCGCAAGGCTGGGAGGCGCTGGGGAGGATGGGGTGCGACATGGCCCAGGGCTATTACCTGAGCCGCCCGCTGCCCGCCGACGGGCTCACGCACTGGCTACGCGCAACGTCCCGCGCCGTCGCGTAGCGTCGGACAACACCCGTTCAGCCGTCCAACGGCGGCCCTACCCGTCGACCCCACCGCTCGGATGGCCTCTACCCAAGCTCGTAGAGCGCGCTCCGTATCCGGGCCGACGAGTCCATCGCGAAGTCACGCCCCACGGCAATGCGGTCGCGCGTATGAGGATCGCCCAGGCCGCCGCCGGGCGTGTTGATCTCCAACTCGTCAGCACGGGGAAGGCGCGCTCCGTCGCCTCGATCGGCGTGTTGAGCGTGTTGGTCATGTGGTAGCGGACGCCGTCGAGCCTGCTGTCGAGCCCGTCGAGACCCAGCCTCATAACGCGTAAGCGGTCCTCCGGCTATAATGGGTCAGGAACGACGCGATGGACGCCCCCTGCGGAGGAACACCCTATTATCCCCTATATACAGCGCCTTTTGCGGCGGCGCATCGTGCGCTATGGGCTCGTCGGCGGCCTCGGCATCCCCATCAACCTGCTGATGTACGCCCTCTTGCGGCATCTCCTGGGCGTGCGCCTCGACCTCCTGGCCTCGGCCGGCGCCTTCGAGGTGAGCACCTCGATCAACTTCGTGCTCAACCAGCTTTTTACCTATAGCGAGCAGCGCCACCTGCGTGGGTGGGACTGGCCGAAGCGCGCGCTCGCGGCGCAGGCGGCCAGCGCGACCTCCCTGGCCCTCGCCTACGTCATCGCGCAGGGGCTCAAGTACGCTCTGCACGTCAACCCTTACGTGGCCCAGACCGGCGGCATAGTGTGCGCCTTTTTCTACGGCTTCACCATCGCCAACCGCTTCGTCTTCCGGGCCGCCCCCACGCCGACGACGCCCCCGACTTCGGAGGCCGCGGCCAAGTAGCCTCGTCGGCCGGCCATAGAGACCAGGGGGCTAGGGGACCAGGGGATGGGAAGAGGCTACGGCAGGAGGGTAGAGGTGTGAGGGTAGACGTGTGAGGGTAGACGTGTCTCGCCATAATCGGCGCGCGCGCGCGCGCGCCGCCGTGGTCGCGCTCTTAATGATCAGTGGCGTCGGGGCGGCCGCCCCTGGCAATCGGCCGCCTCTCGACGCGGCGGCCGCCGCGCCACGCTCCTTGCCGGCGGCGCGCCCGGCGGTCAACCCGGTGTTCCGGCCGATCCTGCCGCGACTCGCGGGGGTGGGCGTCCCGGTGTTGCTGCCAACGTACATCCCGCGCCAGCGCCCGCGGGGCCCGCGCCTCTACGCCACGGTGGACGATCGAGGCCCGTACTCCTACTTCGTCGACATAGGCTACATGCCCGACTGTCGCGGCGCCACCGCTTGCCGGCTCGGGCAGGTGACCGGCGGCCCCGAGATCGACACGCCGACGATCTTCGATTACCCGCGCGGGCGTCAGGTACGGCTGCGCGGCGGCGCGCTGGCCCTCTACTACCCCTACACCTGCGGGGCCAGCTGCGGGGACAGCGTGCTGGTCTTCCAGCGAGAGGGAGTCGTCTACACAGTCGGCGTCAAGGCCGGCTCGCTCGGCGACGTGCTGGCCATGGCTAATTCGGTCGCCCCGGCCCTCGCGCCGTAGCGGCCCATCGTCGCCGCGGCGGGAGCGCTACGCGCCGCGCCCGTCGCTGTCGCTTAGCGCGTCATGGCGCGTCGGCTCCCGCGCGGGCGTCCGCGCGCTCAGGAGCGGCCTGTCCCAGGCGGGAGGGAACCGCAGCGCCGCCGCGCCGAGCGCGACGACGGCGACGATGACGACGGAACCCACCACGTCCTCCGTGTGGTGGGCCCCGACGGCCAGCCGTCCCAGCATCACCAGCAGCGTCCCGACCAT
>JAABUO010006411.1_pt1 | contig 13536 bp, 16 predicted proteins | sample 5559291 | NCBI WGS metagenome assembly JAABUO01 (sample SAMN10711878, study PRJNA513372) | rock metagenome | isolation source: Antarctica rocks | place: Antarctica: Victoria Land, Finger Mt sud | reverse complement strand
AACTTGAACCAGTAATAACTGTTCGACTGGCCGAAGACAAACACTGGCACCAGCGGCGCTCCTGCATGCGCGCATGCCCCTGCGCTCAGCGACTGACGAGCACGAGCGCCATGCACAGGGGTTGTGAACTGCGCGCCGCCGGGCACCTCGATGCGCGGCTCGCTGCTCACGGCGAGCTCGGCGCCGCCCTCGCGCCACTCGCGCCGCTGCGCCTCCTTCACCTGCAGCGCCTCGGTGCCTGCGGCCGCGCGCGGGCCTCCCGGTAAACTAGGGTTCTACCCAACCCTACCCTAAAATACCGGCAGGTCCTGCTCCTGCACACTGCAGCAGGAGCAGGGTATGATGGGGACTCGACCTTGGCTGCGCCTCACCCTCCCCTGCACAAGTCAGCACACCTGCACCTGCTTTGTTGCTTGCAGAGCGCCCAGCCGTCCAGGAGTGTGTTGTGGACGGTGTTGCTGCCCTTGGTGCCTCAGCTGTGCTGCGCTGCAGGCCTTCCCCTCGTTGCTGTGCAGGAAAGCTGCAAACCGACACAACTCGGCAGCCCCGGCAGGCGACTGCAAGCTAGCCAGTGCGGCCACACAACGCGGCCCCTGGGCCTCCGGCCGCGCCTATGGCCTTCCGGATGAAGGCCGGCAGCTTCAGCTGCACGGTGAAGGCCACCACGCGCGCGTCGTCCACCCAGGGGCCGACCGAAGCGCACGCGTCGCCATCATACTCGCGGTGGAAGTCTGTTACCAGTGAGCCAGCAAACACGGTGTCGTGGAACTCCTGTGCGCCGTGCAAGCCTTGCCGCAGAGCTGCACAGCCTGGCGGCTCCCAAGCAGGCAAGTACGCGACTGCGCTGATGCAGCGCCGTGGCAAGCAAAGCGTGGGGCAGTGCACACACACTCAGTGTGGCTCGCAGCAAGCCTTGCCGCAGAGCTGCACAGCCTGGCGGCTCCCAAGCAGGCAAGTACGCGTCCGCGCTGATTCAGCGCCGTGGCAAGAAGAGCATGGGGCAGTGCACACACACACAGTGTGGCTTGCAGCAGGCCAGGCTGCGCAGCGGGTGACTGCACCTGGACGGAGCATGAGATGGTGGCGCTGAACGTAACCTCCTTGACCATCGCGCTCTGCTATGGTCATGCGCGCCCAACGAACGACTTTCCTGCACCACGCATCCGTTCTTGCTCGTCAGCCCTCTGCTTCCAGGTCCCACCATTGGCAGCTCGAACGTCCGCGGCTTGTTGGGCACATTTGGGCAGGCCACAATAGGGGAGCCTTCACTCTCTCCCCAATGCGCGCATTGGACCTGGGGGTGCCTGCAAAGGATCGATCTGCGAAAGAGCACAGGCTCTCAGGCTCGTCCATACCTTGGGCGTAGGAGTTGAGGCGAGCGGGTGCGGCCCAGATGGTTGCACCCATCAGCTTGTATCGCTTGGCGCATGCAAGGCTGTCACCGCAGTCCAGCACCTGCACCGTGCGCTCCAGAGCTGCAGCCCAGCCAATCCGTCTTTTCTGCCCGCGCTTATGTGTAAGGGTGGCGTCCAGCAATGTATTGCCTACTCTCACTTGGCGGGCACCGTCTGCGGCGCAAGCATCTCATCTCGTAGCCCGTGCGCTTCCTGCAAGCGCACAGGTGGGCACGTATTGGTTGATGGTGTCTGCAATACACAAGTACGCCAGGATTTGAAAGCAGGTCTGACCGGCCTGCTATGGTGTGCACAGATGTTCGAGGCTCTGGGAGGCGGGAGGGCGCCCGGCGGCGCTCCCGCCGGGCAGGCGCCCCTGACTGTCCACTTTGGCGTGGCTGAGGACCAGGGTGAGTTTCTGTGCCTGCATACGCTGCTCTGCCGGTGCCGCACCTCTTGCAGTGCTGGACTGCTTGCCCAAGGACTTGTACCTAACACCTTTGACTGGGGCTTGGTCTGCACTCTCTCCCAGCCTCTTCCCGTGTGGCAGGTCGGCGGCCGGGCATGGAGGACCGGCACGCCATTATCCCTGCGATGCGCCTGACTGGCGGCGCCGACGGCGCGACCGTGGCGCTTGCCAGCGTGCTCGACGGCCACATGGGATCCCAGGTGAGCCAGTGTTCGCACTTGGCTCAGCGCGTGTCTGCGCACTCCCGCGCACGACTCCGAGTTGCACACTGGCTCGCGGTGACCTGCCCATGCTCGATGGGCCGTGCATTAGCTGCATCTGCACCTGTAGCAATGCATAAGCCGCAGTAAGGCCACCGTGGGTGGCGTTGCCACGTCTTGTGCACCTGCAGGAGGGATGGACACGGCTAGCTTTGCAAGCGCGCCTGGCTGCACGCGGCGGATGCGCTCATGGGAAGACGCGCACGGCTGGGCGCGCACCGATAGAGCCGTGACTTGCTCGCATGCGGGGCACAGGCGGCCGTGACAGCGGCGGAGCAGCTGCCGAAGTTCCTGGCGGGCGACCCGGCGCTGGGCGCGGCCGCCAGCGGCGGTGCGCCGTGGCTGCACCGGCCGCAGAGCCCTGCCAGAGTTGCTTGTTCTCCTGCCGGTCCCCCGCAGCGAAAGGCAGCCATGCTGTGTTTTGTGCAGTGCTGTTCCTCCACAGTCGACACTTCCACGCAGTCGACATGCCCAGTGTCTGAAGCGGCCTGCAAGGCAACTCCCTATTTGGACCCGCAGCTCCCTGCATGTCTCGCAGTCGCGGAACTGCAACTTTCTGGGACCCGTGTTTGACACAAAACTGTGCGCCGTCAGCACGAGCGGCAAAAGATGGGCCCTCGCCTGGCAAACGCGGACGGCAGGTGCTGCGCGCTGCCGTTCAAAGCCACACTGCGCTGAACCGCACGGCAGGCAGCCCAGAGAGCGCGGGCGGGCGCGCGCGCACACACGCGGCGCCGTGCGGGGAGCCGGCCTCACAGCGGGGCCGGCCGCAGGCGACGCGAGCGGCGTCGGGCCGGCGCTCGCGCGCGCGTTCCGCGCCGTGGACAGCCAGGTGCTGCGCGCCGCGCGCGCCGATGGCAAGGACTACGGCAGCACCGCCACGGTCGCGCTGTGCTTCACCGCGCAGCGCACGCTGTACGTGGCGCACGTCGGCGACTCGCGCTCCGTGCTCGCCAGGCGCGCGGCCGCGGCGGCTCAACCCTAACCATAACCCTAACGCTAACCATACGCTAGCAGCCCTGCGCTGCGGCAGCCTGGCAGCGCGCGTTCGGCTGCGCGCCGGTCCCACGTGTCTCTGTGTGCGCGCGCTGTGCAACGGCAGACATGCTCGTGCCATCCGTCATGCGCACTGCGTGGCGGACGCCGGCGCTGACGAGCCCGAGAGTGCTCCACGGTGTGCAAAGCTGTCCATTGCCTGCAATATTCGCAGCTCCCCTGCCCAGAGGAACAAACAGTGAGGGGATTGCGAGGCCTGCAGATTTGGTGTGCGGCAGGGGCGGGCGGGCGCTGCGGCTGACGCGCGACCACAAGCCCAGCGTGGCGGGCGAGAGCGAGCGCATCCGCGGCGCCGGCGGCGAGCTGGACCAGCAGTGCGCCCTGCCGACCAACCTCAGGCCCATGCGCAAAGAAAGTTACAAATACTGTGGAAGAGCACACGCGTCAGTGACAGTGCGGATCCGTGCAGAAGCGGGAGGCCCTCAGAGCCTGCAGGGGCCACAGTATGCAGTCTGGAACATGACTTGCCCTGCAGGCGCCGATATCTGACCAACATCCTCACCAAGTGGCCGTCCTTGCGTTGTTATTGAGGTGGACCGGCCGGCAGCCCTGCAGGCTGCAGACCTGTCATTGCATGGTCACCGAGCTCCCGGAGCGGCACCGCGCAGCCCGTCCCCGTTGCTTTACTATCCCAAAGCGTGCACATCAGTGTTTCGATTAGGCTCTATTCACCACCGCCAAATGTGGCGGTGCTGAAGCCCCCCCAGAAATGGCGGTCGTGCCCCCTCTGTTTGCACCTATACCGCCCAAAAAATGGTCACTTTTGAGCCGACTTAACCGAATACCGCCACATTTGCGGTATACCGCCACTAATTGAATCACTGGTGCGTATCGGGCACCAGGTGCGCAAGCTTCATGCTGAGCAGGAGGGTCCGAGCTGAGCGGGGGGTGCGGGGCGGGGAACAGGAAGAACTACGTCGTCGTAGGGACATCCATGCTGGCCATGACGCGCGCGCTGGGTCCGCAGGCGCCCTGACCCCCCCACCCTGCTGCCCAGCATGCTCTGCTTGACGTGCTCTGCGCCTGCATCGCTGGGAAGCCCTGTAGCTGCGGTGATCGCATTGCTGCTGCCTTCAAGGCAAGCGCAAGCATCAGGCGCGCGTGCCTGAGCAGGGGGCGGCACGAGCGCGCAGGCGACCCCAGCTTCAAGGAGGGCGACACGCCCGTCGTAGAAGCGGTGCGGAGGCCCGCCCGCGCATCCCTTTTCTGACCCGGCAGAGAATTGGAGCGAGTTCAAACATCCACGTGCTCCTGCAGCCGTGCCCGCCAGTGAGAGCACTATAATCCACACCGCCTGCCAGTCCTATCCCAACTGCCACGCACCGGATTGTTTTTTTATTTATTGGGTGTGGTGTGCATGTATAAAGCTGCCTGCCTGAGTTGGTACATGGTGCTCTGTGCCTGTGCTTGCTAGATCGGCAGCCTCGAACTGCCGCGCCGGGCGCAGGTGCCGGACGTGGCGCGCGTGGAGCTGCAGGCGGACGACGCGGCGCTGGTCGTCGCCAGCGACGGCCTCTGGGACGTCGTCAGCGACCAGGAGGCCGCCGACATCGTCCAGGAGGTCGTGCAGGTGCGGCCGCCTCCTGAAACCAGGCAGCAGCGCATGCGTGGCACTGCTGGGTTGCAGGTGCGACGGGCCCTGGCAGCGCATGCGTTGTGCTGCTGGTTTACAGGTGCGGCGGGGCCCGGCGGCAGCGCATGCAGGGTGCTGCAGGGTCGGATCTTGATGCGTGAGCACATGCCCGCTTCTAGTGCGTGGTCTGCCTGGCGAAGCAGTGCGCGCCACGGCCAGCGCAGCTGTGGGTCGGATGTCTGCCTGGAGAGGGTCAGGCAGTTGAGCGGGGCGGCAGATCAGGCGCTGCGGGGCCCGCGGGCTTGGGCATTGACCAGGTGAGTGAGAGGGTGCACGGCTGGTGCCTGATGCATTAGGGCAGGAGGGCAGTGCCTTTGCTGGGGTCACAGGGCCGCGGTGGCAGCAGCAAGGGGCGTGTTTGCAACAAGTGAGCAGTACATAGTGATTATGGGTGTGGGGTCGCTGCAGAGCCGCGGCGGAGCAGGCCCGGGCGCCGACACAGCCAGCGCGGCGGCGCAGCAGCTGGTCACCGCCGCGCTCAAGAAGGGCACCAAGGACAACGTCACCGCGATCGTGGGGCTCTTCCAGTGGCAGTGAGCGAGTGAGTGCTAGGTAGGGCTGTAGCTGTGAGGCAGCACTAGGTGCAACGGACGCTCTGGGCCATGCCTGGCGTGCTTGGCAACGCATGCGCCTGCTGCCAGCCGTCCTCATGTGTGCATACTCAACTCTCTGTTATGATGGAGAAATGCAAACGTCAGCACAGATAGCAGACGACCCTGAATAACTAAGTTTGTTGAAGCAGAACTCTGTGTGAGGAGTGCGTGAGGTACAGGGAAACGCAGATGCGCAGGCCATGCGTTCAATTCTTACACGCTGGGTGCCATGTCATACAAGCTCGATGGCAGCCATCTCAGCTGCGTCGCCGCGCCGCGCGCGCGCCTCGGTGATCACGCGGCAGTAGCCGCCGTCGCGGTCGCCGTACCGGCCGGGCGCCTCGTCGAACAGCGTCTTCACGATGTCCTTGTCGTAGATGAACGCCAGCGCCTGCGCGTCCAGGCTGTGCAGCGTTCGGAGGGAGCGCCACCGCCTGATATATCCTTTGCTGGTGCATACCGCCTCATGTCTGGTGCAGTTATATGAGGCTCATAAGGACAGCTCAGGACACATGAGACTCATAAGAATAGCTCAGGACACATACATGTTTTAACAGATCATCATGCAGATAGCCTGACACACGCGCATGGGTGAGGTGCAGCAGCACTGCTGTAGAGCAGCAGCACTGTCACCGCCGCTGTCCGCATGTGCGCCAAAGCAGGTGCACAGCAGGTGTGTCCAAAACAGAGGCGCAGGGCAGGGCAGGGCTGCGCGCCTGCCGCCGCGCATGCAGCGTGCCGACCTTGGCCAGCTGGATCATCTTGTCCACGTACTTGCGGATGGCCTTGGCGCGCGTCTGCCCGCGCGGCACGCGCACTCAGCCCGAACGCTAGCGGGTGCACGGGACAGCCGCCGAAAGGCGCTCTCCGCAGCAAGCAGACCCCATGCAAGCTACGCCGGGCCGCGCGCAGACACGCACTGGAGCCGGCCGACTTTCGCCAGCGCAGAGAGAGGCTGAGCAGTGGCTCCCCTGTTAGAGGTGCGCGTGCCACGCCCCCACCACCACAGCCAGGCGCCTCTGGGACAGGGAGCATAGCCAGGTCGCAACAACAACCTGCCACAATGCAGACCGCTGCAGGAGCGTCGGCACCCTCCACTGTGGGGGCAGAGCGGCTGCGCCTGCCGAGTGGGTTTACCGTGGAAGGGGGGCGAGAGCGCTCTGCTGTGACGAAATGGGGGCACTGCAAAGCACCGGCGTGACCAGGCCGCGCGCAAGCAGAAAGGGGGCGTGAGGGCCCACCTTTGTGGTGGTTATGCGGCCGTGCCGCAGCACCTGCGTGACCAGGCCGCGCACGAGCGCCTTGCGCTGGTCGGCTGGCCGGTTCAGCTTTGCGACGCGCATGCGGTGGCGCATGGCAAACACCTTTGCCCCGTTCTGCGGGAAGCTGAGAATGTTGCTCGCCGCGCCAGCTGCCAGCCGCACACGCAGCGTCAGTAGCTGGCAGGCGACCTTGATAGTGCCAAGTCCAGTGTGCGAGGCGGCCCGTGTCAGCCTTAAGCAAGCGCTCCGTGCGCAGCGTCTTCAACTAGCCACAGTTTGCAGTGGACGCACACAGGGGCCGCCAAGCCTGAGGCTGCGAAGACTTGCAAGCACACGAGCAAGCTCAGGCGCAAGCGGACAGGCTGCGCAGGGCTTCCCACCTGGCGCATGCAGGCATAGCCTGTTGGCGACGCCCAGGCCGGAGAAGCAGGGCAGCACGGCAACAGGCGCCGCGGGCGCGGCTGGCCGCGCGGCACAGCCGCCCACCGCCGCCCTCATTGCTGTCATGTTAAAGGCCATGGTGTCGGTCTTTGCGCTCACAACCCGCTCCGCTTGCCTGACCACCTTTTCGGCCTCTTGCGCAGCGGCTAGCCATTACGAGCCAAGACAGGCTTTGGAGGCGGGTTTGCTGCCCTGCAGCTGCTCCTTGAATGCAAACTCGCAGATCGGATCGAGCGACGTCCTCGCTTCCTGCAGCTCCTCTGATCACCGCTGCTTTCTGAGACCTCTCTGCAGGCTGCCTAGATGAGAGCTTGAGTATTGAGTCTGCTTCCGCGCCTAGACAAAGGGCGGTGTGCCAAGCAGGCACCCTACCAGCCTGGCAACGCTACCTGTGTCAGCTCGGCCTGGCTTGCAGCAAGGTAAGCATGTCCCCGAGCGTGCACCCAGCCTTTCAGGTGTATGATCAAGAGTGAATGACTGGATGTCTGCGCAGCGCCTGCTGGCGGCGAACTGTGCAGCACGTGCAGGTTGCTTTATGAGGCGCGCAGGCTGCTGAACGCCGCCCTGTGCAACCTCAGGTGCGCAGCCGTGCGGTGGGCTCCCTGCCGGCGAGCACGTCAGCGACAAAGAGCGCAGTGTGCTGCGGTGGCGCCCGCCAGCGCGCCACCGCGGCGCCGAGCCGCAGCTGATTGACGGCGCCTGCGCCTGCGGCTGAGCCCACCGGCTGCTCCGCGATGCGGCGCTTGCAACCCGCGGCGCGCGCCGGGCTCCTGGCGCTCGCGCTCGCCTGCCTGGCGTGCCGCGCACGCGCCGAGACGACGAGCCTGGCTGCGCTGGCACAGGGCCAGGCGCTGACCGGCAGCGGCCAGTACCCCGCGGCGGCCGGCGCGGGGCCGCAGCCGCAGCGGGAGCCCCCGCCGGACGGCCCGCCGCGGCCGCCGCCCAACCCGCCGCCGCTGCCGGTAGCGCTGCTGGCGCTGTTGCGCGGCGTGCCGGCCGCGGCCGCGCCGCCGGCGCCTGGCCCTATCTCTGGGCCCAGCCCTGACCCTATCTTAGGGTCTGGCGCTTCCAGCGCAACAGCGCCGGAGCAGCTGGCGAGCCCCGGCGCCTCTCCTGCGCCGCCGCAGCAGCAGCCGGGCACAGTAGCCGGCCCACCGGCCGCGGCGGCGGCGGCCGCGGCGCCCGCCGCGGGCCCCGAGGCGGGCGCGGCGCCAGCGGCGGGGCCTCTGGCGGGAACGGGGGCAGTCGCTGGCGGCCCAGCGGGCGCGCCGCAGTCGCAGGCCGGCGCTCCTGCTCAGGCGCGCAGCCACCCGTATGTGGTCTCCGGCGTCTAGCCTGTCCCCCGTTGATCAAGCATGGCGACAGCATGCTCCCGACCGCAGCGCCTGGCGCGCAGCGCCAGCGGCGCGCATGCATGCGCCAGGGGCTTGCCATGTCTGGCCATGCACCCGCACGTCCCGCGCACGGCGGAGAGCGCGCGCGCTGCCTGCGGTGCTGCCGGTGACCGCAGCGACGGCACATGCCTCACGGCGCAGGCAAGCCCGCGCCGCAAAAGGACCCCCCACCCACGTGCCAGAGCTTCCAGGGGGCCGGACGCGCAGGGGCAGGCGCGGCCATACGCGAGCTTGCTGGCGTCGCGGCCCGCCCCCGCGGCCCTGCAGGCGGACGCCGCGGCCAGCCCGCAGCCGCCCGCGCCGGCGCCTGGCCAGTCGTGCAACCCGCGCTCGCCGAACGCCACTGCCAACGGCTGCGCAAAGGCGCGCCCGCCACAGGGCGCCTCCTCCTGATGTCACAGCAGGGTACCAGACATTTGTCTTAAGCATCAGCCACATCATGGCGCTGCCATGCACCGCTTCAACCAGCTCACTGCGCGTCCCGCGCCCGCCGCTGCCGAGAGGGAAGCGGGCTTGCATGGGACGCCCGTGCGTGCGGTGATGGGTGCGAGGCGCGGCTGGCCGCAGTGCGCGGCTGACCAGGCGGCGCCCGCGGCATGGGCGCAATGCGCAGGCGGCCGCCGCGTGCCCGCTGCAGTGCACGGCGCAGAGCCCGGCCGGCTGCGCGCAGCGCTTCCTGTGCGCGCACGGCTGCCCGGTGTGCGCGCCGCCGCCCGACCGCCCCGCCTGCTACGGCTTCCGGCGGGTGCGCGCTCCTCTGCCTTTACCCTAGGGTTCCGTGTAAAAGGTTGTAGGGATGCACGGGTGCGCTGTCATGCGCTGCGGCTTGCGGCGACTGCGCGCCCCCGTAGTTGCCCCAGGAACGCACCCCGGATGTGCTGCCAGTGCTCTGCGGACAGCGCTGCAGCATTTCTGCCTCGGCCAGCTCACGGCAGGTGGGTCTTCAGGTGAGACGCGGCAGCTGGATTAGAAGTGTGATGATGAGACGTGAACGAGAACTGCACTGATGTACCAGATGTGTGACTGTGCACCGGTCCACCAGCGCTGGCCCCGAACGCAGCGGGCCGTCCGCGGCGCGCCGGCAGGTTGAGATCGGCCAGCTGGACGAGCTGACGGGCCTGTCGACCAAGTCGGTGGGCAACCTGACGTACTGGCTGGCCGGCTCGGTGCTGCACGCCACGCTGGACCTGAGCCTGGCCGCGCTCTCGCGCCCGCTTGGCCTCTACGTGGGCACCGCGCCGCCGACCGGGCCGCCGCCGCAGCTGGACTCCGAGGCGCGCCGCGGCAGGCTCTACCCAGGGAACCCCTCTTGCTTCCGTCTGCGCGCATTGCACACGTTGTAGCCCTGGCCATGCTGCATGCGGTGATAACTTACAGATATGCGGCACTTGCCCGCGCTCCGCTTGGGCTGTCAGCGCCCATCCCACCCACGCCGCCCACTCTTCATATACTGCGCATGGCAGGGCGGCCCTGCACGAGCGGCACGCCTGCGGGCCCCAGCAGCGCCAGGCCGACGCCGCACAGCCCGCAGCACGCAATTCATGGCCGGCCCGCCGACGGCGGCTGGCCGCGCGCGCCAGGGCAACGTGAACTCAGAGATGACGTACGGCGGCGGCTGGGACCAGCTGGTTGCGCCGATGGCGACCTGCGTCTCATACGCCAAGGACCTCGCGCCGCTGTCCTACAACGACCAGGCGCGCGCGCGGCCGCCCCTAGGCCGCGCTTGGCGCCTGCACCAGGTCGCGCTGACAGCCAGCCCAAGGCCGCCCTCGGCGCCCGCGCAGGGCCGCATGCAGTCGGTGCTCTTTGTGCTGGGACAGGCCATGCTCGGCGGGCGGCCGCCGTGTGGAGCACGCCAGGGCCCTGCGCTCACAGGCCCGGGCCGACCGGCTGCGCGGGCTGATTGATTGGTCAAATGTGGCGGCACAGGCTGCGGTGCACTCCCCTCAGTACTGGCCGTTGTCCAAGCGCACTGGGCTGACAGCCAGGGTCAGGATCGAATACATGACAGCATGATGCCGACGCAGCCCCCAGCGCCCGCCATGGCGACCGTCGGCCGACAGCGCCTGCGGGCGCGGCAGGTGTACGTGGCGGTGGCGACGAGCACGTGCGAGGACGACGGCCACTGCGGCTGCAAGGGCCTGTGGAGCGACAAGGGCGGGTCCACGTGCGTGCTGCCGCCCGAGATCGGCAAGCGCCTGCCCACGCACAGCCCGTCCGCCTTCCTCAAGCCGCCGTTCCAGGCGCGCCTGCCCCCCGCCCCGTCTCCCATGATGGAACAGCCCCCATCACCCTAAACGTGCGCGCGCCAGCCCCCCCGCCCCGTCTTCGATGACGCGGGCTGCGCGGATGGCGCCCTCCTGCGGAGCGGACATGAGGAACCGGCCTCCCTTGCTGAGAAACGCTGCACGTGCTTTATAAAAGAGCGCCCCCGCCCTTGCCTCTGAGCAGGGCGGTGACACGCACGCACTTCGTTGCTTGGGCTCGGGTCGTGTGCATCCCTGAACGCCCCTCAATGCGCCTGTGCTCGTGTCCTCCATGTGGTCGGCAGCCCGTCTGCCGCCGGCTGCGGAGGACTGCTTGGAGCAGCTCCGGCGACCGGCCCCGCCGCGCCGGCAGGGCTGCGTGTACAAGATCGGCCGCCGCTGCCCGCCGGGCTTCGTGGGCGGCGACCTGGGCGACATCTGCCTGCCCGCTGGCGGTGCGCGCCGCGCCGCCGCCGCGGGCTGCCGGGCTGCAAGCCCTGGCAAGCTGAGGGGTTGCTGTGCAAGGGCGCACTGGCAGCTCTGACGTGCGTCACTACGCAAGCCAGGTCCTCAATTGAGCAGGAGCATGGCACATGGGTGCACATGTGTTTCATGACATGGGCACGCAGCATGCGCGGTCATGCTGCTGTCTTGCTCCCTGCTGTCATGGCACTGTTTCCTGCTCGTTACTGGCCAGCCCCGGGCAGGGTCCGCGGAAGCTGCGCCAGGCGACCCGCGCCAGCGCGCGCAGGCACCTGCACAGCGAACAACACGTGCGGCGGCGGCGAGTGGCCCGCGGGCCGCGCGACGTGCGGCGGCTTCAACCCCGAGGGCTCCGACCTCAGCCTCACGCCGCGCTGCGGCAACAACGTGTACGACTCCATGGGCTACCTCACCATGGACTTCACCTGCCTCACCAACGTCTGCCAGAGCGACCGCGACTGCACCCTGGTGCGCCCCTGCTCCTCAGCCCCCGTGGAGGGCACCGGGCTGCAGGCTCGGCCTCTGCAAGCTCCGGGCTGCAGGCTCAGCCTCTGCAAGCCGAAATCAGCCTGATGCCAGTCAACCGCCACCCACTCCTTTACCAGCAGCCAGGGGTGCCGTGGGGCCAGCTTGCATGACAGGCGTGCCAGGCTGCAACCCCAGGCGCCGCACACGCTCCCCGTGACCCTGCGGCCCCTTGCAGCGACCATGCACCTGCCGCCCGCCAATAAGTAAAACTGTCCGCGTCTGCGGTGCCTAGCAGTACCCGTGCAGAGGTGCATGCTGCTAATGCAGCCAGCTGTGCTCGGGCTGGGCTGGGTTGGGCTGGGATTGCCCGGCGGAGAGCTTTTGTTCGGGCCACACGGATCCAACCGACCCTGCCTGCAAGAGCGAGCACGCCCCGCCGCGCGCCGCAGGGCTACATGTGCGCCACGGCCTCGCCGTGCCTGGCGGACGGCGGCGGCTGCACGCAGCGCTGCGTGCCGCTCGCCGCGACGTTCTGCGCCGACATCTGCCCCAACGCGCTTGACGCCGTGCCCGTGTCCGGCGCCGCGGCCAACACCAACGGCGGCGCGGGGTCGCGCGCGGGCGGCACAGCAAGCCCGGACCTCGCTCAGAGCGCCGGCAGTGCCGCCGGCGCGGCCGCCGGCGCGGCGGGCGGCGCGGCGGGGGCCGCGCTGAGCGGCGCGCCCGGCTCCGGCGCGGGACGCACGGCCGCCTCCAAGGGGCTGCGCGACGCGGCGGAGCCCGACCCGCCCGTGGTCGCCGAGAAGCGGCACGTGTGGACGCTGCCGCCGCTCGCGCCCTGACCGCCATGAAGCGCGGGGCGCAGCAACGCCCCGGGCGGCGGCCGCGCCGCGGTCCCTGGCAGGTGCTGCGCTGGCGCGTGTTGTAACGCATGTTGCCGGCGAGTCGGGGATGGCCTAGCTGCCGCCTGTGCATGGCCACCGCAGTCCTGGCAGATGCCAAGAGCCGCGCCGCCGAACACGGCCCCGCAGCGGATTGCTGATGCATGCGCCACTGCTGTCTGGCTTGCAGCTGCCGGCGCACCGCGGCGCGAGGAGTGCGTGCGCGTCGCGCCGGCTCCGAGCTGTGGGCCCCCAGGCCGCTCGCAGACGGCGGGCCTTGACGGCAGCACAGCAGGACCACGGCCCTGCTGACAGTGTGCGCTGCAGCATTTGCTCGCCTGGGTGCGCCTGCGCGGCGCTCGGTTAATAGGTATTTCACCCTGCTTTCGAACTGCGCGCCAAAAAGGCAGGCTGGCTGCAAGGCGCATGGGCTGCAGACTCTGGGCCTGCTGCTGGGGACATGCCCTTTCTCTTCTGCCGCATGGAATGGCAGCTCCAAAGCCACTTACTAGGGCATGCACACAAACAGTCACAAGCCAGGGTTTGCACCTCGGGCTCGGGCTCGGATGAAGGACGCGCAATCTGCCTCCCAACCATGCAAGGTCAGGGGGTGTTGGTGCGTGCGGCGCGCCTGGGCATCTCGGCTGTCGCGCGGCTGTGCCAGCCGGCGCCCTCTGTGACCGGCATCCGCCACATGGTGTTGTACGATGAGAGGGAGCGCGGCGAGGAGGTGTGTTCCCTTATCCCCTGTCCTGACGTTTGCACAAAGCTCATCGCTGCTAGGTTGCTCCTGGGTGCACCAGCCTGCTGACCTGTGACGCGTGCGTGCGCGCAGCTGGTGCACTTCCGCAAGGAGGATGAGCGCCTGCTGCGCAAGCTGCTGTCCAAGGTCAAGGCGCAGGCAGACGCGGTGCGGCACTGCGCTCGCTGTCGCCCGGTTCTTGCGCTGCGTGCAC
>JAABUO010006409.1_pt1 | contig 13537 bp, 18 predicted proteins | sample 5559291 | NCBI WGS metagenome assembly JAABUO01 (sample SAMN10711878, study PRJNA513372) | rock metagenome | isolation source: Antarctica rocks | place: Antarctica: Victoria Land, Finger Mt sud | reverse complement strand
GCCTCGAACTTGGCCTTGGCCTCGGCGGCGGCCCGCTGCGCCGCCTTGGGCACCGGCAGCTCGATGCCCTGCAGGCCCTGCAGAGGCAGGCTCTGTTTCACGCGCCAGGGCACCCCTCGTCCGACCGCCCCCTGGGCTCTGACGCCTCCAGGCCCCCTGCTGCTCCGCTCCTCGCAGTGCGCAGCTGCGCTCTGCGCACCGTGGGCCCCCATCCGCTTTCACGCGCGCCTTCGCTCAACAGCAGAGTACGCAACTTGGATCACTGAGGGGCTGCAGCAAGGTGATCAGTGCACTGTCTGCATGGGCGGGCGCCTGGGCATGCCCGAGCGCCCCACCCGGGAACCTCTGGCACCCGCGTCCCGAGGTCACGGATGAGAGTGGCTGCAGGGGCGGGAAGGCAGGAGGCGCGCCTTGGGCGCGATGCCGGCCAGGCCCTCCTTTACCTTGTCAAACTTGAGCTGGCTGCTCACGCTTGCAGCGGCCTTCTTGACCTGCGCGCCAGCGGGCGCGCTGACTCGCGTCCCATCACACCCCGGAGCGGCCGCAGCAACAGGAGCGCGTGCGCAACAGAGCACACTCCCGTGTGCCAGTGCGCAGCCGGCGCCGACGCGGCGCAGTCCACGCAGGGCGTATGGGCCTGCAGCCGATGGCTGGCGGAGCGCAGCGGAGGCCAGCGCGTGAGGCGCGCGCCTCGGCAACGGGCTGCTTCACGGCCTGCTCGACCTCGGCCTTCTTGCCGTCGAAGCCCGACGCGGCCTTCTGCGCCGCCTGCGTCACCGGCGCCAGCGGCTGCTGCGCCGCCTTCTGCACGGCCGCCTTGGCCTGCGCTGCAGGCGCCTCCAGCGCCTTCACCGGCGCCTTGAGCACCCGGACGCCTGGCGGCCGCGACATGTCTGTTAAAGAAGCGCCAAAGGTTTGTGCGTGTGCATGCATACAGTTACGGGTCGTGTGGCTGTGTGTCCGTCTGTCTGTCAGAGCTAGCTGTCCTGTGAGGTGAGGAAGGTCGTGACTCTGCACCTCAGTACGTTGCACTGTCGCAGTATGGCACACAGCGTGCTGTGGGTGCTGGTGGCTGTGCCGTGGCACGGCAGCGCTGGGGGTATGCCGAGAGACTGCAGCAGGGGCCATGGGTGCGTGGGTGCGGCCCGGCGCGCGCCCGCACCCTTGCCAGCGTTCTTCTCCAGCAGCTCCGTCAGCAGGTCGCCCTACAGCCGCAGGCTCCCTCAGAAGCAGGCCGGGGTACGACGATGGGTCCTAACTGCGGGTGTGGCCTGACGTACCTGGGTGTCAGAGATCTTTGCCCCGACCTGCACCGGCGTAGCAAACAGCAGGCCAGCTGCCAGGCCCGCCGCGGCGATGCCGCGCAATGTCCTCTCAGGTTGCCTGCAAAGCAACATCGCACGTGAAAGAACGCAGAGCGCAAGCAGTGAGAGGGCAAATCATGCACAGTCCTTCAAGGGAAAGAGCGAGTGTGCACGGCACTGTGCCGGTACCTTGTTGAAGCATCGGGGTGCAGCGCGGCAACCACCGTGGTCACGCGCGCTGCACGCGCCGGTGCAAAGGCCGCAGGGCGCGGCTGGGTCAGCCTCTGGCCAAGCAGCGCGGACGGTGCCATGGTCATCAAGTCAAAGCTGTCCAGGCGTACTCTTTGCTTTCTTGTATCAATCTGCAATCTCATCTTCAAACTTAGGGCAGCTGCAAGTGCCCTACAGACAGACAGTGCAGAAGAGGAGCGCGACTCGACGCGCAAAATCGGAGAGGAGGCTCCTGGGTGCAGCCATCCTCAGCTGGTACAGGTATCACAGTTGTAGACTACGTTCGGCCCGGCTCTGCTCATCATCCGTAAAGGAGACGTGGCGTCCCTGCGTATGTGTGCGCACAGCGCGCGGCGATGCAGCAATATCTCGCCAGGCTGGAGAGCCTGGCCAAGATTTTCCGTGTCTTCCAGGCAGCGCTGCTCCCGCCGCTGCCCGCGCCGGCCGCCCCGCACAGGTTTGCCGCGGTGACCGCGGCCAGCGACCACCCGCTGCTGCCCTGCGCGCTGATGGAGTGCGCCGAGCATGTGCTCAGCGCGCTGGACGCCGCGCCGGACTTCTGCCTGCTGCAGACGCGCGCGCCCGGCGAGCGGCCGGAGCTGGCGCCGCAGCTGGCGCGCACGTTCCTGCGCGGCGGCCGCTGGGGCCTGCAGCCGGCGCCGGTGCTGATAGGCAGCACTGACCGCGCGCTTGACGCGGCTGTGGTGCTCACCGCGGCAACGCTGCCTGGTGCGCGCCTGCTCCTGGTTCCGCCTCCCACGCCCCTCCCGCCACAAGCAGGTGGCCTGCAGAGCTCCAGTCGCCACGGTGCCAGCAGGCACGGCAGTGTACCCGTTCCACGCGGAGTCCGCAGCGCTGCCGGAGCTGGAGGACGGCGCCTGGCGCAAGCTGGTGCCGCCGCCGGCCGCCGGCCAGGCGCAGGCCGCCGTGCTGCTTTCCACAGCTGAATTCCGCCAGGTCTGCCCCAGTGCCAGGCTGGCGCGCGTGGAAGGGTCTGCCGACCTGCTGGACGTACTGGTGTGTGTTCTGATGCTGTGTACACCTGGATGATGTGCTTGATAGCCGACCCCGCGTTGAGCCTGAGCGGAGGCGGCGCCGGACGGCAGAGCGCGGGAGAGCTCGGGCAGCGGCTGAACGCCGTGCTGCAGCCGCAGCTGCGCCTGCTGACGCGCTCGGCCGCCGCGGGCGAGGGCAGCCCCGGCAGCGCCCTGTTCCTGGGCGACGCTGCTGTGCGGGGCCCGAGTGCGGTGGGCGCTGTGTTTCGCGGCCCTGCTGCTGGCCTGGATAATCTGGTCAGCCACCTGCTGGCATGCCAGCACGAACACAGCGCCGAGGCGCGCTGAGGAGGCACGCGCGACAAGGCCGCCTTTGTTACGCGTTAACAAGCGTATGCTTGTATAAGTGTCATGGGTCTCTGGGTGTTGGCGGACTGTTACGTCTGCGTCTTCCCATCCGTTTTGTCCAGTGCTGCTTCCACCCAATGACTGTATGCTTAGGGCGGGCCACGGTAGGACCATGATTGCGTGCTGCGTGCTGTGTGTCATAGCTAGTCGTGCGGCATGTGATGCCTCCACAACTGGTGTGCTGTTGTCCTAGGAGTATTCTTTCGTCGTCTGCCCCGCACGGCTGTGGCGAATTTTTGCGCCGCACACTGCACGGCAATGCATGTCGTGTTGCGCGGGCTGCTGCAGAAGCGCAACTGGCGCAGCAATTAATGCGCACGAGGGCTCAGGAGGCTTGACGAAACGCACGGCGCGTGCCCAGCGTCGTGAGTGAATGCGCTCACATGCATGGGACGCCAGAGTGTCAGAATTGTAGAAGACATGATGTTGCAAATGCATGTCATGCTGCGCGGGCTGCTGGGGCAAGCGCACTGGCGCAGAAGTTGGTGTGCGCAATGATGACGCAGGTGCTGGTTGGGAAGCGCTTGTTACACGGCCCAGCATCCAGCGCGCTCTGGAGGCGCGCAAAAAACTCCACATTTATTTTAACCAAATGATGTGTTGCAGCTCAACTGAGTTGGTAGCTGCTGGGTAGTTAGGGCACGATTGTTCAATTGATCTCGACTTTGCCAATGTAGTGGCCATTAGCGTGCCAAAGAACGGCGTGATAGCCTTGTGCCCTCCCCAGTTTATCACGACCTTGTCAAGTTGTTAACGTGAACGTGGTGGGCGCATGTGCATTGGTGCAAGCCGCAAGTCAGCTGCGTACACGTGTAACAACTCGCGCCAAGACCACACTGCTCTGACACTTGTTATACGTTCTGCATAGTGCCCGACAGGCAGCTTCATTTAAACGTTAAAGATGAGCAGCGAACGGCTCATGGATGGCGTCCTTAGCCAGTCGGACCTCCAGCGCCTGGAGGAGGGGGGCGTGAGCGACAACTTTTGCTTTGAGGATATTGTTGCGGCGCATCCCAAGAAGGCGTACAAGTGGTGAGTTTCGGTCTATTTGTTCAGACATAACCTCCGCTCTGAAATCAAGTCCTACCTGCTCTGAACTGGACGCCTGACGCTCACTCACGTCTTTGCACTGCGCAGGCTGGAGCTGCACGGCACCGAGAAGCTGGGAGAGTTTGAAGTGCCGGTCAGCGCCCTGGTTCCAGGCAGCCGCAGCGCCTCGCTGCGACTGGCCCCCGCACCTGGAAGTCTTATAGATGGGCATGCTGCTGCAACAGGAGGAGTTGTTCTACTCTGCTATGTCGGACGGCGGCCTGCTCACGCACGGACTTGAGGAGCGCTGCCCGAGCGACGTTGAGCAAATGTGGCACGCATACCTGGCGCGTCAGAAGCCTCGCAAGGGTGCGGTCATACGGGCACCCAGTAAGCAGTGTTTGCCGCAGGGACTCTGAGGTCTGGGCAGTGCGCAGAGGTGCCTGTGCTGCAGCAGGGCGCAAGCAAAAGAGGACGTGGGACGAGACTGTTGCAGTGGAGGCATTTGTTATCCCGGTGAGCACCCAGAATAATAAATACTATTATCGGTGCATTGCATGCCGATTCACGCGCTCAACGGCCTGCAGGACACAGAAGACGCCTCGTGCATAGCATTGTCAAATACCTTGCATGTCGCTTGGCCTCGCTGCTGCGCTCTGGTCTATTGCATGCATCAGCATCAGCTGTTGCCAACGCGGCGTTGCGGTGTAGGTGAAGCACGCGGCTGCCGCAGAAAATGTTGGCCTGCTGCAGCCGACGCTGCGACGGTACCTGGCCGGGCGCTGCTCCATGCTCGCGTTCGGCCTGCCGCCCCTCCAGGTCAGTGCAGCAGAGCCTCTCAGTTTTGCTCTGGGAGCATGCCATGCTCCTTACATGTGTGCCAAGCAGCGCGCGAATTGTGTCGAGCTGCTGCATGGAGCGGCTGCTGCTGTGCCACTTTGGCTTGCTGCAAGTGTGCCCCGGGCTTGGCTTGCCCCTATGGACTGTGTCGATCGGAGTGGCATGCGCATCACCCGACGTCATGAGCAGCTGGCAGCAGGTCTCTATGAGGGGCATGGTGCTGACATCTGGCTGCGCCGGGCGCGGCGCGGCAGGCGGTCGTCGACTTCAAGTGGTCCAAGGTGTTTGTGAAGCTGCTGTACGTGCAGCTCGCCATGTTTGCCGTGTGGCTCATCACCTTCACCGTCTTCACGAAGCTGTTCCAGGCGCGGCCCCGCGCGGGCACGCGCAGGCGGAAAGAAACTCCGCGCTGGCGGCGAGCCGTGCTTCTGCGGTTGGGTGCTGTAACGCCAAAGCATGCCGTGCGGCGCGCGGCGGGTCAAAGCACGCCGTGCATTGCGCGGCAGACTGTTGGGTCCAGTACAGGCATGGAGGCCTGTCAGCGCCTTTGCGCTGATACGCGGAACGCTTCTGCTGCCCCAGGATGAGGATGAGAGCTTGAGCCTGGCCGAGCTGCTGGCGACGTCGTCCGGCCGCTGGACTGTGGCGCTCGAGGTCATCGCCACCATTTTCATGCTGCCCTTTATGTACATCGGTGCGGCGGTTGCGCGGGAGTCAGCGCATGTCGTGCGGGCTGTCATTGCCACACATCTCACAAGCCCAGTGCTTTTGCAGCTTGCAGACAAACTTGTTGCTGCATGCGGCATGCCTGCTGCACAGCACGGGGTGTCTGGGGCCGGTGCCAGCGCGCGCTGCGCGCGCAAGTGCGCACCGTGAGGCGCCGCGCGGTCTGCCGCGCAGAGTACCACACCTTCTCCGATTTTGGGTGGCACTCCTGGATCAATACAGAGAACGTCATCGATGCGCTCACGTACGCCAACCAGGCATGCTCGCCTTGCATGCGCACGCCTGGTCCTATGCATGGCTGACGCTGGAGCTCACGATGCCTCTGCCGGGGTCGGTGGGAGGCTAGGGTGCTGAGTGGCCGCTAGGTTTAGGGTAGGTTAGGGCAGGGTAAGGCCTCTGCCGCACGTGTGCCACGCTGCCCTGGGCTGTCTATGTGGCTTTGTGAGCATGCCGTCGCATGAGTCAGCATGCGCGGTGCCGCCCTGCATGCAGATCGCCATCGTGATCATGCACCTGAGCCGCCTAGCCGTCAACTCCGACGCGATCGTCATCCTGATGGCCCTGCAGTGCATCCTGCTCTGGCTGCGCCTGCAGTACTACCTGAGGTGCGCGCAGGCGCAGCCCTGCATACCGTATCATGCATAGGCTGCTCTCCTCATGCGCGCTGAGCATGGCTGATGTGCCGCAGACTCTGCCTGGCGCCCAGACAATGCCGTGAACATGTGGGACACCGCTGCCCACGGCAATCAGTGACCCATTGCTCTGATGGCGCCCTGTCGCCAGGTTTCATACGGCCAGCTGTTGTCTGCCCAGTGACCGGGGCTTGCCCGCGAGCGCAGGGTCTTCCGGGCGTCCAAGTTTGCGTTTGTGGACACGCTGGTGGCCATCATCTCAGACGTCAAGATCTTCTTGGCCTTCCTGTTCCTCACGCTGGTGGTGCGCGCTGGTGGTGTGTACCAGATAGGGTATGATAGGGAAGGGTCGTTAGGTTAGGGTTGAGAAAGGACCCCATGTGACAGACGCCACCACGAGGCCCAGCTCCATGTGCCGGCAGCCGTCATGCATGGACAGAGCCCGCGCACGCTCTGCGCGGACGCCTGAGCACCCCGCGGCGCGCAGGGCTTTGCCTTTTCGTTCCACGTCCTCTACAAGAAGGTGCGGGCGCGCTGTGCTCTGTGCGCGCTGTGCCCACACGTTCCCGGCGCAGCGGGCTGACGGGGGCACGGCGCCGGCGCCGACGCACAGGACCAGGACAAGTACGAGGTGTGCGCCCGGCCGCCTGCGCTGCGCGCTGCATGCACGCAAGGCCGCGCAGCTGCGGCGCATGCGACTCATGCGGAGGTAGTTAAGGTAGTTTTCTTGCATATAGGAGTACCAAACGCTGGTCCGCAGCATCTTCACCGTGTTCAACGTGGCGGCGGCCGGCGAGTACAACACCGACACATACCTGAAGACGCACTTTCCCGTCGTGACCGCGACGCTGCTGTGCGCGTTCCTGTTCGTGGTCGCCGTCATGCTGTTCAACGTGCTCATCGCGCTGCTGACTAACGCGAGCCAGAAGGCGCGCCGCGCGCGGCCCGGCACTGCGCCTGGGCCGCGCACCGAGCGCCCGACAGCCTCGCCGCGCGTGTCACGAAAGGGCCTGCTCCTGACGCTTGCGCGCTCTGGCTGCGCGCGGCCTGTGCCGCATTTGGAAATGCCCTTGACGCGCGAGAAGGCACATTAGTGATATTGTTTTTCTGGAACGGCAGATGACGGACAATGCGGGGCTCCGCGCGGTCATCAGCAAGGCGCAGGTCATCGACGAGCTGGAGAGCACGCTGCCGGGGTGGGTCAAGCGGCACCACGTGATGTATCCCGCCTACGTCCACGTGCTCAAGGCGCGCGCCTCGCCGAGCTGTGAGGGTAGGGTTAGGGTAATGTCAGGCGGCGGCCCCGAGCACCTGCAGACAGGCGCTGGGCGGGACGGGGTGCGGGTGCCGGCGCAGGAATGTTCAGCCTGGCGCACCGGCCCGTTGCCGAGCTCGTGTGCGTCGCCGGCCTGCCCCCGCATCACATCAGGCTCAGCCAGGGGCAAGGCCGCAGCGCGAGCTGACGCCGTGCCCGAGGCTGACAGACAGTCTGTCGCAGGAGCGGCCGGGCGGGGACTATGAGATCTCGTCGGACAGCCTCTGGGCCCTCCGCGGCGAGACGCTGGTGCGCCCCGGCCCGCCGACCGGCGCCCTGCGCCGCCGCGCCTCGACCTGCATGGCGCGCCGCGCACTCCCACGCCGGCGCATGGCGGCGCCCGCGCCGCTCCCGCGGCTGTCTGCGCCGCCAGGCCGTCGCTGCCAGGGCTCGCCGTGCAGGGCGCCCGCCATGCTTTTAAAGCTAACCCTATACTGTCCCTGATCTTACCCTGACGCTGGGCGCGCGCGCGGCAGGTGGACGCCAGCGAGGAGGTGCGGCTGCGCACGTTCGCGATGGAGGACCGCCTGCAGGCGATCGAGACCGCGCTCGCCAGCCTGCGCGCGGCGCTCGTGCCGGGCGACCGCGGCCAGGCGGCGCCCGGCGGGCAGACCGAGGACAAGGCGCGCGTGGACGCGCACCGCAGCTCCCTCGTGTGTACGGCAGCGCGCCTTGCGCCTGGGCATCAGAACTCTGATTGCAGGCCGCCCACCGAGCCGCGGGCTGCGTACGCGGCTTGCGCAGAGGCGCTTTTCGGACTGACGGGCGCGTGTGGCGGGGAGCGCAGATCAGGGAAGGGGCGCCGAAGGAGGAGCGCTCGGTGGACGGGCACCCCAAGGCGAATGTCGTTATGGGCAGCAAGTAGCTGCGGCCGTGCGCGATCCATGCCTGGTTGGTCCCGCAGCAGGCTCTGGAGTGCTCTGCGCATGCAACGCACCTACAGGTTCTGTAAAGGAATCCATGGGCGCTATGTTTTCTTCTGGATACTGAAGTCACTCGCCGTTTAGATGGGGGGTTGCATGCAATATAGACTCCGCGTGTTGTGCGGCAACTGCGGCGGCAGGGAGCTGTGCTGCTGGGCACTCAGAACATGGCCTTAACATGCTTGGTGATGACCGCGCCAATGAACCGAAGAACTACAGCGTCATTGCAAATGCGGCAGCTACTGGTGATGCCCTCCAGCTGCGCACCCATGTCGACGCACTTATTCTGCGGCAAGAGCCACTCACCAGAGTCTGAACCCTCACCACCTAAATATGCTGCCAACCCAGAGAGCCGGCGCTACGCTCTGCGGCACTGACTACGCTAGCAGGGGCTCGCGCTCACCCAAAAAGCCTAAACGATCTCACTTGGCACACAGGAGGCTACAACGCCGGCCGCATTGCATTCAGCACGCAGCCTCATGCGCCAGGTCCCCAGGCAATACGCTCACCCCGTGACCGTATTGCCCAGCAGAACACTGCAGCCAGCACCGAAACCCAAACATGTGACCCAAGCAGGAGACAGCAAAGGCGAGCTGACCACCTGCCAATACCAAGCTGCACAGTTACCTCTCATACCCAAAGGAGACCGCTGCGCTCTACTTTGGCCACCAGCCGGCGCCCGTGCGGGGCGCCTGCACGGCCGCGCGCAGCGCCTTGAACTCCGGCGGCGACGCGCGCACCAGCGCCGCGATCGCCGGCAGGAGGATCTCGCACTGCGCGCCATAGCCCACTGTGACCCGGCGGCATTGGCGCAACCCTTGCTGTGAGCTCCAGCCGCGTGTAACATCGTGCACCACTGTCACGCGAGCGGACCGCAAGCAGGCAATGAGTTACAGCTCTCATGCAGCAGATTTCAGGCCCTCAATCAATCCCTCAGTCTGACAGCGCAAGGCACGGCAGCGCAGGGGTGCGAGGCTTGGCACTGCTGCCCTGCACGTCCGGGCAAGCTGCCGCAGGACCCACGCGAGGCAGCCAAACGGCAGGGGTAGGGCCCCAAGTCGGCGCGTTGGCCACGGCCGCCACCACAAGCTCGAGTGGTGGCCTGTGCAGGACTGCGGCCGGGTGCGCGACGCAGCCCGGCAGCAGGGCGGGGGCACCTGGTCGGTGCGGCCGGCTGCGGCGGCGTCCAGGAACTTGAGCAGCACGTTCTTGAGGTACAGGATGTCCACACCCGCCATCTGCTCGCGCTCGGCGCCGCCGCCGCCGCCGCCGCCGCCGCCGCCGCGCTCGGCGGCCTCGGCGCCGGCGTGCGGCGTGCCGAGCAGGCTGCCGCCCGCCTGGCGCGGCAGGGCACTTTTAGGTTTAAGGTAGGGTGCGCTCTGTCACAAAAGAGCATGCGCTACTGTCCTGGGCCAGCCCTGGCCGGGCTGCGCGCGCGGCTCGCGCGCCCCCACGCACGGCTGCGACAGGCGGGGCCACAACAGAACGAGGCCGTGCAGAACGACGCCCCGGCTCACCGACCTGAGCACGAAAACACATCGCCTGTGCTGTGCTGCAGCTCAGCATGCTTGTTGGTGGCCATACCAATAGGTTCTGGTTGCCGGCTGCGCATTGGCGCCACATGCTGTGCAGCTGCATTCGCCTGAGCGCCACAGCGGATCGTGATTGAAGCCTCTTGCCTTACATGGAGGGCTCGGCCGTGGCTCCGGTGCTGTCTGCGCCATCCCCTGCGCAGGTATCGACCATGAGATGCCGCGCAGGTGGGAGGCGACTCGCACCGCGCAGCGCGCGCGGCGTGCCGCCAAAGCTGGCGCCCGAGCCGCGGCGGCCCAGCTTGGCCGTTGCAGCCGCATGCGCGACCTCTGCCTCAGCCGCGGCCGCCTCGCGCTTCCAGTCGGCGGCCTCCGCGCGCGCGGCCGCCAGCTCGCGACGCGCGGCCTCGCCCGCCTCGCGCGCCTCCCACTCCGCGCGCGATATGCGCTCCTCCGCGGCCGCCAGCCGGACCTGCGCCGCGCGCGGCCGCGCTCGAGGCCGCTGCGGCGCCGCCAGGCACGGCGCCCGACTCGCTTCTGCTACATCTTGTACCCAGGGGCGCGGGGCTCCCGCCGTCGCCAGGCTGAGCAGCGCGGCGCGTGGCGGGCGCAGCGCCCTGCCCCGCTAGCTGCAGCCCCTGGTTGCGTGCGCACAGTAAGAAGCGCTTCTGTCAGCCTGGAGGCTGCCATGTGGAGCTGCGCAGCAGGCCGCACGCACAGCTGCCGCCCTGTGCTGCCGGCGGCCCCCAGTCGCCGGCCTGGCAGCGCACGCCTGCCGATGCACGGAGTACGCTTCGAGCGAGCGCGGAGCGCGATGGCGCCAGCAGCGCCCGCGCGGCCGCCTCGCAGAGCACCGGCGCGTGTGCGGCGCCGGGCGCTGCCGCCGCAGCAAAGGGTCACGGGCTGGGCGCGGCGACCTGGGCCGCCCGCGGCGCCGCGCCTGCAGCTGCGCGCGCGCGACAGCCTCGGCCTGCCGCGCGGCCTGCTCGGCGGCCACCTCGGAGCGCAGCGCGGCGGCCAGGCCGCTGGCGGCCGCCAGGCGCTTGTCCAGGCGCGCGGCCTCCTCGCGCGCCGCGCGCGGCCACTGCCGCGCATCCGCGCCGCTCAGCTCCAGGCGGCGCGCGACCTCGCGCTCCACGCGCGCCTCCGCCTGCCGCGCCGCGCGCGCCCGGGTCAGGGTAGGGTGGCGGCCAGTTTTGGGCGCGCGGCCCCGCGGTCACTGCCCGCAGCGCGCGCCCAGCGGCCCGGCCCCGCGCCCGCAGGCGCGCGCTCGCCGCGCCTAGCCGCATGAGCGCGCCAGCAGAAACGGCCCGAGCGGCTCGGCCCGCCCTGCCTGCGCGGCGGCCAGGCGCGGCCGCCCACGGCACCCCTCGCCCGCTGCCAGCACAAAGGCGCCGGCGCGCGCGGCAGGGCCGCGCACGTCAACGGCGGCGCGCGCGGCGGCGGCCGCGCGCGTCTCGGCGGCCTCGCGGCCGGCGAGCGCGGCGCGCAGGCGCGCCTCCAGCCCGGTCGCCAGGCGCGCGGTCGCCAGCACCTCGCCCTCCACGCGGCCCAGCTCGGCCGCGGCCGCCGCCGCCGCCTCCTTGTACGTCGCCATCTGGCCCTGCGCGGTTGAAGTGGGGGGGCTGGGCAGAGGCGCGACGCGCCGTGAGCGGGCTGCGCGCGATGCCGCGCAGGTGAACGACCCGCAGCGCTCGGCACGGGCGCTGCTCGCTGCCAGGCCGCACACGCTCGGCAGAGCCTCACGCTCGATGCGTTGCTGCACGCGGGAAGCGGTGTCGCCGGGCGCTGGACAGCTGGCGAGCAGGCGCGGTGCCGGGCGGCGCGCGACGCCCGAGCGCCGCGCCCCAGCCCCCTGCCCAGCGGTGTCACAGCACGGAAAATCGGCACGGCGTGCCAGACAGGGGCGCGTGGGGCAGCGCCTGTGAACCCTAACACCTACCCGGACGGGGGCGTGAGGTGGCGCCTGTTACCCTGTGAACCCTAGCACCTACCCGGGCAGGGGCGTGTCGGGCGGCGCCTGCTCGGCGCGCAGGTCGGCCACGCGCTGCTCGAGCGCCTCCGCGCGCGCGACCGCCGCGTCGCGGTCCGCCGCGCCCGCCTCCGCGCCGCGCAGCTCGGCGGCCGCGGCGGCCTCGGCCGCCTCCGCGTCGGCCGCGCGCGCCTCCAGCGCCTCCGCCTCGGCGCGCGCGCGCGCGAGCACCCTGCGGCCGGCGCGCCCGAAGGTTCCGGGGTCGCGGGCTGCGGCGGGTCTGCGGGGACGCGCGGCCCCGGCGCGCGGGCGGGGCACGCGCGCAGGGCGGGTGCATTGCAGCCGCTCTGCCCCGCGTAAGATGCACCGGCTCGGACACGGCCAGGAGCTGCGACCTTCTACCAATGCAATTAAGCCACGTACCCATACACGTCCACCCTCTGTGCAGCCCTCCGCCTCACACAGCCCTCCAGACCTGCCTGCAGCACCTGCCCCTCCACGCACCTCCGTGTGTGAACCTTACATCGCAGTTATTGTCCTTGGCATAGGGTTAGGGTTCGGGGGCGGCACCGGCGTAGGCCCTGGTTGTCCTCGTCCAGCGCGGCCACGCGCTCGCGCAGGCGCGCCTCGGCCTCGCGCGCCGCGCGCCGCAGCTCGGCCTCGCGCTCCTCGGCCGCGCGGCGCGCCGCGCCGCCGCGCTCGCCCGCGCCGCGCTCCTTCGCCTGCGCGCGCGGGGGGCGCCACGGGGCGTCGGCGACCGGAAACGACGCCGTCGGGGCGGCGCCGCGCCTCGCGCATGCAGCGCCGCGTGCCTGCCTCCGCCCTCGGTCCGCACGCAGGTCGCGCGCGTCTACAAGCGGACCCAGCGTGCCGAGGAGGGGAGCCGGATGGGTCCCCACACAAGCCGCACTGCTGGCAGGCGTGCACCACGCAGCCGCACTGCACAGCAGCTCGCACTGCCTGGCCCACTCAGGGGCTCTGTCGCTGCGCCGCCGGGGGCCCAGCGCTTTGAGCGCCTGCTCACGCCGGCTCCGCCCAGCCTTACCCGCGTCAAGCACGGCATTGCGCAGCCCCGAACTCCCGGCCCTTCGCCCAGCAGACGCGCCAGTACAGGCACGCTGCGCCTGCTGACCCTACCCTAACCCTAACCATGAGCCGAGGAGCGGCCGCGGGGCCGGCGCATTGTGGGGCCGGCGCATTGCGGGGCCGGCGCGCCTTCAGCTCCTTCTCCAGGCGGCGCGCCTCGGCGCGCGCCTCGGCCGCCTCGTCCTCGCCGCGGCCGGCGCGGCGCTCGGCGGCGTCGGCGCGCGCAGCGGCCGCGTCGCAGATGGCCTGCGCGCGCCGCAGCGTCTCCGCGTGCGCGGCCGCCGCGCTGGTCACGCGCTCGCGCAGCTCCTGCGCGCCGCGCGCGGGTCCTCATGCGGCGCTGGTAGGGTATATGCTGAGGAAACCTGCACGTGCTGTACAGTGCCCCAGGTCTGCACAGCCAGCTTGAGCTCAGAGGCCTGCGGGGCGCCCCAAAGGGCCATGCATGCGCCAGTCTAACGTGGATGAAGCAGATAGCAGCAAGCAGATGCGCAGTCCCTTGCAGGAGGGGCTCCCTCCGAGCAGCCAAAGAGCGGCGGCAGGG
>JAABUO010006408.1_pt1 | contig 13541 bp, 17 predicted proteins | sample 5559291 | NCBI WGS metagenome assembly JAABUO01 (sample SAMN10711878, study PRJNA513372) | rock metagenome | isolation source: Antarctica rocks | place: Antarctica: Victoria Land, Finger Mt sud | reverse complement strand
TTGTGCAGATATGGCTTCTATGATGAGTGCTTGAGGAAGTATGGCAATGCCAATGTCTGGAAGTTCTTCACAGACCTGTTTGACTATCTTCCACTGACAGCACTGGTTGAGAACCAGGTACAGTAGCAACTTCAGTAGCGGTTTTGCTATGCTCATGACTTCTGATCCAGGCACTATGTACTGCAGTTCTTCTGCCTTCATGGTGGGTTGTCACCCACCCTTGACACGCTAGATCACATCAGAGCTCTGGATAGAGTGCAGGAGGTGAGCGCCATCTGTTTTGAATAGTGGCAACGTTTATCTTTCGTGTTGCTTTGCTGCACCACCAGAAACAGCTGTGCTACCAACTTCAGGCTTACAGGGATGCATACAACAACATAGCATAGCAACAAGAGCTGCCTTGTGCCTGAACCAATGCTTGTGTGTCCAAAAACTACAAGTTTGCTCGTGCATTTTGTGTATGCATCACGCCTGTTATGTCCTCCTCATGCACGTTTTTGACATGCATGATCATCTTTGCACTGTTTCTGTTGGTGCGTAAATACTCAGACCTACTGTGTGGTCCAGGTTCCTCACGAAGGACCCATGTGCGATCTCCTGTGGTCAGACCCTGATGACAGATGTGGTTGGGGCATATCGCCAAGAGGCGCAGGGTACACCTTTGGTCAAGACATATCTGAGCAGTTCAACCATACAAATGGTTTGACTTTGGTGTCTCGAGCGCATCAGCTGGTCATGGAGGGCTACAACTGGTGCCATGACCAAAATGTTGTCACCATCTTCAGCGCACCCAACTACTGCTACAGATGTGGTGAGTGTCAGACTCACAGTTGATTTCTGTTTGGGAAAGTTGGCATCTGACAAGCAGTTGGTTTGAGACGTGCTGGGCATTGCGCAACTCTCTTCTGAGCCTGGAAGAAGCATGACGCCCTTATTGGGTACAAGGAGTTCTTGGGCATTGCCATTTGTGCAACTGTCAAAAACTAAGCAGGTGTAGGACGTGTTGCAAAGGCTTTCTGCAATTTCTGCTGCAAATACATCTGCCAGTGATAACACACAACAGTGATGCTTTCTTTGCACCAATCAAGCAAATGTGAAAGGTCCATGCCTGGTTTTGCAGGAAACATGGCAGCAATCATGGAGGTGAATGAGACCATGAACAAGAAGTTCCTACAGTTTGAGCCTGCGCCTAGGAGAGGAGAACCTGAGGTGGGCTTCGCTTCTGCATTGCACATCCATGCTCTGCAGTATGCAAAGTTGCAGCTCAGCATTTGCACCTGTTTGTGTCAGGGAACGTAAAGCTTTAGTTCACCTATCATGGAGCCAACAATTTTGTCAGGATCATGTAGAGATCAGGCAGCAATGCATGAGCAAGCTGTGACAGGCATACACAGAGTTGTGAGTGCATGAAGATGTGGAGTTGCATGACTGCTGTTGTCTGCCATGGTTTTGCATTCTTCAGCTAGTGCAACTCTGAATGTGCTTCTAGTTGGAGTGTGTTCCTGTTTCTGCTGCAGGTCACTCGCAGAACGCCAGACTACTTTTTGTGAGCTGGGTGTAAGGGCAGTCTTCCCAGGAATGAAGTGCAAGTGGCATATGAAGCGTATGCAGTGGTGTACCTGTCCTGGCGTGGGTTGTCTGGCCTTTTTCTGTCCCTGAAACATCTATTTGTCAAGTTGCTGACCGTTGTCGCTTAGTGGTAGAGTCATCCTGTATTTTGATAACAGCTACATCTGCACATCATGCCTAGGCTGCTGACACTATATGGCATCTCTTGTTGCATGCCATGACATGTTACAGATGGTCAGCCCTCCATGCCTCAAAGTTGATGAGCGAAATCAAAAAACAACTTGCCCAGCAAATAGCATGGCCACAATGCAATCGACTGTTTTGCAACACTCGATTTGCAACACTTGCTAGCACTGACTTTGAATGCCTTTTTGAATCTTCTGCATTGTTGCGTGGCCCTTGTATGACCTGTCTTGTGCATGAGTAAGCACTCCGGCATTGAGTCCTTGCCTAACAAGGACTCGAGTCATTGCCAGGCGCCTAGGCGTTGATCTGTCATGTTAACCATGTTGCTGCTCCTTGGTCTCACGGCTATGAAATATCAATCACCTGACGGCGAATTCCGGTGCTTTGTTTGACTGGTTATTTGGACAAGTTAAATTTGCATGAACAGAACTCTGTCTCAGTAGACATTGAAATGAAACGAAGCAAAGCGGTTGAGCAAGGCTCGAGTGACTTGGTGACCTCTAAGCATGTCAACTCCTAAAAGCAGACAAAAACAACACTGACTGAGACAAGCCCAGAGTGTTGATGCGATCAAGTCTTGAAAACAACGAAGCCACTGTAGCAGGGTAAAGAGCCATCCTAGGCTAATAGGCACACAATGCGCGAAGTGGGTTTTGGCCTGCAACAGCCACATGGCACATGAAGCGCAAGGTGCAATTCTGTTCCCGCTTTTTCACTTTCCAGATTCTTTCACAGGCCAATGCAGATGGACCAGCCAAGCTTGCACCCTAAACCCTGTCATTGCTTGCTTGCAAACCTGGACGGCCTACAAAGAAGAATTGCCATCAATGCAAAAAGCTGGACAACGAGGAGGAAACCCACCAGTGCATGAAATTTGCTAAAGATGGAGGAGCTCTGCAAGACACTGTTGCTTTACACTTCCCCAAGTAACAACTTGAGTATCACGTATTAGGATTGTCTACATGCACATTGCTGCAGGCAACTTACTCAGAACCTGCAGCAGCCTTGTCTGGCTTGGAGCAGCCGAGAACCACAAAGCTTAGCAAGGAAGCCTCTGTGATGCATCCTGACAGCAGAATTGAATGCCATGCTGAGTGGTGCCTGGCGCTTGCGCCGTCGCTGATCTTGTACTGATTTGTCATTTGGCCTGAACATCAGTTCAGCCATTTCCAGGTCATGCTTTTCCAAGATGGGAGTGCCCTCTAAAGCATCGTCTGGCCAGTCTATATATCTGCTCATGAAGTCAGGATACTTGGCCTGTGTCTCCGGACCGCACCAGTCCAGGTCCAAGAACCGAACAGAGTATGAGCCATCAGACTCTGGCCTGCAGCATGGCACATACCTTGTGGACAACACATGTGGACCAGCGTAGAAGTGCAATTGGCTGCTGTTGACAAAATGTTCACAGACAGACAGTGAGATTGGCTGCTTAAGCAAACAGCCAAAGACGCATTTGTTTCAAATATTCAGCTGCAACTGCTCAATTTATGTGTTATATGACAGTTTGCAGCATGTATGCTTTACACATGGCCAACCAAGGAATCACAGCTGAGAAGCGCCATCAGACTTTGCTTGGGCAAATGCTCATGCAGTGGAGCTTCATCCAGTGCTGTGCAATCACGCCAGACAGTGTCAGGTCAGGTCAACTTGGTGGGCCTGGAGCACTTTGATGCACCTGACTGTTGTTGACAACCCCCGCACTGCACAACCAGCCAACTCAATGCATACAGTGTAACAGATTATAAAAGGTATGACAATCAACAACAACTGAGCTGAGTGTTGTCCACAAATCAAGCTGTTACCTGAACATGACATTGGGCCTTCGGATGTCCCCGGGTCGGTAGTCACTGATGGCGTGCAACTCATGCACAGCTACTTTGACAGCTTCCTCTAATTTGGGATCTGCAAACTGAGCCTGTGTTGCTCGCTCCAGATTGGTCCAAGGGTCTGTGAGCAGCTGCATGACCACCTGCATGGGCACAACAGACAGCATTGTGAGCATTTGTCTGGTGTCACAAGGAACACAAAACAGAAGCTGACAGCTGGTGATTGATAATTGGTAAATGCGCTGTCGCTGCGCATGCACCTTATCGCTGCTGGCAATTCCCAGAGAAGTCACACAAGGCGCCATTTCCCCCGCCGCTGCAGCCTTTTACACATGCTGCAAGCATTGCTGTTCCAAGCAAGGCTTTGTACCTGAGTGAAGCCGCCAGGCATAGGGTATACACCCAACAACTCAGGTGCTAAGTGCCTGTTTGCACACTCCACATGGACCTGCTGTGGATACAGATGTTGTGTAAACTTCACAACAGCTGATTGTTGCAGTGGCAGCACCGTGACATCATAAATCTCCTTACAACCAGAGGTGTCTCGCTTTGTGACTTGTACATACCTGCAGAAGAAGCGGACCCTTTATGTGCGTGTCAAAAGACATGTTGGCACAGCTGCAGTGAAAAAGCAAGACTAGCCAAGTGTGCATGCATCCAGGAAATTAGGAAGCCAATGCAAGGCTCTCAAATCCTTGCTGAACCGCACAAACATGAGGCCAACATACATGGAACATGAAGCAAAAAGTCCATGTCAATTTACAGAGTACAAAGGTCCGTGTGAAAGAAAATCGACACCCTCAAGAAGCATGATGTTTTGTGTCATTTGCACCCGCTGTTGTCTATCAGCAAAGGGCATGCTGTACCAACGGTGGAAAAAACCAGGTGCAAACAAGGAGTGAATGCACTCACCTCAGCGTGTCATGCAACGGGTATGGTACCCCCCTTGTCAGCATGTCAGAGCGCTGCAATGGATCTTGTCGCTCCCTCAAGAGTTGCATCTCAGAGTAAAGCTTGTTGGTACCTAGCGCCAGACTCTTCAGCAGGCGCGCTGTAGCTCTGACTTGTTCAAAATTGGCATGCAAGAGATTGTTGAAGTGGACCGCATTGGTCAGAGGCTCAGCACATACTCTGTCGGTCACAAACAAGGCATACACCCTGCACAAAGGAGTCATAAGAGTCAACGTACATTCCTTTGCTGTACCATTGCCCAGTCAGCATTAATGCAGCCATCAATGCTTGTTTAGTGCCATCCCCAAGCTTCCAGCACTTTGCAAGCATGAGTAGGAAAGAGGCGCAGACCAGGGGAACTGTGTAATAGCCAGTTTGCAATTGCTTACTTGAGCATGTCGCCTACAACGACCAGTCCAAAACATGGCATGTTTGATAGCTTGAAGTGCTTTTGATCAGCCCTGTTTTGCAGCATCATGCTGAAGTTTCGGATAAGCTCCATTGCAGGGTCAGACTGCCCACCTGTCTCCCACCCCTCCTTTCCTGCATGAAACACAACATGTCTCAAAAAGTTGTAGAGCGTATGTTTGTGGTTCAAGCCCTGCACTTTTGAGGAGATGAAGCAAATTATTACGATAAGGCTAAGGGAAAACCATGCATCGAGTCACAGGCAGTCTATTGTGTGCAGAATGCGCGCCACATCCAGCGCAAGCTCCACAAGAGATCCTGACCTTCGAGCAACATGACAATGGTCAGCTTGTTGAGCGAGTTGTCCATCACAGAGTAACTGCCGTCATTGATCCCTTCTGCATCCTGCACATGCAATCAAGAACCATGATTGAGGCTTCAAGGTGCGTTGTGTGCAATCACACCACAACATGCCATGGTCAAACCTGTGTGGGTGGTGAGATGTCCAAACTTGGCTTGACATCTGTAGCTGCATAGTGCCCTAGTAAATCGCTCAGGAATCTTCTGACTCTCGTCATCCGCTCAGCTTCAAGGCCGCCACTAGCTGGCTGAATATAGTCCTCAGAAGTGCTGGCGGATGGCAGTTGGCTCACCTTGCTGTGGACAGGATCAATCAGGATCTTTTGTGACTGCAATTCAAGGTGTCGCAGCAGCATTCGCGACTTCTTGCTCATCTTGGACTTGGGAACAGGAGTGCGATAGCTGGCTGACATCATCACATTGAAGTTGGTGACTTGTTGGCAGATCCAGGGGTCCAGTGGTATATGCTGACAATTTTCCAGAAACTCACCAAAGGTCTCATGAATCAAGGCACCTGGGGGCCCCTGCAATATTCCAGGTTGACTTCAAGGATTCAGCTGGGGAGTATTGCAAGCAAAGGCTATTGACACAAGAGGCAATATACACATTCTCAGATTGCACTTGACCTAGCATGGACATCTACCTTGGCAGTGGAGGGCCGATAACAACTCATTAGCTGGATTTTATTATTTTGAAACATATGGAACTCCGTCCCAAAAACTTTGGCACTTGGCAAACCTTTGAGGTTGGCAATCATGTCTGCAATTGCCGGCTCAGAGGATACTGATGGTCCCAGCGTACCTGCATGCAATACAACAGTTGGTGTGTATGACGATTTGTTTTAGGTGCATACGCACAGAAAGTAATAGCAACTTTTCATGCCAGTGATCGATATGTGCAGCTCTCTGCAGAGCTGTCATCTCAGAGAGCGGTCATCTCACACCAGATGTTGCCGTTGGTGAGATCAACAGCAAAACCTCAAGCCACAAACACGGCTGGCAGACTGCATTGCCTCCTTTCAGATGCCAGGTACTTTTCATTGAGTGTGCACGAAGACTTGCACTAGGCTGGGAAGTTCTGTGACGATGCAGGCAAGCTCAGTATGTCCTATATCAAAAGCAAACCCTCAAGCCAGATAAAAAGCTGGGAGGCTGCATTGAATGCTCAAAAGCTTCATCAACATGCAGGAAAGCTGGATATGCCTCAGGCTACAGACAAAGCCGAGAGGCTGTGTTGATTCTGCTGTACCGTTGTATGACAATGCCTTCTAGATATGCTGTGAGATCAACAGCAAATTCTCAACCACACAGAAGGCCGAAAGTCCGCAGCTGAAACCACGACTGTCTTCAAAAACTTTGCAAAGGTATATTTTGAGCTCGGCACTGACCTGCAGGCCCCGCAACTTCTTGCAGAAACCGTATTCCACGTTCCAAACGCCTGAGGAGCTTCTCATCAGCGTCCAATTTCACGACCTCAGTAGCATACTGCTGTTTGAGACTTTCCGAGGGAGAGCTCATCTGTTTGTGACCCTGAGAGCACGACTCACTGTTAATAAAGATCGCATGACTCGCATGACTATTGCAGAAGGGTGAGCGCACCAGCAACTAAAGACTGTGTGTGCTTGCATAAGTCACCGGTGTCACTTGTGACCACGACTGGAGGGAAGCTGTAAGACGCAGACTCCTCTCGAAGGTAGCACACAGAAGACAAAGTCAGAGCGCAAAGTGCGCTCGCTCTGACAATCCCACGCAACCAAGTTCGACCCACAATGTGCAGCTGGGCAGCAAACAAGTATGCTGCAGATTCGCAAGCCGCTGAAGAGCTGAAGCACAAGCTTGTCCTGGTCCGTGATGGGCTGTGACTACAGTAGCTCCCATGTCCGAGCTTCTAGGGTTATTGTTAGGGCAGGCTCAGAGCATAGCACAGCGTCCGAGCTCACTTGCGGCACGGCAGTCCCGGTACCGAGTGAGAAATTTAGCACTCCTGAGGTCTGCGCGAACTGCTGATACATTTCACAACACAGAATCGAGCAGAGTCTCGTTGGTAGGCCAAAGGATCACGATCTAGCGTGTTGGCTTGAAGGATGAGCGCGCGGTACGTTACGCTTACACACGTGACCACATTTGCTGTAACTCCTCTGCCATACTGACAGAGCGTGGTGATACTGCAGGCCTGCCCAGGCAGAACCTGAGGGTTACTATGAGGCTGGGGAGGGCCTCAACTTTGAGACTAGCAAAGGAGTCCAGCCGGTCAAGAGCTTCGATGACATGGAACTGAAACCCGACTTGCTCCGAGGAGTCTATCAGTACGGCTTTGAAAAGCCTTCAGCGATACAACAACGAGCGATTGGTCCAATTCTTGGCACTAGGGATGTTATTGCTCAGGCTCAGTCAGGCACAGGCAAAACATCTATGATTGCCCTTGCATTATGCCAGAAGGTTGAGAACCGACAGTTCAAGTAAGTTGCGGTGGCACGCGATGGCACGCAACCAATATTGAAAAGCTTCTCAAGCAAACTTTGTCTTGGTTGGGGTTGCTGGCTCCTCATTGCTGGCCATTTTATTTGCAGGACTCAAGCTCTTGTCCTTTCTCCTACTCGCGAGCTTGCTACACAGACTGACAAGACCGTCAGGGCGCTTGGGGAGTTCCTCAAGCTCAAGTCCCACTGCTGCATTGGTGGCAAGAGCATAGGTGAGTGCAACGGCTGACAGATTCTGGCATCCTCCATACCTTGGCTGCACAGCAGCTGCCCTTATCCTTGGCGACATCACATCATGTTGTGAGTTTATCTGTTGACTGATACATGTGATTTGCACTCACAGGAGACGATATCAGAGTGCTAGAAAGTGGAGCTCAGATTGTGTCTGGAACTCCTGGCCGAGTTTTTGACATGATCAAACGACGCTCCCTTGACACACGAGACATGAAGATCCTGGTTCTGGATGAGGCTGATGAAATGCTCAACAAAGGATTCAGGGAGCAAATATACGATGTTTACAGATACTTGCCTCCAGACATCCAAGTCATCTTGGTGTCTGCTACACTGCCTCATGATGTCTTGGAGATGACGCACAAGTTCATGCAAGATCCTGTCAGAGTGTTGGTCAAGCGTGATGAGCTGACACTGGAGGTACACAAGCCACTGGTGCAAAAATGATGCGTTGCAGGCCCCTCTCTCAATGTATGAATCTTTCAACATACTTCATTCATGGGGTTGTATATTATGCTACAGCCAAGTAGGACAGGTTGGCTGGCAGCAGGGCGCATGCTGCATGTTTTTCCTTGCAGTGGTGGTATGTCTGACTTGTCCACCTGCCACTGTGCAAGCTTGATATCAGCTTGACGCATCGTGCGTTGTCATACTTTGCCCTATGATGTGTGCATGTCGAGTCTGTACAACATGTAAACATACAGTCACATTACACAGCCGCAGTCAGGTGGCCACCTACGCTGCAGGGCATCAAGCAGTTCTTTGTGGCAGTTGAGAAGGAGGAGTGGAAGTTTGACACACTGTGTGACCTGTACGACACCCTGACCATCACACAAGCAGTCATCTTCTGCAATACAAAGCGAAAGGTGGACTGGCTGACAGAGAAGATGCAGCAGAATAACTTCACAGTTGCATCCATGCACGGCGACATGCCACAGATGGAGCGGGATGCCATCATGCAGAGCTTCAGGTGTGTTTTGTGGGACCCTGCTGCAGCCGCTGCCCTGCTGCTGCAGCATGCACCTGGCAAAACAAAGATGCACATGTGGCTTGCATGCGTCTGTGCTGGATGAGCAGTACTCTGGTGCAGTAGGCTCAACTGGGATGAGCAGTACTCTGCTGCAGTAGGCTCAGCTGGCTTGTCAAGACTCTGCCTGACTTGACTGCTTGCTTGTTCACTTTTGTGAAGCTGCATGTTGTGCCAAGCAGCTTCTTCAGCAGCGAACTGAGCCCTGGTGTGGTGTTGAAACAGGGGTGGTGACGCGCGTGTCCTGATCTCTACAGATGTTTGGGCACGAGGTCTTGATGTACAACAGGTCAGCGCGTACATCTTGTGATGCCATTTTTCCGCACGACAGATATCTATGAGGGCATAGTATGTTTGTAGTGCCACAAAAGGGTGCTGGGCGTTAAGATTTACAAGAACTTTTACCATAAATACACGAAGTACAGACTTGCTGCTACACCTGACATTGACTGGTGCATAGTCAGTCTCGGTCGCATGTAACTGCACACCGTTGTGGTCAACAAGGTAGTCCTGTCCTGCTTACAGGTCTCATTGGTCATCAACTATGATCTGCCAAACAACCGTGAGTTGTACATCCACAGAATAGGCAGATCAGGACGATATGGCCGCAAGGTGAGTCATGCATGCTTTGTGCAACGTGCGGATGATAGTCCAGCTGCATTGTCAGGGCACGCATTATGTCAAAGTTTGGGTTATGCTGTGCCGACACTGCTTCCTGCCTGCAGGGTGTTGCTATCAACTTTGTCAAGAGTGATGACATCAGGATCCTCAGAGACATTGAGCAATACTACAGTACACAAGTAGATGAGATGGTAAGCATGGTTGCATTCATGGCTCGATGGAGTGTTTGCTGCTGTTCATAATGCCATTATCGACTGTGCTAATTTGACATTCACTTCTGTTTGTGCAGCCAATGAATGTGGCAGACTTGATATAGAAGCTGTACAGCATGTATGAGGCGCTTTAGCTGTCTACGATACATACAGTCTGCTGGCAGCTGTAAGAGAGCCTTACACAGTTGTCAGCACTCCATCTGCAGACAGCTGTGTGACAGGAAGTCATTCCCATAAAGTTGTTTTATCTCAATCAATGCTGTCGTTTTCATTGAGTTCCCTTTCATGTACTGCCGCAAGGTTTGCATCGCATCTGACATGCTAATGCCTTCCATCATCATTGATACTATGTTGCCTGGCTACTGTGATATGCGCAGTCTCAGCTTGTGAAGCTGTGTTAGCAGTACTGACTTTATTTGTAAGTTGTCTTGTGTGATGAAGCAAAGTTTGTGCTGCACCCTGTTGCATAGAGCTGTTGCCTGAAAACAGTGCCACAATGGTACAGCTATACCACGGTGATTGTGACAGCTCGCATCACTTTTCTGCAGCCGCTACAAGTATAATTGCAAGATCAACCCTGCGGTGTTACTCAAGCCATTGACCATGACACTTACGCTTCAGCGCTCCTGTCCCTGTGTGAATCTAAGTTGCTGAGTTTCATGAATATTGCTGTCTTGAGGGTGCCACTTTCGCAATGCTGCTCACAAGTGATGTCAATGATAGATCAGTGAGTAGTGCAGCAGCACTTAAAATTGTATGTGGAGCTGTAACTTGAATGCAATGCATATGCTGAGTATCACGTGCACAGTCATTGGCTTTGCACAGGTGAGCATGTCATGTACAGAAAGGCAATACAGGGCTACTAACTGGCTTTGCTTGACTGCCTTTGGTTATGTCTGTTTCAATTCATCATCACACCCAGCAGCCTTGGCATTTAACTTGTCTTTCAATGAACGAAGTGCTCCTCTGCACTTCATGCCACGACTCATCACAAAGCTAGTATCATGTGAACATGCCGAGCATCTGCCAGCTTCTGTAGTGAGCTGACATCAACTGAGCCTGATTCCAAAGCTTCCGCTGCTGCTGAAGAGAAAGTTTCCAATGGCCAGCCCAGCGCCACCTGTACGCATGCACACATCAGACAAATTGCTGGAAGCCTTTGATACGGTCATTTCCAAAACGGCTCAAAGCATCGACACATATGCTGCTGTGCTCTGCAGATGCTAACAAACAAGCATCGTCAGCATTTGACTATGGAATGCTGACCAGCACAAAGGATTTGTAAAGATGGCAGGTGGTTTGCTAGCCTTGCATCCCTTCCCCAAAATGCACACTGACTGGCAACACCTGTGATCTGCCAAGACAACACCATCAATGCTTCCACATCTGTGACCCAAATCAAAAGAAAAGAAAAGACTACACCTTTCTGCGTCAATTTAATGGGAAGCCAAGTATAACACCAGGCTGCCCAGGGACCCAAATCAATACATAATGAGTGATTACCTGCCACGTGCTGAGACCTGCTGGGAGGGCGACGCCCAGCGCAGCCAGCACATTGCAGAAGTACTCTAAGTCTGCCAAAAGCTGCTGGGTACCGTGATGACTCAGACTGTGTATCTGCTGCACCTCATCTGAATACATCTCGGCCGCACCAGTTGCCACCTGCAAAGGTGTTGACACGATTATCCAAGCATGACGGCTTTGATGTACATTCCTGGACAGGCCATGCATCGTCAAAAGTTGGTCCTCAATGCATCAATGGTGCTTGAAATGGCACCAGTGGGCTTTCACTCATGTTGTGCAAGCTAATTTGCGAACACATGGCGCCTAGAGCTGGAGCGTATGCATGAATGTTGGTGAGCAAGCCTGCAGACTTTGAAAGGAACGTGAAGTCATCATGCCTGTTCTGACGTCCAAAGACACAGAATGGCACGACAAAGCCAGATGAGCCTGATTGAGATTACTGTGCCAACACTCTTGCACATAAGCAGCACAGCACAGCACAGCACAGCACAGCACAGCACAGCACAGCACAGCACAGCACAGCACAGCACAGCACAGCACAGCACAGCACAAGTGCACCTTAGCATGGCATCAGGTCATTCATCTATAGCAATGCACATTTTGCTGAGCTATACATTGTAGATCTTTCTTTTGCACCATCACGGACACAGTGTGCTCCCAATACACACACTTTGAAAGGAGTGATGGCTGCACACCTACATTTCAGATTCACGATCATACAACATGACCTACCTTATCTAGCCACTCAGTGTCCACCCCTTCCTCAGAGTCAGTGAGCAGGGACTCAAGCATCTGAGGCAGCATCATGAGATACTCTCCAGCTGCTGTCACGCTGAGCTGTGGGTAGGCATTGAAGGAAGGCAAGGTGAGGTTGCTTTCAGGCTCCTGTGCCGCCCATACTGGCAAGCTGTGAGTGTCCTTTAGCTGTGCTTTCACCTGCAGCAGTAGCCATTACGGTCACGAGATGGTCGGCTTCATTCACCATACTGACGCAAGTTCCCTTGAGCTGTGCCTTCACCTGCAGCAGCCGCTGTTGTTACCGGTACCTATTGCTGCTGGGAATGTCATTATGACGTATTACTTGTGTTGTTGTCATTGTTATTATCATTATTGTCGTTGTTGTGGTCACAAGGGAATTGGCTTCATCAAACATCCTGGCAAGGCATGAGTCCCCTTCAGCAATACCTTGACCTGCAGCAGCAGCCATTGTTGTTATTGTTACTGCTGGGACTACTGGGACTACTGGGACTGCTGGGACTGCTGTAATTACGATTTCTTGTCTGTGTTGTGATTATCATTATTATTGTTGTGGTAGTTACAAGAAGGTTATCCCGCATTTGTAATTGTGCAGTTGATATGAACACAGGAGCATTGGCTTTTGCCATAGTTGTTGTTTCTTTAAAACATGTTTGATTGTTAACAGCTGAGGGCAGAGCTAACATAGAGGGGTAACTTGGAATTGCTGTCTGGAGTTTCTGCTACCATTACTAACAAGGCATGGCGTCCCTCTAGCCTTCGCCTGCAGCAATGTCCACTTGGCTGCTCACATTTCCAGCAGGGTTGCTATCCACACTCAGAGTTTTGCTGTAGTGCGAGGTCCAATGCAACAGGCATGGCAAAAGGTCAGACCCAGAGTTTGTTTTCTGACCTGTGCTAAAGATATCAGCAGAAATCCAATTTTCTGCAAGTTGTGCCTCCACCAGCAACAACACTCAAGTTGCCACAGTACACACATAGCTGCTCAGACTCTGCTTCAATGACTTTGTAGAGCTGTGTGAAAAGTCATACAGCTGCAGCGCTTTGGAACCATTGATCTGTGTGATCTGTGCTATCATTTGGTGCATATGCAGTGGTGTATGTGCAATGTTGCCATTGCTGTTGCCTGACCATATGGTGGACAACATACCTTGTCCATGAGCACATCAAACACCAAGGCATTGACACTGTCTTGGAAGGTGGCTGCCTTGCGCATGGCCTGAGGAAGAGGGCGCCAGTCCTGTGCGACTGCCTGCTGCACCACAGCTTGGACCATTTGTAGGGCTTCGCCCTGTGCGACAAGGCATGAGTCACCTGGTGTGAACACCCCTCTGCATTTCTGTGGAAAACAAGGGTTGTCAAACTTGATCCACTGCGTAAAATCCACAAAC
>JAABUO010006407.1_pt1 | contig 13543 bp, 18 predicted proteins | sample 5559291 | NCBI WGS metagenome assembly JAABUO01 (sample SAMN10711878, study PRJNA513372) | rock metagenome | isolation source: Antarctica rocks | place: Antarctica: Victoria Land, Finger Mt sud | reverse complement strand
GAAGGAAGGCAGCATAGTTGAGGATGATCTGGTTTGGAAAATTTGCTTTTTCAACGGTCTAAAAGGATCAAAAACAGGGGAAAAACCCGATACCTGAAGGAAGGCAGCATAGTTGAGGATGATCTGGTTTGGAAAATTTGCTTTTTAAACAATCTAAAAGGATCCAAAACAGGGGGAAAAACCGATACCTGAAGGAAGGCAGCATAGTTGAGGATGATCTGGGGAGTCGCAATCCTGAGCTCCATGATTCTGTCATAGGCTGCTCGGGTGGACTCGGGGGTACCCAAGCTTTCCTCCAGGTCACAGTAGAAGGTCCACAGCTTGAGGCTGCGGTACAGCCGGCCCTGAACAGGACCCTCCCTCTCAGCTGCACCCATAGCCTGACAACAAACACATGGTCAATCATTCATCCATATGCTTGCTTGTGCTTGCACTCTTGATAGCACAGAGCCTGACAACAAACACATAGTCGATCATTCATCCATACGCTCGCTTGTTCTTGCACTCTTGTAAACACAGAGCGATAGTCAGAACATGCATGTTGTGTGTGGACTCTGGAGTGTTTAAGCTTCTCTCCAAGTCACAGTAAAAGGTCCACAGCTTAGAGGCGGCCGTAAATGGTTGTAGGGTTTCAATTTGAGCTGAGCATCGCCCTCCCTCTCAGCCACACCCATAGTCTGACATTAATACATCATCAACCAATCACTCACTCGCTCACTTGTTCATTTGTTGTTGCAGTCACTATTCACTAACACACGTGTCTTGCATTGGGTCAGGTACAAACAGTCCTGAGTAGCTGCTCTCTGACAGAACGTCAGTCAAAATATGCCTGTTGTTCTGTGGACAAAATGGTAGACAGATGCAGGTCATATCAAAGACAAAGGAGTATCTTCAGCTGCAGTTACAAATCCAGTCATGGCAGGGACATACAGATGGCAGCAACAGAGGCGATGTGTTTTGACATAGATCAATGTACAAGCAAAAGCTCCAGAAGTAAGGCTGCAATGCATCTACCCCTCATGGCGAGGCACCCAACATGGAGAAGCTTTTATACAGTCAAAACTGTGTTTTTCAATGTGGAGAGCAAACCCCCGTACATCTCATCTAGCTGATCTGTGGTGCAAGAGGGAGAAGAAGACCATGAGGGACAGCAAGAGGAAGAAGCAGAAAGGAACACTGCCCACCTGCCGAGTACCGAGCGTCGCCGGCGGCTGAGTGGCCTGCCGCATGAGACTCAGCGCTCGCTTGAAGTTCTTGTGCCTGAGTTCCATCTCGGCCCACTCACACCAGACTGTCGCCAAGTCATCCATGTACTTCAGCTCCACTTGCGTTGCCTTGTCAAAAATGACACGCGCATTGGCTACATCACCGTGTCGCTCATAGAACTTGGCAAAAGCAACCCACAGGGTGTGAGGTTTACCCACAGCCTGCGGACAGACAAAAAATTGGTGATATGTTCTATGTTTTGTTGTACATGTGTTCTTTACTGCACATTTGTTGGGAGAAAGACAAGCAGTGACACGAAGGTTTGCCCAAAGCCTAGAGACAAAGTGTTTTTGTTTTGATGTTCTTTGTTTTGTTTTACCTTTGCCGCAGCTGCAAAGGAGCCTGGTCTTGCCTTTGTGACAGCCAAGTCACGTAACGTCCATGAATATTGATATTTGTGTGTGTTAGTAATTGTAAGTATTGGTGTACCTCTGTCAAGGCTACAAAGGAGCCTGGTCTTGCCTTTGCTACAGTCAAGTTTGATGGCATCTTGGTGAGACTGCATTGTATGTGATCTATGCCAGACACGTTTTGGACAAAGGATGTGTCACGACAAGAAGGTGGTTGCATTGCTGACTGATCTGCAGGTGGCGACATTGTGCTTGTTTTGGCTCTTCTTCTGCAGGTGACTGTCAAGCTACTAGCTCATTGCCTGCACATCCAGTATCTCTCTTCTTGTTCTTGTTCTTCCAAGCTGGCAGCAATACTCAGCCTGTTTTAACATATCACAGTTGCTCGCTTACAAAATCAAAAACCCACTCCTGCTGCATCAACACTCTTGCCCGCTTCAACATAGGTTAGCATGGTCTCAGACGGCTGCCTGAAGTATCCACAGCACATTTTGCTTGCTTCGAAGTTAAGTAGAAAAGAAAAGAAAAGAAAAAAACAAGAAAAGAAAAGAAAAGAAAATAAAAGAAAAGAAAATACTACACCTTTCGGCGTCAATTTAATGAGAAGCCAAGTATTAAACCGGGCTGCCCGGGTTCCAACTTAGGTATGTACCTTTTCTGCCTCCACAGTCTTGACCGCTTCAGTGTAGGTGAGAACAGTCTCAGACTGCTGCCTCAACTATCCACAGCACTTAATGCTTGCTTCCAAATCAGATGCATACCTTGTCTGCATCCACAGTCTTCACCGCTTCAGTGTAGGTCAGAATCTGGCGGGTGGGGTTGCCTTCAAAGAGCTTCACCCTCTTGTGCCACTCATGCACCGCGTGGGGGTTCTGCCGAAGCATCACGCTGCTCAGCAGCTCCGGCCTGCGCTCCATCAAATGCTCCAGCCGTGCAATCCTGTACAGAAGGCATATGTGTTGACAAACTTGCTCCAGCCATGCAATTCTGTACATAAGGATACTGTGTTGACAAAAGTGCTCTAGCTGTGCACCCCTGTACAGAAGGCCTATGGGATGACGAAAATGCTCTAGCTGTGCAATCCTGCACAGAAGGCTTACGTGTCGACAAAAGTACTCTAGGCATGCAGTCCTGTACAGAAAGCTTATGTGTTGATAAGAGTGATGTAGCCGTGCAATACAGATACAGGTACAGAAGGCTCATGTATTGACAAACAAAAACAGAACAAGGGTTGAGGTTACTGCTTTAGCGTTGAGGTTTAGTTAGGTGACTCTGGCTATATGTACTGGTCAAAGTTGGATCTAAGCGCATGTAACGAGAATAGACACACCCTCGACCCTAGACCTTTCGGATTAAGCGCTCCAGTCATATGGATGTGTACAAACAGACAGCCCAGTGAGCAGCTTTCAGCACGCAGATTGTTGCATAATTTTGACACGCTCTTGAGCAAACTTGACAAAGTTGGCAAAGCGTTGCACCTACTTCAGAAGTTTGACAAGGTTGACACACTGTTGTCCGCACGGTGCACTCCATTTGGCACATGACCTCACACTAATCAACAGCTGTGTAGACGGCTGTGCACATGCTGTGCACATCCCATTGCACTCAAAGATTTGATGGTTTTGCAATTACCCTTTGACCTGATAGTTCTTTGCCTTCTGGTCCCTTGGTTTTGACTTGGGTGCAAGAAGGCCAAGTGTGACATGCCACATTTGCATGCTCAACAGAGTGTATGCCACAAATTTCACTCATGATGCAGGGCAGCAGATCATAAGTTTCCGGGGCATCAATTATGGTTTGGTTGAGGGCTTGAATGGCTATACACTGGGGTTTTCAGGGGCAAGGTGTAGGGTTTGATGTATGCACCTGAGATCAATGTCTTTGCCATCATCTGACAACAAGAAGTTGCGGCCATCATCTTCTTCGTTGTCAGGTGTCTCATCCTCTGACTCATCACCCATCTGAGCCATCTTGTGACCGATCAGGCTCTCCTCAAACTGCATGCACATGGTCAAATGACTAACGTCAATTTGTCAAGATGGATATAGAGTGCGTGCAAGGCATGACCTAGCACTTGTGTCAATACACGCCTCTTCTGGAAGGTAGCAATCATGATGACAACAGCTGGCAGCATATAAGTAGTTACATGCAAAGTGTGACAAAGTGTTTCTAAAAGCAATGCTGTGTGATCATGAAGCAGCTGTGGCAGCCCATGGCAACAGTATAGAGGCATGACAGCCAATCTGCCTGCCAGGCAGCTTCACAGTGCCTTGAGGTTACTTCATGCAAGAAGAAATGCTCGGTGGACACAGTGTGTATCTCATTGTCTCACAATCATCAACTATGTGAGCAACTGCATCATTGTCTGTGCGTACAAGCTGAAGCACAGCACCTGTGTGAGTGTGTCAAAGATGAGACTGAAGTCTCTGACGGTTGTTACGGTGGTAAGTCCCTCCTCGTACACGTCACGAGCCTTCTCTATGAGTCCCCGCCGGATGTAGTAGTCCGCCAAACTGGTCCACAGCCTTCCCACCTGTGAAGCAGAAGAATGGTCATCAGCAGACCTTGATTGCATCATGTCATGTTTCTCTCTGAAACCATACATTTAGGTTTAGGTGGGTTGGTCTTAGCTGCCCTTGAAAACCTGGTGTTGATCACCGTGTCAAAACTTAGTTTAGTTACTTGTACAGCTTCCAAAACAGCTGATGAACATCAGCAAAACAAATTGCAGCCAGGGCAATGCAACATGTGCATGGACAGCATATGGAGCATATGCATCGATGCAGATAGCAGCATGACAACTCATGCCCAGCAGCAGCAGCAGCAGCAGCACCACCATTGATTTTCAAATTACTGCTGGCCTGGTGCACAGGCAGTCTCAGAGACAGCCCTGCATGCTCTTTGGCACTGCCTGTCGCCTTTCAGAAGCAGTTATCAAGCACGGGCAATGCTGCTGCTGCAGCTCAGGGAGAGCTTGTCTGTCTGTCTGTCTGTCTGTCTGTCTGTCTGTCTGTCTGTCTGTCTGTCTGTCTGTCTGTCTGTCTGTCTGTCTGTTCGTTCCGTCATCCATCTGTCTGTCTGTACCTTTCATTCTGATATAAGGCTGCTGTGTGAGAGGCACGCAGCAAATGCTTACCTCATCAGTGAACTTGCGTATGCCAGACCGCAAGATGGCGTCAACCTTCATGCCCCGCACCAGATCTGGATGCCGCGTGATGATGTCACACAGCTCCAGCCACAGCTGGTGCTTGGACTTCCCCTCCAAGCTTCTGAAGGTGTCGTCATCTACCACGGCTGCCAGCTTCTTGGCAGCTTCGCCCCAGCTTCCCTGAGGCACGTCAAGTCCCATCAAGATGAGTCAGAGGCAGCGCGTGAGTTAGCCAATTCAAGCAAAGCAGATGCTCATTTGTGTGCACGGACAGAACCAAATGTGCAGGCAGCAATTGCAGCTGTGAGCATTGCTTGTGAAAGAGATGCACAATCTGCTGCAAGAGGCAACGCTTGGGTTGACCCTCTCACGCACACAAGTACATTTATGAGCAATGACAGAAGCACATGTGTAGGCAGAGATTGCTGCCTCGAACTCAACTTGTGGAGCAACGAGATGCACCACATGTTGCATGCTGGAAAAAACCAAACTGCCCATACTGTCTGTATTTTCAACAACACTAAGAGCAATGGCTGTGGACACAATCTGAGTCTGGCTGTGTGTCCGTAGGTAGGGGTTCACCTTGGACTTCAGGTATGCGATGTACTCCTCAGTGTGACTGGGCTCTAACTTGAGGTAACGCCTGTACACTCTCAGAGCAGTCTCCACAGGCATATCCGGCTGCATTACAAACCTCTGCATGCACAGCCAAGGCTTTCGTCCCCATGTTTATCTTGATTCTACTAGTATGGTGTCATTGATATGATTTTAGTGTTGATGGATTCTTTCCAGTGCTAGCTAATCTCTCTATTGAGACCAGATGTGCTGGTTACGAGCCCCAACCTAACTGTGCAGGCCATGCAACAGCTAAAGTGTGCGTGTGGGTATGAGGTTATTAGTAAGCACTGCAGTTGGCAAATGGCGTGTATGAGGGTGACAATGCAAGACTGGTGGATAGCATGACGATGCTGTTGGCTTGGTTGGCTGTGCATTGAACGGTGCAGATGAAGTGTGCTTGCAAAGATGACTTTTGAGCAGGCTGCACATTTCTCTATGAGCTCTCGTGTTTACGCTGTGCACGCTGTCTCATGGGAATCTGGCTTCCTGTGGCATGCAGCAAAAATGGCCATACAAGGTCAAAGTTGCACATACCATGGGCAGACACTCAGGGGGTGCTAGAGTGAAGAATGCAATGCAAGCTGTCTGTCATCAAGCTGAATAACGTCTGCACTGAGCTGTGCACATGCAGTGTCCTTGTGCCATGTGCTTAAGTATCAAAGTCTCATACATTCACCCTGCTGTGCTTGAGTCTTGCGAATGCCTGTGAGTCACGCAGTGAAAGTTGTGCTCACCAGGTACAGTGTCCAGATCCTATCATGCTGTGTGATTGGCAAGGAGCATAAACACCGATCAAAGACGTGTCGAGTGTGTGTCAGCTTCTGCTGTGACATCAGAAGCTCCAGGTACTCCACCCACACTCTTGGCATCTTGTGCATGGAAACAAGCGCACGCTCGTAGGTGTTGTTCAAGCCCTCGACTGCTGAGTGGTTCAGAGGCAAGCCTCTAATTGCTGCTCGACGCTCCTTCAGGTATGCATGCCAAAGCTGCACCGCAGGTGAGTGTCAGCAGCTTGGCGTGGGATGAAACCCCTTGAACAGGCTATGTCGTGACCTTACTGTACCTTGTAACTGCCTGGCAAGGCTGATATGGCTCTCTCGTAGAGGAGAAATCTGCGTTTCTGGGCAGCGTCTTTCCTGGCTTCGAGATATCTCCACCACATCCGCAAGCTGTACGGGTTGCGCAACAACTCCTCTTCGTAAAGTAGGTCATCATCTTCCGGCAAGAGATCCTTGTCAATACTGCTGTGCCCAGTCTGCGCAGCAGACTGCTCAACAAGTCCCGGGGCCATGCTGATCACCGATTCCAGGCTTGTCGCAGGCGGTGCGAGCTACTGCATACAGGCGACAGCCATCCAAAGCACTTGTCGCCGTCCAAGCCAGTATTTGATGTACGAACGCCCCAACCACAACGGAACCTGCTCTCAACACACACTCCACAATGGGAACCTTAACATGAATTAGGCTGATTTGCTACGAGGGTTTGCCTTTACAGTCCCATGGGCCGATTGACTAAACGCCTCACGACTAGTGTTCTGCATCTGCATGTAAGCTAGCTGCAGTGTTGACGCCACTCTGTGCAAGGTGTAGACATAAGTGCCACTGGTCTAGCTACATTGCCGCATCGACAACAATCTAGCGTTGATCATCGGCTGATGACGCCCTGCTGAACCAAACCGTGTATTCGAAGGAAGGGGCCCTTGCACAGTTGCGTGGAGCGTGCTGCGCATGGGACAGATATTGAGCGCCATGCAAGCATACGCTAACGTGATGTGGGCTAGTTTGACTGGCCCAGCGAGACCAGCATTAGCAGGTCAGATCAACCCAAAGATTAGAGCGCTGATGGATGGCTATCAAGGAGGTAAGCGTTGTGCACCCGGCCAGATCATGTGCAAATATAGCACCACGCGCAAGTCGGCTGTCAGACAGTGATGTGATGTGCCTGTTGCAGTACCTCGGCAGGTTTCATCCTCGGCAAGCATTCAGCAGCTTCAGAAAGTCAAGAATATGCGAGATCTGGCAGAAGTATGCTCTGGAATCGCTCCAGGTACATTGCAGACCCTAATGTCCATGAATGCAACCAAACCTGCTTGAAATGCTGCTATAAAGCTGCAGCTCTGCTAAATATAGGTCGCATCCTACGGTCTGCTTGTCCAACTTCTGCTAATCAGCAGGATGTTGACATAATACGCCAAAAGCTGAAGATCACACACTTGGTAAGCTTTGTTTGCTGTGCCCTGTCAGTAACTTGCTGTTATGTTATGCGAGTCTCACATTGTCACAGCAAACACAACAGCACACACTTTGCCATTGAGTAAGTGCTTGGGCGTACTGTTTGTGCAAAAGAACAATTGAAGAATTCGAGAATTGTGTTTTTCTAAAACTTGACACTCTTTTTTCTGGTACAGGTAGATCTGCGCAGCACATATGAGCGCTCAGAAGATCCTGACAACCTGCTTGTCAAGAATGCAGAGCTGCAAGTGTCAAAGCGGCAGGGCAGCATGACACAGGTACACTCTCCTGACATTGGCAACAAAGTATTGAACCTACTGGTTCCTAGAACATGTCCCATACCTCAAATCTAAACCCTAACAGAGAAGGCCTGCCTGGTGTCAGCTTTTGCATATTGTGCTGCAGTGTCCAGGCTGGGGCAGTAAATATTATTGAATAGATAATAAGATCAATAGCAATGTTAGTAATGACAATAATAATCACAAATAACAGCCATATTTATGTTTTCCGGCTCATGATGTGGTGGGTACTAGCAGGGCAAATTTTGCCTCATCAGCATGCCTGTACTGCAGGCAAAGCTTTTCCAACATTGTCTGCTGAAGGCATTCACTGCTAGTGCTGTTATCTACATCAAATGTCTAATTTTATTGGCGTATATGCGCCTATATATCCGTATGCAAACCCGTCTATATTTGGCTGCGTCTACGGTAAATTAGTCTAATTGCACTGCCCTTTGTTGATCGATTCCGATTATACACATATACGCATGGCCATCCAATGCGTATGCGTAGATTGCCGGCAAGCGTCGATAACAGCAGTGAATCACTGCTGGGGCTTGTGTTTGCCTGTGGTCAGCATCATCGCCCTTGTGTATGCAAGCTCAATGGGCAATGCCCTCCCTCTGCATGCATCCCCGATGGGCAATGCTGTCCCTATGCATGCAAGCTTGATGGGCAATGCCCTCCCTTTGCAGGCATTGCATCCGCACACCTACCAGCATGGCTGCCTTTCAAGATCACAGGGCAAAAGGCACAATGTTCCCCTCTGAATGCTCTGCAGATGGAGAAGTTTGAGCCAGTGGGAGAGCAGTCTGCCCACAGTGGATTGACCATCCACCATCTATCACTCATAGAAAGGTACATCACCATTGACATTACTATCACCGTTGCCATCACCATCACTATCACCATCACTATTACCATCACCACTACCATCACCATTACCATTACCATTACCGTTGCCATTAGCAATACCTCTACTGGTGCTGTTGTCCGCTACCAGAACCACTGTTGCTGCTGTTAACATCAGCATCGCCAAAGCCATTGTCATTACAAAGCCCACAGCAGTCTCCTCACAAACAAGTCAAGGTCACAGACCAAAGGCACAAGCACACATGCGTCTTCAGAAGTGATATGAGCTTCTACCAGCCCTCTACACAGTTGCACTTCAGCAATGGGTCCTTCCTGCACCCGCAATGGTGTTGAAACAAGGCATTTGTTCTTGACCGGGACGCTGAACATCGCTGCTGCCTGCTGCATAGCTCCTGAACACTGTGATCTGTGACAAAATGCAGGTCTGCTGGACCCTGCTAAATCCTGCAAAACACTGCTAAACCCTGCTAAACCCTGCTAAATCCTGCTAAACCCTGCTAAACCCTGCTCAGAGGGTCGTGCCTGCAATGTAGGAGTCGCTACTATAAGGCCATCTTGTTGAAGATTCCGTTCGCTACTTCAGCATATGCCCTGGCAGTCATGCCCTTTGATTCCTTCAAGGGCAAAAGTGCCATCATGGCGTAAGCACTGCCCTCCGCCTTGACCCTTTCTTCTGCTTCATCTTTGCTGTCTTGCTTCTTCTTCTGTGCATGCATTTTGATTCCTCCAGAGGCAAAGGTTCCATCATGGCGTCAACGGTGTCAAACTTTGCCTCGTTTTTCCTCTTCTGCTTCAGATGTTATCTCTCTCTTCTTCTGTGAATGTGAATGGCAAGATTATGTACAGTGCAACCTGCCAGTAACATGCAGTCAGTCTATTAACTGCAATATTGATTTTGGCACAAGTGGCAGAAGTCATGCATGAACTCACCGCACCAAGTGTTGGTGTTGTATAAAATAAGAACACGCTGTTCTTCTTTGTTGTATATTTCATTTTATATTTGCAAATCAGGAAAAAGTGTATTTTTGTAGTTGAGCATCAGTGGGGATTGCACAATAGGATTGTGGGCCAGTTGCTTTTGCCAGTAGCAAAGGGCATTGTTTTGTCTTCATGTTATCATTACTACATTGTGGCATGCCTTGGAGGTTACACATGTATGTTGGCATGCCTGAGAGATTACAGCAGGAGTGGGGCATGCATTATAGCTCATGATACTGTTGGTGGCATGTAGCGAAGTCAACAAGGGGGGGCTGCCAATGCTGTACGAGATGATTCTGGAAACTTCTGGACCTGAAATCAAGTGTGCGCTGGAGGTGATTGCCCAGTCCTAAAATCCAAAATCTAAACCCAACCTGTCTGGCAGTTAACAGCTTTTGTGCCTCATGTGATTATAGCTTGATGGCTGCACACTTTGCCAGTAACAGTCTTGTTCTGGTCTTGGCTTTGGAGTATATGTCGCATGATTTTGCAACAGCATACTTACTCTGTCAAGGGACTACATGTTGCGTGAGGTTTGCATCAGCCTACTTGTCGTGCTTTTGGCCTATATGTTGCATGTGGTTTGCATCAGCATACTTGCCTTGGCTTTTGCCTAGACGTTGCATGTGCTTTGCAACAGCATACGGTTTATCATGTGCAGAGGAGGTAATCACACGCAATGCCCCAACCGCACAGCCTGATGTTGCGCAGCGCGCAACAAAAGCGCACAGCGCTTTTTGACAGCAAGTTTTGAATTCAAGTTCTCAATGCAAGTTGTGAACGCAAGTTCTGAATGCAAGGTTTGAATGCAAGGTGATCACAGAGGCTGCTGAAGCCGGTGAGCCGTTGCTCTTCTTCTGCAAAATTGGCAAAGACAGGACCGGCGTCCTTGCGGCGTTGCTGCTCTCATGCTGCGGCGCCAAACCTGAAGAGATCATAGCCGACTACCACAGGTGCTCTTCTTCTTGCCTGTGGGGAGCTTACTCCAATTGTCTAATTGGCCTCAGCTCTGAAAGGACATCAAATAGAAAGAAACGAAAAGTTTACGCTTTTCAGCGCTCATAATGGGAGCCTCCTAAGGCGGCAGCCCGGAGTTGGGCATCAAATAAAGTCGTGCATCTGCAGAGCCCAATTTCATGTCTTGATTGTCTGTCTACATGTCTGCCTGCTTGCCTGTCCATTTGTCTGTCTGTCTGTGTCTGTCTGTCTGTCTGTCTGTCTGTCTACCTGTGTCTGTCTTGTCCTCTCTCTGACTGTCTGTCTGTATGTCTGTCTGTCTGCCTACCTAAACAGCCAGTCTACTGCAGCCACATGGCCAAATTGCAACAGGTTGGGTTCAGACAGATCAGCATGCTGTCTTTCTGTGCATACCACTACAACAGAAGCGTTGTTTGTTGGTGATACGCCGCTGTCCATCTAGTGGCCCTGATGATTTTTTCTCACTCTGGCTAAGTGTGCATTCATTGGTCTCATGTCCCCGCCAACTGTGCTTTTGTAGGTCTAATTCTTGCTTTATTGTGCGTTTGCAGGTCAAATTCTTGCTAATTTGGAGGTCTAATCCTAGCCAAGTGTGCTATTTGTAGGTCTGACAGTGTGATTCAGGAGATTGCTCTGGGAGGTCTAGAGAAGGAGGACAAGGAACTGAACCAAATAGATCAAGCAGTGTTCAGCAAGGTAGGCGCAGTTGACGGAAATTAAGCTGTCAAAATGCTACAATTCAGGGTTGAAGATTTGGGGTTTGAGTTGGGGTGCTTACAACAGACTATCGTGTTGTTGGGGGGTGAGTACTACAGATGCAGAAAGGTCACCATCACAATGATGAAAGCACTTGCTCCATACAGCCATCACAGTGGGCCGTAATTGCCGTAGCTGGTAGCTGTTCACAAGCCACTGTTCTCAAGCCACTCAGAAGCCGTCATAATGATCAAAGGCACCATAATCAAAAGCATCACACTGATTCAAGCAGCTTGCTTCATGCAGCCAATAAGTTCTAAAGGAGCAAAATGCAATTTGTCTGAACAGTGTATACAGAAATGGAAGTGATTTTGCACATGATGCTGCAGGCACCCGCTGAGGTAATGGCAGCCACCCTGTCTCACCTGGAGGATGCGTATGGGGGTGCTTCAGCCTACCTGCAGAGCATTGGGTTCTCCAAGGAGCAGCAGCAGCGCTTGGCCAAGGCACTGGCGGTCCCAATAAGCTCACAATGACTGCCTCTAGCAGATCTTTTTTCGCAATTTTGTTTTCCACACCGATTTGGACCCTTATATGACCCTTATTGCCTGGGAGTGTACTCCACATAGTCATTGTGTAACAGACCATCGGCACGTCATGTGGTCTAAAACAGCATTGCGTGAATTGTCCCGTTACACCTCCCATTTATGGTCTGCTGGCTGTCCTGCAGATAGTAAATACAGTCTGATTGATTGATTGTTTGGTGCAATTGTGATTTTCGTTCATTTGCTTATTGTACACATGTACATGTCTTCCCTCATGTGAGTCTCGATTCGGCAGATATCATGGTACATGGTATTGAGTATGTTCTAAAAGAGCGCAGGGTGACTTTCATATGCAAATGTGGATGCATCGCAGATGCGTTTTACAATGCAGTGATGCATGCAGAAAGACCATTTGCTGACTGACTAACCCAGCACCGCCACACAAACATGAGCTCTCTTCAAGCATCATAACGTAATCTTCTGCAGCAGTGTTTTTAGTTCATCGGCAACGCGCATTCCATGCATGTAATACATAGCAATGCGTGTCTTTGCAGGTCTGCACACTTACGCGCACTCCAAGCTTTTGCACCGTGTCACTTGCAAATGGATGTAAGCAACACCTGTACGATTGAGTGAGGCACATTATACAGAAGCCAAAATCAGGTTGGCCACCATCATCTTGAGATCCCCAGACGTTTCTATTTAGACTTCCAGTGTAGGGATGACCATTCTGAATTGAAATAGACGTTTTGGGATTGAGAAGAGCTGTACCAACAACGCTTATACATGGCACGTCCCCATGGGATACAATCAACCACCAGAATTGGCCACGCAATGTTAGCTTGTTTGCACATTTACAAAATAGTTGACAGCTCATCATCAGTTGACAAACTTTTGCATGCTGAGCTGGCAGGCTCCATGCCTGGGATGGCCTGCAATGCTTTGGCGACATCGTCCCGAGAAAAGCCATATGTATTCAACTGCCTCAGCAGCTGCTTGCCGTCACAGTTGCCGAGTCCCAAAGCTGCGCTCACTGCCGCCCTACGCTGTACACATCCTACCTGCATATGCAGATGATAATTCAAGCAATGCTAAATATCAGGCTTGCCTCTACGTTGACTTTGAGTTGCAGATACTCAAACATGCTGTATTATCGGCCATTGGCAACGCTCACCCTACAAATACATGTGTACACTGTAACATCGTTCATAGAAGGTGACAGGCGTGAACGGCTCTTAGGTCTGATACACATCCTACCTGCAAATGCAGATGATCATTCAAGCAATGCTAAATATCAGGCTTGCCTCTACGTTGACTTTGAGTCGCAGATACTCAAAAACGCATGCCCGCTGCGCGGCCTAAAAATACATGTTTACACTGTAACATCGGTAATAATAGGTGTAAATGGCCGTCAGGTCTGCTATGGAAGACGCCGTACAGGTAATGTAGACATGACCAGTTTAGTAAATTTGCTATATGAAGCAATGCTATACCTGCCTGGTGTCAAGTCATGCACAGACAGTGTCTTGCCGCGTGAGGCTACTCTTCAGCTCAGTCAAGACTGTATCAAGTCTGTAGCCGC
>JAABUO010006405.1_pt1 | contig 13548 bp, 18 predicted proteins | sample 5559291 | NCBI WGS metagenome assembly JAABUO01 (sample SAMN10711878, study PRJNA513372) | rock metagenome | isolation source: Antarctica rocks | place: Antarctica: Victoria Land, Finger Mt sud | reverse complement strand
TCCTGCTTCACCGAATTGTATTCCTGATGGTAACATTAGCTTTTATCAATGGGTTCTCAGAATCCTGGCATCTCGTTTGTTGGCTGAACCCTCCTCCATAATGATTGTGTCTTGCTGTGAATGCTGTTATGTTACTTGGTAGAGCCAAGTGAGTCTGTTGTTAGGTTGGGGGCAGAATGTAAATGGCATTTGGACATTGAACCCAGATGGACTTCTGCTACCTGATGTATGCACACTCTGATATAGGCATAGCGCAGAATACTAGCAGATTGTAGCAGATGCAGACACAGTGCGCAGGAACCCTGCATGTAAGCTGTTTCTGGAAGGAAAGCTGGCTCTGGAGCAACCGTCAAAAAAGTGAAGGAACCTTGTCTTTGGTAAGGGAGACTGTAACACTCAGCATAACAATGACTATTGTAAGGAATGCTTAGGGTATGAAGCTGTCATGCTTTTGACACTTTTTGCTTGCTGCTGGATGCTCAAGGGGCTGATATTGCTGCGTGTTGCACATTGCATTGCTGCTGCTAGCTGCATGCTGCAGTGTGAGTATTGTGGCGCTGCTGCATGTTTGCCCAAGCTTATGCTTCACTGCAATATCAATGCAAATGCTGGTTTGGTCGCCTTGTGTGCATGGTTGCCTTCCTTTGTTGGCCTCTGAGTTGCTCTTGGCCTTTTTCTGTTGCCTTTGCCCTTGGTTTGGGCCAAGGCAAAATTAGCTTCCTTGTTTGCCATCTTGTTGGCCTTTTCTTATTTGCTTTTAGCTGTTTTTGCCATGGTCCTGTGCCTGTACACATGTGTTTGGGTCCAGGCCTTTGCCTTCTGGCTTTGCCTATGCCTCTGCGTTTGCTCTTGCATTCTGCTGCTATTGGTGCTGTCTAGATGAACAAACTATCTGCATGTGGTACATGGCAGGATGGCAGTGACGTTGTTGACCACTGTTGATGCCAATCTTGTTGTTGCTGCTGCTGCTGGTGTTGCTGTTTCTTGCTTTTGCTTCTGTAGCTATTACAAATGAACTGACTACAGTAGTTTAATGCAAATGATGTTGCACGCTCACCTCCATGTTGTAAAGTGTACAAAGAGCCGCTGGAAGAGCACAGCAGCAGTGTAAGCAGGCAAGATCTGGCATTAGCACTTCAATACAATGTATTCCTTCCAAACAGTCATGCAGCAGTATAATGTGTGCGTTGCTAGGTACGCACTTCCTCTCATCAGTTGTGTCAATTGTTGAGCAGCTGCTGCAGATTGTGTGATGCAGGCAATTTAAGCACTCATGAGTGCCAGTCTGCTAGTGAGTGCTTTATGGCTGCTGCTCTTCTGCAGGCCTGCAAGGTGACTGGCCAGCTGGCCTGCAGGGTGGCTGCACTTGTTGCTGTCTGATGCCTCTCAGCAGCTGCCATCAGGCCTTTGTCACACAGGTGTAGGCTTGTTAACGGACTGAGGTGTGCATGTATATCGCAGCCTGGAGCAGTGTTGCAGGCTTGCGCTAATGTCTAGGCTCGATTGTCTCTGCAAGGCCCTGCACTCCTCTGTTTAGTGTTGTTGAATCAATAAGTATCAGCCAGCAGCAGGCAGGTAGTGTTGATGAGTGTGTGCTGGAGTTCATCAATTGTAAGGACCAGCTGACTAGTTATGACTTGGCAGCTCACTAGTAGCCGAAGCGGTAGTTGATGACGAATGCTGCGCTACATGCTGCCCTAAATGCTGCGCTTAATGCTACGCTCAGTGACGCTATGCAGACGAATTTTGCAGCAGAGGTGCATATCACCATTTGTCGCACAAGATTGTCACGTCACGCTGCACGACACGGTCGACATCGCGCTCACACCGTCTTGCAAAACACCCAAGCTGTACCACAGATCTGAGCACTGGTTCGACGGAAGTGGCACTGACAGTGGAAGTTCCGGACTGAGCAGTCTGCCGTATGCAAGCTGCGGTGGTTGTGCATACGAGCTCCACGCTGGCACACCATGCGGCACAGGAATGCTTACCTAGGCAGCACAAACTGATCTACAGAGAATCCGTCAGCCTCAAACGAAACGACAAAACCAGAAAGGCGGAAGAATTGCTGATGCAAGCGCCTAGCAGCCAACCCTGTCCTGCTGAGCGGACTTTGGACGCTGCCTTGGCTGGTTTTGTTCAGCAGACCCCGGGTTTAGCTTCAGACATAGGGCTAGAGACAAAGCTTATGCAGCTGCTAGACAAAGGGGTCATGATGACAGCAGCAGAGACAAAAGCAGTGATGGTCAACTTTCTTCGTCAGTATGCAAACCCCTTGCCGCCAAAACAGCAGTCTATTGCACCAAAGATTTTGATAGAAGCTGTCAAGCAGTCAGGTCAGCATTGTGCATAAGATCATACCACAAAATGCAGCCTGAGGGCATACTTTCCATCCTGCAGCATTTGCTACAGGAACATTCAGGCTGAATGGAGCTACATGGTCTTTTGGGTTGAAGAAAGACCTTCCCGATCGTCTGCCACATGGTCGGTGTCGAGGTACCACACTGAAAAACGGCACGTGCACTGCAGTCAGGTCCATTTCATGGGAGGATCGAGACTGCATACGCTATGATACTATCCTGTCCCGCCGATGGCTGTGTGAATGTGTCATGCAAGCGGAGTCTGAGTCAGCAATCTACTGGTGTTGGGAGTTTTGCAAAGCATTTGTGTTAAAGGCTACGCAGCTTGGCCCGAATACAACTCTGGCTCAGATGGAGCAGCAAACAACTGTCATCAAGGTGTGGTCCAACGATCATCTCACTCATGGCAAGATCACTCTGGTGGAGTTCTGGGAGGAGTTAGAGCCCAGTTGGAGAGTGCTAGTAAGTTGGTTGGTACAAACAAGCAGCGTTTGATGCTTTGTATTGTGAATCACATGGCATATTGTGTTGAGATGTGCACATTTGGTGGGTCATTGGAATCAGTGCGCATGTGACATTGCTGATCTGCAGCATGCTCAGGTGTGGATGTATCGCATTCTTCAAGCCCTGCAGCATGCTTGCAATGTTTTTCATTGTTGATATAGCTACTTACTGTCGCCCTTATTGTTGCCCTTGTTGGTGTGCCTTATAATGACAATCCTACAGCACCTGAGCCAGGGTTTTTCTTTTGCAGCTGCAAACGTGGCGAGAACCAGTTCCATTCAGTTTCAGGAGCGAGCCGCGAGAATCATGGCCTGCAAAACATGCAAGACTCCTACGATGAGGGCAAAGGCATGGCATTGCTACGGCAAGCTATTGAGCATTGGGCGTCACGCCCTCATGTGGTGAGGTGCATAGTGGGAGAGGAATGTACAGATATTGAAAAGGTTAGAATTTTCTCTCGTGGCCTTGGCCATGATTGTTTTGCTTGTTCTTCAATGGCTGTTGCTCATACAGGCAGCAATTCTGAGACTGTGTCGACTGTTGTACAGGGCACAAAGCAGGCAGGAAAGAGGAAAGCTAGTGCTTTGAACGGCTTCCTACCAAGTCACTCTCACTTCCCTGATGCAGCAGCATCTGTCTCTCAGCCGGATGGACAACCTGAGTCCTCTACCGTGCCCAGCTCTGCTAACTCAGGTGAGGCATCATGTATCTTGTGCATCTGATATTGTCGTCAAAATCAATGCATGCTGCTGCTGCTGCACATTGTGTTGGGATTCATGGGATCTGCATCACATCTTGAGGTGCAAAGGCAGGCGGCAATTTCCTCACACTTCAACTGTTGGCTTTCTCCCAGCACTGGCTTTGGTCCATACAAGCAGACTTTGGTTTCACAGTTGCAATCTGTCAAATTGCCGTGTCTTGATGCTGTGAATTCAAATGCAGTGGTGGACGCTGCCCCACTTGCTGCTTGTAGCACAAGCCAGCAAGGCACATTCAGCGCAGAGCAGGTCCCCTCTATCGAGGTCAGCATTAATGGCCAGGCAAGTAGCCTCCACTCAAGTCAAACTGATGTCAAACATATCAAACATGGCGTGCTTGGGCGTCCATCCTCTTGTATGCTTTGCTGACAACAGTCAAGCTCTTGAAACATCACACTGCATGTATCATGGTAGCTCAACCAAACACAGCTGCACCAACATAGCTTGTGAACACAAAAACATGCTGCTTCTCCAAACTCTTGTTGAGCTGCATCCTTTGTGGCTCCACAGTTCGACAGGTGCTCGTCCAACAATGTAGTTTTGTACAGTACAATGTTTGACCTCATCTGCTTGCTGTCTCAGGTGTATTTGATGCACCCAAGGGATGCTGTACAATGCCGAGCAGCTGCTGTGCCACACCAAATGCCAGGTGTTCCAATGACTGTACAAGACCTACAACAGAGTAGCGATGTCACAGCTAGTGCAACTGTTTTCTCAGACACTGGATTTCTCGATTTCCTGACAGATCCAGACCTATGGGATAGTGTCAACACAGGGTCTCTCCGGCTCAATGTCAGACTGGCAAACATGGCTGAGCCTGCGCAGCAGAGCAGAGCTATTCATCAGCTCCTCACCTCCATCATCACCAAGTGTGGCATGGAGTGCGCTTTTGCCATGACAGTCAAGGTGCCTGGAAGCACACTGAGCTGCACTAAGTCTGCCGGCATCAGCCCTGTGGAAATCAAGGAAGTCAATGCGCTCCCCCTGGTGATTTCAGCAGTGTACTTTAGCCATACGGAGCCTGACCAGATGATACTTGACGGCTGCCTCTTGGAGGATTGCACATTGTGGTCCTTCAGTGACAGTGCCAGGTCTGTGACATACCTTCAAGTGGTCAAGACAGCAGCCAAGAATGAGGATGCTGAGACAGCACTCAAGAATGAGGTTGCTGAGACAGCACTCAAGAATGAGGTTGCTGAGACAGCACTCAAGAATGAGGTTGCTGAGACAGCACTCGAGAAAGAGGCTGCTGAGACAGCAGTCAAGAAGGAGGTTGCTGAGACAGCAGTCAAGAAGGAGGTTGCTGAGACAGCAGCAGTCGGCCCTAGCAATGCAAACTCAGGTCTAACCGCTTTCAAAACACAGTGATGTAGTTTTCTATCAGATTTTCTTGTTTACATGTGTGTCTGATGTGTCTCTTGGAAAATTTTGAACTTGGCGGGCTCCTTGCATTGGTCACTAGGCACTACGGCGCTATTGCAGGTTGCAGTATTGAAACCCACTGCTGTATTGCAGGGCGGCTTCTTGTACAGAGGGTTGCTACTGTACTGTTTGCCATACACAGAGCGCTTCTTTGTTTGCAAGACCCCAGAGGTGCGGGAAGTGTCAGCTCCTGCAGTCTTGAAAACCAAGGCAAGAAAGAGGCAGAGGCAGTCAACGCTAGAACCAGAGTTCAAACCAGAGCTCAAGCCTCAAAGGTTGGGATGCAGGAGCGTCAGGTAGCTCTCTCTGTCAATCAGCAGTGCTTTTAGCTCCAAAATGCAACCATCGTTGCTGTCAACTTTCACAGCTAATCTGTGTCAGCGCAGCTGTTGTGCAACAACAAGAGCACGGTTGGCTGACTGCAAAGATCAACCTGTGGCAATCAGCTCCGGCATTGGCCTGGCACTACTTTCAACTGCAAGTTCCCTGTGGCCCTTTGCAGAGAAAGAGGGCAGAGGCAGAGCAATTTCCCAGTGGCCCCATGCAGAGAAAGAGGGCAAAGACAGGGAAAACAGTAGAGGTTGGCATGTCAGTGCAGCCAACAGTCAGCATGTCTGGTGGACCAGATGCTACCAGGAAAGACACCCCAACACTTTGGACAACAGGAGCAGCAGCAGCAGCAGCAGCAGCTGATGCTGCACCAAAGCAGTCACTTGCTGTTGACAGCAGCAAAGTTGCAAAAGCTGTACAAGGCACACCAGCCTCACCAACAACTTCTACAGAGCCAGGCGTTTTGAGAGGGTCCGCTTCTGATGGGGTGTTGCAGCAGATGCCAAGCTTACAATACATTGAACATGTCTTATTGTCAGCTAAGCAGAGCCCTGAGGAGAGGAGTGCTGCAGCGTATCCTCTTACCATAACAGTGAAGATGCCAAGGAGTGTCTTGGACAGTGGCTGCTTTTGGCTGCAAGCCCAATTCGGCCACTGCATCTCAGAGCCATTTGCCATGCCAAGATATGTCGTGACTGTGAAGGAGCAAAGCATGAGCCGCTTCCAAGACCACTGGAGGAGATACATGTATCCCCCAGACACCTTGAGAAGGGTCCAGTAAGTTCATTGCCTCACGTTGATGTCATGCTTCCAGAAATGCCGACCAAAATTCTCTCATTTGATTAAATGTGCTCATGCGTCTCTTACACGTGAGAATGTGCAACGTGCATGAAGCCAGAGGCAGTCCCCAAAATCAGGGTCATGTCATGATCATAAGTTGTTGCTTTGAGCAAGCAGAGCTATGTGGCAACATGATTGAGACTTGCTGAACAACATATTAACCTTTTGGTGTAACCATGCTTCATGCTTCCCAGCTTTGTGCTACTACTCTGTACAGCCTTGTCACATCTGTGATTGAGGCACATCACCTTTGTGTATGTGCAGGTGGGTTGGTGATCCTGTCATAGCTAGGGCTCAGCACAGCTCATCTTCACAGCACTCTAAATTGGGGCCTGCTGGTGCACAGACATCTGATGATGTCAGCCAAGGGCACAATGCTGAACCTGGCTGCATTTCAGACTTCAAGCTCCTACATGCCTGCAAGCTAGGAAACTCCAGAGAGGCTGAGCAGATCGCCAGACAGGCAATGATGCTGAGCAATAAGTCAGATGTCCATGTGGCCCGCAACATCAGGATGTTGATGGCGATGGACTCAGAGGGTGTCTCATGCCTGCATGCTATTGCTCAGAGCCCATCTCCTGGTAAGACTGCATGGACATCTGACGACAGCTTTCAAACTCTTAGCACCAACTCTTATGCTCCTTTGTGTGCTTATGTTTCTTCCATGCAGCCTTGTCATACATCAACATCCTTCATATGCTGTTTTCATATCACACCGTCAATCTCACTGTTGTGAAGGACAGTGAGTATAAGCCGTGTTGCTACTGCTATATGAAGCAGCCTTGATTTGGCCAATAACAAAGCAACAGACTGGTTCACTGATGATCAGGTCTCAATGTTGCAGACCTGAGCTTGATGGTTCTCCCCATCCTTGTTAACGCCATCGGAGCACAGCTGATGCAACCCAGAACCAGATGGGGCCTTCATGCCATGCATTATGCTGCGGGGAATTTGGATCAAGGGTGCCAAGTCTTGACTCAGATGATTGGACATTGCAGACGATCTTCTCACCAGGTAGTGCAATGCCATTTGCTTGTGCATCTTTCTGCAAGATAGCAATGCATGAAGCAATGTCATGCTGTGCTGAAATCTGGGCATGCGCATCACAGGATATTGGTGGGGTTCTGGAGTGCAAGGACGCAAGGGGCTGCACTCCCCTGCATTGGGCAGCAAAGCTTGGCAATGCAGAAGCCATCACGCTGCTGCTCAATGCCGGGGCTGATCCAAATGCTCAGGACCATGCTCAGGCATCACCACTGCATTATGCTGTAGTCTCCCCTACAGCATATAGAGTCGAGTGCATCACCGAAATGTTGGCCGTGCCGTCGTCAACACAAGCAGATGTGGCAGCCAAGGACGTCAATGGTCAAACGCCCATGCATTGGCTAGCTGGAGCCTGTCATTTGAGTGTCCACCTGGACGCAATGAAACTGCTCGTGATGCGTGGGGCAGATGTGTGTGCAATAGATAGTTTAGGCAACTCTCCCCTGCACAATGCGGCAGCCAGCAGCAGCCTGCCAGCAACAGTGTCTCAGCTTTTGGCTTATGGAGCAGATCCTCAGGCAATGAATGTGTATGGTGACACTGCCTTACACACAGCTGCAGGCTTTGGCAACTCTGCTTTGCTGGAGCGTCTCACTGAGGAGACACAGAAGACAGGTTCCCTGTCTACAGCTCTGTCTTGTACCAACAGGGCAGGGTACACCCCTCTGCAGCTGGCTGTCGTAGTGGGCTGGAGTAAGGCAGCAGTGTGCTTCTTGTTGCAGCTTGAGCTTCAGCAGCATCAGAAGTTCAGCGGTCAGCTCCTTGAGCTACTTGTCGCACAAGGGTGGCGCTCAGAACTGGGGCCAATTTTGATGAGGCAGACATTGGCGGACGGGGTCAATTTGCCTGCTTTGTGGAGGTCTTTGCAAGTACTGAGCAAGCAAAGGCTCAAGGACCTGCGTGACATCACAGGGGAGCCAGTGCAATCAGCCAGCAGGTTTCGGTCACAGCTGCACGTGCGATTCTCCAACACTGTGTCAGGCCCCAACAGGTTGCTGAGGGTCAGAATGGTGTTGAGGCTGTTCCGAATTGCAAGCAGTGCAGGTCAGAGTGTCAAGAAAAGTTGACTGCATGTCAGAAGTCAGCAAACAGCACTGCGTTCTCACAAAGCATGGCATTTGGTTTTATCAACAGTGTATGAGTCCAATCATTGTCACTCAAGCTGAAGGCCATCAATGCTGATATGCTGCTTTATGCTGCACTCAGAGTGGTGGGTGCAGATACATCTCTGCACGAACACAAGCTAGAAGCTTACAAGGACTTTCGGCAGCATGCCTCACATCCAAAGTGAGGTTGGTACTACAGGTGGGTGGGAGAAAGCTGTGCCTGAGGCTGTTGACTTTGTGGTGGCAAGGCGGCCTGCTGGCTTAGACCCTCGCCCTCAGAGCAGCTTCATCTCCTCAGAGTCTCAGACAGTCCTGACAGTCTTCGACAGGTTTTACGACCTGCCAGGGTACATGCCGTCGTACAACCAGCCAGTCAAGGCTGTGGACGAAGTGCTGTCAGGCTTACTGAATAGTTGCAACAGCCAATCCGATCACTTTCTGGGCAGCCTGGCAATGTTCCATGGCCCATTTACTGGTCATTACCGGTTGGTTGATGGCCACCAACAGCTAGTAACTCTGCAGCTGATTCTGGCTTTTGGCATGCACTGGGCCAAGAGCCAAGGCGCCAGGCAGGCTGCCCTGTTTGATGCTCTAAAGAGGTGTCTCTGGGCAGAGAAGGCTGAGGAAGCACCTTCAAGGTACCTAGAAAGCATCTCTTCAAATTGGTGTTGTCATTGTTGTGCAGTGGCGAATGCATGTTGGTGTTTGATTGTGCTAATGGGCACAAACACAGCTACTGGCAATGTTATCACAGATGCAATAGCTTTACACTCAGCACAGTCAAAAGCAGTTCAAGGCACAGGGTCTTGAGATGCAACATTGAGGAGCTTCGTCTGGAGAAGTATACTGTTTACAACGCTCATCTTGTTTTTTGTTGTCATACAGGTGGCGGCTGCAACACAGGCAAGATGATCAGAGATTCCTGTGCGGCAATGTATTGCAATCCTTCTTGCCTCTGAAGTATATATGGCAGGCAGAAGCATCTGACATGTTTCAACCAGATGGTGGACCAATAGCAGGAGGGAATGTGAGTGACCACTCTGCTGGCTGTCAAGGGAGCTGGGCTGATCATCCAAAGGTACTGCAACATTGCAATGCTGCATGACCCAGTGAGCACTGCTCTTCTCTCGTGCACATAAAGCATCAACTTTGACTGTACTGAGCTCACAGGCTGACATCCTACCCTGAATTATGCTTTGATTGTCTGTCATTCGTATGCTTGTTTGCCATGAGCATTGATGTAGTGTACCACAAATCAGATGTGGTGAAGCTTGTTCAGGTGACATTCTCTTTGTGTTCACAGGCGCTAAGCAATGCGGCCTGGTGGCATGTCTATGCCAATGCTCGTAGAGTGCAACAAGTGCTGACTGATGAGCAACGAATGCACCAGCTGGACTTGGCAGCCTTCCTCAGGCACACATGTCAGCGATGCCACATGACATGCACCATCTTTCGAGATAAAGGCTCTGCCTTTCGTGTGTTGGGCAGTCTTCGTTTAGAGACACCTGTCATGGATAGGATCAGGATAGGGTTGTTGCAGCTGCTGCCACAGGCCGACCAGGAGGCTTTTGCTGAAAGGTACGTGTGTGTCATACATCATACTGAAACTGCTGCAAGTTCTTGCAGTTTTGTTCCTGTGGTCAAAAGTCTCCAAGGCTTATTCAGATACAGTGCTGGCTGGTGACCGTTTCAACAAGATATGTCAATGTTCCGTCAAAGACTTGTCCGACTGATGCATACACAGTCTTGCTTGTGAGTGATCAAGTATCTACAGTTTACAGCAGCGTGACATATGTCCGTGCTGACCAGTCTGTAACCCGTCTGACTGTTACTGCTGTGTGCAGGTGGAACCTTTGGGAAGCGAAGTTGGGCAATAGCTTATTTGAAGAGCTGTTCACTCACTGCAAACAGATCTTGCGGCATGCTGACACTGCGTCACAGCTGAGCCTGTTGGAGTACTATCTCTTTCTCATTACAGTCACCCAGGATAGCCGCAATGCCGGTCACAAGGCAGCAGCTGTCAAGTCTTGCCTGACACAGGTCTTCCATTGTGCTGCCATCCTGCATCAGGTCACCTCCTATGGCTTTGCTGCTTCCACCACATCTGAAGCTCAGCCTGCCATCAAGCAAGAGGAAATGCTGCAAGCAGACACAGTCACAGATATGGATCTAGATACAGAAATGCAGAAGCTGCCGGATTTTGACAGACCTTCTGCGATAGAGAAGCAGCATGAGGGTAAGCCTGGCAAGACAGCAGCAGGTGCCAGTGTAATGGAGGAGAATGGTTGCAGCGACAAGGCAGAATTCAAAGGGGATCGAAGTACGGAGGTCCAGACTCTACAGGGCCTTGACGACCTCTGCAGGTAGGGTCAAGGACATGAGTTAGCTACTGCACATATGAGCAGTCTTCTTTATCTGTATTGCTACATCAAGCTGTATAGCCTAGACACTGACATAATTGAAGATTTCAAATGCGGCATTCTAGATCTTAAAAGGTGCAATGGCTCCGATGATCCAAAGTTGCAATTCTAGTCTTGCCATCTGTCTTACTGCTTGCTCATGATGCAGATTTCTGATGCTAACGCCAGACAGAGAGTGGATTGGCTTGGCCCTTCATTTCTGTCTCCTAGAGCAGGACCCAACTCAGCGGCTTGCTTTCTTTGGCTGTTTGGAGGCATTGCAGGTGAGCACGGTTGGTTCACTGTTAATCTAGCAGTGCCAGCAGATACTGTGAGGTGGTGTGCCTGATCAGGCCAACATGCACTGTGTCCCTAAAGCATCGCTGCACCCAGCTTGCGAGCCTTGTGTGCATCAACAACCCAAAAGAACACTTGATCCCTGCTTGTCATTTCAAAACGGCCTTGTTCTGCCTTATGCTATTGTCACAGAGACACACGAAGAAAGCTCCCAAGACATCATGCCACTCCTGCAGGTTTTCTTTTGGCTGACTGAAGCTACAGCCGACAGCAAGGAAAGCCGTTGGAACTGCATAAGAGAGAAGCTTGGTCAAGTACCCTGCCAAAACCAGGACCAGATGCAGCAGTCGCAGCAGCAGCAGCAGCAGCAGGAGCAGGGAGGAATCCCCATCCAAGGATTGGGGCTACAGACGGGGCTTGTGCAGCAACCAGCAGGGGCCGGTCCAAGCATGCCTGCACCAGCCCATTTAGGTCTTCAGGCTGCTAAGCTCACTGACGCAGAGAAGACCAGGTCAGCTGTGTATGCAGATAGTGCTGCTGGTGTTACTGCTTTGGTGCTGCTTGCAATCCAAGCGAATGATCTTGGCTAGGTGTTGATCTTCCCTTGCCTTTTGAGAGTCACTGAAGTCTCACCCTTTTGGTTCTGCAAATCAGGAGCTGGTTTTTGACAGTAGATCCTATTTGGTTGGATGTGGTGCAGATTCAAGGCAGAGTTGAGCAGGTCTGACCTTCTGAGGCAGGGCAACATGGATCTAGTGAGGTACCTGCTGCTCAGAGCGGAGGATACGCTTTCATGGGCAAGCATTTCATGGAGCCAACTTCAGGTGATAAACACATTTGACAGGCACTTGTAGGATAAGCCCTGCCGTCTTGCAGCATGAGATCAGATTCAGTACCTGCAACCTCATCAACTGCAGGCATCATAAGATTGTCATAGTGGACTGGCAGATGATGACACCGCATTTTTTTGTCTCCAGCTCTTATGTCTTTAGCTGTCATTTGGCGTAATGGCATGCGGCGTTACAACCTGCTTTCACAGGCAACTTCTGCTTTATGCAGGTTGACCAGATTCTGCCTGACCAGCCATACACAAGATCCAGTGGGACCTTGTGGCAGCAGGGGTTTTTGGATAGCCCATCCCCAACAGACCCTGAGTGCGCCCGGCAGCATTGGACAGTCTCGCAAATCCAGAGCGCCAGGCGCAGCATTGGCAACATGCTACTGCTGCAGGCTGCCACATCCTTCTCAGACAGGCAGAGGAAGCAAGAATTCAGCGACAAGAAGAAGGACTATGTATGCAAGTTCAACTCTGAGCTGTTTCCAATGTCTGCAGCTATCATAGATGAGCCATTTTTCTCATACAAGTATGAGTATGCTGATAGGCAGCAGGCATACCTCATCCGTTTATGCCAGATCTATGGGTTGTAGTCTGTCCTTGGTGCAGACCCATGTTCTGGCAGCTCAATGGACTCTGTGATTGCAATCTATTTGTGATGCCTTGGCAACATCTCTGCCCTAAGGCCTTGAGTGTCTCCTTGTACTGTAGTCAATGCTCTCAGAGGCTATAGCTATGTATGTATTGGGCCTTGAAATCCACTTGTATCAGCTTGTGCTTTGCTTGATACGTATTCGATGCTTGTGCAAGTCATCAACATCGATGTCAAACCACCATCAGGGCTGTTGGTACAAACAGGAAATGACTACAGATCAGCAAACGCCGTTTTGTTAACGATGTAGAATGAAACTCAGGGAGGACACATTAAGACCACACAGACTTCTCGCATCAAAGTGGGCATGCTGTCGTTGCTGCTTGGGCTTTGCACCAGACAACTGGAAAATCACTGATTTTCCCAGCATCCAGGACATGCTTTGCTGCTACCACAAGGTGACTGCTATGAGACCCAAAATTGCAGCCATGCATCCTTTAATTGATGTGTGCCACTTGCAAACCTAGATGATGACCATCCAACGATCTGTATAGTATACAGTGTATATCGGTAACTAGAGCCTGATAGGTTGATGTCAGCTTCTACATGGCAGAATCCAGCAGATGCTTGCAAAGGTGTCAAATGGCGGCAGGAAGTAAGAGCATCTTGTTTATACAGACAAACTGGTTTGAGAACTCAGCACCTCTGCATTGCAACAGATGCAAATGTCAGGTGATACAGCACCTGCATTAAATCTATGCCTCAGGTCTTTCAGCCACACAATGCAAGGGTTGAACAACAGTCTTCCACAGGTGTCAAGCTCAATAAATGCCTAACAGGAGCAGCTCAATTTGAGAGAAAACAAGAGCTTCAACAAACTCACACTTCAGCACTACTATACAACCTTGCAGGTCCAAACTACTCAAGATACATGCTAATGAAAGAAGGTACAATGGCACATTGAATTGATGCACTAGCGCCGGTGAGCAGAGCCAGTAGCATACACAGCACGAGGCTGGAAAGCCGCAGTATCTGCCCTGAACACCATTCTTTCCTTGCTT
>JAABUO010006404.1_pt1 | contig 13550 bp, 23 predicted proteins | sample 5559291 | NCBI WGS metagenome assembly JAABUO01 (sample SAMN10711878, study PRJNA513372) | rock metagenome | isolation source: Antarctica rocks | place: Antarctica: Victoria Land, Finger Mt sud | reverse complement strand
AGTTTGTCCTGCTGAGTTGTGTGTATAAGCATCACCAGCTGGAGAAGGCATCTGACTGCGCAAAGCACAATGGTGCAGGGTTGCAGGCTATACATCATCCTTGGCTGCTACAAAGCACCTTTACAATGCACAGGTGCAAGCGTCACATTGTCAGCAACACAGCAATGGCATGTTTACAAGCCCATGTGAATATGCTTTGCCTGGCACCAGCATCTGCACACAGCACAGACTGAAGTCAAATAAAATTTACCAGTGCTGAAACCATTTGCTGATCAGCTGGCCGAGTCAGTCTGCTCTATTTGCATCAGGCATGCATGAGTCCAGCCTGCAAGCTGTTGCTTATCGTTCCACTGCATGAACACTCCCAACAAGTACTGTGACCTGGGGCAAACAAAACGCTGCTGATAATGCATCACACATCTTGGCCTCAGGCAAGCACACTCTGGTTGTCAGTCTATGCGTCGCCTGCAGCTCCTCCCTGAGGATGTGCCCGGCAAGTCTGGTGGGCCCCCAGGCAATGCCTTTGAGCTAGTGTACATCTCAGTCACAGATGCAGTCAGGAGAGCAGTGCGCAAGGTGGACCCTGTGCTTGCTGACTGGATCAGGTATCCAAGTTCAGTTTCCCTCACTGTCACTAGGCCCATGCCCAAGTGCTTAGTTGGCGTTGCTTGATTTGCAGCGTCACTGTGATGCTTGAAGGCACATACTTGACAGGCAACAGTCATTGCTGCTGGCTTCTGCATGTTGTCTCTCCTGTGTGCTCAGCCTCACTACTTGTGCGTGGTGATGGTAATGTCTTGTACCTGTACAGTTGCAGCTGTGCCAGTTGTGTTCATTGTCTCTTCCAGCCGTCCATGTGGATCTGTGCTTGCAGGGTACACCTGTATGGAGATGTGTACAGCAGCCCTGGGCTGGACATGAAGCAGAAGCAGCTGCTCATGGTGGCCTTCCTTGGCCAAGCCAACATGCTGGAGGAGATGACTGGTCATGCTCTTGCTGTAAGCACCGCACCCTCTCATTTGTAGGCTGACCATGGTTGCATCTTCTGTAAATGAAGTCATGTGACATGAAGATGCCATTTGAATCACCTGGCAAATGCGATGGTTCATCCATGAGCGAGCTTCAAAGGTGTGATTTTTCATGATGTGACGATAGCATCAATCATACCAACAGCTGCTTGTGCCCTATGCTTGGGCTCCTTAGAAGGCGTGTTCAGCAGCACAGTGGGCCCGACATGGCAGTAAGAAACCATGGATCTGCAGTCATGATTCATTGCTTGGCGGGGGGAGGGGTGGACTGCACAGGAAGGCAGGGTATGAATTGGTCCCAAAACATTCAAATGGTCCCAAAACATTCAAACAAAGCAAAGGCTCAGAACTCAGACACCATGCACTAGTCATGCTACATGCTGTATATGTTTGTTTTTTCAGAGTGCTTCACACTGGGTAGCAGCTGTTGCAGGGAATGAGGTTTGGTGTGAGTCCTGAAGCGTGCCGGCAGGCTCTGGACCTCGGCTTCAATTGGCACCTGCAGAGACTCAGCCCTGCAGCACAACAAGATGCTCAGCAGGTCCAACAGCAAGCTCAGGCAGCTCTGCAGAAGGTGCTGCCGCATGCCCTATACTAGCCTTTTCATGTTGCTGTCACAGGCGCTGCAATGGTCAGTGCTGTGGTAAGGCATGTGGTGACTCTGTGTGCTGCACAGACAATGCTGCAAGAGCAGATGTTGTGCCTGTGTCTGTTGGGAAAGTGAGTGCTATGCAAGACACTATCTTCCAATACATTAGAGTGCAGAATTGGGATGCAGGCAGTTGAGAGATATGACAGCAAGTATGCAGTTGATGGTCCTCATGAGTCCCAAGTCACCATACCTGATCCCACATCTGTAAGGTGAACAACGCTACCTCAGTCTACAAAGCATTTACAACAGGGTGGACGGTTCTCTGGTCCAAAATACATGCTAGAACCCAATGTGTCTTTAGTCTGTGATTTTAGCCACAACACATATCAGGCTTGCGTCCTTTGAGTGTGCATATTTACAATCAAGCTGATGTCAATGCAGGCTGCCGCCTTTGCCACCTAGGCATATCAGTCCAGGTCAGCAGTCAACCAGGGAATGAACAACTCCGCTCTCCATCATGATCAGAGCTGATCAGCCATCTGCAGGTGGCCTCAAGGTGCAATGCCCCTGGAAGGCACTGGACCAGCAAAACAATGAGTCTTTGTAAAGTTCGTATCTAGCATGCAACAGCTTGTGGACTTTATTCCACCACACTTGCTCACCACTGCAATTTGGGGAGCTGTTCTTAGGTTCATTTATGTAAGATATAGCATGTATGTTACAATAGGTTTCCACCCTGTTAAACAAATATACAGAGGGCCTCTGCAAAGAGGTGCCAAACATCATGTGGCCAGTGATAGTCACAGTACACAGCCCTTCACCAGAACACCTCTTGAAACAATATGTTGCCAAATGGCGTGATGTTCAACATGTGCTGAGAGCATGTATGTCAGTTCTAAGCTCTTTGCATGAAATTGTGGTCATTGTCATGATCAGTGTACATGTATTCTGGCTCCACCCAATATCCATTTTTCATAATCTGCTACGCAATCCCACAGTTGGACTAACAGTAACATTAACTTGTTGAACTGATGACAAATCCTCAAAGCCTGTACAAAGCGGGTAAGCAACCCTGCATCATTGACTCTCACAATCTGAAATGTAGCTAGTGCATACGCAGGAGCTTTCCCAAAACAAACTGAAGCAAACACTGAGAAATGCGGCACAGAACTAAAACCAGCCACATAACAAACAGACGTCGACCATGACCGACTGTTATAGTTGCACGCTTTCAAGTGCCTGCTGCATATCCAGAGTGTCCCTCCCTACATTGCCAGGCAGCACTTGTGCGCTCTGCTGACCAGTCATCAAGGCAGCCTGATGTGCAACTACAGCTGGGGGCAGGGACAGGGCATTCTGACTAATCAGCCCCTGCAGCTGCTGTGCCAAGTCTGCATAGAACTTGTAGAACTCAACTGAGGTGCCGCGGCTCTTGATGACTTGCACCATGCTCAGGCTGGCAACAACAGGCAGCACCTCCACAACCACCCTCACCTCATCTGACCTGCCTGGATTTGCACTCAGGCGCAGCCTGCAGCAGCACATGCTTGATTCTGATGTTTGAATATAGTCGTTTAAACCCTAAACCCTAAATATTTGGCCCAAATAGGCAGTGTCGCAGCTCAACGAGTCAACCATTAGCTGCTCATACATGGGGGCCTGACCTGCTCTTGCTTGCTTGTGCAGGTGCCCCTCGTGTCACAAAATGCATGATGTGAACGGGTGATCAATCATCTGGTGCCAGGTCAACAAGGCATAACAGCGAAGCAGGGCAAAACACCGGCAGCTGAAACCGTACTAATGTTTAGCCTTGACATAAACAGGACATGCAGGTGAGCAATGAAGCACACTTGGTGGGTCCTCGTTGCTGTGAGGTGGCTCCCAATCTGGCAGCTGCAGCCTCGATGCCCGTCATGAGAGCTGCTACTGAGGCCTTGCTAGTGAAGCGCGTATGCCGAGAAACCACATCCTCCCTTGCTTCAAAAATGGCACTGATGTCCAGAGCAGCATTGATCAGCTGCAGAAGCAGCATGGAGGTTGGGTCTACCAAGCACATGTGATGTTGAAAGTGCAATTTGTGCCGGTGACAAGGCCACAGCTGATGGTAACTGCAGTGTTCGAGCAAATCACAGTCACAATCTGGACACCAAGGAATGGCAAGCATGCACAAGCCCAATAGACAGATACACATACCTCAAAAGCGTTCATTTGTCTGCTGGTCTCACTCTGTGCATCCTGCTGCTCCTGCAACAGTGCAGCCAAACATGTCAGCCCAGCACTGGCAGGCATTATTCTGACCTGTCCATGCCGGGCTGCTTTTCTTGCATGGTTATGGCATTTGCAACGCAAAGCATTGACGTGATGTCTGCCAGGAGCCTGAAAATGCAGTGTATGGCAGCAGCCAGCAGTGTATCCTCTGCTCACATTGGAATCTACTCCCTGCCGTTGCATTTATACAGGGAGGGAGCAGCTGACCTGGCTGATGTGCTGGGGCTGCACATTCTCTTCAAATATGAAGTCAGCCAGCTCAGTGCTGGGCATGCTTTGCAGCAGCCTGCAGGGCTTGTAATCTTGCGCCACCCATCGCTGCTGCCTGATCTCAGCAATTGTGGCTCTGCATATTTGCACTTGGCTTTGAGCCATGCCCATTGACGAACATACACATATGTCAGGTTGCAAGGTGCAATGTGAGGCCTTGCATGCAACTGTATCGAGAGAAAAGCTGCCTGAGTGCTTGATAGGCATGCTGAGCAGCAATGAACGCACGGCGGCTGATCTTGACACCAGTGTTGACCCAAATTTCACCTTTTCTGCGGGTTGGGGTTGAGCATGGCGTTGAAAACAGAGATCAGGTCTGGCGTGAACCAGGTGGGGACTGGATAGTCTGCTCTTGCAATCTTGCTGAAGAGGGCTGGCAGATTGGGCTCATCAAAGGGAAGTGTACCAGCCATGATGACATACAGCAGCACTCCTGCAGGATATAAGCATGCTGGGATAATGTGCAGCATGTCTCACATCAGAGACACCGGGTGAGTTGGAGACATCGTGGGGAATCGGGTGGATGACTGAAGTGATTATTAGTGCAGGCTGCACAGGGTGCTTCACGCCGTTGCGCAGAGCCTCTAATAGTCATTGCACATTGTATGGCAATCTGGACACTGCTTTGTGCCCAGCACAGCCACGGCCGTGAAGCAATGATTTACTTCATGTAGCATACTTGCACACAGCATGCTGACCTAGAGACCAGACATCAGCTGGAGCGCCATAGTAGCCCTGTTGCATGAGTACCTCTGGAGCGACGTAATTTGGAGTGCCACATGTTGTTTGAAGGACGTCGTTGTGCAAGGAGCTGCTGGGCAGATGGCCCAAGCCAAAGTCTGACAGCTTCACATCGCCGTTTGTGGTCAGCAGGACATTCTCAGGCTTCAGATCCCTGCAGAGATGATTACAATGCACACAATTTGCCATTCAAGTATGGCACAGTTAGCATTGACTTATTGTGCATGTAGCATCAATGCATGAACACTATCACTGCATAAGTTCTGGCAGTCTGAGGTTCTTGCTGGTCCAGACAGTTAGCCATTCATCCGCTTCCGGAACAATGTAGCAGCTGGAACCAGGCTCAGAAGCAAAGTTTGCAGGCCGCATATCGCTGCACTCAGTGTAGAGCACATGAAATGAGCATGCATGCTGATGGCCAAAAGCTGACCTGTGAAAGATGCCTTGCTGATGGCAATGATCTAGGCCGTCAAGCAGCTGTTGCAACACGTGGCGACCGTCAGCTTCCTGCACATGGAGATATTGTCTTGAACAGGTGCTCAATGTACGGTGTAGTAAATTAGAGCACCCTTCAACCACAAAATGCATGTGTATGCTTTACTCCACCTGCTCTATCATGATGCAGAGCTGCTTGATAATCACAGCCAAGAACATTGAGCTTTTGCACACTTCACAGATTTGCTAGTACTTGCTGCCGTTTGATATAAAATCCTACGCTCATAGGCCCCTCAGCGATGATCTTGTCAAAGAGCTCTCCACCATGAACAAGCTCCATGACCATGAAAATCTGCTGCCTTGATGCAAGAACTTCTCTGAGCTCAACCACATTTGGATGCCTCAAACTCTTCAGGATCCGTATCTCCTGCTTGATCTTAGTGACCATGCCACTGCTGACTAGGCTCTCCTTGTTCAGGATCTGCAGAAGCAACCTGACTTTAGTGGCTGCACGATCGGCAGGTGCTGAAATGCGGCTTGTTCCTAGACAGCTGTATGCCGCATCATCAGCACACTGAGTAAAGCTGCTTTGCGAACGGTGTGCGAGCTGAAAAACCGCAAGCTTTAGGTTTTACCTTGATCGCAACCGGTTCTTCTGTTTGGCAGTGCTGACCATACTTCACTTTGGCGTATGTGCCCTGCATTTGCGCGGTTCACTCTTGCCATGAGTTTCATTTCCCCGAATAAAACTCGCTTGACCGTGTTTGTACCTCGCCAATGGTCCTGCCCACCATATAATCGCCGATGCGTTTCTTGAAAACTTCCCGGACCATAGCTCATGCTGCCCATGAGCCTTTTCTGCTGGTGTTCATGTACTCCGTCTCTTGATCAAACAGTCACAGACCAAAACACGCCAAGAGGACATGTGAATCAGAGAAACGCCTGCTGGCGTTACCTATCCCAGCTTCCTCAGCTGTATTTAGAGCTCTGTGCCACATGCTTGAGCTGCAAACTTGACAATCTATCCTGACAGCAGCTGCTTCAATGTGAACATGTGCAGCAAGTGTGTCTTGTAGACGCATTTCAGTTGATGCAACTCCATGTCTATCAGCTCTGTGTCTGGCTGACACTCTTGTTACTTCAGACGATGTGCTGGCCTCTGCTGTCTTGTGCAATTTGGGAAGATGTTCTTCAAATTCTCGAGTCACTGGAAGCAGCAAGCTTCAAAGAAGCACACTACGTATGTATACATTTATATTGCTAAGCCAGGTAGTTGCCTGCCAGATCGGTCCAGCAGAAGATGGGAGCCCGTCAACGAAACGCTTGCAGAACGCAAATTGTACCATGAGCCAGTGGGATGACGAGGATCAGAGTTTCAGCTGCTGGGCCACCTGTCTTGCTGCTGCCCTCTGCTTCTTCATGTCGTTGAATTTATAGTTCTATAGTTTCTCCCAGCTCCCTGTTTGCGCCGAGTGTTCTGTTAGGTCAGAGAGCTTTGTTGCTACCCGCATAATTCATTGCTATTTTTCTGCACAGCTATAGCATCCTCGACATTTCATTGCCAAGGTACCCTGCTTTTGCTAGCGTAGACTACCCTGTGCAGACTTAGCATTCGGTCCACAAAACTTGGTCTCAAGCACCGCTTGAGCAAATCCGCAAACTGCAGTAGCCCGGTCACCCTGCTCAACCAACATGGGTTGCTGCTCTGACGTTATCTGTCTTCCTTGCAAATGCTTTAACGCCATCATCGACGTCGTGATTGTGGTATTCTGCTGTCCTTGTCGCTGCTGCTGCGGCTGTCCAATCACAACAACTGAAATATAGCAGATCTTCATACCACGCAATGCAGACAGGGTAAGATTTTGTGTCATGCTGTCTAGCCCATCGCAGACTAGACCCTGGGAAGGCAGACAGACAAAGTGTGATTTGCAGGAACAGCCATCATGGCTTCAAGCTGTACAAATGATGCCAGCTTGATGCTGTACAGCTGCTAAAGGCACCACGCATGATGCCAAAGTGTGTTGGCATCAACAACACATATGCAAGTCAAGGGCAACAGAACACAGCGGTCCTCAAGGGTCTTAGTGCTTGCAGTGCAACATCAACCATTTCACTGGCACACCTCCTAGCGACATGTTCATATTGTGCAAACTGTTCAAACAGAGCAAGATTGCAGTAAGCAAGTGTCTGACATTCACAGACAACATCTACAGTTCTGCAAATGCACTGTACATGTGTAGGCATGACTTTATACGCTTGCTGTGACCATTTTGACAGAGATTCTACACAGCAATTGCTGCTAGCACAGTCTTGTTGATCACCTGCAGAGCTTTGCGTCATAATGCTGTACAGTGATTGTGTTTTCACAGTAGTACTACTGATGACCGTCGGACGCACTGGTGCTACAGGTTGTACTGACCACACCGGTGCTTATCAATACAGTCCACTCTATCACAGAAAGAAATTGACTGAGCATGACCAACATCCCTCATGTGCGATCCATGAACAAGTATGGGGTCTTGCAACGTGTTCAATCATTGTACTATATCACATTATAGGCTATGAAATATTTCTCACACGGATTGGCGCTCGCTTGCATTTAAAGTGCGGCCTACAAAAGTTGTCACAACTGCAACGCAGATGGCATGCAGCCCACAACGAGGTGCATGCACGAAGTCAGTGCTTGCTTATGATGTGCATGCCTGTAGCAGATGGAGCTCTCTTGACCGTGAAAATAAATGTCATGCCGCAGTGCGTCCTGACGCATTCCGTGTGTTGGGCCTAGCATGCGCAGTATGACGTTGCTAGCATACCTGCTGCAACAGCGATACATTCTAGCGTTGCTGGCATCATTCGCGGGCTTATGTTGCGTTGCACACATCAGCGATATTGTCCACAGTTTGTTAGCAGTCGATCTGTCGTGCCGTTCGCCCTTCGCTCACAAACCTCTAGTATCCACCATCAGCCATATAGGTCTTGGAAGCAGCTGACCAACTGCGCCAGACGCAAGTCGAGCTGTACAACCTGCACTGTTGTTTCGGTTAAGGAGCGTGATCCCAGCACATCTTCGATGGACGAAAATCAGATGTGGAGACAGCGTTGGTGAGCGTTTCACACCAATACCTTTACCAACCGCTATGGTGGTCCCTAATGATGTTTTGTTGCAACAGGTGCAATGGATCGCCCCCGCATGCTCCAATTGCTCCACCTCCACACCCTACATACGATCTTGCAGAGGCAAGTAGCTGTCAAACTGGTGGTGACTCATTATATAGGTTCAATTGCAGAGGGGACACTTGTTACAGCATATTCATGTCAATGCTGTTCTGTGCAGGTCGTACAATTTGCGCTTGCTGAAGATGCGGGCGAGCTTGGTGATGTCACCACCTTGTCTACGTATGCTTTGGCATTTGCTGCAAGGACTGTTGTCCAAACCCGTCAATCTGTTTTAAAAAGCTTGCACAGGCTGAACACAGTCACTGCATGTTTCTGGTCGTACAGCAGGTATGTTGTTGACGCAGAGTCCCAGAAGATCTAGAAGGACAAGCCACTTTCTTAGCAAAAGCTGATGGAGTCCTGGCTGGGTTAGCTGTAGCAGATCTGGTACCTTATATTAGCTCTGTCTATGTCATGTCAGCCCAGATGCTTGCCATGTTCAAACAACACCGCAGCATACAAACCCCTGGCTGAGTCCTTTTGCATGATGTGCACTTTGGGCAAGGCTCTTTTCACGCTCCATATGCTTGTACAGGTCTTCTCCACTGTAGATCCCTGCTTGTCAGTATCATGGTCTGGCAAGGATGGAGATCATGTCAAATCAGGAACTAAGTTTGGAGTTGTGAAAGGCAGTGCGCGGTCAATACTTGTGGCAGAGCGCATCGCTTTGAACTTCATGCAGCGCATGAGCGGCATTGCAACTGCCACTGCGGCAATGACAGACAGAATGCAGGCAAGCACTCTCACATCAGAAAGTGGCCATTTGTGCAAGAAATGCCACCATAAATACCACTGTGACATAACAGTGTAGCATCCAATGGCGCCTTTGCAGCTTCAGGTCATGACATGAGACCATCAGCACTCTGAACCACATGAGTTCTGCCAGTAGTGATGACGTCACAATGCCCATTGTGTAGTGCCGCAATGCATACCATATACTCAGCCCCTCCCAGCACCACTCGCTGTTGTCTCTGACACAGTCTGCCTATACCTGGAAGGTGTGTTGTTGCAGCCTGCCATTCTGAACTTAGCGGACAAGCAGAAGAGAAGATAGAAGCCCTTTAAACATAACATTCTAGTAACATCATGCCTTGACAGCATGCACACCTGACAGGGCACATCTGCTCGCATTTTGGAGACAAGGAAAACAGCCCCTGGATTGAGGTTACCGGACAACTGGGCAGTGCTCATTGGTGGGGGCAAGAACCATAGAATTGGCTTGTTTGACATGGTCATGATCAAGGACAACCATGTCACGTCAGCAGGAGGCGTTGTACCTGCCATCCAGCATGCTCAGGTTTGCCTGCAAAGCGGTTGTTGGCGTCTGAGCAGCAGCTTTACAACAATGTGTGTACCATCCTGGCCTTTGTGGGTACAAAACAGTTGCCTCTCAAGTTGGCGCTTTGAGCTTGTCACCTGAATTACCAAGACGCTGTGGGCATTTTCAAGCTGGTGCAGTATGCCTCTTGCTTTTGGCAAGATTGTTTGAATGTGTGCTGGCTGTATATTGGATTCAGTTGGTGCGTCACCAAGCCTATTGCCCTTGCCAAACCTCGTCGCATTTGTACAATTGGTTGCATTGCTTATTTACAAAGCATGCCAGTGGACCTCGGGAGTTCATTGCCAATGTGTATGCGTATGTTGTACACAGGACTGGGTGCGGCGAAAGCACAAGAACATTCCCATTGAGGTGGAGACACGAACCTTGGAGGAGGTGAAGGAGGTGCTGCAGTTCCTGGAATCTGACAAGCATAGCCTTGTGAAACGCCTCATGCTGGACAACATGACCAAGCTGGATTCCTCTGCTCCAGGTAGACACTGCTGGTCTTACCTGCATGGCACCAATGCGATTTTTGTTAGTCTTGTGCCACTAATGTTGTCTTATGCTTGCGCTTTCTGTCTTGGCAGGCAAACTGTGGCACTTCTAAGGTGCAGCCTGCCTGGCTCATTACACTGCATGCTTGTCGCATCTGCTCTTCTTTGTTGTGCCTCTCCTCATGCCAGGCATCTGTTAAAGTTTGATGTTGCAGAGACTGAAAGCATCTGGCTGATGTTACTACCAGGACCAAGTTGCTCTTGCAACTTGCGTCCAACAGGTTGAGCTCAGGTATGTGTGGATTGTGCAGGTGGTGTTGATGTCAGCATGCTGAAGGAGGCGGTCAAGTTGGTGAACGGCAGAGTTGACACAGAGGCTTCTGGCAATGTCACCATAGACACAGTCAAAGCCATTGCACAGACTGGGGTCACATACGTCTCGTGTGGCGCCCTCACGCATTCTTTTCAGGCGCTTGATATATCGTTGAAGATAGCTATATTGGATTAGTGTGGCCATTGCAAGTTGGCACTTATATATTTCACAAGAAAGCATTTCCTTGAGGTCTGTAGCAATACACCACTGTATGGCACCAAAGAGCATACCAGTTCTTGCTGAGGTGCTGTGATAAGACAAGGCAATTACATTCATTGAGTCAGTTGATTGGAAAGGTGTGCCAACAAATGCTTTAAAAGTGGCTAACAACCATGTTGCAGCATCAATTTGCTGCACAGATACACTGTGGGACGTGCTGAACCTATGTCAGGCTTTGATATTTGTACACAATCTTCATTACTGGCTTACTTCACCAAAAATACTTCCTGAGTCATGCTGGCTCTGTGCAACAATGCATGTTGCTGCTTTGACAAAGCGGCAATGCTTGTTGCACATCAGCGCCATATGAAGTGCATTCAGCAAACTGCAAGCAAAACCACTGAGCAAAGTAAGTGCCTTTTTCCATGGCGGGTCCTACAGAAACCTTCCAGTTTGTGCATGCGAGACTGAGACAACTGCTGCTGAAGAAGGCATGATTGCTGCAGATGCGGCTGACTACAGCCTGTGAACTGCGATCCTGCAGGTCTCGTAGACATGTAGCAGATGATTGATTTTTGTTGCCAGAGAGCTTGAATCACAAATCTGGACACTGCTGGTAATTTTCACACTGCCTTGTTGCAGAAACACCTCTATTGGAGCTCTTTGGAGTGCTGCAACACCAGCGGTACATTTGCAGGCTGTGTTCGACTGAGCTGTGTGGAGGCTCCTGTCCTGTGACAGCTCTGTCTGCCGCTGTGTCTGAACATAATCTGTTTGGACAGCCTGTGGATTCAAGTCCTGTACGTCTTCGTTGAAGAGACCATGATTTGACGCGACGCTTCCCCTCATGGTCAGATAATGCCCGGCTATAAACTCGTTGATACTGCTGCCTGAGGTATGGACAAGCTCCATGCCGGCGACTGAGGGCACAGAGAGCGGAACGTGTTGACTGACCTCACTTCTAGGTGTCAGGATCGTGCGGGCGGCGACTTCTTTGCGCAAGTCGTACTCCTGCCTGAGCTCGAGGTCGTCGCTGCCAGACTTGATACACAGCTGGGCACAGGACCACTGTGCGGCTCACAAAAGCACACTTCAGGATCTCGGAAACGCAGAAGAGGTGCAATGCCGCTGCTTGAATGTACTCACCTTCCTGTTCATCAGCCAATCAAAAAAGCCTCTCTGAGTACAGGACAAGCGGTTGTTCATTGCAACTGGGGCTTCGAGCTCGCAAGCTGTCCCCAAGCACCTTGCAAGTACGTGCTTGCAAGTGCACGGGACTGCTGCGTCTGTGTCATTACCACTGGTTCGTTGGGGCTCCCGAGTCCAGGAGGCAGATCTGATCAGCTCCGTCTCTTCTCACAGCCCGGAAGGCTTCCAATGACTGCATACTTGACTAACCCTGATGACAAATGGATGAAGCGCAACCTGTATTGCAGGCGTTACATCGAGTTCCAGAATTTGCGTGCGCGGACTCTGCTGAAATATAAAAAAAATTGGGTTCAGATCTGTGAAAGTCTCCGCAATCTGATCGCTGACGAAGTTTGTGTGCGTCCCGTGCAGTTCTGACTGCATCGCAATTACAAGCCGTTTCAACGCCGACCTGCATACACTCACACGCGTCTTGCGTTGAGTCGTTGACGCAGCGAGCCCTTGCCTTGTGCCTTATCCAATCGTCCCCCTGAGAACAGAGCACCCTGAGAGCAGCCAGCAAGGTGAGCACGCAATACGGCTATTTCCGCCTTGGCGATATACACATATGAATGCACGGCTATCATCTGGCCAGTCCACCAATATTTTGCAGTTTGGCTGACAAGTTCTTGCGCAGTAGGAATGGAGTCAACGTCATTCCGTCAGATCGTGGATATTGACCTGAGATGGAGTGAGGATAGCCCTATGAAGCTGTGTTTTGACAATCCAGACAATGAAGAGTACCAGTCAGAATGGTACCCTTTACAGCCGCCTTTGCCAGGGGCCACATTACTGGCCCAGAATGTCTTGGATTATGACATAGCGCCCAGCAAGGATAACTTCATGCGCTGGTCTCATGATGCACAAGTGAAGGATGATGGCTCTGCAGTGCGTGCCATCGTCCGTCGCCGATGTGGTACCCTGCCTTCAGGTCTCCTACTTCGTGTGGTGGTGGACAATGTCCACACACAGATGGCGCCTCTTATGCAGTACGTCAAGCAACTGGAGGCTGATAAGATACCGCTGCAGGCCAGAGTTGACAGGCACATACAGCTGAACTATAATGCTCACAACCAATTTCAGGTGTGGGACTGCGACCTACATGGCATGACCATTGGTGATGGCACTGCACAGAAAATGCTAGATCAGGAGTGGGCAACAGTGAATCGTATGGTAGCTAGCACCAACCGAGATTTCAAGTTCAGGGTAGTCTTTGGTGCTGGCTCTCACAACAATGGGCCTGCCCCCATGAAGAAGTTTGTGCGGGACTGGTTCATTGGCAAACATCTCAAGTATTCCCCAGAGGCAAACGAGGCAATCTTCTTTCATGTCATCCGAAACAGGGCAAACTGACTCAGTCAGTCATGATCAGTCACTAGTGTACCCAAAACACTGTCCAGCATCAAGTGCGCTGCAGATAGCTTGCTCAACAACTGTGGCAAACAGGCGTGTTGTTGGGCTCTGC
>JAABUO010006403.1_pt1 | contig 13551 bp, 11 predicted proteins | sample 5559291 | NCBI WGS metagenome assembly JAABUO01 (sample SAMN10711878, study PRJNA513372) | rock metagenome | isolation source: Antarctica rocks | place: Antarctica: Victoria Land, Finger Mt sud | reverse complement strand
CCTGGCGGCGTATCGGTGAGCGCGGCCGGTCCGGGCAGTCCGGGCCGGGCCCGGCCGCGAACCTCCGGGCGAGGGACGCGGCCACCGTTTCGGGTCGGCTGCCCCGGTGCGGTCGGACGCTCAGTAGGATCGAGCCGCGCGGACAAGAGGCCCGGGATACCCGGCCGGACGGATCGGCCGACTACCCCGGCCGAGCGGGTGGGTCGAGCGGCGGAGGAGGCGGAGGATATGGCACTGCTGCGTCGCCGCCGGGCCGAGCGGGTCACCGACGGCACCATGTCGCTGATGGAGCACCTGTTCGAGCTGCGCAAGCGGCTCGGGCTGGCCGTGCTGGGCATCCTGCTCGGCGGGATCGTCGGGTTCATCTGGTACACCGTCGGCATCCCCCGGTGGGGCATCCAGCCGCTGGGGGAACTGCTCATCCACCCCTACTGCGACGTTTCCAGCCCGCCCCGGCTCAGTAATGGTGCGAACGGCTGCAGTCTGCTGGCCATCACGCCCTTCTCCATCGTCGGGGTCCGGTTCAAGGCCGCGTTCATGGTCGGGCTGATCCTGTCCTCCCCGATGTGGCTGTTCCAGCTCTGGTCGTTCGTCACCCCGGCCCTGTACGACCGGGAACGCAAGTTCGCCAAGGCTTTCGCGGGTACCGCGTCGCTGCTGTTCGTGCTGGGCGCGGCCATCGCCTATGCGGTCATCCCCGAGGGCCTCAAGGTGCTGCTCGGTTTCGGCGGGAACACGACGGTGGCCCAGCTCACCCCGGACAGCTACTACTCGTTCCTGGTCTCGCTGCTGGTCATCTTCGGGCTGTCGTTCGAGGTACCGCTGATCCTGGTCATGCTCAACTTCGCCGGGGTGATCAAGGGCGCCCAGCTGGCCAAATCGCGGCGCTACGCCATCTTCGGGATGGTCGTGCTGGCCGCCCTGGTGGTGCCGGGCAACGACCCGATCACCATGAGCGCCCTAGCCCTGGCCCTGGCCGTGCTCTACGAGGTCGCCGTGCAGGTGACGAAAATGCACGACCGGCGGGCGCTACGCCGCGAGGCGGCCGAGGGGCTGGCCGAGGTCGACGACGACCAGGCGTCGGCGTTGACCGGTGAGCCGATGTACACCCAGGCCCCGGCGCCGATCGCCCCGGCCGACCCGGTCAGCGCACCGGACCGCTTCGGCGACGCCACCTGACCCCGTTCGCCCCAACCGGCCGGCCGACCGACCACCCGGACCGGCCACCCGAAGCGATCATGCGGTTCCGGTCGGCGATTCCGCACCGCTGGCATCCCGACCGAGTCGTCCGGCACTTTTCCCATGATCATCGGGGTGGGGCCGGATCGGGATCGGTCTGTGCCACCCTGGACAGGTGAGTACCCGGTCGGATGAGGTGACCGCCGGAGATGAACACTTCGACTCGGACCCGGCGTCGGGCAGCCCGGCCGAGGCCTACGCCCGGGCCCGGGACCGGGCTGCGCACCCCCACCTCGAGGAGTTCGCCGCAAGCCGGCCGTTCCGGCTCGACGACTTCCAGATCGATGCCTGCCGGGCCCTCGAGGAAGGCCGCGGGGTGCTGGTGTGCGCGCCGACCGGGGCGGGCAAGACCGTGGTGGGGGAGTTCGCGGTGGCCCGCGCGTTGGCCACCGGCGGGCGGTGCTTCTACACCACGCCGATCAAGGCGCTGTCCAACCAGAAGTACGCCGACCTGGTCGCCGAGTACGGGCCGGCCCGGGTCGGGCTACTGACCGGGGACACCTCCATCCAGGCCCACGCCGACGTGGTGGTGATGACCACCGAGGTGTTACGCAACATGCTCTACGCCGACTCGGCCGGCCTGGCCGGGCTGTCCGCGGTGGTGATGGACGAGATCCACTACCTGGCCGACAAGTTCCGCGGCGCGGTCTGGGAGGAGGTCATCCTCCAGCTGCCGCCCGAGGTGCAGGTGGTGGGGTTGTCCGCCACCGTCTCCAACGCCGAGGAGTTCGGCGCCTGGCTGCAGGAGGTCCGCGGCCACACCACCGTGGTGGTGGACGAGATCCGGCCGGTACCGCTGTGGCAGCACATGATGGTCGGCCGCCGGCTGTTCGATCTGTTCAGCGCCTCGCCGCAGGCTCTGGAAGGCGCCCCGCGCTCCGCCGGTGCGGACCGGCTGGCCGCGGCGGCCCGGATCGACCCGGCCCTGTCCCGGGCCATCACCGACGTGGAGGGCACCGCCCAGCGCTACGGCCGCGGGGAGGAGCGCGGGCGGCGTGGCGACCGGGGCGGAACCGCCCGGGGACCCAGACATTCCGGCCACTGGCGGCCGCCCGCCCGGGTCGACGTGATCGAGCGGCTGGACGGCTCCGGGCTGTTGCCCGCCATCACCTTCATCTTCTCCAGGGCCGGCTGCGATGCCGCGGTGACGCAGTGCGTGCGGTCCGGGATGCGCCTGACCACCGAGGCCGAACGCACGACCATCCGGGCGGTGATCGACCGGCGCACCGCCGAGCTGCCCGAGGCCGACCTGGGCGTGCTGGGCTACTGGGAATGGCGGGACGCCCTGGAGCGCGGTATCGCCGCCCACCATGCCGGCCTGCTCCCGGCGTTCAAGGAGACGGTCGAGGAACTGTTCGTGGCCGGCCTGGTCCGGGCCGTGTTCGCCACCGAAACCCTGGCCCTGGGCATCAACATGCCGGCCCGGACCGTGGTGCTGGAGAAGCTGGTCAAGTTCAACGGCGAGGGTCACGTCGATCTCACCCCGGGCGAATACACCCAGCTGACCGGGCGGGCCGGGCGCCGGGGCATCGATGTCGAGGGGCATGCGGTGGTGATCTGGTCACCCGGGGTGGATCCGCGGGTGGTGGCCGGGCTGGCCAGCAAACGCACCTACCCGCTGCGGTCCTCGTTCCGGCCCAGCTACAACATGGCGGTCAACCTGCTCGATCGGCTCGGCCGGGACGAGGCCAAACAGCTACTCGAGCAGTCCTTCGCCCAGTTCCAGGCCGACTCGTCGGTGGTCGGCCTGGTCAGCCAGATCCGGCGCAACGCCGACGCCATCACCTCGCACCGCCGGTCGATGCAGTGCCACCTCGGCGACGTGGCCGAGTACCTCGATCTGACCGCCACGCTGTCCGCGGCGGAGAAGCAGCTGGCCCGGGCGGGCGCGGCCCGCCGCCGGGAGGTCACCGGCGCGGACCTGCAGTCGCTGCGGCGCGGCGATGTCATCTCGGTACCGGCCGGTCGCCGGGCCGGCCTGGCCGTAGTGCTCGATCCGGGAGCAGATACCGACGGCGGCATCCGGCCGCTGGTCATCACGGTCGGCCGCTGGGCGGGTCGGCTGTCCGACGTCGACTTCCGCGGGTCGGTCCTACCGCTGGGCCGGATCCGGCTGGACAAGTTCGTCGACCACCGTTCCCCGGCGGTCCGCCGGGACGTGGCCGCCGCGCTGGCCGCGGGCGTGCACAACGGCACCATCACCGCGCCGGGTCGGGCCCGCGCCGAGCCCGACCCGACGGGGACCGGCGGGAGCGAGGCGGAGCTGGTCATGCTGCGCCGCGCCGTCCGCGCCCACCCGGTGCACAACTGCGCGGACCTGCCCGTGCACCTGCAGTGGGCCCGGCGCTGGCACCGGCTGGTGGCCGAGAACACCGCACTCTCGACCCGGGTGGCCGGGGCCCGCAATTCGCTGGGCGACGCCCTGGACCGCATCCTCGGTCTGCTCGAGCGGCGCGGGTTCATCCGTGCCGACCGGCTCACCCCGGCCGGCCGGCTGCTCACCCGGATCTGGTCGGAATCGGACCTGGTGGTGGCCGAATGCCTGCGCGGCGGCCTGTGGGACGGCTGCGGCCCGGCCGAGTTGGCCGCGGTCGCCTCGGTCCTGGTTTTCGAGGCGCGACGGGAGGTCCCCGGTGGCCCCCGCCGCCCGGCCGGGCCGGCGGCGGCGGTGATGGCCGCGACCATCGACGTGTGGTCGGACATCAGCGCCGACGAGCGGTCCGCCGGACTGGCGGTCACCCGTGAGCCGGACATCGGCTTCGCCGGCGCGGTGGCCAGGTGGGCCGACGGCGGCTCGCTGGCCCAGGCCCTGGCGACGGCCGCCGACGGCGGGCAAGAGCTGCCCGCCGGCGATTTCGTCCGCTGGTGCCGACAGGTCATCGACCTGCTCGACCAGATCCGGGTGGTGGCGCCGGCGCCGGTTTCGGCGGTGGCCCGGGAGGCGGTCGGCCGGGTGCGTCGCGGAGTGGTTGCGCTGGGGCCTGGCTGATTTACCCGACCCGACCCGACCCGACCCGGCCCGGGCCGGACGATGCCATCCGGGCGCATGGTTGGATTCTCCAGACGGCGGTGCCCACAGCGGGCACGAACGAGGAGGCCTGACATGAGTACGCCCTTTGGCCAGAGTGGCCCGCCCCCCTGGAGCGACCAGCCCGGGAGCGGTCCACGGGGTGGTTCGGAGCAAGGCCAGCCCGGGCAACCACCCGGCGACGGACAGCAGGGCCAGCAGCAGGGCTATGGCCAGCCGGGCCAGCAGGGCCAACCGGGCCAACAACAGGGCTATGGCCAGCAGGGCCAGCAGCAGGGCTATGACCCGCAGGGTCAGCCGGGCCAACAGGGTGCCGGCCAGCAATCCGGCTACGGTCACCAAGGTTACGGGCAGCAGAGTCAGCCGGACCAACAGGGTTGGGGCCAGCAGAATCAGCAGAGCCAGCCGGGTTACGGCCAGCCCCCGAGCTACGGTCAGCAGACCTACGGTCAACCGGCCTACGGTCAACCGGCCCCAGGTCAGCCGGCCTACGGTCAACCGGAGCAGCCCTACGGTCAGCCGCCTTACGGTCAGCCGGGCCAGCAGGGCTACGGCCAACCCGGCTACGGATCCGGCGGCCAGCCCGGATCCAGCGCCTACGCCCAGCCCACCGGGACGCCGGGAGCCGGGGGCCCGGTCGGGGAGAAAAAGTCCGGCCGGGGTCTCGTGGTCGGGATCGTCGTGGTCGCGGTGCTCGCCGTGGTGGCGATCTTGCTTTTTCTGTGGCCGGGCTGGCTGGCCAAGAAGACCTTCGACAACGGGAAGGTAGCCACCGGGGTACAGAACATCCTGACCGGGTCGCCGCCGGGCGGCTACGGCATTCCCGGCAGCGACGTCTCCGGGATCAGCTGCCCGTCCGGACAGTCGGTCAAGGCCGGGACGACCTTCCAGTGCACCCTGACCTATCGGGGCAAGCCCAACAGCTCGGTTTCGGTCACGGTGCTGGATGATGCCGGGAAGTACCAGGTCGGTGCGCCGCAGTAGGCCCGGTCCGGGCGACCCCGGTCGGCTCGCCTCGGGGCTCAGGCTCCGCCGACCCGACGGAGTACGTCGGTCAGCCGCTTGACCGGGCCGCCGATACCCCATTCGGTGACCAGCGCGATCAGCGCGGCCGGGTCCACCGGTTCGGCCGCCAGCGCACCCTCTCCGGCCGGGGTCAGGGTGACTGGTGCGTCCCGAACCACCCGGACCACCCCGGGTGCGACCAGCAGATAGTCCTGGGCGGCCAGCAGTTTGCGACGCGGTCCCGCGGACATCCCCGATCCCGGGTCGGCGGCCGCGGTCACCAGCTGCTCCACCGAACCGAACCGGGTCACCAGGGTGGCGGCGGTCTTGTCGCCGACGCCCGGCACCCCCGGCAGCCCGTCCGACGGATCGCCGCGCAGGGCCGCGAAGTCGGCGTATCGGCCGGCTGGGATACCGTGCCTGGCGGCCACGTCGGAGGCGGTCAGGACCGTGGCCCGGCTCATACCGGCGCCGATGTACCGGACCCGGACATCGGGACGCTCCTCGGTGGCGGCGGCGGCCAGCTGGAACAGGTCGCGGTCCCCGGTGACCACCTCGACGGGGTCGGCCCGCTCAGTCTCGGCCAGGGTGGCGATGACGTCGTCGGCCTCGAAGCCGTCGGCGCCCGCGGTGGTCACCCCGATGGCCGCCAGTACCTCGAGCAACACCGGGACCTGGGGACCCAACTCGTCGGGCACCGTCTCGATATCGGGGTCGTCGGGACGCGCATGCTGGACGCGGTGCTCCTTGTAACTCGGCAGCAACGCGACCCGGAACGCGGGTCGCCAGTCCAGGTCCAGGCAGGCCACCACTCGGGTCGGCCGGGCGTCCGCGGCCACCCGGGCCATGATGTCCAACGCGCCGCGGATAGCGTTCACCGGTCGGCCGTCCGGGGCGGTGACCGAGGCCGGTACCGCATGGAAGGCGCGGAAATAGATGCCGGCCAGATCGAGCAATTGCAGCATGGGGGCTGACCGTACCGGGACAGCCGGTTGGTGGCCCGGCGATGACGACCTGGTCACGATGCGGGCGAGCGATATCGCCGGGTGAACATCGTGGCTTAGGGTATGGGCGTGCAGGTGCGTGTTCATCCAATTCGGCCACCACGCCGACCTCGACGAACAGCAGCTTGACCGCCACCAGCAGCAGCAGCGGCATTGCTGCCGGTTCGAGCAGCGAAACAATGTCCGGGACCTCGGCTGTGAGCACCACGACGACGACCTCCGGGACGGGCTCGCCGGTGTCGTCGGAGCCGACGGGCGCGTCGGATTCCGAGATGTCGAGCAGCAGCGACATGACTCCGGAATCGGCCATCTCATCGGAAGCGCCGTCCGTGACGTCGTCGAGCAGCCCGGCGTCGACCTCGGTGCCGAGGTCCACGGTGTCCAGGTCCACCGTGTCGAAGTCCACCGTGTCGAAGTCCACCGTGTCGAAGTCCACCGTGTCGAAGTCCACCGTGTCGAAGTCCACGGTGGGCGCCGCCGGGGGCAAGCTCGACGCCCAGTCGACCACCTGGTTCAGCACCCTGTGCACCAGCCTGGAGCCGATCGCCACGCTGAATGACTTTCCGCAGCTCAGCGCGAGCAACATCGGTCAGCTCCGCGAGTACGCCGACCGGATCACGAACATCGGGACCAATTTTTCGGCTTCCGCCGCTCAGTTGAAGCAACTGCCGGCGCCCACATTCCCGGGTGGGGCCGACTACGCCGACAAGTCCGTGGCTGCGGTGGCCGAATTCGGCAACGTGTTCAGCCAGCTGGGGCAGAAGTTGAAGGCCGGTGACGCCGCCGGACTCGCGAGCCTGTCCGATGTGATGCAATCGGGTCCGATCAAAGATCTGTCAGGGCTGGAATTGGATACATCGACCTCGAAGTCGATCGCCGCGATCCCGGCCTGCAAGAAGATCGATTTTCACTGATCCGGGCCGGGTGGCCATGTCGGATGGTCGCTCGGCCCGAATCGAATCCATCGTCATCACTCAGGAGGATTGAGAATGAACAAGAGGGTCCTACTTTCCGCCGGCGCAGCGCTGGTGGTCCTGACGAGCGCGTGCTCGTCGAATTCGACGGCCACCCCGTCCAGCATCACCCCCACCACGAGCGCCGACTCGAACACGAGCATCAGCTCGAGCGAGACGTCCGCTACCGATTCGTCTGCGCTGCCGTCGGATACGAGCTCGGCGCTGCCGTCGGACACGAGCGCGGCGATGTCCGGTGACTCGACGAGTTCGGGCACGTCCGGTGACTCGACGAGCTCGGGCACGTCCGGAATGTCGGACGGGTCGATGGGTTTCTCGTCGGCGCCCAGCATCACCGAGCCCAGCTCCGGGGGGTCCGAGTCAACGCCAACGGTGTCGTCCGCGCCGACCACTGCGAACAGCACCCCCCTTTCGATCACCGCCACGGCGGGTGCCACGAGCGGTAAACTCGACGCCCAGACCACCGCCTGGTTCACCACGTTCTGTACTGGCCTATCGCCGCTGAAGAATCTCTCGTCCACCTTGCTGTCAGGTGGCGGTGCCACCGACCTCAACGGCGTGGCCACGAAGATCACCAACACGGGTAAGGAACTCAGCGCAACGGCGAGCAAGCTGAAGAACCAGCCGCCGCCCACGTTTGCCGGTGGCGCCGGATACGGAACCAAGGGCGTCGCGGTTTTCCAGCAGCTGGGCACGATCTTCACCCAGCTGGGTCAGAAGGCCGCCAAAGGTGACATCTCCGGTATGTCGACACTCACCAGCCAGATCAACTCCGGGCCGCTGAAGGACATTCAGCAGGTTCGGCTCGAGCCGGCGACCGCACGAGCCATCGGAGCTATCCCGGCTTGCCAGAAGGCCAATTTCGGGGGGTGAGTTCATCGGCAACGGGCTCACAGCCACCGGGCCACCTTGAAAACGCAGCCATCACCGATCTTTCCCCGGCGGACCGGCCTATGCGGCCGAGGCCGGGGCGGCCGTCGGGCAGCTCGGGACTACGTTCAGCGACACCGGTCCGCAGGTGAGCGGGGTGAACATCCTCGCCCTCGCGGGCCTGGCCGGTGCGGTCGACTCCGCCCCGGTGAAAGATCTCCGGTCACTGTCGGTGGAGCCGGCGACGGCCGCCGCGATCGCGGCCATCCCGGCCTGCCGCGCGATCGGCTTCAGCCAGGGTTGAACCGCGAGCAACCCACCCCCGCCCAGGCCCTAGGCTGCGCAAGGTGAACGATGCCGCAGCAGATCCTGAATCCGCCGGCCGGGTCGCCGCCCTGGCCGACCGCGCCGCGCAGGCCGGGGTCGCGGCGGTCCTCATCGGTCCGGGCGCGGATCTGGCCTACCTGCTCGGACACTCGATCGGTTCGCACGAGCGACTCACCTGTTTGGTCGTACCGGCGGCCGAACCGTCCTGGCTGCTGGTGCCCGCGCTGGAACGGCCCGGCTGGGAACCGCTGCTCGCCGGTGCATCCGCGGCCGGGCCGGGGGTGGGTGGGCTCACCGCGGTGAGCTGGCTGGACGGAGCCGACCCGCATGCCATGCTGGCCGACCGGCTGCCGCCGGGTGTGTGGGCGGTGGACGATCACCTGCCCTACGGCCACGCCCGCCGGATTTGTGACGCCGGATCGCCCGGCGGTGTGGTCCTGGCCGGCGGCCTGCTGGCCGACCTGCGGATGCGCAAGAGCCCGGCCGAGGTCCTCGAGCTGGCCTCCATCGGTGCGGCCATCGACCGGGTGCACCGCGACATGGGTCGCTGGCTGCGGGCGGGGCGGACCGAGCACGAGGTGGCCGCCGACATCGCCGCCGCCATGCTCGCGGACGGGCACACCCGGGCCGACTTCGTCATCGTCGGCTCCGGCCCGAACGGGGCCAGCCCGCACCACGAGGCATCGCACCGGATCATCGAACCGGGAGACGTGGTCGTCGTCGACATCGGCGGTCCGGGCGAGGCGGGGTACTTCTCCGACTGCACCCGGACCTACCGGGTGGCCGGCCGGGATCCCGACCCGGACGCGTCCCGGGTGCACGCCCTGGTCGAGGCCGCCCAGCGGGCCGGAGTGGCCGCGGTGACCCCGGGGGTGTCGGCCGAGTCGATAGATGCGGCCGCCCGCAGCGTCATCGCCGACGCCGGCTACGGCGAGTACTTCATCACCCGCACCGGCCACGGGATCGGCCTCGAGGTGCACGAAGAGCCGTACCTGGTGGCTGGTAACCGGCAGCTGCTCGAACCCGGGATGGCCTTCTCGATCGAGCCGGGAATCTACCTACCCGGTCGGTTCGGGGTTCGGATCGAGGACATCGTGGTGGTCGGCGAGAACGGGGCCCGGCTGATGAACGACGCGCCCCGCGCCCTGCACGTGGTCGGAGGCTGAGCGTGCTCGAGGACATCGACGCCCGCATCGTTTCCGCGCTGGCCGCCGACGGGCGCTGCTCCTACACCGACCTGGCCGACCGGATCGGCCTGTCGGTCTCCGCGGTGCACCAGCGGGTCCGCCGGCTCGAACAACGCGGGGCCATCGCCGGGTACGCCGCCCGGATCGACGGTGTCCACGTCGGCCTGCCGCTGACCGCGTTCGTGTCCCTGACCCCGATCGACCCGGCCCAGCCCGACGACTACGCGGAACGCCTGCGCAGCCTGCCGCAGCTGGAAGCCTGCTATTCGGTGGCCGGCGTCGAGTCCTACATCGTCAAGGTACGAGTGGCGTCGCCGGCCGCGCTGGAGGTGTTACTGGCCCACATCCGGGCCACGGCCAACGTGTCCACCCGGACCACAGTGGTGCTCTCGACGCCGTTCGAGGACCGGCCCATCTACCTGGAGGGGGCCGGGACCGGTCGCTGACCCGGAGTCCTCCCGCGTGATCAGCCATGATGTGATCACCACATGACCGGTACCACACCGCCCGCCGACCGCGACGACACCGCCGATACGTTGCACGGCGTCGTCGTCGCCGACCCGTACCGTTATCTCGAAGACCCCGACACCGAGCGCACCATCGCGTTCGTCACGGCACAGAATGCGGTGTCCGGGCCGGCGCTGGCGGCGCTGCCCAGCCGGGACGCCTTCCTGGCCGCGGTCACCGATCTGCTCACCCAGCCGCGGGCCGGCGTGCCCGCCGAGCGGGGCGGCCGCTACTTCCGTACCGCCAACCCCGGTCGGCTCGACCAGGACCAGTTGATGGCCGCGGATTCGCTGGCCGGGCTGCTGACCGGCGGCCACGTCGTCCTCGATCCGAACGAGTGGTCGACCGACGGCGCCGCCGCGTTGACCGGCCTGGGCATCAGCCCCGACGGGCGACGGCTGGCCTACGCCCGGTCCGACGGTGGCTCGGACTGGCGGACCATCCGGATCCTGGAGCTCGGCCCGGTGACCGCCGACGGGCCGGATGACCCGGCGGGGTCCGGAACGCCGCCGGGGTGGTCGCGCGAGTTGCCCGACGAGCTGCAGCACACCAAGTGGGTGGACCCAACCTGGCTCCCGGACGGAGAATCGCTGCTGTACTGGCGGTATCCGGCCCCGGCCGCCGAGGACGACCCGGCCGCACTGGGCCCGGGCGCGCTGGTCCGGCACCGGTTGGGCACCCCGCAGTCCGGCGACGAGGTGGTCTGGGAACGGCCGGAGTCCCGGGACTGGATGGTCGATCCGTTCGTCAGTCACGACGGCCGCTACCTGGTCCTCACCGCCGCGCCGGGAACCGATTCACGCAGCACCGTGTCGGTCCGGCGGCTCTCGGCCGGCCCCGAGGGCGAGACGGTGATCGACCCGACCGAGCTGGTCGTGGTGGGTGAGCTGACCGATGCGCACACCGTGGTCGGCGCCGACGGCGACCTGCTCTACCTGCGCACCGAGCGGGACGCACCCACCGGGGCGCTGGTCGCGGTGAACCTGGCCGACCCGGCCGAACCGTGGCGCCCGGTGGTCACCGGCGACACCGACCGGGTGCTGGTCGACGCGACGCCGGCGGCCGGGATGCTGGCGGTGGTCTGGTCCACCGATGCCGCACACCGGGTGGAGATCTTCGACCGCTCGGGCACGCCGCTGACCGGCCCGGCCTGGCCGGGCGGGGTATCGGTCACCACGCTGAACGCCCGGCCGGACAGCCCCGAGATCTTCGTCGGGGTCACCTCTTTCACCACCCGGCTGACCGTGCACCGGCTCGTCGACGGCGCCGATGAGATCCTGCCGGGACCGGCCGCGGGGGGACCGCCGGTCCGCGTGACCCGACGCCGCGCGACCTCCTCCGACGGGGTTGCCGTGCCGATGAGTGTGGTGCGCCGGGCCGACCGGCCCGACCGGGGCCCGGCACCCACGCTGCTCTACGGCTACGGCGGGTTCGACGTGCCGGTGCTGCCGGCGTTCTCGGCGTTGTTCACCGCGTGGGTGGCGGCCGGCGGGGTGCTGGCCGTGGCCCACCTGCGCGGCGGCGGTGAATTCGGCAAACCGTGGCACCTCCAGGGCATGCTCGGCCGCAAGCAGCAGGTGTTCGACGACCTCTACGCCTGCGCGGAACACCTCATCGCCGACGGGGTGACCGGAGCGGACCGACTCGCCGTGCACGGCCGGTCCAACGGCGGCCTGCTGGTCGGCGCGGCGCTGACCCAGCGGCCCGAGCTGTGGGCGGCCTGCCTGCCCACCGTGGGGGTGATGGACATGCTCCGGTTCCACCTGTTCACCATCGGGTGGGCCTGGACGACCGAATACGGCACCCCGGAGGATCCCGCCGACTTCGCCACGCTGCTCGCCTACTCCCCGCTGCACCGGCTGGAACCCGGCCGGGCCTACCCGCCCACGCTGATCTGCACCGGCGACCACGACGACCGGGTGGTGCCGGCCCATTCGCTGAAATTCGGGGCGCAGCTGCAGTACTGCCAGGCCGGCTCGGGCTCGGACGCCCCGGTGCTGCTGCGGATCGACACCCGGGCCGGGCACGGGATGGGCAAGCCGATCCGGGCGCTGGCCGCCGAGTACGCCGACCAGCTCACCTTCGCCGCCCACCACACCGGGCTGGTGCCGAGCTGACCGGGCGGACCTCGCTCGCCGGCGGGCCGGCGGAGAAGATCACCCGGCGCAGCGTCGGCCTGCGCTCGGAGCGGGGGCCGATCCTGGGCAGCCTGATGCTGGCTACCTCGTTGGTCGCGCTGGACTCGACGATCATCGCCACCGCGGTCCCGTCGGTGGTGGCCAGCCTGGGCGGGTTCGCGCAGTTCCCCTGGCTGTTCTCGATCTACCTGCTGGCCCAGGCGGTCTCGGTACCGGTCTACGGGAAGCTGGCCGACCTGTTCGGCCGGAAACCGTTGATGCTGCTGGGTATCGCGCTGTTCCTGCTCGGCTCGGTGCTGTGCGGAGTGGCCTGGAGCATGCCGGCGTTGATCGTGTTCCGGGGGATCCAGGGTCTGGGGGCCGGGGCGGTCCAGCCGATGAGTGTCACCATCGCCGGTGACATCTACACGCTGGCCGAGCGGGCCAAGGCCCAGGGCTATCTGGCCAGCGTGTGGGGGATCTCGGCGGTGGTCGGTCCGGCGCTGGGTGGGTTGTTCTCCCAGTGGGTCTCGTGGCGGTGGATCTTCTTCGTCAATATCCCGCTGTGCCTGCTGGCCGGCTGGATGCTGTCGCGAAATTTCCACGAGCAGGTGGCCCGGCGCCGGCCGCGAATCGACTACGCCGGCGCGGTGCTGCTCACGGCGGGCTGCTCGCTGCTGATGGTCGCGCTGCTGGAGGGCGGTCTGGCCTGGTCCTGGACCGCTCCGATCAGTGCCGGGCTGATCATCGCCGCGTTGCTGGCCCTGATCGCTTTCGTGCTGGTGGAACGGCGCGCGGCCGAGCCGGTCCTACCGCTGTGGGTGTTCCGCCGGCGGGTGCTGCTGGCCAGCGGTCTGGCTTCGCTGATGGTCGGGGCGATCACCCTGGGGCTGTCGTCCTATCTCCCCACGTTCGCGCAGACCTCGCTGGGGGTGACCCCGATCGTGGCCGGATTCGCGTTGGCCGCGCTGACCGTCGGTTGGCCGCTCGCCGCGGCCCAGGCCGGCCGGCTCTACCTGGTCATCGGGTTCCGGGCCACCGCGGTGATCGGGGCGGTGATCGGGGTGGCCGGCACGGCGGCGCTGGTCACCTTGACGCAGGGCAGCCCGATCGAAATGGTTGCGGTGTACTGCTTCGTGATCGGACTGGGCATGGGCCTGGTCGCCACTCCCGTGCTGATCGCGGCGCAGAGCAGCGTGGGCTGGTCCGAGCGCGGTGTGGTCACCGGGACCAACATGTTCAGCCGGTCGATCGGCAGCGCCCTGGGGGTGGCCGCGTTCGGGGCCATCGCCA
>JAABUO010006402.1_pt1 | contig 13551 bp, 15 predicted proteins | sample 5559291 | NCBI WGS metagenome assembly JAABUO01 (sample SAMN10711878, study PRJNA513372) | rock metagenome | isolation source: Antarctica rocks | place: Antarctica: Victoria Land, Finger Mt sud | reverse complement strand
CGAGGTCTCAAGGCTTGTGTAAGATGCGGAGTTGCACGCTACTGTAATCATACCTGCCAGAAAGCGGCGTGGAAGGAACATAAGAAGATCTGCAACAAGTGACGACACAATACTCGCCACACTTGCTACGCATATGAAGGCCACGACGTCCTTCATGCATGAGGTGTAATTATGTCTCATTGATGCGATCATGATCGTACTGTAGATCACAACCAGTGTTCTTCGGAAGACAGGAATTCAGTGCTATCTATTTCGTTCGCTTTGATACTGTCATCCCCTTCACACCATCACCGCCATTTGGAGAAATAGCGGTATTGGACATCAGCCTTGATATTAGAATGCATTTGTTGCATGAGCATAAACCAATACAATCGACGACATATTGGATCTTTGAGACAGAACTACACCCTGCTTAGAAGAAACCGAAGAGAATAGACCGTCCCATTTTGCAGCTACCATCAATTGGTCGGGCTTCGAGTGACAATAGCTTCAAGGCAAAGTGAGTGACAAACTGCGACCCCTGAAGGACATTACTAATTCTGCAGCAACCATGTCGAAGACGCTGTCGATAGAGTGTCCAGCGACGCTACTCTTAACCTGTTCGCGTGGTACAGAGACCTTGAGGAAGGTCTATGGCTCGAAGAAAATCAAGATAAACACGCATGGATCATTTATGATTCAGATGAGGACGATCCCCGAGAATACGAAGAACCAAATCTTCATTAGATGACTCTCGCATTCGGAGCTGGCGAGAGAGTGCAATCCCAGACGTCGTTTGGTCTACGTTGGCTCATGACACGAACGGATAGACGCTAGTCCTGGGGATAGACGCTAGTCCTGGACAAAAGAGTTTCATCTCTGCGAGAGCTGTGCTTGCTGTTAGAAACCTACAGAAGAGAATACAGACGGCAATGCTACATGGGGGGCAACCTGGGAACAGAATCAGGACATAGAACTGCTTATCTCCAGCTCTGATATATGTCATAACGAGTGAGCTGACCATCTACGTTGGCTGCACGTGGAGCATAAAAAGTCGAAGAGATACTTGCAAGTGCATAGGTCTGCCAAATGAAAATGGGGCGGAACTCAGAGGTGATTCAAGGTCCGTGGCGTTGCCCTGCTCCCCTGGCATATAACATCTTCGATTGGATTGAGTCGGCGTACCGAACGTCGAGGGGGTTCGAACTTGGTACTTTCGATCCGTCTCTTTTTCCAATTATTTTCCAAGAACAATTGAAAAAATGGGATCGTCTTGCCCTCACCTACATCAGCGATGTCATTCGGGTCGTTCATACCTTTACAAACGAACTTCTTTCAGCCCTCTGCCCCGATCCGCGTGTCCGGACGAACCTTTGAACTCTTATCATCGACGAGCTCTTAGAGCGATATGAGAGAGCAATGAGTCATACGCACTTTATACTCCGTGTAGAGCGTAAAGGTACCCCATTGACCACCAACCATTATTTCAACGACAATCTACAAAAAGCTCGAATCGAGAGATTAAAAAGTGCCCTGAAGGGTCAAGCTGTCGCGGTAAAGTTTGGCAATGAATATCGAGATATGGTGAGAATTGATGAATGGGCAACATAGAGCACACGGTTGAAGACATTCACGCAATTCTTAAATCATAATACAAAGTCGCTCGCAAACGCTTCGTTGACGTGGTCTGCATGCAGGCAGCAGATTACTTCCTCGTCACAGGTTCTGAGAGTCCTCTGAGGCTGTTTACGCCCTCTTTTGTGCATCGCTTGAGCTCGGACAGTTTGAACTTAATCGCTGGAGAGGACGTCGTTTCGAAGAGGACACGAAGTGTTTTGTTACATGAAGTACAATGTCTGAAAGCTGGAAAGAAATTGCTCAAAGGCTAAAGCTCAAGTGGTAGACGCATGCGAGATAGTACGAGTTAAACGGGACATGGATCTAGATCCGTCACGAAAAGGCTGCCAGATCACATGATGGACCTTTGTGACGTGGCTTTAGTTTCGTACTCCGGAGGATAGATGCATTCACAATTTAATTCATTAATGACGTTCAGGATTCCCGCTGCGTGGATCTGTAAACGGAGAACCGATTAATTTTGCACATAATTACCGCTACATCAGTATCACAGAGCTTTCCAAAATCGTATACTTTCATGAATAAAGCGATCTTTCTCCTGTTCGACGTCTTTCTTATCCTCGATATCTTTCTTATGACTTTTGTCGCCCCTTACCAGCCCTATTAATACGTCTTAGGAAATTTATCATGGGGCAATATTTATCTCAAGACCCTAATCATGTGTGTTTGCGAAGTGAGTAAGAAGGAAATACTGCGAAAGAAAACAGTACTCTGGAGAGATTCTAAAACGATTTCACGAAGATGCCTCTCAGTTAATTCCGTAGATTATTTTATCCGTCCTTCCAAACCATGCTGACAGAAACTGAATAACACTCTGCGGCATAAAAGTCCCCACGAAATATAATCCCCCGCTTCATTAAATTCCCCACCCCATTTAATTCCCTACCCCACGGAATCCCCTACTCCATTAAATCCCCCACCCCATTAAATCCCCTACCCACGGAATCCCCTACGCCATTAAATCCCCCACCCCATTAAATCCCCTACCCCACGGAATCCCCTACTCCATTAAATCCCCCACCCCATTTAATCCCCTGCTTCACGCAATCCCCTACTTCATTAAATCCCCAGGCCACAAAAGTCCCCACGAATTAAAAGATTCTACAGCATAAAATTCCCCAGAGCATAAAATTCCCTGGTCGCTCGAAGACTCTACTCGCTCAAAGTCTCTACTTTACAAAGATCTTATCAAAGAAGCGGATAACCCCCAATTTAATCACTCTGGATTCTATTGAATACAGGCTCGGTGCAACATTGGAATGAATATGGCCAACGACCCATTGCGTAAAACACTTTCAGTATAAACATCTACTCATGGACAAATCAAATTACGCGTCTTGTATCACAGAAAAGTAGGATCGCTGATACTTTTAAAGAAATCGAGGAGAATTTCAAAAATAGCGGTAACCGAAAGACTATAGACCGTGACGAAAAGGTTTTCAATCGCGCAAGCAAAGAAATGAGGGAATGGATAATAGTCTTTCAATCTATCGAAGTATACTTGATGTTCGCTAATATTAAAAAATCTAGCAATACATTAAAGAAGAAAACAGAAGATATCGACAATCTAACGTCGATGTAAACAAAAACAGTAATACTTCGGGGAACAGATTAACACGACGCGTTAATGATAGCAGAAAGATACAGAATAAGTCAAGCTCGATACCGGATCGAAGCTCTTGAGAGGATAGAGCGATTGGAAAATGTACGATGATCTCTGAAGGAATGAGAGACAGAATCTATCCGTGACAGCGAGTGATGGTTAAGTTGGTGTTTTGTGCACCACATCTGCATGATTCCGCAAGTGCATTTTTCCTGTCAAGGTAGCTTCGCACCTGGGATGCGGACACGCAATCGGCTGATGGTCCGGATGGTGGCGGAGATGCTTACGATGGAAATGCTTCTTCAGGTCGCCGCGGCTGGCAAAAGTCTTCAGGCGATCAGCTGCCGATAGCTCTTCATTGCCGAGGCAGAAGATGCATTGGGTGGCTTTGCATTCGACTGGAAGGGTTTCTGACAGATTCGGCGGCAGAGAGACCGACGGTGAGGTCTGCTGCTCTCTAGCTTTAATGTCCGCTTTGCGGCGACGGAAGCCTTGGCTTTCCTGCTTCTTGCAGAGTGCGATCAACGCATTGATAGCTGCTGCCCGCCGTTGGCACTCCTCTTCGGTAGATGATGTGGCGAAGGTGAAGATCGCGTCGATAGCCTGGATCCTTTCCGCGAAAACGTATTTTGCTGCCTGAAGATTTTCCTGTTCTGCGACCGGTAATCCCTTCAGTTGGCGTTGGATATCGATCACCGGCTGTTCCTTCTTGTACCTCTCCTTGACCTCTGTCAACAGAGCCTTCTCATACCGCCGTCTTAAATTGCGATGAGCTTGATAGGCTTGTCGATAGCGATCATACAAGGGGGTCCCTTTCGCGCTGGCGATAGAACGCTTCTGGTCTTGGAAGGTTTGCAGCAGCGACTTCATCCTCCGACGTAGAAGTCTCAGCTCCGGGTGGCGGTCGACCTCTGCCTGTTGCGCAAGATTGAGCCTCCTCGGCCGTCGAGGATCGATCGTGCGACTCATCCCACTGGCTGCTCGCATCAGTGCGGTCTGTGGCTTCAAGCCGCGGTAGGCAGCCTGTGTGTCAGGCATATATCTCGAGGCGTAGTTCTTCTGGAAAACGGAGGAGTTGTGATGTTGTAGGATGATGTTCCGCTGTGCGTCTGTAATCTCACCTGTACAGCGGTGAGCGATTTTTCCTTCCATACGACAATTAATGTCTACTCACTGCTGTTATCGAGAGCTTGCCCATTACCACGTCGGAAGGTGTATGGAACTGTGGGAAGTTCCATGCCGGTGATGCTTCCGAGGTTGGTCATTTGCGGGCGGAGAGTGGTGTCAGCCAGAGCTTCCTCCTCGGAACCCTGTACGCTTCTCACGGTGCTTTTGCACCGCCGGAACAGAGGTCTTTCCGCCATCTCCTCCTTCAGAGGCACCGGCAACTGCTTCTGCCCTGGAGAAATCCGAAGACGGAACAATTGCTCGGGTGAAGTCAAGGAGGAGGCGGCGAAGGCTTGGTCTGCAAAGAGTAAAGCGAGCATAGTGATGTGAGGGCAAAGCAGCAGGCACGGCTCGTTCGGCACGTCGGGAATTCCGAACTCGTTTCTGCCACGCTCGTTAGCGACCGCGAAACATCCGGAGGCTGCAGCAGACATGATATGGAATATCAAGACGTACGCATCTTTCTCCCCGAGGTAGCCTTTGGTGTGATTGAACACGATCTCGATCAGCACTCGGGGCTGCTCTCCACCGTCAGGGACTTCCAACAAGGCCACCTTAATGTGTTGGTAACGGACCGCCAACAGAGCAGAAGGTCGGTTGCCCGTGATTCCGGCAAGTTGCATAATCAGAGCCAGCTGCACACGGTACCGCTCGTGAGGGAAAATCGTCTCCGTGGAGGTGTATAGCGTCTTCAGGAGCTCGAACTCATCTTCGGCATGTAATACAGGCTTTTTCTTCTTGTCCTTCCGTAGGTTATGTGCAATCGCAAGCCGTTGTCTCACCTGATGATAGTCAGTGAAGGCTTAGTCCTCGAGGCGGCTGCTATACTCCGTGCATCTGGCTCTTGATAAGCGGATCGAGCTGGTGACAGCCCGTCTCCTGTTTACGCACAAGGCACAACGCGTTCCAGTATGTTTGCAAAGAACTGGCCGCACCAAGGCTGTCCTTACGCTCCCTCAGAAGCCAGTCGAAGAAGGCGTACAGAACGTTGATCGAGATGCCTTCGAGGCTAGCCACAGGGTTCTTCTTGGTGAGTTGGCAGTATCTGGCGGCGTTGATTAGACTCTGATTGGTCCATTGACTGGATAAGGGGAAAGGTCCTTACTGGTACCAAAACTTCTTGACCAGGCTTAACATATTTTCGCTGCCCGCTTTGTAGACTCGTTGGGTAAGTTCCAATACATTCAAGTCATCTTCCAGTTGCTGGTAGTATTCCGCGGAGTGTTCTATAGTGTGTGCCACAGCTTCGCTATATTTTCGAGGAGCCATGAGGCCGATGAATCAGGGTGGTTGGTTGTGGAAGTCAAGGTGCAGGAATGACGAAGGTGGGAGCGTGAGGGGATAGGAGAGGAAGAGGCGAGAGGCAGTGGGACACGAAGGACAGGACGAAGAGGATGGCTGAGCTCAGCAGCCAGTTCTGGAGTCGTAGAAGAGGGACCAGTTCTGAGGAGGGAGAGGGAGAGGGAGACCACAATATAAACGAATAGCGTTTGACCGCACGCAGGAGGAATAGTGATTGAACCGAAGCGCCAAGCTGAGCAAGGAGTTTTGACATAGCCATCTCTAAGCAGGAACGAAAAAGAATTAGAGCTGTGAGGTGCATGGGATCCTTGCGTTCGGGAGGCCCGGGGGCAGGTGGGGCGGCACGGCACGCTAGGGTAACAGAATCCGTGATAATCACACTAAAATGAAGTGAAATAGAATTAGAATGATATGTTCTATCTAATTCATGAAAGCCTAAGTGCTTAGCTTTATTGACTATCGAGAACACAAAACGAAGCCCATTGATGTCCTCTTACTCTTCACATGTAGTGAACAAGCTCTGCCTATCCTGAACGGTCTCCAGCAGCAATGTCGACTATAGCACTATCGAACGCTTCAACGATAGGGTGATACAGCTTTTCAGGTGGATTCGATGGGGTTCCGATGAACAGCGCTCCGTCCTTGAGGAGAGGGAAAAGGATGCCCCGTATCTTTTTACACAATGGCTTGACATGGTCGAAGGCTAGTGGAAGTTCGTCCAAAAGTTGCTCGAATCCATTAACACCCATTGCATACTCTTTCCTTCGAGCTATCTCCTTAAAGCTGCCCGTATACCACTCACTTAACATGCTTTCTCTGGGCCTGTCAACAGCCGAGCACAAAAATTCCCTTTCCCAAGCGCGACGGGCGCATATCCATAGAAGCACGTAGAAAAATGACTCGAGGTCGTGCCGATAAGTGTGGGCGACACGCTGTAGCACTTGAATCGCCAAAAACTCCATCGTGCCTGTCTGATGCCGTGCGCCGCTTCTTCCGCTACCGATCTCCTTGGCAAGGTCCTCATCGATCAACATGCCCGTAAAGCCATCAGTTTCCTTTGGATCAGTTATGATAATGTTGTTTTCCGAGATATCCCTGTGCAATATTTTTCCATTTCTATACAAAGACCTGTGCGCCTTGATTGCATCGCGGAGGGCCTCCAGCAGCTCTGGGATTGACCGAAAATCCTGGATCGCGCGACCGGCTGGCGAGATCACCAAGCAACCGAAGATGCGGTTGTCGAACGAGCTGTCATCATGGGTATAGAGACTCGTTGTTTGGCTATTGACCTCCTTGTCCCGCTTGGCTTTGTCAGGGCTCTGGCTGTTGGACCTCGATCTTTTGGATGGGCTCCCTCCAGCGTCGACCGACTTTCGTTTCTTCGGAAAATCTCCAGCGGTGCCTAGGCTGCAGATCGGACCAAATGATTGAGGGAGGAGAGACTGCGACTGCGAAAAGGAGGATGCAGGACTCAACGTGGTATTCCGAAAAGGGTACGGCTTCCCGAACGTCAACCCCTCGCGCATGTCCGCAATACTGGTGATGCGATGGTAACCGAATAGCTTGGCAACCCCCTCCACTCCTCTTTCGCGTGCTAACCTGAGGAGATCGGCTTCCGGTCGTCGCTTGTCGGAGACCCAGGAAAATTTAGCGACATATTGCAAATCCTTGGAGCTAGGAGTTCTGGCACGAAAGCAAGATGTACCGCGACACACAATCGCCCGTTGATGGGCGATGGGAACCGGCTCCAACTGCAGTCTTCTCTCCTTGCCCGTTGCATCTTCCACGACGGTGATGAATCGATCGTCATCATCTCGCTCGATGAAAGTGTCAAGACCCAACTCTTCGTCGCTCATCATCACATACGCTGCAATCATACGGATGAAACGCTCTGGCTCCTCATGAATATCGAAAGCAGTTGAGCTGTAAGGACCAGAGCGATCAAACACCCACGCCTGCATATCGTTCCCACAGAGAGTAAAAGCGTGCACGTATCGGCGAGTCGGCTGACAGGAGAACACATCGCGGACGTATCTAGCGATTTGAAGCAGTGTCGCTTTCTTGTCCTTGTTGGACTCTTTGAGTTCCCCAATCACTTCAACGTCCTTCCAATCATGTACTACCTTCGACAGCTTTTCGTTGTTGGGCTTGACGAACAGATCGATTTGGCGTTTAGCTTCGGAGCCCGTAAGATCTTTGGTGTTGCTCGTGTAATAAACACACCGCTCATTCGATAGGAACTCATCTTGAAAATGAAACCACCATTCACAGACAGCATTTTGTACCGGTGACTGAGGGAAATCTGTCCACCGTCCGTCCGCATGTCTTTCTTGCACGGCCTTATAGATCTCTTTCGTACGCTCGGTCCAAGGCTTTCCCTCGAAATATTTTGAGAAGAAACCCTCAACGTTCTGATGTGTACATCCCCTTATCTCTTCGAAGATCCTTCCTTCCACCAGTTTCTGAGTTTGCTCACCGCCTTGCTGCGAGGCGGATGAACTCGTGATTGGAGTGCCATCGAAGGAAACAGGAATGCTTGTAGGAGGAGTTGTTCGGGAGACTGTGGTGATGAGGTCGAAGACGGCGTTCCAAACGTCGACATCGGAGGCTTGTTTGACGACAAGGCGTGACAGCGCACGGTGGTGTTCGTAGTTGAAGTTGCCATTTCGGACGCGTCTCCGAAGTCCTAACAGGTCAGAAGCTATATCTCCACTCCCGGTCTTTGACCGAAGATCAAGTGCAACTTCGTGGCTCATCAATGTTGTGAGTAACCTTGAAATAGCCTTTTGAGGATCCGAATCGGTACCATTGACGACGTCATGGTGGGAGAGGGAATTCGGCTCGTATTTTTGCTCTGCTCTTTGAAGTGGATCTCGTAAATGATCCAGACATTTGTCCAAAGGATGCTCTGCGATGATGTTGCGATCGTTTTGCGATAGGTTGGCCATCTCAAGGTAGGGGGCGCAAGGCCTAGGCTACAGTGAGCTTTATATCTTATTTGCAAGCTGCTAAACAAAGCTGCAGGATGTTCGTGGGTTTGAAGTCAATGGCGAGGAGGCTGGAGATGAAGTTGGCGAAACACAATACCGCGTCAATTTTTAGGATGACTAATAGGCTGTCAAGGGCAACTATCATTCCTGCGCTGTACGAGACAACCAATCGGCCCAACTTTAAGCCGAGAAGCACGGAAGAGGCTGCTGCGCAAGCGTAGGCGTCTCAACAACGACAATAACATTCGGGCTTTGCAAGCTACTTTAAAGACAAGGAGCAAGAAAGCACACTTCCTGACTTTCGCCGGGCTCTAGGCGGCTCATACTCATATCCGACCATTTCCACCCCACAGTCGGGTTCTATTGGTACTTAATAGCTACATTCACCTCCTTCTCAGCTCACAATAATAGGGCGTCCCGGAGTGTGCATCCGCTGTTGGAGCGATCCTTTCCTTTGCAGCGCTTTGCCCACTGTTCAAACTACTCCCGCACCATGGCCGTGGAGAATACGGTGTCTTCGCAAGGCAGTTTGTTGCCTCCAATCTTACGTTTACCACCAGAACTCCGGCTTAAGATTTATCGACCTCTACTACTTTCCGACCAAACTGTACGCATGGTGTGGCTTAAAGATAGTGACTCATTCCCTCGCCCGAATTGTCTTTTCCCAGCAATCTTACGTACCTGTCGTGTTTTCTACAACGAAGCCGCGGATGTTCTTTATGGAGAAAACGTGTTTCGCGCTCATCGCATTGACGACACGAATGACAACACTGCTTCAATATTGCGCGCGAAATTCTTGATTGGTATAGTAGATCCTAAGGATGGAGAAGATGATGCTTCTAAGCTACTAAGCTTTCTTGAAAATCATTCAAAATTGGAGCATCTTGTGCTTGAATTCGGTTTTAACTTGTTAGAGGACAGCAAGCTTCGAAACCTAATATCATACGTGCTTTACAGGTGTAGCTACTCGTCCAGACTGACAGTCCGTTCGGCTTTCCAATCCAAAAGAAGTTCTTACAATGCGGCGCGGCTGGAAGAAACGGTCGATTCCATGGCCATGATGCGGAATGATTTCCCGGAAGAGTTCAAGAAATTCAGTGATAACATGAAGAAGAAAGTCCAGATAGCATGCTAGGGAATCTGTGATCTGAAAGCTGGAGTGTCAAAGGGCGGGTTGGAGATATCAGATGACTAGTAAGCCGTCAAGTGTTCATGCGCTATATTTGGCATTAAATATATTCATTGGTGCTGTACTGAATTTAAATGAGGTTTCAGTGAGTGCGTGCTCAGTGGGATGCTGGTTGCTCTTTTTGAAGGCGATGATTGAGGAAGAAGGAGTTGCTCGACCGCCAGCAGCAGCGGTGAGAAGAGGAGCGAAAGGGAGAGAAAGGCGGGTTGGAGGGCACTCGGGCTTATATATTGAGCCTCTCGCCTTGAACGAAGCTGCGGTCCCTGCAATAAGTTCTTGGCTACCATAAATTGTTGGCCTAAAAAGATAGTCACGTCGGTCTTTGCGGGGCCAATTCAGATCTGGCATCTTAGTCTGTTCACTGCGAACTGTCAAAGAGGGTGTACAAAAGCACTTGTGATGGCAGACAAAATTGGCGCTTGAGCTCGACATGCTGGCCAAAGCGGGTGCAACAACAATATTCCGGACACAATCTTAGTGTTTTCTGTAGACGACCTTCACTCAGTATGCATTTCCCACTGGATGGGCAGGACAAACATGTGTAGGCCCAAATTTTAATCCTAACGGCAGCAAGATCGAAGGCAGTTATACGGATCCACCTGATATCGATGTTAGCTATGTGGATGGCTATTCCGTGCCTTTAACCTGTTCTTCTGAGGGTACACCAGTATCTGGCTGCAACATTGATCTTTTCAAGCAGCCCAATATTCCATGCAACAACCAGGTGAAAGGTCCAGTCTGCTTGCATCCCGCTCAAAACATCGCCAACGGGCCTACTTCACGGTTCTTCGCCGCTTGCAAAGGAGCAGCTTATACCTTTCCAAACGACAATGATGCCAACGTTATCAATCTTAAGAATTCTCTGGTTTCCTGTTGCATTGGCACGTCATGCAATGCACCTTCACGACAACCAGGGCAAACGCAAATCAAAGGCATAAAACCACAAGGCTTGGGAAGGCGCGCCTCGTCCAGAAATCGTCATCGCCATTGTTCGCCGCGATACGTTTTTGATGCTTAGGCTATGATTTTCAATATATCGTTGACGAATGCTCGGTGAACGAGAGGACACGCAAGAAAGCCAGGGCATCAAGGCTGATACCTGTACTTAGATAGAATTTTGGCTAAATGCATTACTTAATAACCATCCATGAGCAATTGTGCAATAACCAGTTATGGACAAAATTGCAGCCATGGGTGAGCGACACCATTGCGAAGAACTCCATCTTCTCTGGATCATAAGCGTCGAGGATCGCGTCAGCTAGACAAGGAAATATTGTGCTACGAAGAGTTATGTCAGAGACACCCAGGAGAGTTGATTAAGTGGCATACCATCACACCGAATGTCTTCCCCAAGGAACTTTATCGATCAAACCGCGGTGCAAATAGGTTTCCTCCAAATCGCTGCCATCGTGTTAAACAACGCCTTGGAAGCATTTAGAGACACTGGAGGACCAACAATGAAGCTTCTTTCCGAACCACTTTATAGAGATACAAGGAGGTGTTTTTAGGGTCAGGCTGCGAGTCATGATAGTCGCAGTCAACCAGCACATGGCATCTAGCGTTAGACATTAATATTTCTCCTTGAGAATGTATGAAGTCCTGTTTAAAGTCGAAACCGCGGCCGAGTAATTTGGTGCATGCTGCAGCGGCAACGAGAATGTCTTTCTCAGCAGGAGGTCCTGGGACCTGATCCGTACGAAACTTGATGAATATTCGGAGTGACATGAATGGATTTTTTCTATCTAGAATGAGAGTGATGCCTGTACGTTACTAGCTGATCGGCAATGTGTTGCAACAAAGTATTTCCGTCCCGATCCCTCGGCATGCTACCCCCTCGACCGGTTCCCCCCACCCCTCTTTCCCCTCGCCTCAGTTGTCGATCATAATCGAACAATCTATGGCTGTTGTTAGAAGCAGCATCGACATTTACTACAGCGTTCAGTCTCACCTCAAGATGATGAAGGTGTTGGATAGTTGCATTCAGGACAATTACCGTTCGCTGCGCCAAAATAAGGCGTCCTGATCCCAGTACATCCAGTTCCATCAATCACGCCTCTACAACGAACTATCTCGCCGGTTACGAGGTGATGCTTTAAAGTATTGGAAATGGCCACCGTACAGCCTTAAGGGCCAACGTAGCTGATTACATAAGCACATATATCTATCATTATATATCTTATAACCATTCTATTCCCTCTATATCACTATGTCAGCTCAAAAACGCGGCCGTGAGGTCAATTCAGCCACTCGAACAGCTATTGCATACGCTCGATATCAGGATCGATCACCTTTACACGTCATACAGGCTCGCACCGAAGTTTCTTTGACATCAATATCAAATATAAGCAATCATGCTTACAAACAGACTAAAATCCATGGAACGAAGCCTTTTCATGAGAAAAACATTGCTTCTGAGTTCCGTTCTGAAAGATCTTCATTGTTATGTCAGAAGCAAATTGATATAATTGTTGAGAAGTGCGATGGCAGGCTTGTTCCTAGCAGCTTATTGCGGTAGCTCTGGATCCAGTCTGGATCCAGTCAGGCTTGTTCCTAGCAGCTCTCTCTAGACTAGCGTCAGGGGTAAAGCCGCGCGCCGCGGCTTTGCCATGCGTGACAGTATATAGATAGAGCAGCCTGTGGCTTCTCTCCACAATCTAGATAGATTCCATCATATGTGATACTGTTCGCCCTACCCTTTCAATAAAGTGTAACAATATTGATCAAATTATAACATCATTCAAAGAAAAATCTAAGATGTTGCAAGAAAAGTTCTTTTCTTTCTCTTTTTAAACAGATGTCAATGATATTGCAAACTTATTCATATTTTTAACAATGTCATTTGACTTACACATTTTAAAAAATGAAATGAAACAAATGATTAAAAGATTAAAATCAGACAAAGCATTAAATGTTTCAAACTTTTCAAACAAAGTGCTGCAAACAGATCTTGCAGAACTGATTTTAACATTGATGAATTTATTCAATACATGCATAACACTTGAATATCATTTGAAACAGTTTAAAAAAACTCAAACAATAGTATTTTACAAATCAAAGAAGAGTAATTACATCAATTCAAAAATGTATTGATTCATTACTTTGCTTAATATCATGAACAAAGCTTTGAAGTCAATTATGATTGAAAAACTTAGTAATATAACTGAAACTTATTGCATGCTATTTAATACTCAAATGAGAGTAAGATGCAAGCAATTCATAATCTTAACATTAAATTTACTAGTAAATCAAATTCATATGATATGAGATTGCAAAATTAAGTACATGATGTTTATGCTAAGTCTAAATGTTGTTAAAGCATTCAATTAAGTTTTGCACATCCGACTTCTGCATATTCTGAAGATGAAAAGAATTTTAGATTACATAGTTAAATGAACATGCAACTTTCTTAAGAATTAAGAAACATCATTGATGTTTGATGAGCAAATGAGTGACATGCATGAAATAAATACAAACATACACAGAAATCTTTCATTTCATCAATTTTCTTTTTAATCTTTAACGCAAGTTTGATTGAAAAGTGCAAAGCATTAGAAATTAATCGTGCCACGCTGTCACCTACTAAAGTAGGTGCTGGCCACCCAAATGACGTACACCCCCCAAATGACGTTTTTTTTCCCTTATGTATCCAACCCCCCCCCACCTCAACCACACAACCACATCAT